>Ga0190272_10000629_pt1 | contig 17973 bp, 18 predicted proteins | sample Popmic504T_FD_133746 | JGI IMG/M metagenome (GOLD analysis project Ga0190272, IMG submission 133746) | Populus adjacent soil microbial communities from riparian zone of Shoshone River, Wyoming, USA - 504 T | ecosystem: Environmental > Terrestrial > Soil > Riparian zone | place: USA: Wyoming... | reverse complement strand
GTCGACCGCGTCCCAGGTCCATGGGCCGCGCAACTGGCGGACGACGGTGCGCTCCTGCTCAACCTCAGCAAGGGCATCGTGCTGCTGCGCCGGGTTGCCGGCGGCGGCCTGGGTGGTCGCTTTCTCGGGCCGGCCGGCTTCATGCCGCTGCGTTCCAACGACTCGGCGGCTACCCTCACTGGCCGTCAGTTGATGGACGCCACCGGCGGCACGCCGGACGAGATCGGACATGACCTGGTGCCTGCCGGGCTGGACTTCGCCATGGCCACGTTCTTCACCTGCCTCGTCGCCGACCGCAGCGACCTGGCCTTCGTCCACAATCCCAACGGCACCGTGCGTTCCTACCGGTGGCTGCACCCCGCTTCCGGCTCCTGGTCCCGGGTCGAACTCTCCAAAGACACGGCCGCTGCTCCGGCCAAGGTCGGCCAGTCCGGCCCGCGGCGCCTGTGGACCGAGCTGACGCCCATCCTGGGCAGTTGGAACGCTGCCGGTCGCCCCGCCATCGACCGCTACGGCATCACCGTCACACCGACCGGCGAGCACAGGCTTTGGCTTGAGCAGCCGGCCCGCCACGTCGGCACCCTGACCGCGGCCAGCTGAACCAAGTCCGAAGAACGGAGCAGCGCGTGGCCCAGGCAACGAATCGGGTGATCCTGGACGTGCACCTGCTGCTGGTCCGTGGTGGACACGTCCTGCTCACCCAGCGGCGCGGTGGCTACGGCACCGGCTTGTGGCACTTGCCCTCCGGCAAGACCGAAGCCGGTGAGTCGGTCATCGACGCTGTGATTCGTGAAGCGTACGAAGAGGTCGGGGTGACCGTGTCCATCGCCGAGCTGTGCTGTGTGCACGCCGTGCATGTTCACCACACCGGTGAGGAGCCCCGCGTCGGTTTCTTCTTCGAGGCGACCCGCTGGGCCGGTGAGCCGGCGAACCGTGAGCCGGACAAGTGCTCCGCCGTGGGCTGGTTTCCGTTGACAGATCTGCCGGACGGCATGATTCCGTACCCGGCTGCCGGCATTTCCGGCTACCTGAGTGGCGTGCCCTTCAGCGTCCTCGGCTGGGGCGATGACACGCCGCGGCCTGTCAGCCCACCGGTGCGACCATTTGTCGCCACCGGGTAGGGCGTTGGCTTGTCGCAGGTGAGATTCACCGTGAGGGTACGGAGGACTGAACCATGACGACTGCTGCTACGGCCATCGGGATCTTCCGGGTCGGTGGTGACGGTGTGTCGTCTTCCCGGTTCATGGCCGTCGGCGCGGGTGAGCGGGTCGCGTTGGTCGGCCGTTACCTGGCCGAACATCCGAACGGGGTGATCATCCTGGAGGTCAAGCGCGACGACCGCCCGTGGGATTCGTGGAAGCGGGATCTCGACAGCATCGAGTTCATGCGGGTGGGGGTGAACGGTGCCGTCGGTGCGGCCGAGTACCTGCGTGCCGGACTTCGGTGCACCGATCCGGTCGTTCGTGCCACGCACAATTCGGCGCCGTCTGCCGACCTGCCCCGCGTGCCCTATGACTCCTGCGTGTCACGCTTCTTCCCGCCGGACACCGTGCTTCCCGTCGACCAGGTGCGGCAGCTGGTGATCGACTTCGCGGTTCGCGGCGAATGGTCCACCGCTGCACCGTGGCGTTCCCGCGTCCACCTGGCTGGGTAGCGGCGCGTCGCCGGGAACATGACGGTGAACCTGGATCGTGAGCTGAGCACAGTGTGCTCGACGGAGCGTGCCGGATCAGTGGACGCTGCCGCTGCCGTGGATCTTGCCGGTGGGGTGGGTGGCGACGCGCTCCGGCGGCGACAGCAGGGTCAGCGGTCGCGGCGCGTCGGCGTCGTCGGGAGGCAGCGGGCAGCCCGCGTCGATCCACTCGGTGACCACGTCCACCCAGGTGCCGCCGCCGGGGGCCGCGCCGCGCAGGGCACGCGACATGCCGTTGCTCTCGGCCAGCAGCTCGGTGACGAACCTGCTCGACGCGGCGCTGCCGGGCGTGACCCACCCGTTCTCCTTGCTGGCCAGCGCGGCCATCAGGGCGGCGGCCGGCTGCTGGAACCACCACGCCACCGGCTGGGTCACCCGCCCGGCCGGGTCGGCGGGGTCCGGCCCGGCGAGGGTCTCGCCGCGGTGGGCCGCCTCGCGCTCCTGACGGCTGCGCATGGTGTCGACGAGCAGCCGCATCCGCTCCGCAGGGCCGTCCGCCGGGGCCGCCGGGGTGGACTCGCCCGCCGTCAGGGACTCGGCCCACTCCCGCCACACCGCGATCTCCGCGTCGCTGAACACCTTGTACATCGGCCCGTCCGGCGTCACCAGCTCGAAGAACGGGCTGGCCGCCGCGTCACCGGGCACGATCATGCCGCCGGCGACGAGCCCGGCCATCATCGCCGACGGGTCGGCGAACAGGTCGTTGATCCTGGTGTCGCCGAGGCGCTTGCGCCCGTGGTTGACCCGGCCCTTCGACGCCCGGTCGCGCACCATCGCCTCGACCTTCTCGGCCGCGGTCGCCGGCCTGGTGCGGCGCCGCTTCGCCAGGTCCTCGCCGAGGCCGCCGGTGGTGGCGAACGCGACGTAGCCGTTCCAGATCCGCGCCCACTGCGCCTGCATGGCGTCCTCGCCGTGGTCGACGCGCGTGCGCTCCAGGTACAGCTCGACGGCCCGCCGGGCCATCGCGCCGTGTCCGCTGGCGGCGTTGTCGATCGCCACGTGCATCTCGTAGAAGTGCGGGTCGATGCCGAAGTGCTCGTTGAGCAGCACCATGTTCTTCAGCTCGACGGAGCTCCACTCCAGGTACTGGGTCATCCCCAGCAGCTCGGGGAAGTAGTCCTGCGGGAACTCCGCCACCACCAGCTGGAACAGCGGCAGCGTGTACGCCGAGTCCACGATGTCCGGGTGGTCCGCGTACTCCCGTGAGCGGAGGTCCGGCAGCTCGATGCCCACGCTGCGCAGCATCTCGGTGTAGATGTTGGGGTGGTTGAGGTCCGGGTTCCCGCCGCCCACCTCGTCGACGTAGATCGCGAACAGGATCGCCCGCACGTCGTCCACCGGCCCGACCGGCGCGATCGTGCGCAGCCACGCCCCGTCGGTCTGGTTGAACGGGGCCATCTGCAGCATCTGGTCGAGCACGTCCTCGCGGGTGCGCCGGGTCCAGCTCCGCTGCGCCTCGTAGCGGTCCACGTCGTCGACGAGCCCCTGGTACACCTTGTCCAGCCGCTCCTCGAACGCCACCTTGCTGTACGGGAACGCCCGCAGTTCCGGCTCCAGGCCCGTACCGTCCTGACGCCGCAGCGCCTCGCCGAGGAACCGCTCGGCCAGCGCCTTCGCCGTCGGCCGGAACCCGTCGAACGAGTCGAGGTTCACCATGATGTGGAAGTAGTCGCGGTCGCGCAGGCCCTCGTACCCGGCCATGTCGTCTCCTTGCCCGGCGTCGTCATGCGGGGCCACACCATAAGGCCCACTCCTACCTTCAGGAGCAGCCACGCGCCGATCTGATGCACGCCCCGTAGTCGCGTTCGGTGACCGCTCTCCGTTTCGAACGGGCTATCCCGAACCAGTGAGCCGGTCGTCAGCGCGTGGCGGGTCGTGGCCTGATGAGGTACGAGGTCGCGCACCGTGGTGTGACGTGCCTGCAGGCGGGCTCCGCGGCGGCGGTCCGGGTGCAGTCTGGGCGGCAGTTGATCACCGCTGGAACCGGAGGCGAAGATGTCCGTACCCGTTGTCAACTTCTGGGGAGACCTGGACCCGTCATCGCGAGGCGTGGCCCCGGAGATCCCCACCCCCGACCACATCTGGGACCTCGACGGCGGCACGGCGTGGGTGTTCCACGGCGTGGGCCACGAGCAGGTGACCGCGCCCGTCATCCTCTCCGACGGGTTCTCCGGGAAGCCGAGCAGCCTCGCCGAGCTCTGGACCGGGCTGGAGGACGGCGAGTTCGGGTTCGTCTCGGCGCTGCGCGAGCGGGGCAACGACCTGATCCTCCTCGGCTACACCGACCGGACGCGGCCGATCCTGGAGAACGCCACGATCGCGACCCGGTGCATCCTCAGGACGATCGCCGAGCGCCACGGCGACATTCCGCTGACCGTCGGCGGCTTCAGCATGGGCGGGCTCATCACCCGGTACGCCCTGGCGAAGATGGAACGCGGTCGCATCGACCACCAGACCTCGACCTACGTCTCCTACGACACCCCGCACCGCGGCGCCTGGTTGCCGATCGGGCTGCAGGCGCTGCTGCCGTTCCTGCTCGGCCAGTCCCGCGACATCGGCGAGATGATCGCCATGATCAACAGCCCGGCGGCCAGGGAGATGCTGCGCTGGCGCATCGACGGCGTGCATGGCCCCGCCGAGCAGGACCCGCTGCGCGTCGAGTTCCTGACGGCGCTGGACCGGGTCGGCGGCTGGCCCACCAGACCGCGGCGCATCGGCGTCGCCAACGGGCGGGGTGACGGCGGGAGCGTGCGGAGCGGCGACGTCGCGCTGGAGGTGACCGGCAGTGCCCTCCTCGGCACGACCCTGTACACCCAGGCGCGGGGCGACGCGGTCGTCGCCGACCTGCGTCGGGAGGGGCAGGAGCCCGTCCTGGTCCGCACCAACAACCTGCCGGAGGTCGACGACGCGCCCGGCGGGACGCTCTTCAACTTCGGCCTCGCGGCCGCGGCCCTCGCTGCGTTCGGCATTCCGACGAGCACGAAACTCCCGTCGACCTGCTTCGTCCCCACCGTCAGCGCCATCGCCATCCGCGAGATCGACGACACCGACAACGTCCACGCCGACGTCCGGGAACTCTCTTCCGACGACAGCGGGCTCGACGAGTACCGCTGCGCCAGCACCGACGAGCCGCACACCACGATGACCGCGGAGCTCGGCACCTGGATCCTCGACCGCATCGCCCGGCGCTGACCCCCTCGTGAGCAGAAACTGGTGCTCCGACACCAGTTTCTGCTCACAGGCTGGCGAGGAGTTTGGTGGCCAGTAGATATTCCGGCGACGGGGCCGACACCGTGAGGCAGTCGTTCTCGTAGACCACGCGGCCGGTGCCGTGATCGTCCACCGGCAGGAACCCCTTGACCCCGTCGTTGAGCCAGTCCGACTCGACCCCGTCGTGCCGGGCGGCCACCCGCGCCGCAGCCTCGCGGATCTCGGCCGACGGGTGCCAGATGCCGTCGACGTCACGGGTGGCCGGCCTGGCGTCGTAGGCGACGGCCATGGCGGCGCCGCCCACGATGAAGATGTCGCCGCGGATTCCGGCGCGGGACAGCTCGTCGTTCAGGTCGGCGAACAGCTCGAGTATTCGTCCGGTGGTCAGCATCAGAGGTTCACCAACGAGTCCCGGTGCAGGTAGACCCCGTGGCTCTGGAACGAGGCAGGGCTGCCGGCGTACTCCCAGGCGCGCATCGATCGCATCGGCGTCACCCACCAGCCTCGTCGCAGGTAGCGGTCACGGCCGCGGGCCCAGGCCGGCACCGGCAGGCGTGCCTGGACGGCCAGCCACTCGGCCAGGGCCGCGACGAAGGCGTCCCACTGCGGCGACCCGGTCGGCCGCGGCTCGGCGGTGATCATCCGGCGGCGGCCGGCCTCGTCGGCACCGTGGAAGCGCCGGACCAGCTCGGCGGCCCTGCGCACCGGCCACACCACGGCGCCGTCGGTGCTGTCACTGTCGTCCTCGATGTCGCCACGGATGGATCGGGCCAGGCCGACGAGGCTCGCCGCGTAGTCGGGTTCCGGCTCCAGCCGCAGCCGCAGCCCGGCCGCTTCGAGGATGCGGCGGAGCGTCTCCACCGTCGGGTGCAGCTCTGCCTTCTCGATGCGGTGCACGGTGCTCGCGGCCACCCCGGCGGCGTCGGCCAGCGAACGCACCGACAGGCCCGCGTCCGTCCGCGCGCTCCGCACCAGCTCCGCCGCCGTCACTCCGTAAGCATATGCGCCTACGGCACTCGTGAGCAGAAACTGGTGCTCCGACACCAGTTTCTGCTCACAGGCGGGCGAACGCCCGCACCCCGACGTTGCCGCCGGAGACGATCAGACCCACCCTCGGCGGCAGCGGGTCGACGCGGCCGGCCAGGAGAGCGGCGAGCGGCGTCGCCCCGCTCGGCTCCATGACCAGCTTCAGCCGCTCGAACGCGAACACCATGGCGTGGCGGATCTCGTCGTCGCTCACCAGGACCACGCTGTCGAGCAGCCGCTGGTTGATCGAGAACGTGAGTTCGCCGGGGATCTCGGCGGCCTGCCCGTCGGCGATGGTGCGCGGCACCGGGATGCGCACCCGGTGCCCGGCCGCGAGCGATCGGAGCGTGTCGTCGCCCGCGGTGGGCTCCACGCCGATCATGCGGACGCGGGGGAGCAGGCCGGTCGCCGCGGTGGCGCTGCCGGCCATGAGCCCCCCGCCGCCGATGGGTGTCAGCACGGCGTCGAGCTCGCCGACTTCCTCGACCAGCTCCAGCGCGGCCGTGCCCTGCCCGGCGATCACGTGCGGGTGCTCGTACGGGGGGATCAGGGCGAGGCCGCGGTCGGTGGCCAGCCGCTCGCCGATCGCCACCCGTTCCCCGGTGTAGCGGTCGTACGTGATGATCTCGGCGCCGTACCCGGCGGTCGCGTCGAGCTTGAACCGCGGTGTGTCCGCCGGCATGACGATCACCGCGGTGCTGCCGAGCTCCCTGGCGGACAGCGCCACCGCCTGGGCGTGGTTGCCCGACGAGTACGCGGCGACCCCCTTGGCGAGCTGTGACGGGGACAGGCGCGACACCGCGTTGTAGGCCCCGCGGAACTTGAACGCGCCGATCCGCTGCAGGTTCTCGCACTTCAGGTACACCTGGGCCCCGACGAGGGCGTCGAGGGTGCGTGACCGGACCACCGGGGTGCGGTGCGCGACGCCGTCGAGCCGGGCGGCGGCATCGCGCACGTCGGCCAGGGTGACCGGGCTCATCGGGCGTCGGGCTCGGTGTCGAACTCCGGGATGAGGTCGCCGATGAGGCGCAGGCTCTTCATCACCTTGTCGTGCGGCATCCGGCCGACCTGGTGGAAGGTCATCAGCCGGTCGATGCCGAGGTCGGCGTACGCCTGGATCTTGGCGCGGCAGGTCTCCGGGCTGCCGACGATGAGCGAGTCCTGGTCGTGCAGGGCGTCGAACACCTCGTCGTCGGTGACGTTCTCGCCCTGCAGGATGCGGCCGATGACGATCTGCGCGCGGTTGGGCTGCGGCCGGGCCGCGGTCTCGGCGCGCAGGAACTCGCCGGTGAGGCCGCCGCCGGACGGGTCGTCGAGCAGCGCCTGCTGCCGGGCGGCCATCTGCAGGAACATGTCCTTGGCCTCGAAGAACGTCATGGCCTGCACCGTGTACCAGGCGGCGGCCGCTGCCGCGCCGTCGCGCATGGCCTCCTCGTCGGTCTCGGCGCAGTGCACGAACGTGAAGAACGCGACCTGGTTGTTGACGAACGCCCCCACCGGCTGCTCACAACCGGCGATGGCCTTTCGGTACAGGTCGATCATGGTACGGACCCGGTCGAGCGACTCCCACAGGGTCGTGCCGAGCACCCCGACGCCGCGCTGCCCGGCGTCCTCGAACGAGGCTGGGCTGCTGGCCGCCTGCCACATCGGCGGGTGCGGCTTCTGGTACGGCCGCGGCCGGATGGGCACGTCGCGGACGCGGTAGAAGTCGCTGGAGAACGAGAACCGGTCCGAGGTCCACATCCGCGGGATCATCTCGAACGCTTCCTGCGTCTGCGCCATGACGTCTTCCCGGTCGACGTTGAACAGTCGCCACTCCGGGATGCCCGACCGGGTGAGGCCGAACTCCAGCCGGCCGTTGCTCAGGTGGTCCAGGGTGGCGGCCCGCTCGGCGGCGCGGATCGGGTGGTTGAACCGCCCGGGGGCCAGCACGGCCGAGTGCCCGAGACGGATGCGGCTGGTCTGCTGCGAGATGGCCGTCAGCAGCAGCTCCGGCGCCGACGACAGGCTGAACTCCTCGGCGCCGTGGTGCTCCACCTGCCACCAGCAGCCGTACCCCAGCTCGTCGGCCAGCTTCGCCTGTTCCAGCGCCTCCATGAGCCGCAGGTGCTCGTGGTCCTCCTCTTTCCACGGGCGCGGATCCTGGATCTCGTTGAACACATCAATGCGCATGGGCGAGGGGCTCCTATCCACGAGGCGAACGATTACGACGTTGTCGGCGGCATTGCCTTATTACGATCAGCGGGTCGTGCCGGATTCGTGTCCGGCGGGGTGGACTCCGTTCGAGACCCCGCACGCAGGGCATCGGACCAGGGCCTCGTTCCGTTAGCGGATTCCGGCCCGTCGAATTCTTTCGACAGTTCCTGGAAATTCCGGATCAGGCGAAACGAAATAGGTCGTTGTCGCGGTGAGTGGTTTCTCGGTCCGGCAGGGTGACTCCGCGCCGCGGCGACGAATCCCGTGTCCGAACAGCGATGACCACCGGCCCACAGGCGCCCCCATCGTCGACGTGACCGAGCCGACGCGAGTCTAACCCGTCGATCCTGGGACGAGGGCGATCATGAGCGACACCGCGACCGCCACCGTCGCCACCACGACCAGCGGACGCGACCTGGCCCGCAGCAGCTCGTCCCACGCGGCGGGATCGGGGCTGTACCGGCGGACCGTCGGCGTCGCGGCCCGGCCCAGCCCGAACCCGACGCCGGCCAGCGCCGCCGTGACGACACCGAGGCCACCGGCGAGCAACCCGACGGCCAGCACGTACGGGGCGGTGGCCGAGAGGTACGTGCGGACGCCGGTGCCCAGCTCGAAGCCGAACCGCAGCGGCCCGGTGAGCTCGCCGCGCTGCAGCACGTGCTGCGGGATCTGCCAGGTGTTCTGCGGCAGCCGCAGGCGCAGCACCCCGACGTCGCGCAGCATGGCGACGGTGGCGAACCCGAGAATCAGCCCGTACCGCAGCGGCTCCGGCAGCGGACGCAGGAGCCCGGAGAGCAGCCACAGCACGGTGGCGCTCAGCACCCCGCCGGCGACGAGCCCCGCCGCGAACACGCCGAGGGCGGCGCCCTGCCGATGTCGATCCCGCCGGCCCGGCGAGCTCAGCGCCACCGCGCTGTTGTGCGTTCAGACCGAGCCGGACAGCGAGTACCCGGCGAGGCCGCCGACGACGGCCCAGGTCAGGACGTCGAGCCCGGCCAGCGCCACCGCGACGCCGGCGGCGGCCAGCACCACCACCGGAGTGAGCGGATCGGTGGCCACCGACCGGGCGCGGACCCGGATCACGTCGTCCCGCCACCGCCGGTGAGGGTGCGCCAGGTGCTCGACGCCACCGTCCCGGTGACGGTGAGGCCGTTCTGCCGCTGGAAGTCGCGGGTGGCCGCGTCGGACGCCTGGCCGAAGATGCCGTCCACCACCAGCTTGTACCCGGTGGCGTTCAGCAGCCGTTGCGCGGCGTCGACGGACTGGCCGCGGCTGCCGCTGGTCACGCTCACCACGAGACGCTCCCAGGTGGTGGCGTCCACCACCCCGCTCGCCGTGAGGCCGACGCCCGCCTGGAACTCGGCCACCCTGGCCTCGGTGTTCGGGCCGAAGATCCCGTCGGCGGTCGTGGTGTACCCGCGGTGGGACAGCAGGTGCTGGATGGCGTACACGTCCGTGCCGCTGGTGCCACGCCGCACTGTCGGCCAGCTCACCGTGCCGGGGCAGCCGCACCGGGTGTTCCACCGGCAGATCGACTTGACGAAGCCCGCGCTCGTGCGGCGGTAGCCGTCGTGGCAGCGGCGCTCCACGTGGCAGGCACACGCGCCGCACGCGCCGGTGTGCATCCACAGCCAGCCGTCGTAGCTGCCGGAGAAGCACTGGTTGGGGCGCAGCGTCCAGGTGCTGCCGTCGTCGCGGTGGAACCCGAGGTTGGCGCCGCTGATCTCGCACGAGTCGGGGTAGATGGTGCTCGGCCCGCACCCGGGGGAGCAGTTGTGGTCGGTCGCGTACGACGGGCACCGGTCGTAGATGCTGTACCCGTCGGCCAGTGCCCGGCGGGCGGCGGGGAACACGCCCAGCGCGGCGAACCCCGCGGCGGTGCCTCCGGCCAGCGCGGCGGCGAGCACCGAGCGGCGCGGCAGGGCATGCCAGGCGCTGCCCGGCGGCAGCCGCCGCTTGACGGTCCGCGCGCCGTCCGGCCGACGGCCGCGCAGCGGGGGGATGTCCTCGACGTTCACCGTGCCCCCTTCCCGACGGGCTTCCCGGCGGCCCGGTCCAGCAGGCCGTGCAGGGCGTCCGCCGACCCGACCGGCAGCGACTCCGCCACCCGTCCGTCGACCCCCACCAGCACGGCGTACGGGGTCGCGACCACCTGGTACAGCCGGAACAGCTCGGCCTCGTCGCCGTGCACGGTCGCGATGGCGCCGGCCGGCGGCGGGGCGTCGGCCGGCACCGGCCCGGGGTAGCACACCCGGATCGTCAGGTCCGGCCCGGCACGTTCGGCAGCCTCCGGCAGCAGGGTCGTGCAGGTGCGGCAGCCCTCGCCGGCGAACATCAGCAGCAGCGGCCCCGGCACGTCGGGCGCCAGCGCGTCGAACCGGGGCGCGGGCGCGCCGACCACCGGGCCGACGCGGGGGAGGGCGGCGCCCGGCAACGTGCCCCTGGTGAGGGCGTGCACCTGGCGCACCAGGCCGGACACCACCAGCGCCAGCAGCAGGATCGCCACCCAGCTCAGCAGCAGCGCGCTCGTCTGGAAGCTCATCGCCGGCCTCCGAGGATGTCCGCGGCCGTGGGGTCCGGCGTCGACACGGTCGGCTGGGTGTCAGGCGTCGACCCGGCGGTCGGCGTCGACATGGCGGCCGGCAGTTGCCACAGCAGGCAGGCGAAGACCGCGCCCGCGCACAGCGCGACCGCCACCTCGGTCGTGGTCCCGGTTCCTGCGTCCAGCCCCGCCCCGAGCAGCGCGACGGCCGCCAGGGTCGCGGCCCTGCCGACCACCCACCCGGTCACCGCGACGTCGTCGCCGGCGCAGCCGCACGGTGGGGCGTCGGCGCGGGTGCGTCGCAGGTACTCGGTGTACCCGGCGTAGGCGGCGAACAGGGCGGCGGCGCCCGCGAGCGCCCACGGACCCGACGGTCGCGGCAGCTCCAGGGCGACGGCCAGCCCGAGCGCGGCCTCGACGCCGACCACGGTGGCCGCCACCTCACCGGCCAGGCGCGGCGGCACCACCGCGTGGCGCACGAGTGCCTCCGTGAGCCGCCCGTGGTGCCTGGCGTGTCCGGCGGCCGAGGCCAGCAGGGTCAGTGTCACCGTGGTGGCGGCCACGGTCGCGAGCAGGCTCACCACGGCCGCGCCGACCGCACCGACACCGACAGCCCGGACACCCTCGCGGCCTCGTCCGCGGTGGGGCGGTCGCCGAGGGGAAGGACCGTGACGATCGCGGCCGGCGTCGCCAGGACGAAGTACGGCCGCCCGTTGGACAGGGTGTCGCGGAACAGCTCGCCCGACGGCAGCGCCAGCCCGCCCCAGTCGGGCAGCTCCCGCACCGCCTCCCTGCTCCGCGCGGCGATCTCCAGCAGGCCGAGCCCCGGCACCTCCTTGAGCACCAGGGCGCCGCCGAGGAGCGTGCTCCCGGAGTCCGGGGCGGGGGCGAGGGTGATCCCGGCGTCCTGCTCGGTGATCCGGACCGCGCTGAACAGGTCGAGCACGTCGGCGGTCGTGACGTTGTAGAGGCTCGACACCAGGCTGTGCCGGGTGCCGTGCCAGGCGGCCACGGTCACCGCGTCGGCCAGGCGGGTGCGCGGGTCGGTGACCTTGCCGTGGGCGATGCGCAGGGTGCCGCCCGCGTACGACAGTTCCTCGCCGAAGCCGCTGAGGCCGAGGGCCGCCACCACCTCGTCGCCGAGGCCGAGCGCGCCGGCGGTGAACTCGTGGCGACCGCCGCCGATGCCGAGGTCGACGACCGAGGTGAACGGCAGGGAGAGGTCGAGGTCGCCCTCGATGTCGAGCCGGCTGCCGTCCAGGGCCAGGTGGGTGACCTGCGCTGTCACGCGTCCCAGGCTACGGACGAGTACCGGCGTCGTATATCAGCCACCTAGCCCAGCGTGCCCGTCCCACTGCGCTAAGCGACGTACGGCCGCCGCGTGAGATCAGGTGGGAACGGCCAGGACCGCGGCGACGACGGCCGCGTCGTCGGCGGGGTCGACGGTGCGGAGGTCGAGCAGGCAGCGGCCGTCGTGCACCCGGCCGATGACCGGCACGGCCGCGCGTCGCAGCGCCGCCGCGAACCCGGGGGGCAGCGCCACCGCGGCGCTCGGCAGCTCCACGCCGGGCGCGCCACCGCCGCCGACGGCCGACGAGCAGGCGACCGCCTCGGCCCCCGCAGCCGCCAGCAGCGCGGCCAGCCGGGCGGCCCGGTCCGTCAGCTCGGCCGCGGTGGCCGCCAGCATCCTGGCCACCGGCGGCCGCGGCCCGCGCAGCGTGGCCTCCAGCGCGGCGAGGGTCAGCTTGTCCACCCGCAGGGCACGGGCCGCGGGATGGCGGCGCAGCCGGTGCACCAGCGCCGCCTTGCCGAGCAGGAGCCCGGCCTGCGGCCCGCCGAGGAGCTTGTCGGCGCTGGCGGTCACCAGGTGGGCGCCGGCACGCAGCGCCGTCGCGGCGTCCGGCTCGTCGGGCAGCAGGGGGTGCGGGGTGAGCAGCCCGGAGCCGATGTCCACCACCACCGGCGGGCCCAGCCCGGCCAGCTCGGCCACCCCGACCTCCGCGGTGAACCCGGTGACCCGGAAGTTCGACGGGTGCACCTTGAGCACGAACGCGGTGTCCGTGCCGATCGCCTCCGCGTAGTCGCGCGCGTGCACCCGGTTGGTGGCGCCCACCTCACGCAGCCGGGCCCCGGCCGAGGCGATGAGCTCTGGGATGCGGAACCCGTCGCCGATCTCCACCAGCTCGCCGCGGCTGACCACGATCTCGCGCCCGACGGCCAGCGTGAGGGCCGCGAGCAGCAGCGCGGCCGCGTTGTTGTTCACCACGTGCACGCCGCCCGCGTCCGGCACCGCGTCGGCGAGGGCGGCCAGCGCCCCGCGGCCCCGCGCGGCCCGCTGCCCGTCGGCCAGGTCGAACTCGACATCGGTGCACCCGGCCGCGGCGACCAGCGCGTCGGTGGCCGCCGCGGAGAGCGGGGCGCGGCCGAGGTTGGTGTGCACCACCACCCCGGTCGCGTTGATCACCCGGCGCAGCGATCCGGCACCCGGCGGCAGCGCGGCGACCGCGGCGTCGGCCACCCCTTCCGGCGCCAGCCCGCCGTCGCGCACCCGCTGCTGCGCCGCGGTCACCGCCGCGTGCACCACCGACGGGCCGAGCCGTTGCGCCGCGTCAACCAGCCGTGGGTCCGCGAGCACCACGTCGGTCCGCGGCACCAGCCGGCGCCGATCCGTCATACGACCACCTCGCGGGCGGAGGGTTGGCGCAGGAGAAGTCCGATCATCGCACCTTCCCGACAGCGACAGCGGGCCGGACGCCGTCTGCTTGCCCGTCCTACGTTCCGATGATTACCCGCTGATGGCGCGGCGGCGGTACTTCATCGCGTACGACATTGCCGACCCGGTGCGGCTGCGTCGGATCTGCACCCTCATGGAGGACCATGGGGAGCGGCTGCAGCACTCGGTGTTCCTGTGTGACCTGACCCGGGCAGAGCGTGTCGAGCTGGAGGAGGTCGTGGTCGCGATCATGAACCTCACCCACGACAGCGTCGTGCAGATCGACCTCGGACCGGCCACCGCCCCGGCGGTCGTCCGCGCCCTCGGCCGCCCCCGGCGGCTACCCGTGACCGGTCCGCAGATCGTATGACCGGGTCCGTTTGCGAGCGGTCCGGTGCCGACACCCGTGAGCGTGACCGCTCGCGCCCAGGTCAGAGGCTGTTTCCGGCCGATTTTCGGCGTTGCCAGCGGTCCGCGCGGTTAGGCCGTTCGGGGGGCGCTCGCAAGCCGGTGTATCGTCGCAGGTCACAGGGTCCGGAAATCGCGAGCCCTGACTCCGGCCAAACCGGCCGGACTCCATTGAGGCCTGAACGTGGCCGCTGCTGCGCCAACCGAGCGCTCCCTGACTCCGGCCAAACCGGCCGGACTCCATTGAGGCGCGACCACCGGTGGCGGTGGAGTTGCCGACGAGGTCCATCTGACTCCGGCCAAACCGGCCGGACTCCATTGAGGCACCTTCAGCACCGCGTACCAGCCGCTGTCCGTCCGAACCCTGACTCCGGCCAAACCGGCCGGACTCCATTGAGGCGTCCCGAAGGAGCCCCATCCGCCCGCGCCGCCGTCCTGACTCCGGCCAAACCGGCCGGACTCCATTGAGGCCGTCACCGAACCCGTCAACACTCATGCCACCGAGCACCGCTGACTCCGGCCAAACCGGCCGGACTCCATTGAGGCTCGTTGAGCGCATCACCCATCCGGTCACTTGCCCCGGCAACTGACTCCGGCCAAACCGGCCGGACTCCATTGAGGCACCATGTACGCCGGCCACCGATGGCGTTGGCACATGCCGCTGACTCCGGCCAAACCGGCCGGACTCCATTGAGGCCACACTGCCTCCAGCTTGTGAATCTTCTCCGGCTGGGCGCTGACTCCGGCCAAACCGGCCGGACTCCATTGAGGCGGGACCGCCGTGCCCACGTCCACCGACCACACGAGCGACTGACTCCGGCCAAACCGGCCGGACTCCATTGAGGCGAGTACCAGGCCCCTGCGGTTGCCGTTTGCGTGGCAACCTGACTCCGGCCAAACCGGCCGGACTCCATTGAGGCATCTTCAACTTCTTCAATAGCTGTGCCACGCCGGGCACTGACTCCGGCCAAACCGGCCGGACTCCATTGAGGCGATACCGATTTCGAGCGTGACTGCATCATGCTGCTGACTCCGGCCAAACCGGCCGGACTCCATTGAGGCCGTTGTTCGAACTGGACGACGTGGTCTACAGCGTCCCTCTGACTCCGGCCAAACCGGCCGGACTCCATTGAGGCAGGATGAGGTGCACCTCGGCCAGGCCCTGCGCGGCGACCTGACTCCGGCCAAACCGGCCGGACTCCATTGAGGCATGTACGGCGAGCGGTACCGGACCGGGCAGACCGCTGACTCCGGCCAAACCGGCCGGACTCCATTGAGGCGTGACCATTTGCCAGCCCGACCCAATGGCGATGCGCCTGACTCCGGCCAAACCGGCCGGACTCCATTGAGGCGCGGTAATCTCCGGTCTTGCTCGACATATCTCGTTCGGCTGACTCCGGCCAAACCGGCCGGACTCCATTGAGGCGTCGACGCGGGACACGGCCGCGAGGTGCACACAGACCGCTGACTCCGGCCAAACCGGCCGGACTCCATTGAGGCACCCCGGTGCCTGCTTGCTGGCATCCGAGCCGGACGTGCTGACTCCGGCCAAACCGGCCGGACTCCATTGAGGCTCAAACTCACCAACACCACCACGGTTACCGAACGCTGACTCCGGCCAAACCGGCCGGACTCCATTGAGGCAACGCCGCCGAGCAGCACGTCAACGCCACCACGGGCGCGCTGACTCCGGCCAAACCGGCCGGACTCCATTGAGGCGATCCATACTCCGCCGCTCCATTCACGGCACCGTGACCTGACTCCGGCCAAACCGGCCGGACTCCATTGAGGCGTGACTAGGAACGCCAAAGCCCTCGCGCTCCAACCAGCTGACTCCGGCCAAACCGGCCGGACTCCATTGAGGCTCGCGCGGGTTCGCCTCGGTGGCGACCGAACTGGGCGGTCTGACTCCGGCCAAACCGGCCGGACTCCATTGAGGCCAGTGGGTTTCGGAGAGGCCGAGGAGGTCTCGGAGCTGCTGACTCCGGCCAAACCGGCCGGACTCCATTGAGGCAGGCCCTGGATGAACAGGATCATCGCCCCGGCGGCGTCCCTGACTCCGGCCAAACCGGCCGGACTCCATTGAGGCCGTACGAGATCGGGCCCGTGCGTTTCGGCCTGAGTCTGACTCCGGCCAAACCTGCCGGACTCCATTGAGGCAACTCGAGTTCCGGCCCGTCGGCGTCGCGGCTGTTCCGAACTGACTCCGGCCAAACCGGCCGGACTCCATTGAGGCGACGACAGCGTCGACCCACCGACACTGGACGTGGCTGACTCCGGCCAAATCGGCTGGACTCCATTGAGGCCACGGTGCCCGGAGCAACAGTGAAGCCGCGTAGTGCTGCTGACTCCGGCCAAACCGGCCGGACCTCCAAGTAGACGCCAGCCTGACTCCGGTCATAACGGCCTGACTCCATTGAGGCGGGCCCATGTGGTCGGGCGAGTCTGGGCGGGTGATGCTGACTCCGGCCGTAGCGGCCGGACTTCATTGGGACAAGAACGCCCTGCGCGGCTACGCCCTTGCGGTCCTCCCGGCGTGGTGCTCGGCGGTCAGCTTGTGGTCGGGCTGGGTCTGGCCAAGGGGCGCCCACAGCGGACGGGAAGGGGATGTTCACCCGTACGGGGCGTGGTGTCAGCTGGGTGGGTGGCCGGTGGGGGAGGATGACGCGCCTAGACTGCGGCGTTCAGCTGAAGCGCCACGTAGGGAGCAGCGACAGTGACCAGCGATGAGCCGGTCGGGCTGGTGGTCGGCACGGTGGCGGCGAGCCCGCTGGAGTTCTCCGTCGGCGTGGCGCCGGACCAATTTTTGCAGCTCGACGACGTGGTGGTGACGGAGCGGCAGCTGCCGGACAAGTCGATTGTCACGATCGCGGGCGTCGTCACGAACGTCGAGGCGGGGCACGAGGGGGCGCGGTTCGCGTCGGACGTGTTCCTGATCAGGGACGGGGCGCTGCCGGCTGAGGTGAGTGAGGTCGCCGAGGTGACGGTGACCCGCGTCGAGCCGGAGGTGTACGTGCCGCCGCGCCCCGGCGAGCCGGTCCGCAGGGCCACCGGCAAGGAACGCGACAGCGCGCTGTACTTCGACACGTTCCCCGACGCCAAGGTGCCGATCGGTCTCGGCCGCGACGGGCAGCCGGTGTTCCTCAACTTCGAGTTCGTGGACGGCACGCGCGGCGGCCACGTGTCGATCTCGGGCGTATCGGGCATCGCCACGAAGACGTCGTTCGCCACGTTCATGCTGCACTCGATCTTCAACTCCGGGGTGCTCAGGGGCGAGGCGCACAACACGAAGGCGTTGATCTTCAGCGTCAAGGGCGAGGATCTGCTCTTCCTGGACTACGCCAACGCGCGCCTCACCGCGGACCAGCGCGAGAAGTACGGGCTGCTCGGGCTTCCGTCGACGCCGTTCGGCAACGTCCAGGTGTTCGCCCCGCCGCGGCCGGGTGACCCGAGCGGCACGCCGAACGTCACGGCGCGGGACAAGGCGGTGAGCCCGTTCTACTGGACGCTCGCCGAGTTCTGCGAGCAGGAGCTGATGCCGTTCGTGTTCGCCGACGGCGAGGACGAGCGCAGCCAGTACACGATGCTCATCGGCCAGGTGGCGGCGAAGCTGAAGCACCGGCACGTCCGTGTCGGCACCGACGGGGCGATCAAGCTCGACGGCGAGCACGGCCGCATCCTGCGTTCCTTCGGCGACCTCGTCGAGGTGCTGGAGGACGAGCTGGGCGAGGAGGACTCGCGCCGCGACTGGGTGGCCGGGTCCACGTCCACCGGCAGCGTCAACGCCTTCCTGCGTCGGCTGCGCTCCGCGGTGACCCCGCTGTCGGCGATCGTGCGCGGCGACATCGGCCACCGCGGCGACCGGTCGCTGTCCACCGGCAAGGCGCAGGTGACGGTGATCGACCTGCACAACCTGCCCGACCGCGCCCAGCGGTTCGTCGTCGGCGTCACGCTGCGCCAGGAGTTCCGCCGCAAGGAGCAGCAGGGCACCGCGCGGCCGTTGATGTTCGTGGTGCTGGACGAGCTGAACAAGTACGCGCCGCGCGACGGAGACAGCCCCATCAAACAGATCCTGCTCGACGTCGCCGAGCGCGGCCGCTCCCTCGGCGTCATCCTCATCGGCGCGCAGCAGACCGCCAGCGAGGTCGAGCGGCGCATCGTGGCCAACTGCTCGATCCGCGTCGT
>Ga0190272_10000628_pt1 | contig 17994 bp, 18 predicted proteins | sample Popmic504T_FD_133746 | JGI IMG/M metagenome (GOLD analysis project Ga0190272, IMG submission 133746) | Populus adjacent soil microbial communities from riparian zone of Shoshone River, Wyoming, USA - 504 T | ecosystem: Environmental > Terrestrial > Soil > Riparian zone | place: USA: Wyoming... | reverse complement strand
CTTCTTCTTCGTCCTCTCGCCGCTGCCGGAACTGCTCCCGGGCTCGATCGGCGACTACTTCCCGGCGCAGGCGATCGGCTCCCTGCACGGCAACCCGGAAGGCGACGGCAGCCTCGGGCAGGTAACCGGCGGGCTCGTCCTCGGAGCCTGGGCCGCGGCGCTCGTCGCCCTCGGCACCCTCCTGGTCTGCCGACGGGATCTCAGCGAGTAGCGTCGAACGTGCCGGTAGTTCGCGACCCGTATGGCCCCGCTAGCCCCCGGCACGTATGTTGAGGAAAAGCTGCGGGTCATTGGAGCAGATGCCGGTGGCGCCGCTGTCGAGCAACGCCCGCATTCGCGCCTCCTCGTCGATCTTCCAAGCGATCAGCTCGACGCCGGCTCGCCTGCAGACGTTACCCAAGCTGGGACTGATAAGCGGGTGGTAGACCCACATTGCACTGACACCGAGCCTGGTCAGCTTTTGTGTGGCGATGTTGGGTAGCCGGCGACGCATGACTCTAAGGGCCGCGAGCACCGGCACCTTAGCCCAACGCCTCGAGGACCATTCCTTGGTCACCTTCGGATAGCTCCAACCCCGCCGCAACTTCGGTTCGAGTTCCCCAATCCGGGCTATCGAGGAAAGCTCCATCGTCGAAATCATCGCTCGACCAACCAGGTCGCGTTCTCGCAGCGCTGCAACCAGCTCCTCCTCGCGCCCAGGGAGCTTGATGTCGAGATCAATCTCGACATTTTCGAGCGACGGAGACACGAAGGCGTCCAGCCCTTGCTCCAGCGTCAATGGTTTGCGTCGCTCCGCATCGTGCCAATCGTGGGCAACAATCAACGGCGTACGTTCAGCAGCGGCAATGTGAGGGTGTCCGTCCCGCGTCCAGATCACATCCATCTCAATCGTGTCGGCGCCGGCTTGAACCGCTAGCTGGAAGCTCTCTAGCGTGTTTCCATACGTCCCCCCAGGACCGGCAACGAGGCGGAGTGGACGATCGTCGCGATGGGCTTGCGCGTGGATCGCCTCGCGTTTGGAGTGCACCCGCGTAACTTACTCCGGTAGCTCCTTGGGAGGATCTGTATCTGGGTTGGCTGTTGTCGACGCTCCGGCGTCACTACAAATAGCTCGATCGAACCAGCTCTTAAAGAGAGCGCGCATCGCATCGGCGGCGGCGCTGTCGTCCTGGGCCGACACATAGTCGTATGGGAATCTGTGCTTGCCGAGCCGACCGTCGGGTCGCCAGCGCAAGGTCGAGAGAAATACATCTCCGTTGCCCAGTCGAAAGCCATGGACGACGGGCGTGAAGCCGTATTCGAAGATCTCGATTTTGTGATTGTGCTCTGCGCCATGACCTTTCTCGAATTCATGTATTTGCCTGATGGTCGTGTCCGACTCTTGTGGCCAACCAACCGGAACCCATTCTCTCGGCGCCGTCGCGTCCTTCGACAGCGTTGCCAGCTTCACGGTCCAGTCGGTTATCTCGGGCCGCTCGAGAAAGAATTCGAGCACCGGCCAAGCGCTGTACAACGTCAACCCCAGGACCTTGATCTCGCGATGTTCGGGGTCGGTAATGGCCCTCGCTTTCCCCTTCAGCGCGTCGTACATTTCATCGGGATCGGGATAGTGCTGTCGGGCTGATATTGCAGGCGTCACGCTGCGCCTGAGCTGACGCAGCTCGAGCAGAATGCTCGCCAACAAGATCACCGCAACCGCAATTCGAAGTTGCAGACTATTTTCCAACCCGAGCTTTTCGATAAGTCCATCGACCCCCGGGATTTGCAGCAGCAGCAGAGCCCCGGCACCAGCGAGAGCGACCCATACATGGCCTTCTTCGAGGAATCGATCTATCCGATCGATTGCTAGTTGGACCCCTCTACTCCGTCCTTTGGCGTCGTCTTTCACCCTGCCATCCTCCGCTGGGGTTACAGCGCAACATCCTCAAATGAGGCTTAGTAATAAAGAGTGTCTCATGGACCAAGCCTGATAGACCACCGCGAGCCAGCGTCCCGAGCAACGACGCGAACTTCTTCTCGCGGGATCGACTAGAAGAGCTGGTTCTCGCCAGCGAAGATCTCGGAGACCGAGTCGTCGGTGAAGATGCGGCGGATCGAGTCGGCGAAGGTGCTAGCGGTGGAGAGCACGGTGATGTTGTCGGGGGCGCCTGGTCGCAGCGGGATCGTGTCGGAGACGACGATCTGCTCGATCCCCGAGTTCTCGTAGGCGAGGCGCTCGTAGGCGGGGCCGGAGAAGACCCCGTGCGTGGCGCAGGCGATCACCCGCGCCGCGCCCTCGTCGCGCACGGTCTGGGCGGCCGCGCAGAGGGTGCCGGCGGTGTCGATCATGTCGTCGACGAGGACCGCGGTCCTGCCCTTGACATCGCCGACGACGTAGCCGATCTCGGCCACCTGCTGGGCGGGCCGCTCCTTCTCCATCACCGCCCAGTGGGTGCCGACGCGGCGGGCGAAGTTGCGCGCCGTCTTCACCCGGCCGGCGTCGGGAGAGACGATCACCAGCTCTTCGGTCAAGTGCTGGTCAGCGAACCACTGGGTCAGCATCGGCATCGCGGTCATGTGATCGACCGGTACGTGGAAGAAGCCCTGTACCTGGCCGGCGTGCAGGTCCATGGTGAGGACGCGGTCGACGCCGACGCCCTCCAGGCACTTGGCGACGATGCGGGCCGAGATCGGCTCGCGTGGTGCCGACTTCTTGTCCTGACGGGCGTAGCCGTACCAGGGCATCACGGCGATGATCCGGTGCGCGGAGGCGCCCTGGGCGGCGTCGATCATCGTCAGCAGCTCGATCAGCGAGTCGTTGGGCGTCATCCCGGTCTGCTCGTTGGCGCAGGTCGATTGCACGAGGAAGACGTCGGCGCCGCGGATCGACTGCTCGTAGCGGCAGTAGACCTCGCCGTTGGCGAACGTCTTCAGCGTCACCTGGCCGAGGTCCATTTCAAGCTTGCCCGCGACCTTGGCGGCCAGCTCCATCGAGCTGCGGCCGCCGAAGACCATCAGCCGCTTCGAGTAATCGTGCGGGATCGCCGTGGGGGCAATCTCCACTTCAGGCCGCTCCTCGATCGTGCTCACGCGCTTTGCTCCTCTTGCGTCTCCGCCGCCTTGCGCTCGGCGAATCCCTCGATGTTCCGCTGATCGTTCTCGCTCACCGCCAGTGCCCCGTCGGGAACGTCTTCCTTGACCACCGCGCCGGCGCCAGTGTAGGCGTTGTCGCCGACTTGTACCGGGGCGATCAGCATCGTGTCAACGCCGATCCGCACGTTCTCGCCGATCTCAGTGCGGTGCTTGCGGAAACCGTCGTAGTTGGCGGTGATCGTGCCGGCGCCGAGGTTGCTGCCGGCGCCGACCTCGGCGTCGCCGACGTAGGCCAGGTGGGGAACCTTGGCGCCCTCGCCGATCCGCGAGTTCTTGACCTCGACGAAGGTCCCGGCCTTGGCTCCCCGCTCGAGCAGTGCGCCCGGGCGCAGATAGGCGAAGGGGCCGATGATGGCGCCGTCGCGCACCTCGCACTCGCTCAGGTAGGAATGCGGGACGGTGACCTCGGCGCCGAGGGTCGTGTCGATCAGCGTGCTCAGCGGACCGACCGTGCAGCCGGCGCCGATCTCAGTGCGGCCTCGCAGGCTGGTGCCGGGCTCGATTCGGGTGTCGGCGCCGATCTCCACGCCAGCGTCGATCCAGGTCGAGGCCGGGTCGACGATGGTGACGCCGGCGAGCATGTGGCCGGTGAGGATGCGGCGGCGCGCCTCGGCCTCGGCCTCGGCCAGCTCGACCCGAGTGTTGACGCCCATCGTCACGGCGTGGTCGCTGGCGGGGTGTACCGCCACGCGCAGCCCGGCCTCGCGGATCAGCGGCAGCACGTCGCCGAGGTAGTACTCGCCCTGGGCGTTGTCGTTGCCGATGCGTTCTAGGGCGTCGGCGAGGGGCGCCGCGGCGAAGGCGTAGGTGCCGGTGTTGACCTCGCGGATCGCGAGCTCCTCCTCGGTCGCGTCGCCGGGCGCCTTGGACTCGACGATCCGCGCCAGGTCACCGGCCTCGTCGCGGACGATGCGGCCATAGCTGCCGGGATCCTCGAGCTCGGCGGTCATCACCGTCGCCCCCGCGCCGACCTCGTCGTGGGCGGCGAGCAGGCCGGAGATCGTCTCCGCCGAGACCAGCGGATGGTCGCCGGAGAGGACGACCACGGTCTCCCATTCGCGGATCAGCGGCAGCGCCGCGCGCAGCGCCCCCCCGGTCCCGTCAGGCTCGGGCTGGGTGACGATCTGGACCTGGTCGGGCAGGCCACTGAGCAGGTCGTGCTCGGGCGAGACGATCGCCGCAACCCGACCCGCCCCGGCCTCGCGCGCAGCAAGAACCGGCCAGGCGACCAGCGGCCGCCCGCAGACGGGATGCAGCATCTTCGGCAGCGAGGAGCGCATGCGGGTGCCCTCGCCCGCCGCCATGACCAGAACCAGAGGCGAGCTCACTGCTAAATCGTAGTGGCGGAGGGAGAGGAGGGGGCACCCTTTCGCTTGCTGGGTTTTCGCCACCAGCGCGTGTCTCTCTCGTGGAGGGGCGAGGCGAAAACAGGACGCCGCGCGCTGCAGGGCGCCCCCTCCTCTCCTGACCTAGCCGAACCCTCAGAGACTCCCGCGCCTGAGGCAAGCAGTCCAAGGACGCAGGGAGCGTGGCGTGCTCTGCACGCGAGCGACCGAGGACGCCGGAATGCGCCGCCTCAGGCGCGGGAGAGGTCTCGGCCGATTAGGGCTACCGAGACGAGGGCCCAGCCGGCGAAGATCAGGTCGATGCCGACGAGGAGGCCGATCGCCCAGTCGGCGGAGCTGGGGAACTCGACGAGGACGAGGATGCCGATCAGGAGGCCAGCGAAGCCGCTGAGCCCGACCAGCCCGACGCCCTGCTGGCCGCGAGCGGCGAAGGCGACGGCGATCCGGGTCAAGCCCATGAAGAGGAAGTAGATGCCGAGCACCAGGGTCAGCGTGAGCGTCCCGTTGTGCGGTTCGACGATCAGCCAGAGCCCGACGACGACGGTGAGCAGCGCCCAGAGCAGGCGCAGGATCACCGAGCCGATCGAAGTCGCGGTGAAGGCCGCGGCGATCAGGAAGCCGCCGGCGAACAGCAGGATCCAGCCGATGAAGATCGCCGTCCCGACCGAGGCGACCGCGGGCACCAGGATCGCCACGCAGCCGATCAGGATCGCGATCACGCCGACCGCCATCAGGGCCTTCCAGCCGCGACGCAGCCCCTCGCGCACCTCCGGGTCCATCGCCACTCCTCCCATCTCCATGCAGACGACCCTAAGCCGGCGCCCGGACGCGATCGGCCGTCGCTAGGCTCGAACTCGATCCGGGGTGGTGTAATCGGCCAGCACGCCAGGTTTTGGTCCTGGAAGAGAGGGTTCGAGTCCTTCCCCCGGAACCTCGCTCGCCCTATTCCTCCGAGGTGCGGGGGACCTTGCCGGCTTCGGCGCCGGGCTCGAAGGCGGGGCCGCGGGGGGAGGCGATGCCGAGCACGCGCATCGCCTTCAGGCCGAGGCCGAGCTTCTCGCGACCCTCGGTGGCGGAGACGTCATGGCCGCAGAGCTCGCGTACCCGCTCGAGCCGGTAGCGGATCGTGTGACGGTGGGTGAAGAGCTGTTTGGCGGTGGCGGCGACGTTGCCGTCGTTGTCGAGGTAGGCCTCGACCGTCATCACCAGCTCGGTCTCGTACTGGTCGTCGTAGGCGGAGAGCGGCTCGATCGTCTCGGCGTAGAAGCGCTCCAGCTCACGCGGGTCCTCGCTCATCGCCCCGAGCAGCAGCCGGTAGGCGCCGGTGTCCTCGAAGGCGAGCAGCGCCTTGCCCTCGGCTTCGCCGACGTTGAGCGCCAGCCGCGCCTCGTTGCCGGAGCGGTAGAGGTCGACCGGGTCGGCGGCGCGTCGGCTGCAGCCGATCGTCACGTGGAAGCCAGCGAGGCTGTCGTCCAGCTCGCGCGCCAGCCCGGCGGCGGCCCGGGCGAGGCGCTCGTCGTCCTCGACGGGGAGGATCGCGGCGATCTCCACCGCCCCCTCACCGCCATCTGCGGCACTGGCCAGCGCTCCCGGAGCGAGCGAGCGCAGGGCGCGAGTCGCGAGCGTCATCACCCGGGCCCGCCACTCGCCGCTCTGGGCGGCGCGCGGCGCCGCGCGCAGGATCAGCACCCCGGCCCCCTGCTCCAGCTCGGCGCCCATCTCCGCCGCCCTGGCGACGATGTCGCCGCGGTCCGTCACCTCGCGGCCGAGGACGGCGGCAACGAAGGCGCTCGCCACCTCCTCGCTCTCCCACTCGGGCGCGCGCGAGCGCTCCAGCTCCAGGGCCAGCAGCGTGGCGACCATGCGGGCGATCGCCGGCTCGGGTGGGCTCTTGGCGCGGTAGCGCAGCTCCCCCACCGCCTCGCCGGCGACCAGCAACTCGACCGTGGTCACATCCTCGCCACCGGCGAGCAGCTTCTGCTCCTGGTCCGAGGAGGCCCCGGCGACGGCGAGCACGGCGCTGGAGCGGTCGATCAAGGCGACGCTGGCGTCGAGCACCTTGGCCGCGGCCCGCGCCACCGCGGGCAGCCCGGCGCCTGACTCGACCGCGTCGGCGACCGCGTCGAGCGATCCCTTCTGCTGCGAAGACGCTGTCACCCCGCAATTATCGGTGAGGCGTGCGCTTTTGCCGCAAGAAACCCGCCGTGCGGCTCAGCCAAGCAGGTGAACGAGCTCGTCGTAGTAGTAGACGACCGCGAGCCCAGCGACGACCCCGATCAGGACCAGGGCGACGAGGACGAAGAGCGAGAGGAACCCCGCCGCCGCCTTCTCCCAGATGCGGCCGAAGGAACTGACCGCGGGGACGAGGATCAGGCCGACGAAGGCGACCAGGCTGATGATCCCGGCCGCCACGAACAGCAGGTACTCATCCTCGATCTTCTGCAGCGCCAGCAGGAACACCGAAGGCATTCTGCCTGATGGTCGTGATGACGAGGGCAACCGCGGCGCAGAGCGAGAAGGCGACGGCGCCGAGCGCCCAGCCGGCATTGACGTCGCTGAGGAAGTGGACTTCGAGGAAGACGCGCGAGAGCCCGACCAGCGCGGCCAGGGCGATCCCGGTGAGCACCACGAGCGCCCCCCGCGTCATCCCCGGCCGCAGCCGCATCACGATCGTCACCGCCAGCCAGACGTAGAAGGTCGAGTAGGCGGCGTGGCCGCTGGGGAAGGAGGAACCCTCGGTGTCGACCAGGCCTCCTTCGGGCCGCGGGCGGTCGACCGCCGCCTTGAGCTCGTGAACGCCGACGATGACGATCGCGAGGCCGGCGACGAGCACGCATAGCTCCGCCCAGCGGCGTCCAGCGGCGAGGGCGAGGGCGCAGACGATCGCGAGCGGGAGCACGACCGCCAGCGAGCCGAGGTCGGTGACGACCTTGGCGACGTCGACCAGCCAGGCGGTCTGGAGGCTGCCGACGACGTCGAACGCGGTCAGATCGCCGGGGGTCGGCCCGGCGTCGCCACTGACGATCACCGTGTAGGAGACGAGGACGAAGCTGGCGACAGCGAGGATCGCCATCAGCGAGGTGAACTCGAGGCCGAACGTCCCGCCCGGCGTAACCCGGTCCCAGAGGAAGCGGAGCTGGGGGCTGAAGCGCCGCGCCAGGACGACGATCCAGCGGGTGGCCACCCCCTCCTCCATCCAGCGCACGGCGGCCTTGCGGTTCTCCTCGACCCGGAAGCGGCGGACGAGAAAGACGGTACCCACGGTGACCGCGATCAGCGTGCCGAGTAGGAACACCCCCCGCCCCGCGTACTCGGCGGCGGTGTCGATGCTGCGCGAGAAGAAGTACCCGATCAGGATGTGGGCGGGAGCCCAGATCCCGGTGCCGAGGATGCTGTAGGGGACGAAGGCGCCGTAGCGCATCCCCGAGCTGCCGGCGATGAACGGGGCGAGCGCACGGACGACGCCGACGAAGCGGCCGATGAAGATCGTCTTGCCGCCGTGCCGCGAGAAGTAGTCCTCGACTTTCTCGAAGCGCTCGTGGCTGATCCCGAAACGGGGGCCGTTGCGCAGCACGAAGTCGCGACCGAGGCGGCGGCCGATGAAGAAGCTGGTCGTGTCGCCGGCCCAGGCGGCGAACCAGGCGATCGCGATCAGCAGGTAAACGTTGATCACGCCCTGGCCGGCGACGGCGCCGCCGAGCAGCATCACGGTCTCGCCCGGGACCACCAGCCCGACGAAGGCGCCGGTCTCGGCGAAGGCGAAGACGCCGACCAGCAGGTAGGTCCAGGCGCCGAGCGTGTTGGAGACGTCCTCGAGGATCCCCTGCAGGTCCTCGTGGGGGATGACCCGGCTGATCAGGTAGTAGCCGGCGGCGACGCCGATCGCGATCGCGAAGATCAGCAGGCGTTTGCGGCGACGGTCCTCAGGGAGCTGGAGCCTCATGGAGCGCGGCCAGCTTCGCAGACGATCGCGTCGTCGCGGTCCAGTCGCTGCGCGGCAGCGCGAGCGGCGGCGAGGTCGTCGAATAGGCCGAAGGCGGTGGGACCGGAGCCTGTGAGCAGGGCGAGCGGCGCGCCCGCCTCCCGCAGCGCTTCGAGCGCCTCGCCGATCTCGGGTCGCAGAGAGCGGGCTGCGGGCTCGAGGTCATTGGCGAGCAGCTCGGCGAAGGAAAGCGGCGAGGCGCCGGCGCCGGCCGCGACCCGCAGTCGCGAGGCCAGCTCCGCCAGCTCCTCCGAGTCGCGGCCGAGCCCGAGGCGATCGGCCTCGGCGAAGACCTCAGCGGTGCTCAACCCGCCCCCATCCGGCAGCAGCACGACCGCGTGCGGAGCCGGCTCGGGCAGGCGCTCGACGCTCTCGCCGGCGCCGGCGACGAGAGCCAGCGTCGGCTCGAGCTGGGAGGGGACGTCGGCGCCGATCTCGGCAGCGAGCGCCGCCAGGTCGTTGACCTCGCCCCGTGCAAGCCGCAGCACGGCGGCGGCATCGGCGCTGCCCCCGCCCAACCCGGCCGCGACCGGGATCCGCTTCTCGATCTCCACCCGCAATGGGGGACCGCCCCAGCCGCGCGCGCGCAGGGCGGCGAGAGCCCTCGCCGCCAGGTTCTCGCCCTCGACGCCGCGGCAGACGACCTCGTCCGGCTCCCCCGGCGCGCGCTCAGTGACCTCGACCGGGTCGGCGAGGGCCAGCGGCTCGAACAGCGAGCAGAGCTCGTGCAGGCCGTCCTCGCGCCGCGGCCCCAGGTAGAGGCAGAGGTTGAGCTTGGCTGGGGCGTAGAGCTGCAAGGGGCCTATCCCGGTAGGGGTTCCACTTAACTTTTTCGGTGGAGCGGAAGCGGTCTACCGCGAGCGGGGTCGGCGAAAAAGTACAAGACGTTCCACCCCTACCGGGATAGGCCCTTCGACAGCGCTGCGAACTCCTTCGGTGAGAGCTGCTCGGCGCGAGCGTTCTCAGGCAGGCCGAGGGCGGCGAGCGCCTCGCGCGCCGGGACGAGCGTGCCGGGGCGCACGTGCTCCAGCGAGCGGGCGAGTGCCTTGCGGCGGTGGGCGAAGGCGGCGCGGACCAGCTCGCGCGTCGCCGGGTCGGCGCCCGGTCCCGTCCGGCGCATAGCGAGGATCGCCGACTCGACCCGCGGCCGCGGCCGGAACACCGCGGGGTCGACCGTGCGCAGCAGCTTCACCTCGCAGGCGAGCTGCACGAGGACGCTGGGCGACCCGTAGACGCGGCTCCCCGGCGCCGCTCGCAGCCGATCGGCGATCTCGCGCTGGACCATCACAGTCCAGCGCCGCACCGAGGGCAGCTCCTCGATCATGCGCAGGATCACCGGCGTCGCCACCGAGTAGGGCAGGTTGGAGACGACCGCGGTCGGCGCCGGTCGCAGGGCGGCGAAGTCGAGGCTCATCGCGTCGCCCCAGTGCAGCTCGACCCCGGGCCGGGCGGCGAGCGGGGCCAGGGTCTGCTCGAGGCTCCGGTCGAGCTCGACCGTGTGCACGTGCCCCACGGCGCCGGCCAGTCGCTCCGTCAGCACACCCTCCCCCGCTCCCACCTCGAGCACGACGTCGGCGGCAGCGAGCTCGGCGTCGCGGACGATCGCCTCGAGCAGGTTGGGGTCGGCGAGAAAGTTCTGGCCGAGCCGGACCACGACCAGCTACCAGCCGAAGAGCGCGCGGGCGTTCGCCTCGATTGTCTGCTCCAGCTCCGCGTAGGAGACGCCGCGAACCTCGGCGAGCGCCTCGGCGGTGGAGACGACGTGGGCGGGCTCGTTGGGCCTGCCGCGCACCGGCTGCGGCGCCAGGTAAGGCGCGTCGGTCTCGACCAGGAGCAGCTCGTCGGGAAGCTTCGCCGCCGCCTCACGCAGCTCGTCGGCGCTGGGGAAGGTGACGATGCCGGAGAAGGAGCAGGTCCAGCCGCGCTCGATCGCGTCGTCGACGCGCCCGGGGGCAAGGAAGCAGTGCAGGACCACAGGGACGCCGTCGGCGCGCGCGTCGAGGATTGCAAAGATCTCGTCGCTGGCCGTCGTCTCCCCCTCGGGGTCGCGGGCGTGGATAACGATCGGCAGGCCGAGGTCGCGGGCGATCTCGATCTGCGCCTCGAACGCCCGCCGCTGCTCGGCCGGGCTGGCGGTGTCGCGGTAGTAGTCGATCCCGGTCTCGCCGATCGCCAGCACCTTCTCGTAGGCGCCGAGACGGGCGATCTCCTCCGCCAGCGCGTCGTCGAAGGCGCCGGCATCGGTGGGGTGACAGCCGACCGTCGCAAACACCCCGGGGTGACGCTCGGCGGCAGCGATCGCGGTCCCGTTGGTCTCACGACCGAGGCCGACGTTGAGCATCTTCTCGACGCCCGCCTGCTGCGCGCTCGCCACCACATCGGCCTCGGGCCGCTCACAGAGGAAGAGATGAGTGTGGGAGTCGATCACCGCCGCCCAGACTATCCGCGGCCGGAATGCGAACGGCCCGTCTTTCACCTGGAAGACGGGCCGTTGCAGTGGGAGAAGCTCGGCGCTAGAGAGCCGGACAGTCGAATTCTTCGAGTTCGAGCGGGTCCGGGACGGGGACCCCGTCGAAGACGTCGCCGACAAGCGGCACGCCCGTGAGGACACCGATCAGGCCGTTCAGACCCCCTCCGAGGAGGTTCGCCTGTTTGGCGAGGTCGGGAACCTGGCCGCAGAGCGATTCGACCGCAGGCAGAGAGCCAACCGCTTTGGTCAGGTCATCATTGGTGACGCCTTTCAGGATCGCTTCGAGACCCTCGACCTTCAGGTTCAGGTTGCTGACCTGGGCAGAGAGTTCTGAGCTGTTCTCCCCCGCTGCTCCTGGTTGTCCGGTCGAGCCCGGCTGGCTGTTGGAGCCGCTCTGCTGACCGACAGAGGGTGAGCTTGCTGCGACCCAGGCGACCCGTCTTTCGCCTCGCTTGCAGCGCTTACCCTTGAAGAGGACTCGCATCGCCCCCCGCGGCTTGCCCTTGACCTTGTAACAGGCGTAGATCTTTCCGTCTTTGTTCACTGGCCCAGCGATCGCCGACCCACCAAGACCTGTCAGCAGCAGAATCCCGGTGGCGATAAGCGTCGCGAGGGCAACGATTCGAAATCGAGGGTTTTCAGAATTGGGAAACCGTATGTTTCTATCCATGTCACGAGAACTTCCTCCCCGCTGGCATGTCTAGGCAAGCCAAGCCAGCGATTGATCGACGGGTAAGTGCTGGAAAGTAGGTAACTTTCAGCTAATAGATCCGAATACTCAACGGATCTTTGAGTAAGTCTTTTCGCCCCCCTACGGGGATAGCCTTAGGCGCGCATGCCTTATTTCGTCGCTGCCCTCTTCGCGGTGTCACTGCTGGCGCCGGCGCCGGCCGGCACGAACGGTCTAGTCGAGCGAGCCGCGAGCCGCGCCTGGAAGCCATCTGTCGCCGGCGCCCGCCGCTACGCGCGCACGCGCCTCGGCGACGTCAGCTTCGCGATCGGCGGTCGGCGCACCCGCCTGCGCTCGTTCCACGGCGGGCGCACCGCCCCGGCTGCGAGCACGATCAAGGCGATGCTGCTCGCCGCCTACCTGCGCCAGCCCGAGGTGCGCAATCGCCCCCTGCGCGAGGACGAGAAGGCGCTGCTCGAACCGATGATCCGCGTCTCCGACAACGCGGCCGGGATCAGCGTCGCCGAAATCGTCGACGACAGGGTCGAGCGGCTCGCCCGCGCCGCCGGGATGCGGGACTTCGAGTGGGTCTACGAACCGGGCTGGCTCGGCGGCCTCTCGCAGATCAGCGCCCGCGACCAGGCTCGCTTCATGCGCCGCTACGAGCGCTATGTGCCCGGCCGCCACCGCCGCTTCGGCCGCCACCTGCTGCGCTCGGTCGTCTCCTGGCAGCGCTGGGGAATCGCCAGCGTCAAGCCGCAGCGCTGGCGGCTCTACTTCAAGGGAGGCTGGGGGATCGCCGACGACGGCGTCGGCGTCGTCAACCACCAGGTCGGCTTCATCGAGCGGGGCCGCTGCCGGCTGGCGCTGGCGATCCTGACCGAGCACAACCCTTCCACCGCGTACGGGGCCGAGACGCTGCGGGGCGTCGCCGTCAGGCTCCTGCATGGCATCGCCGCCGCCCCCTGCGGGCGCCGCAAGCAGCCGCCGCGGCTACTCGGCCGACTCGACCTCGATCTTGGGGAAGAGTGGCGGTACCCGCTCGACCCGCTGGCCGCCGGGCCGTGAGCCGAGCTCGGCGAGGGCGCGAGAGTCCTCCTCCAGTGCTGTCAGGAGGCGCTCACTGCTCACCGGCAGGAAGGGAACGAGCAGCAGCGTCGTCATCCGCAGGCCCTCGGCGAGGTTGTAGAGGACCTCGTCGAGGCGCTCGGGGTCGGCCTCGTCCTTGGCCAGGTCCCAGGGCCGCATCTCCTCGACGTAGCGGTTGAGGCGCCGCACGAGCTTCCAGGCCTCCTCCAGCGCCTGGGTCAGCTCGGCTCGGTCGAGCAGCTCGCTGAAGCGCGCCACGACACCTTCGAAGTCCTCTTCGAGCACGGCGTCGACCGCCGCGGCCGGCACGACGCCGTCGCGGTAGCGATCGATCATCGCCAGCACCCGGCTCGCCAGGTTGCCGAAGTCGTTGGCCAGCTCGGTCTCATAGCGGGCCTCGAAGCCGGCAGTCGAGATCGAGCCGTCCTGGCCGAAGCTGACCTCGCGGAAGCAGTAGAAGCGCAGCGCGTCGGCGCCGAAGCGCTCGATTGCCTCAAACGGGTCGAGCACATTGCCGAGCGACTTCGACATCTTCTTTTCGCCCATCAACAGGAAGCCGTGGATCGCCATCCGCCGCGGCGGCTCGAGATCGGCGGCCCAGAGCAGCGCCGGCCAGATCACCGCGTGGAACTTGAGGATGTCCTTCGCCATCACGTGCAGTGAGGCGGGCCAGTAGCGCTCGGTCAGGTCCTCGTCCTCGCGGGCGAAGCCGAGCGCGGTGACGTAGTTGAGCAGCGCGTCGAACCAGACGTACATGCGCTGATCGGGGTCCCAGGGCAGCGGCAGGCCCCATTTCAGCGTCGGCCGCGAGAGCGAGACGTCCTCGAGCCCCTGCTCGATGAAGGAGACCGCCTCGTTGCGGCGGAACCCGGGGACGACGAAGTCCGGACGCTCAGCGTAGAGCGCTTCGAGCCGCTCCTGGAAGGCGGAGAGGCGGAAGAACCAGTTCTCCTCTTTGACCCGCTCGAGCGGGATCTCGTGGATCGGGCAGGTCTGGTCGGGTCCGAGCTCGCGCTCGGTCTTGAAGTCGGCGCAGCGCGGGCAGTACCAGCCTTCGTAGGTCCCCTTGGTCACCCAGCCGTTGTCGTAGACCCGCTGCATGATCTCGGCGACCCGCTCCTTGTGGCGGGGGTCGGAGGTGCGGATGAAGAAGTCGTTGGTGGCGTCGATGATCGGCATCAGCGCCTGGAACTTCGCAGCGTTGCGGTCGGCCAGCTCCTGCGGCGAGATGCCCTCGCGCTCGGCCGCGTTCTCGATCGGCTCGCCGTGCTCGTCGGTGCCGGTGAGGAAGAAGACGTCCTCGCCGCGCTGGCGCATGTGGCGGGCGAGCACGTCGGCCGCCAGCGTCGAGTAGGCATGCCCCAGGTGCGGCTCGGCGTTGACGTAGTAGATCGGGGTGGTGACGTAGAAACTCACTGACGCGGCTCCCTTCCGGTGAGAGCACGGTAGAGGTCGTTGGCGCGGGTGCCGGTCAGGGCGGCGACGACGCTGGCGGCAGCGCGGGGACGGGCGCCCGACTGGACCAGGTGGCGCAGGGCGTCGACGGCGAAGCTGATGTCGTGGTCGTGGTCCTCGGAGGCCGCCGGCCCGATCACCAGCACGATCTCGCCCTTGACGTCGCCGCGGAAACGGCGCGCCAGCTCGGCCAGCGAGCCCCTCGCGACTTCCTCATGCATCTTTGTCAGCTCGCGGCAGACGGCGGCCGGACGGTCGGGGGCGATCGCCGCCAGCGCGGCCAGCGAGTCGCCGACCCGGCGCGGCGACTCGAAGGCGACCACGGTCTCGGCCGAGCGCAGCACCCGCTCCATCTCGCCGGAGCGCTTCGGCAGGAAGCCCTCGAAGCGCCAGCGGTCGGTCGGCAGGCCGGAGGCGACCAGGGCCACTGGCACGACCGAGGGGCCGGGCAGCACGACTACCTCGAGGCTGCGCTCGATGCAGCGCCGGATCAGGCGGAAGCCGGGGTCGGAGATCGCCGGCATGCCGGCGTCGGAGACGAGGGCGACGACCTCGCCGCGTTCGACTCGCTGCGCCAGCTCCTTCGCCCGCACCGGTTCGTTGCCCTCGTGGATCGAGATCAGCGGCGGCGCCGGGCGGATGCCGAGCTTCTCCAGCAACGAGCCGGTGCGGCGGGTGTCCTCGCAGGCGATGTAGTCGGCGGAGACGAGCGCGTCGCGGACGCGGACCGTGACGTCATCGAGATTGCCGATCGGGGTCGGGCAGACGATCAGCGCGCCCGGCATCAGGCCCCGCTCCGTTCCAGCTCGAGCCGCGCCATCGCCGCGGCGCCGATCATGCCGGCGTCGTTGCCCAGCGTCGCCTCCCGGATCGGCGTCTCGTTCATCGGCGTCAGCGCCCGCTGGCGCAGCTCGCGCCGGGCCGGCTCCAGCAGCAGCTCGCCGGCGGCGATCACGCCGCCGCCGACCACGATCGCTTCCGGCTCGAAGATGTTGGCGAGGCTGGCGCAGGCCACGCCGAGGCGGCCCCCGATCAGCTCGAAGACCGCGACCGCGGTCTCGTCGCCGGCGAGCGCGGCCTCGGTCACGGCCTTGCCGTCGACCGGCTCGCCGGCGGCCAGCAGACGGCCGAGCGCGGAGTCGGGCGCGCTTTCGGCGGCGGCCCTCCCCTCGCGCCCTAGCGCCGTGCCCGAGGCAAGCGCCTCGATGCAGCCGTGGTTGGGGCAGTTGCCCTGACAGGGAGGGCCGTCGGCCTGGATCACCATGTGGCCGAGCTCGGCCCCGGCGCCGCGCGCGCCGCGGAAGACCTCGCCGCCGAGGACGAGACCGCCGCCGATCCCGGTCCCGATCGTCAGCATCACCAAGTTGGCTGCGCCGCGACCGGCGCCGTAGAGATGCTCGGCGAGGGCGGCGACGTTGGCGTCGTTGTCGACGAAGGTCGGCAGGCCGGTGCGCTCGGTGACGAGATCGCGGATCGGCAGGTCGGCAATCGGCAGGTTGACCGCGGAGACGGCGACCCCGCTGTCGTGGTCGATCGTCGCCGGGATGCCGAGGCCGACGGCGGCCACCCCGGGCCGCGCGACGCGGGCCTCCTCGATCTCGCCGACGAGCAGCTCGACCAGCTCGTCCTCGCTCTGGCCGGTGGACGCCTCGCGGTCCTCCCAGAGCACCTTGGAATCGGGGTCGAGGACGCCGGAGAGCATCTTCGTCCCGCCCAGATCGATGCCGATCGTCTCGGTCGCGCTCATCGCAGAAACAAGCTGGGGAGACAGGCGACCGCGGGCATCGGCATGATTTCTAGCCCTTTATGCCCGAGAACGGCGAGCAGCAGCCCTCCGGGCCGCCCGATTACAAGGTCTACCGATCCCGCAAGGGCTTCCTGTCGAGGCTGCGCTCTCCCGACCTGTCCGGTTTGCGAGAGCGCAGCAAGCGGGATCCGAAACTGCCGGGAGGGGACGAGGAGCGGCGGCGGCGCTTGCCCAAACCCCCGCGCGGTTCCCGCCGGATCCTCAAGTGGGTCGGGCTCGCCGCCCTCGGCTGGGTACTGCTCAGCTTCCTCGCCTTCGGCGTCTCGGCTCAGCTGCAGGCCTTCAAGCTCTCCGGCGAAGCGAAGGACACACTGCACGGCAACCCGCTCCTGCTGCCGCAGGCGCAGACGATCCTGGTGATCGGCACCGACGCCCGCCCGCCTGAGAGCCGGGAGCCGGGAGCTCCCTCCGAGGAGTGCTTCGAGCAGCAGGCCCACGGCGACGCTCCGCACGGCGAGTGCTCGGTGGGCCAGTTCCGCGCCGACACGCTGATGCTGATCCGCGCCGGGGGTGGCGCCTTCCGCAAGCTCTCGATCCCGCGCGACAGCTACGCCGAGATCCCGGGGCAGGCGCCGACGAAGATCAACGCCGCCTACGCCTTCGGCGGCGCGGCGGCCCAGATCGAAGCGGTCGAGGACTTCCTCGACATCGAGGTCGACCACGTCGCGATCGTCGACTTCACCGGCTTCGAAGACCTGATCGACGCGGTCGGCGGGGTCGAGGTCGACGTTCCCGAGAAGCTCTGCATCGACATCTCGGGCGGCGCCGGGGGCGGTCAGGGCGGGGTGACGCTGCGACTCGGCAAGGGAGAGAACACCCTCAGCGGTGAAAAGGCCCTCGCCTACGCCCGCGCCCGCAAGCCGAGCGAATGCCCGGGCCCGGGAGCCAGCGTCTTCTCGCTCGGCGGCTACGACGACTTCGACCGCCAGGAAGCTCAGCAGGCGGTGATCAACGGCATCAAGGGCCGCCTCACCGACCCACTCCGCCTTCCCTACAACTTCGTCAAGGGCCCGATCATCGGCTGGAACGCGCCGAAGGCATTCGTCAGCGACATGGGCTTCTTCACGATGCCGCAACTGATCCTGGCGGCAGCGATCGGCGGCAGCTCCCCCGCCGACGTGCTCTGCGCGGGCGAAAGCTCAGGCTGTGGCGAAGGGCCGGGGTTCAGCATCGAAGTGCCGGAGTCGGTTCGGCGGCAGGCGGTCGAGCGGCTGCTGAACGGCTGAGCTGACGATCGATGCGTTTTGACCCCATGGGGTCATCAATGCATCAGTCGGCGGATGTGGTCTTCGTCTCCGTCTTTTTCGACTCGGACTTCTTCGACTCGCTCGGCTTTGAGTCCTCAGAGGAGCCGCCGCCGTTGGCGCCGCTCTTCTTCTTGCCGTAGTCGGTGTTGTGAAAGCCCGAGCCCTTGAAGTGGATCGCGACCGGGTGCAGCACCCGCTCCGCGTGGGCGCCGCACTCCTGGCACTCGGTGAGCGGCTCATCGCTCATCCGCTGGATCACGTCGAAGACGTGGCCGTTGTCGCACTTGTACTCGTAGATCGGCATAGCGGTGGGCGATTATCGCAGCCGATACGGTTCCGGCATGGCAGCCGCCGAACCGGGAACCCGCCCAACCGAGGTGACGATGGAAGAGGTCGTCGCGCTTTGCAAGCGCCGTGGCTTCGTCTTCCCCTCATCTGAGATCTACGGCGGGCTCGGCTCGACCTACGACTACGGCCACTACGGGGTGCTGCTGAAGAACAACGTCAAGGCCGAGTGGTGGCGGGCGATGCTGCAGGAGCGCGACGACATCGTCGCCCTCGACTCGGCGATCCTCCAGCACCCGAAAGTCTGGGAGGCCTCGGGGCACCTGGAGGGCTTCACCGACCCGCTCGTGCAGTGCCTCGGAAAGTGCAAGAAGCGCTGGCGCGAGGACCATCTGCGCGAGGACGTCGAAGCTGCGGGGGGCGACCCGAGCGCTGAGCTGCGCTGTCCCGAGTGCGGCGGCGAGCTCTCCGAGCCGCGCCAGTTCAACCTGATGTTCGAGACCCACGTCGG
>Ga0190272_10000627_pt1 | contig 18023 bp, 14 predicted proteins | sample Popmic504T_FD_133746 | JGI IMG/M metagenome (GOLD analysis project Ga0190272, IMG submission 133746) | Populus adjacent soil microbial communities from riparian zone of Shoshone River, Wyoming, USA - 504 T | ecosystem: Environmental > Terrestrial > Soil > Riparian zone | place: USA: Wyoming... | reverse complement strand
CCCAAGGTTGCCCCAAGGTGACCTGGCTTCGCCTCGCGGGTGGTCTCGTGGCGCGCGATATGCCAAGACAAACTTACGATGACCTAGTGAAAGCCCCTCGAGTTGCCCTGGTTGTTGGCGCGGCTGCGGTCGCTGTTGCCCTTTCTGCCTGTTCCGGCGAGGACGCACCCATTGTTGAAACTGGTGAGGTGGGGACGGCCACGGTTGTCGAGGTTGTCGAGGCGCCTGCCTCAGTGGTGGCAGCCGCCTCCGCCGGCGTGAGCGCACCTGCGACCGGAACCGTGGCTGCGATTCGGGTCCGCGACGGCCAGCGCGTGAGTAAGGGCGATGTCCTCGTGGTTGTCGATTCGCCGGACGCGGAACGAAACCTGGCCGCCGCACAACGGGCCGCTGCCGCCGCGCCGACGGGGGTGACGTTGAGCGGGGCCGATACCGGTGCCTCGAATGAACAGGCGTCGGAGGCAGCTCAGCGGGCGTTCGACCAGGCACGCGAGGCTGCGCGCCAGATCCCTGATCGGCGGTTGCGCAAGCAGGCGCTGCAGCAAGTTGCCGCCGCTCGGGCGCAGTTCCTGGCGGCACAGGCGCAGGCCGATGCCACCGTCGCACAGATCAATCAAGGGATTGCGAGTCTTGAGCAAACGCTGGGCTCCCTCACACAGACTCAGCAAATCCAAGGGCAGGCGGCAGTCGAGGCAGCGCAGCGAGCCGTTCGTGCACTATCGGTGCGTGCGCCAATCCGTGGGACGGTCGTTCTTGGTCCGTCGGCGGGGGAGTCGGGCGGCGGCGACGTTTCTGGATTAGTCGACCAGTTACCCGATGCGTTGGCCGGGCAAGCTGAATCGCTCCTTGGCGGACAAGGGGAAAGCGGCGGAAGCACGACCGGTGAACTGAAGGCAGGCAGTCCGGTTAGTGCGGGAGATCCGCTCCTTTCCATCACCGACGTGTCCTCTCTTTCGTTGCGTGCTGAAGTTGACGAGACGGACGTGCTGCTCGTGCGCAAGAACATCAAGGCTGACGTTGAGCTGGACGCCGTACCCGGCTCGAGTTATCGAGCGGTGGTCCGCAACGTCGACCTGTCGCCAACGACCTCGTCCAGGGGAGGCGTCTCGTACGTAGTCCGCTTGCAGCTCTTGGGAGGCACCACCGCTGAAGGCACACCTGCGCCACGCCCACTGCCAGGCATGTCCGCCGTCGCCGCGTTACGTGTTGCGACTGAGAAGGACGCTGTGTCCGTTCCGGTGTCAGCGGTCTTCCGCGATGGGGAACGGGACGCTGTCTGGTTGGTCGACGCAGGCTTGGCCGAGAAGAGAACCGTCGTGATCGGTGCTCAAGGTGAGGACGTCCTGCAGATCACCGAAGGCCTAGAGTTGGGAGACTTGGTCGTGACACGCGGCGCAGACCAAGTGAGTGAGGGAGACGAGGTGCCGTGACCGCGCCGGCCATCGAAGCCGTCGACGTCACCAGGACCTACGGATTGGGTGAAGGCAAGGTACATGCGCTTCGCGGCGTGAACCTTCATATCCAGCCCAGCGAGTTCGCTGCAATCGTTGGTCCTTCTGGTTCGGGCAAGTCGACGCTCATGCATTTGCTGGGGCTGCTGGATCGTCCGACCACTGGTCAGATCCGCATCGGTGGTCGCGAAGCCACCGGACTTTCCGATACCGAGCTCGCTGAACTTCGCAACGAAACCATCGGGTTTGTCTTTCAAGCTTTTCAACTGCTTCCCCGCACGAGCGCGGTCGACAATGTGGCTCTCCCCCTGCTCTATCGGGGACTGCGAAAGTCAGAGCGACGCAAGCGGGCAACCAACGCGCTTGAGTCGGTCGGGCTCGGGCATCGGCTGACGCACAAGCCGTCGCAGCTGTCCGGCGGGGAACAGCAACGGGTAGCCATCGCACGCGCGCTCGTCGGAGGACCTGGTTTGCTCTTGGCCGATGAGCCAACGGGCAATCTGGACACCAAGACCGGCCACGAAGTGATGGAGATTCTCGGGCGGCTCAATCAAGAGCAAGACGTCGCCGTGGTGCTGGTGACCCACGACCCCGAGGTTGCCTCGCGGGCTAGACGTCAGATTCACATGCGTGACGGTTTAGTGGAATCAGACAGTGCTAGCGCAGCCTCACTTTCAGGACCCACCACGTGAGGTTGGGCGAGGCATTTCGAGTCGCCGTCGACGCCCTGCGCGCTAATCGGCTGCGCAGTCTGCTGACGATGCTCGGCGTCATCATTGGGGTGGCCGCTGTGGTGATTTTGGTGGCGATTGGCAGCGGCGCCAAGCAAGAAGTCGAGGCGCAGGTTGAGGGCCTGGGCTCAAACATCATCTTCGTCGTTGCGGGCAGCGTTGAGTTCGGAGCAGCGCCTTCCATCAGCCGGTTGGAACTAGACGACGTCGATGAGCTCGGTCGAGTGTTAGGCAATCCCGAAGCTGTCGCCACCACAATCTCCAGCGGAGAGTTTGTCTCTGTTGGCTCCACTGAGGTGTTCACCACCATCGCCGGAACCAACGAGAACACTCCGAAGGTCTTCAATAGGCCCATTGCGCGCGGTGAGTACCTCACCTCGACTGATGTGGACACTCGGCGTCGCGTCGCAGTGCTTGGTTCCAACGTGGCGGACCGCTTGTTCCCGGACATTGAGCCGTTGGGACGGCAAGTGACCATCGCCGGAGTGCGTTTTCGAGTCATCGGCGTGTTCGAGGAGATCGGCTCGACGTTCGGGGTGAGCCGCGACGACGAAGTACACATACCCGTCACTGCCGCGCAACAACTGTTTGGTGTCGAGCGCATCGATGCGCTGGCCATCAAGGCACCAACAATCGACGATGTCGAGTCGGTCAAGCGTCAGGTGCTCGCCGCCTTGAAGGAGAAGTACCCCGACGAGGAGTTCTCGGCGGTGACTCAGACGCAGATTCTCGGCACGCTCGGAGACATCTTGGGCCTGCTCACGCTGGTGCTGGCAGCGATCGCCGCCATCTCACTGTTGGTCGGCGGTGTCGGTGTCTCCAACATCATGCTGGTTTCGGTTCGGGAGCGAACCCGCGAGATCGGCCTCCGCAAAGCACTCGGAGCCAAACGACGGGACATCACCCTGCAGTTCCTCATCGAGGCAGTGCTGCTGACCACGATCGGTGGTGTCATCGGCATGGTGATCGGCGTCAGCTTCGCCCTGCTGGTCGACACAGTTTCGCCGCTACCAGCCGTAGTTGCGTGGTGGTCGCTAGCCCTGGCGTTCGCCGTATCGGTGGGCGTCGGTGTGTTCTTCGGCGTCTTCCCGGCGCGCAGGGCGGGTCGCCTCGACCCCGTGGTTGCCTTGCGAACGGAGTAACTCCTACTTCGGAACGGGGTACGACGTTCGTGTGAATCGATCCGGGCAGGCGCCGGTGCCAATGCCACCACCTGATGTCCAACGCCAGCGTCGCGTCGTGTCTGTAGCGTTCTCAGCACGCTCAATACGCAGGCAGTATGCGCTGACGCCGTCCTCGGTGACCTTGATGGCCTGCAGCCGGTTGCCGACGCCGAGCGTCAGGTGCATCTCACCAATGTGGAGCGAACGCCTGCCGTCGTAGTTGACGTCTTCGCTGGTGGGGTAGCTGACGCCGCTGTCGGTAAGGAATGTCTCCATCTTGGTCGCGATACTGCGCAGGTCACTGCGTACCGACTCATCCGCTCGCGTCAGGCCGTCCCCGGCCTGCGCGCTCACTGTCGTCACAGCGGTTAGCGCCAGTGTTGCGCAGCTGAGCACAGCGATTGAAACGGACCGGCGCATGCTTCCTCCAGAGTCGTCGATCAACATCACGTCGTCAGATCAACATCGGCTCCGCGAAGGGCGGTCTTGAGTGGCCGACTCCTTGAGTAGCGTGGGTTCGGTGTCGACCCGCAACCCAGTTTCTGACCCCGCCCCCAACCGAGTGCTGTGGGACGAGTCGATGACGCGCTATGACTTCGGCGCCAACCATCCGATGGCGCCGCTTCGGCTCGACCTCACCATGCGCCTAGCGAACGAGCTCGGTGTCCTCGACACCCTCGAAGTAGTGAAGCCGCCAGAGCCCGACGATGCGCTGCTGCTGTTGGGCCATTCGCAGGAGTACATCGACTCGGTTCGTCGATGTGGTGTCTTGGCACACTCGGTCGACTTGCCCCACGGTCTTGGAACTCCCGACGTTCCCACGTTCATCGACATGCATGACGTTTCGGCGCGCATCGCATCGGCAACCGTCGAGGCAGCTCGCAGTGTGTGGTCCGGGGAGGTGTCGCATGCTGTGAACCCGGCTGGCGGGTTGCACCACGCAATGCGCGAGCTAGCGTCTGGCTTTTGCGTCTACAACGACATCACGGTGGCGATTGCCTGGTTGCTAGAGCAAGGTGTGGAACGCGTCGCCTACGTCGACATTGACGTGCACCACGGCGATGGCGTCGAGGCGGCTTTCTGGGACGACCCGCGGGTCTTGACGGTCTCGCTGCATGAGAGCCCTCAGACTTTGTTTCCGGGTACTGGCTATGTCAGTGACATTGGTGGCGCCTCGGCGGAAGGGTTCGCCGTTAACCTGCCGCTCCCCGCTGGAACCGGCGATGAGCCGTGGCTGCGTGCGCTCAATTCCATCGTGCCGCCGCTCCTGAACGCCTTTGCGCCGCAGGTCCTCGTTACCCAACATGGCTGCGACAGCCACCGGCTCGATCCTCTCGCGCACTTGTCACTCAGCATTGATGGCCAACGCACGGCGTATGAGCTGCTGCACCGGTGGTCTCACGTCTACGCCGACGGTCGGTGGGTTGCCACTGGTGGCGGGGGATACGCGATTGTCGACGTCGTGCCGCGGGCCTGGACGTTGCTGATGGCCGAACTGTCCGGCAGCCCGCTCGATCCGGCAACCGCTGTGCCGCAGGCGTGGCGGACGTACGCGCAGGAGCGAACCACACTCACCCCGCCGACCACAATGACTGACGACGCCACGCCAAGGGTCAGCGACATTGCCGATGGGTTGAACCCCGATCACGAGATCGACCAACTCATTGCGTCGGTGCAAGAGAGCGTCTTTCCTCTTCACGGGATCCTCCCGCGCCACGGGATCCAAACCGGACCTTGAGGAGGCGAGTAAGGCGAAGCAGCGGCAGCCGAGTTCAAGGAGGGCCAAAGGAGGGACCAAAGGGAGGGGGCTGTGCGGGTGACCGCCGTGCGGGTGACCGCCGTGCGGGTGAGAGATCGACATCAGCCTTCCCCTTGCGCCACACCCGTAACTACCCTCACTGTGTCTGGGTAGTTCCGGCGAGCGTTGCTCGCTAGCCAGGGGGGCGTGGAACCACGTGGCGCGATGGGGATCGGTGGACAATGGCGGAAAACATGCCTCCGCTTGCGGAGGCGAAGTTCTTGACGGTGGCCGAGGTGGCCGCGCATATGCGGGTATCCAAGATGACGGTTTACCGGTTGGTGCACAGCGGCGAGTTGCCTGCGATCCGGGTGGGACGCTCATTTCGCGTCCCAGAAAAGGCTGTGCACGACTACCTGGAGGGGTCGTTCTTCGAGGTGGGCTAACCCCCTCGGACCGGCACAGGTAGGCTGGCCGGGCTGCGTCACGCCCAGGTCAGGGCCACAAGTTGGCTCAAATGATTGTCGATCGAAGTTCGATCGATGATTGAGGCTGGGCGCCTCATACGCTGCATCGTGCAGGTTAGTTCAAGAATGAGTTCGAGAAAGAGATCACAGTGGGCTCGGTTGTCAAAAAGCGCCGCAAGCGGATGGCTAAGAAGAAGCACCGCAAGTTGCTGCGCAAGACGCGCGTTCAGCGTCGTAACAAGAAGTAGCTGCCAGACGCCCGGAGGTCTGCCATGGCGCGAGTGGTGCTGGTCACCGGTGTCTCGCGCTACCTCGGCGGCCGCCTCGCCCATCTCCTGCAAGCCTCACCCGACATCGATCGGGTCATTGGTGTTGACGTAGTCCCCCCCGACTCCGACATCGGTAAGGCCGAGTTCGTACGTGCTGACATCCGCAACCCAGTCATTGCGAAGGTCATCAATGCCGCCGAGGTAGACACCGTCGTCCACATGAATGTCATCGCCACCCCAGTAGGTGGCGGTAGCCGCTCCGCCATGAAAGAAATCAACGTCATCGGGACGATGCAGCTGTTGGCGGCTTGTCAGCGAGCCCCCTCGGTAAAGCAGATCGTGGTGAAGTCATCCACGCGGGTGTACGGAGTGTCGCCGAAAGACCCCGCGATGTTCACCGAAGACATGGAGCCGAACAGATTGCCTCGCTCCGGCTTCCCTAAGGACAGCGTCGAAGTTGAGGGATACGTCCGCGGGTTCGCACGTCGGCGTCCAGACGTCGCCATCAGTTTGCTGCGCATCGCGAACATCCTCGGACCAGGCATGGACAGTCGGTTGACGCGCTATTTCTCACTCCCTGTGGTCCCGACGGTTCTTGGGTTCGACGGCCGAATGCAGTTCTGCCACGAGGACGACGCGCTTGAGGTGCTATTGCGCTGCGCACTCACCGTCCATCCCGGAACATACAACGTTGCCGGCGACGGCCTGCTGCTGCTTTCGCAAGCCATCGCCCGTGCTGGTCGGGTCAACGCGCCACTGCCGGCCCCCCTTGCTTCACTCACTCGCAGTGCGATCAGGCGTTTCGGGCTCATCGACTCGTCGGCGGAGCAAATCGATTTCCTCAAGTACGGGCGAGGGGTAGACACCACCCGCATCAAGGAAGAGTTGGGTTTTATGCCCGCGTACACCACTGCAGAAACGTTCGATTCATTCGTGAAATCAAGAGACCTCACGCGCGTCATTCCCAAGGTGGTCTTCGACGACGTCGAGGCTAAAGTCATGAACTTCGCCCGCAACGGAGGAACGCGTGGCTGACGCGGACATCATCCCCATTGACGACGAACGCAATGCCCGTCGTGGCGCGGAGTCAAAGCCTTCGGAGATCGAGCGCAAGTTGGCTGGTGCGCTTGCCTTTCTCCGCCGACGCATCGAAGGCGACTACGAGGTAGACGAGTTCGGCTACGACTCTGAACTCACCCACGATCTCCTCATCCCGATGCTCAAGCCGCTGTACGAGAAGTGGTTCAGGGTGGAGGTTCATGGCATCGAGAACATCCCCAGTGAGGGTGGTGCGCTTGTCGTCGCCAACCATTCCGGGACGATCGCCCTTGATTCGTTGATGACCCAGGTGGCGCTGTCTGAACACCACTCCGCGCACCGTGAACTACGCATGCTGGGTGCCGACTTGGTCTTTTCGCTGCCGGTGATTGGCCCGCTGGCCCGACGTGCCGGGCACACATTGGCGTGCAACCCCGACGCCGAGCGGCTGATGGCAGCCGGAGAAGTGGTAGGAGTCTGGCCTGAGGGCTTCAAAGGCATCGGCAAGCCGTACACCGAGCGCTACAAACTGCAACGCTTTGGGCGAGGCGGGTTCGTCTCAGCCGCACTTCGGACCAAAGTTCCCATCATCCCCACCTCAATCGTGGGTGCCGAGGAGATCTACCCCATCATCGCGGACGCCAAGTTGTTGGCGCGCACCCTCGGCTTGCCGTACTTCCCGATCACGCCCACGTTCCCGTGGCTTGGCCCGTTCGGGGCAATCCCGCTGCCGAGCAAGTGGCACATCGAGTTCGGCGAGCCCATCATCACTGACGAATACCCCGAAGGCGCGGCCGACGATCCGATGCTGATGTTCAACCTCACCGATCAGGTGCGCGAGACCATCCAGCACACGCTCTACCGGCTGCTCATGCAACGCCGCAGCGTCTTCTTCTAGGCAGTATTTCTTCTGGGCACTCGTCTAGGAAGTGAGTGGCCGGTCGCTAGGCGCGATCGGCCTCGGCAGGCGTGCTTCACCCATCAACCACGCATCGACGGCCGCCGCGCACGAACGCCCCTCAGCGATCGCCCACACCACCAGCGACTGACCGCGCCCGGCGTCGCCGGCAACAAATACTCCCGGGACCTTGCTTTCGAACGCGTGGTCGCGCCCAATCGTGGCTTCCCCCGCGTCGTGCAAGTCGTCGAGGTGCGAAAGGTCGGGCCCGGCAAACCCCAGTGCCAGTAGCACCAGCGTGGCGGGCAGTTCTCGCTCGCTCCCCGGCACGGGGGTAAATCGTCCGGCGTCGGCGATGACGTCAACAATTTGCAAAGCCGCGACGGCGCCGGTTCCGTCATCGATGAATTTTTGGGTGCTCACCGCGAAGACGCGTTCCCCGCCCTCCTCGTGTGCGCTCGACGTCCGCAGCATGAGTGGCCAGGTAGGCCAAGGCGTGGCATCTGCTCTGGTTTGCGGTGGTGTTGGCATGATTTCGAGTTGGGTGACACTCCTGGCCCCTTGCCGATGCGCCGTACCCAAGCAGTCGGCACCGGTGTCGCCGCCACCGATGATGACGACATCCGCACCTGCTGCGTCAATCGGAGATGCTGGTAGGTCGCCCTGCTGCACGCGGTTGGCTGGTGTCAGATACTCCATCGACTGCCACACCCCCTTGAGCTCTCGCCCCTCGATCCGGAGCTCGCGTGGCACGGTCGCGCCCAGCGAAAGGACGACAGCGTCGAACTGACGACGCAGCGCCGATAACGTGACATCGCGACCGACGTTGACGCCGGTCTTAAAGCGAGTGCCCTCGGCAACCATCTGCTCAAGGCGCCGGTCGAGCCACTTCTTTTCCAGCTTGAACTCCGGAATGCCGTATCGCAGCAGGCCGCCGATGCGGTCGTCCCGCTCGTAGACGACGACGGTGTGTCCGGCTCGGGTCAGTTGTTGCGCGGCAGCCAGCCCCGCAGGGCCAGAACCCACAACGGCCACAGTGCGCTCGGTCAGCCGTGTTGGGGTCATCGGAGCTGGTGGTGCCCCGTCCCAGATGTCGTCCGCAATGCTGACTTCGATTTGCTTGATAGACACTGCGTCCCCACCAATGCCTGCCACGCATGCGCTCTCGCACGGCGCCGGGCACACCCGACCAGTGATCTCCGGAAAGTTGTTGGTGGCGTGCAGCCGATCGGCCGCCGACACCCAGTCGTCTCGCCACACCAGGTCGTTCCACTCAGGAATGAGATTTCCCAGGGGGCAGCCGTTGTGGCAGAAAGGGATACCGCAGTCCATGCAGCGGCTGGCCTGTTGGCTGGCACTTTGGTGGTCGAAACTCTCGTAGACCTCAGTCCACGAAAGAATGCGGACATCGACCGGACGGGTCGGCGCGGTGCGTCGCTCGACTTTCAGGAATCCTCGAGGGTCAGGCATGGCTCGCCTCCCTTTCCTTGGTCTCCTGCTTTTCCTGGGCAGTCTTGGCTTCATTAGCCGCCAACGCCTTGCGGTACTCCGACGGAATGAGCACGGTGAAGCGGGCGCACGAGCGCTCCCAGTCGGCCAACAGCACACGGGCGACTTGTGATTCGGTTTCCTCCGCGTATCGGACAAGCAGCTCGCGCAAATCGTCGGCCGCGCGGGGGGCCAACGACTCTCGTTCAATGCCGGTGCCATTGACCCTGGTGACGTCGAGGTCGAGGACGTAGGCCACGCCACCGCTCATACCAGCGGCGACATTGCGCCCGGTCTCGCCAAGAATCACCGCGCGCCCCCCGGTCATGTACTCGCAGGCATGGTCGCCGGCGCCTTCCACGATCGCGGTGGCGCCGGAGTTGCGCACGCAGAAGCGTTCGCCGACGAGGCCACGGATGAAGAGTTCTCCGCTGGTTGCCCCGTACAGGATGACGTTGCCAGCAATGACGTTGCCTTCTGCCGGAAAAGTCGCGCTGTCAGGAGGTCGAACCACCACCCGGCCCCCGGACAGCCCCTTACCCAGGTAGTCGTTGGCATCTCCGAGCAGACGCATCGTGACTCCGCGTGGGGCAAACGCACCGAACGACTGCCCGGCACTGCCAGTAAAGGTGAAGTCGATGGTGTCGTTCGGAAGGGGCTGTGTGGCTCGAGCGCGAGTTATCGCCGCTCCCAGCATCGCACCCACGGACCGATCGACGTTGGTGATGGCAAAGCTGCCACGCACCGGCTTCCCGTCGGCTATTGCCTCGCCCGCATGCTCGATGAGGGTGTGGTCGAGCTGCTTCAGTAGGCCGTGCTCCTGGCTGACGCAGTTGCGACGGTCCGCCCCAGCCGCCTCAGCTGGTACATGGAAGATGGGCTCAACGTTGAGGCCTTGTGTCTTCCAGTGTGAGACGGCTTCGTTAGTACCGATGAGCTCGACCTGGCCGATGGCCTCGTCGACGGTATGAAAACCAAGCTCGGCCAGCAGTTCACGCACTTCCTCGGCGATGAACTCGAAGAAGGTCTCAACAAACTCAGGCTTGCCGGTGAAGCGCTTTCGGAGTACCGGGTCTTGAGTAGCAATTCCTACCGGACAAGTGTCCAGGTGGCAGACGCGCATCATCACGCATCCCATGACAACCAGCGGAGCGGAAGCAAAGCCAAATTCTTCCGCCCCCAACAGCGCTGCGACGACGACGTCCCGCCCTGTTCGTAGCTGCCCATCAACCTGGACGACGATGCGATCGCGCAAACCATTGCGCAGCAGGGTCTGTTGCGTCTCGGCCAGGCCAAGCTCCCAAGGGGTGCCTGCGTGTTTGAGGCTAGTCAGGGGAGCGGCGCCAGTGCCGCCATCGTGTCCAGAAATGAGCACAACGTCGGCATGCGCTTTTGCCACCCCGGCAGCAACGGTGCCAACCCCGACCTCTGAGACGAGTTTGACGTGGATGCGCGCCTGGTCGTTGGCGCACTTCAGGTCGTGGATCAGCTGTGCTAAGTCTTCGATCGAATAGATGTCGTGATGCGGCGGTGGCGAGATCAAGCCCACGCCAGCAGTGGCGTGTCGGGTCTCGGCGATCCAGGGGTACACCTTGGCCCCCGGCAGTTGTCCACCTTCGCCGGGTTTAGCACCTTGCGCCATTTTGATCTGAATGTCGGTGGCACTGGTGAGGTACTCTGACGTCACGCCGAAACGTCCGCTCGCTACTTGCTTAATCGCCGAGCGACGACTGCTGTCGCGGAGCCGGGCGACGGTCTCGCCGCCTTCGCCGCTGTTCGAGCGCGCCCCGGCAGTGTTCATCGCGATCGCGAGCGTTTCGTGGGCCTCCGGTGAGATGGAACCGTACGACATAGCACCGGTTGAGAAGCGCTTAATGATGGAGCTGGCAGGCTCCACCTCATCGAGTGGCACGGGAGGGCGCGTAGACTGCAGCGAGAACATGCCACGCAGCGTCATCAGCCGCTCGCTCTGCTGATTGACACGCTGGGTGTACTGGCGGAACGTGTCGAAGCGCCGTTCACGTGTGGCGTGTTGCAGGCGGAATACCGTCTCTGGGTCAAAGAGGTGAATTTCTCCCTCACGTCGCCACTGGTACTCGCCGCCAACTTCCAGGCGCGCGTGCACGGCGTTCATAACGCTGCGCGGATATGCCTGCTGGTGACGAGCGGCAACCTCGGCGGCGATGACATCGATGCCTACCCCGCCCAGGGGTGAGGATGTCCCGGTGAAGTATTCGTTGATGACGCGTTCGCTTAGCCCGATGGCTTCAAACAACTGGGCGCCGCGGTAGGAGGCAACGGTGGAAACGCCCATCTTCGACATTACTTTGAGCAGGCCCTTGCCGAGTGCGTACACAAGGTTGTTGACGGCCTGTGCCGGGGCAAGCCCTGTCACCACTCGTGCCCGCACGAGATCCTCAACGGTTTCCATCGCCAGGTAGGGGTTCACCGCGGCGGCGCCGTACCCAATCAAGCAGGCAATGTGGTGGACCTCGCGTACGTCGCCAGCCTCCACCAGAAGTGAGATGTTTGCGCGCCGGCCTTCACGCACCAGGTGGTGGTGCACGGCCGAGGTCAGCAGCAGCGAGGGGATCGGTGCAAGGTCGGCGTCGGAGTCGCGGTCGGACAAGACAATGAACCGAACACCCGCGTCGAGCAGCTCGTTAACTTCAGTGCAGATAGCGTCGATGCGCTTTTGCAGCGCGTCCGCCCCGCCGTCTACCCGAAACAAACCCCTGACACGAGCGGCCGAGAACCCGGGGAGGTCGCCGTCGTCGTTGATGTGCAGCAGTTTGGCGAGTTCGTCGTTGCTGATGACGGGGAAAGGCACCGCGATCTGCCGACATGATGACGCCGACGCTTCCATGAGGTCGTTCTCCGGTCCGATGAACGTACCGAGTGACGTGACGAGTTCTTCGCGGATAGCGTCGAGCGGGGGGTTGGTGACCTGCGCGAAGAGTTGCGAAAAATAGTCGAAGAGCAAGCGCGGTCGGGACGACAGCACGGCGATAGGGGTGTCATGACCCATGGATCCAAGCGCTTCACCGGCATTTTGTGCCATCGGCGCGATGACCAGGCGAAGTTCCTCGTCGGTGTAGCCGAAAGTCTGTTGGCGACGCTTGACGCTGGCGTGTGTGTGGACAACGTGCACGCGCTCTGGCAGGTCGACGAGTTCGATAACTCCCGCGTGCAGCCATTCGCCGTAGGGCTGGTCGGCGGCTAGCTCGGCCTTGATCTCATCGTCGTGCACGATTCGGCCGCGCTCGGTGTCGACGAGCAACATCCGCCCCGGCTGTAGACGGCCTTTGCTTTGGACGTGTTCGGGAGCGATGTCGAGCACCCCGACCTCACTGGCAAACACAATCGTTCGGTCGTGCGTGACCCAGTATCTGCCCGGGCGTAGGCCATTTCGGTCGAGTACGGCGCCGACCACGGTGCCATCGGTAAAACACACACACGCCGGGCCATCCCACGGCTCCATCAGCGTGGCATGGAAGCGGTAGAAGTCGCGGCGTCGGGCATCCATCGACTCGTGGTGCTCCCACGCCTCCGGAATCATCATCAGGACGGCATGCGCCAGGCTGCGTCCTCCGAGGTGAAGCAACTCAAGTACTTCGTCGAAGGTGGCGGAGTCGCTCGCTCCTGGCGTACAGACGGGCACGAGGTCGGCGACGGGTGCCGGGATGGTTCCCGAGCTGAGCTGCGACTCGCGGGCACGCATCCAGTTGCGATTGCCCTGAACGGTGTTGATTTCGCCGTTGTGTGCGACAAGCCGGTATGGGTGCGCCAGTGACCATGAAGGAAAAGTATTCGTGGAGAAGCGCGAATGGACGACCGCGATCGAACTCACGCAACGGGGATCGGACAGCTCTGGATAGAACGGTTCAAGCTGGCTGGCGGTGAGCATGCCCTTATAGACGATGGTGCGTGAGGAAAGTGACGCCAGGTAGATGTCGTGGGTGCGTTCGATCGTGCGCCGAAACGGCAGGCAACGGCGGTCGAGCTCGATGCCCACTTCGCCGGTCAAGCTGCGGACAAAGAGCTGGAGAATGCGTGGCATCGCGGCTAAGGCAGTCGGGCCCAGAAGGTCGGAAGCCGTGGGGACGTACCGCCAGCCGATAACACCGAGCCCGGCACTGGTCGCGGCGTCGACAATGTCGAGCTGGAGCGCCGTGACATCCGTCGCTGGCGGTACGAACATCAGACCCACTGCGTAGGCGCCCTCGTCTGGGAGTGCGAACGATGTCGATTCCCGCAGGTAGGTGTGCGGGATCTGGATCGTAATTCCGGCGCCGTCGCCGCTGTTGGGATCAGCGCCTGCTGCTCCGCGATGCTCTAAGTTCCGCAACGCTGTGAGGGCATCGGCAACGATTTGGTGCGTGCGCACGCCATCGAGCGATGCCACAAAAGCGACACCGCAAGAGTCGTGTTCGTACTTTGGGTCGTAGAGGCCTTGTGGGCCGCTGGGCTTACTCAGAGGTCTACTTGCATGGCTTGCCAGAGGGGCATCGATGGACATGCGCCGCTCCCGTCGTTTGGGCGGGCGTGGAGCGTGCGACCTTAGCCACGAGTCCGGAGAAACGTCGACGTCCTTTCGTCCTTTTCCGAGAATTTAACCTCCGTGTCATGTGCGGTTTCCGCACTCGATGGCCCTGATAGTCGACAGATTCCGCATGGCGGCGACAAACGAGCGGTCGATTCGGTTCACCATTGCGAACTCGCACGGCCGAGATCGGCATTTTGTAACTCGTCGCAGTCGTCTCGCGATGTGGTCGCTCAGCGCTTTCGCTTCGACGACAAGACTCCGGCGGTGATGCCGATGGCGGCTCCGCTCACCACTGCCGCAGGAACTCCGATGCGCGCGGCCTTGCGCCCGGTGCGGTAGTCGAACACTTGCCAGCCCATCGCACGTGCATGACGCCGCAGCTTGGCATCGGGATTGATGGCGACTGGTTGACCAACCAGGCTGAGCAACGGGATGTCGTTGGATGAGTCGGAGTAGGCGGCGCACTGGGCCAGGTCGAGCCCTTCGCGCTCGGCCAGGGCGCGGACTGCTTCTGCTTTGGCCGGGCCATGGAGCGGCGCTCCCACCAACCTGCCGGTGTATACCCCGCCCAAGACCTCTGAGACGGTGCCGAGGGCACCGGTGAGGCCCAGCTTGCGAGCGATCAGCGCGGCCACCTCAACAGGAGCCGCGGACACCAGCCAAACCCGCTGTCCCTGGCTGAGATGGCCGCGGGCCAAAGCGATGGTTCCCGCGTAGAGTTTTCCTTCGATCCGCTCATCAAAAATCTCGTCGCCGAGTTGGGTGACTTCGTCCACCGTGTGGCCAGCGACAAAGGACAACGCTGCGTCGATGGCTGAGGCAATGTCATCAACGTCCTCTCGACCGCCGACGCGGTACTTCGCCTGCTTCCAGGCAAAGGCAGCCACGTCTGTTGCGGTGAAGAACTTCCGCGAAGCGAGTCCGCGCGCTAGGTGAAACAGCGAGGCGCCACGGACGACGGTGTTGTCGATGTCGAAGAAGGCAGCGGCCCGCATGTCCGGGGTGGCGGATGTCGGTGCGACGTCAACCGCTGCTGCGGCGGCTTCGCCTGCGACAACAGCGGGCGGCCCGTTGTCATCGGTGGCGTTGTGTCGCGACTGTCTTGCCATACGTGCAGCCTATGCAAGCAAAGTGAAGGTGCGGTCAACTGCCAACGGTCTTCATGACGGTATCGAAGTCGAGCGCTGCCTGGAGTGGGTCAGATGCCCGCTTGCCCTTACCTTTTCCGTCAACCTTCTCGCGAGCAGTGGCAATCTTGCCGCGCAGAATCTCAGTGGGTGTAGGGGCCGCGACCACACTTGAACTGGGCGTGCCGGAGGTCGTGCTGCTGCCTGCCGTTGACCCAGCGGATGAGCCCGAATCGGATTGCGGCGCAGGCGCGCTCGCACCAGCGGGAAGACGGAACACTTCGGCAACCCACATCGTGCCGTCCTTATCGACAACTGTGCCGACACCCATTTGCGTGTAACCGGAGTCAAGGATCGCTGCTCGGTGCGACGAACTATTCATGAGCGCCTGGTGGATCGTCTGCCAGTCGGGTCCAACGCCAACGTTCTCGGCAAGACCTTGCCAGTTTGAGACTGAGCCACCCAAGTTCGGGTTGTGATAGAGCTCGCCGGACGATGCCATGCGCGCTGCCTGTGCGCGAGCGGCAGCGGCCAGATCTCCTGCATATGTGTAGGAGGGAAGCCCGGCGTTCGCGCGTGCACTGTTGGCCGCTGAGAAGAAGTCGTACTCGTTGGGGCCAGCGAAAGCTTTCGTTGGCAGCGCGACAAGCGCCACGGCAGTCATCAAGGAGGCGACGAGCAGCGTGATGACCCGACGTGCGGGTGCGTGCGCGAGGGGACTGCTGGCAACAGCGGAAGACACAACAACTCCTTGAGTGAACGGGCAGTTCTCTCTTCCCTTTGCCTGTCGGGGCACTCAAGGAGTCGGTGAACCCGGTTCACCCATTTGGAGTAGTGGCTGTTCGGCCAGAATCTGCGGCCTGTTGCTGTGCGAGACTCACGCAGTGTGAGCACGGGAGCGAACGGCAACCTGGCCGACTATCTGTCGGCGGCCGCGCAGCGACGGCCGGATCACCCGGCCGTGGTGGACGAATCCGGCGTGATGAGTTGGGCTGGCCTCGATGCCGCGGCATCGGACTTCTCCCGTGGGCTGATCGGGTTGTCGACTACCCAGGGTGATCGAGTCGCGCTGATCATGGAGAATCGCCGCGAGTTCGTGATCGCCTACTTCGCGATTGTGCGGGCAGGCCTGATCGCCGTACCGCTACACGCTGGCTACATGCCCGACGAGGTCGCGCGTCGGGTCGTGGAGAGCGGAGCGCGCATTGTCATTTCCGATGGCGAGGCGATTTCATCGGTACGCGCTGCTGGCCTGGCCGACGTCACACTGATCGTGGCTGGCGACCCGTCCGACGGTTCTGCGGACAAACCTTCCGACAGCGAGCGCCGGTTCGAGGACGTGCTGCAGGCGGGCAGCGGTGAGCGCGAATTCGAGTCGCGCGGAGGTGGCGAAGACCCCGCACTCATCATGTACACGTCAGGGACATCCGGCGAAGTACGTGGAGCCGTTCTGACTCATCGCGCGTTGCGCGCCAGTGTCGAGCAGGTGGCCTCGTTGCCGGAGCCGATCGTGACCGGCGACGATGTGACGCTCATTGTCTTGCCGTTGTCACACATCTACTCACTCAATGGCACCTTGAGTGCAATCGTACGACAAAGTTCAACGGCTGTAATCGCCCAAGGTTTTGACGTCAAAGACACTCTTCGTGTCATTAGCGAGCATCACGTCACCAACATTCCGGGCGCACCTGCTATGTGGAATGTCTGGTCGCGCACGCCAACTCTTGGCGAAGCGTTCACCGGAGTGCGTCGGCTATTCAGTGGGTCTGCGGCTTTATCAATCGAAACGCAGTCACGCGTGCACGAGCAGACGGGGATGTTCGTCCACGAAGGTTACGGAATGACTGAAGCTGCGCCCGGTGTCAGTTCGACGTTGGTGTCCGGCCGCATCAAGCCGGGATCGGTGGGCTCGCCCTTCCCCGGTGTTGAGGTACGCCTAGTTGATGACGCGGGCAGCGATGTCGACGATGACGACGCGGAACCAGGCGAGATTTGGATCCGCGGCGACAACTTGTTCAGCGGCTACTGGCCCGATGGCGATGGTGGACCGGATGCCGACGGTTGGTTCGCGACCGGCGATGTCGGCTACCTGGACGACGACGGCGACTTGCACTTGGTCGATCGCCGCAAGGAACTCATCATCGTGAATGGCTTTAACGTCTACCCGCGCGAGGTGGAGCAAGTGCTGTTGGAGTTCGACGGAGTGGTCGAGGCTGCCGCAGTAGGCGTTCCCAACGAAATATCAGGTGAGCAAGTGGTGGCGTACGTCGTTTTGGGAGCCGGTGTCACCGCTAGCGAGGCTCAGTTGCAGCAACATTGCGAAACGCGGCTCGCGCGATTCAAGCGGCCCGTCTCAATTGCTGCGGTGAGCGAGCTGCCGCACTCCCTCACCGGGAAGGTTGTGAAGGGAAGGCTGCGCAACCATGGCTGAGCCGGCGCGCATCACCTTGCTCGGCAAGCCCGGTTGCCACCTGTGCGACGACGCGCGTGACGTGATCGCGCGGGTGGCCGGCGAGCTGGGCGTCGGATGGGAAGAAGTCGACATCAACACCGACGACGAGCTGAAGCGCCAGTGGTGGGACCAGATCCCGGTGACCCTCATTGACGGGGTGCAACACGACTTCTGGCGCGTCGACGAGCAACGCCTCCGCACCGCCCTCAGCTCCCCAAATCCCCCCTAACTCCCGAAACCCCAAACCCCCCAACAAACACCCGCGAGAAGGACGCCTTCATCACTCTCGGCGTACCAAATTCCGCCCTCTCACCAAGACTGGCAGCCAAGAAGTGAGCGCGGATTTGCCCGTGTCGATCATCGACTCTGGGCTTAGACGGTGCCAGGCTCTACTGAGAGCCACGCCACCCGGTGTGTGGCACAGATGTGGGAGTTGTCGTGGGTTTCGGAGATGCAATCAAAACGGCCTTCGCCAAGTTCTCGACGTTTGAGGGCCGCGCGGCTCGATCCGAGTTCTGGTGGTTCTGGCTATTCGTTTCGATCATCACTGCCATCCCCTATGCGCTGCTCTTTACCGCGATGCCCGCGGATGGCGATGACGTCGGTGGCGCCTTCTGGCTCTGGCTGATCCTGGTTATTGCCCTAGTACTGATCT
>Ga0190272_10000626_pt1 | contig 18036 bp, 15 predicted proteins | sample Popmic504T_FD_133746 | JGI IMG/M metagenome (GOLD analysis project Ga0190272, IMG submission 133746) | Populus adjacent soil microbial communities from riparian zone of Shoshone River, Wyoming, USA - 504 T | ecosystem: Environmental > Terrestrial > Soil > Riparian zone | place: USA: Wyoming... | reverse complement strand
GCTGGCGCAATTCGTTCCGGTCCAGGCCCGGGATAAGTCCCAGGTAGTAATCCACCAGGCGCGGAAGCATGGGTTGCGAGGTCACATAGACAACGCGTGTCTTGTGCGCCTTCGCAAGCAGCAGCACCAGGCACAGGTAGCGCTCTTCGTAGGCGGTAACCAGCGGCGCGAGTGACGGTGGCATGTCCAGGCTGAGCGAGCTGATAACCAAGATGGTGCGAGGCGGTCCCTCTGTGGTCCGAAAGGTCATGTCGGGCCACAGCTCGATGAGGTGCCGCTGGAGGCGGGCAAACTCCATGACGTCGTACGGGGCATGCGTCATGACGACTCCCCTTGGGCAGTTGACTGCGTCGATCTTGAGGCTACCGGGAGCCACCGCGGCGTGTCGTGTCCGCAAGCTCAAGATCGACGGGGGAAGAGCGGGCTTGAGCGGTTTTGACGTCGGGAGTGGCCAGCGGTTACGGTGGCGGCTGCCAAAGACCGCCGGTTGCTAGCGGGTAACTGCTAGCTGAAGGTTCGCGACGTCAAGATGACGGCGAACGGCCAGCGTAGGTTAACGAAGTGGTTGGCTGCGTGTTCGCAGTCGCTCCGCCCCGTGCGCCTACGCCGGGGCGTTTGCTATGTCGCGACCCCTCGCTGGTGGGCCAACTTATGGCCAACACAAGAAGGAGAACCATGGCGCGGGAAGACAAGGCAGCCGCCGTCGCGGAGATTGCGGACCAGTTCCGTAACTCCAGTGGCGCGGTCCTGACCGAGTACCGCGGTCTCACTGTGAAGCAGCTCAAGGAGTTGCGCACGGCACTAGGTGAGAACGCTTCGTACGCCGTGGTGAAGAACACACTGACCAAAATCGCGGCGAAGGATGCCGGGGTCGAAGGTTTCGACGACATGCTCGTTGGCCCTTCCGCCATCGCATTCATCACTGGTGACGCAGTGGAAACCGCGAAGGGTCTGCGTGACTTCGCTAAGGCAAACCCGCAGCTACAGATCAAGGGCGGAATTCTCGACGGCAACCCGTTGACGGCCGCTGAGATCACCAAGCTAGCTGCACTTGAGTCGCGTGAGGTGCTCCTCGCCAAGCTCGCTGGCGCCATGAAGATTTCGCTTTCAGGCGCCGCATCACTGTTCAACGCCCCGCTGTCGCAGACCGCCCGTGTGTTGGGTGCGCTGCAGGCGAAGGCGCAGCAGGACCCGTCGGTCCTCGCTGGTGGCGCCGGAACCCCGGCCGCTGCCCCCCTGGAAGCCCCCGTTGAAGCAGTGGGCGAAGCAGGGGTCGAAGCAGGCGCCGAAGCAGAAGCTCCAGCGGCACCCGCTGCTGAAGCAGAAGCTGAGGAATCAACCGAGGGCTGACCGCCCGGAAGACCAACCCCATGGCCCTCCCGGGCCGTACCAACGGAAGGACGCCAATCATGGCGAAGCTCAGCACTGACGAACTCCTTGGCGCATTCAAGGAGATGACCCTGATCGAGCTCAGCGAGTTCGTGAAGCAGTTCGAGGAGACCTTCGAGGTCACCGCCGCTGCCCCCGTCGCTGTTGCCGCAGCTCCTGCTGCCGGTGGCGCTGCTGGTGGCGAGGCTGCCGCTGAACAGGATGAGTTCGACGTCATCCTGGAAGCTGCCGGTGACAAGAAGATTCAGGTCATCAAGGAGGTTCGCTCGCTGACCAACCTCGGCCTGAAAGAGGCCAAGGACCTGGTGGAGAGCACGCCAAAGCCTGTTCTGGAAAAGGTCACCAAGGAAGCCGCCGAGAAGGCCAAAGAGGCACTCGAGGCAGCTGGCGCAACCGCCAAGCTTTCCTAGTCACTCAGAGTTAACGCGAAGGCCAGGCCCATCGGGCCTGGCCTTTTGCGTTCCGGTCGCTGGGCCGCGTTAGTCGTCTGAGTCGTTCGAGTCGTCTGAGTCGTCTGAATCTTTGGAGTTATTGGAATCGTCGTCGCGATCGTCTCGGTCGTCGCCTCCGCCGTCGTCCCCATCGTCATCGCCACCGCCGCCGCCTCTGTTCTTACGGGCATCGTCGTCGTCGCGATCGTCTCGGTCGTCGTCTCGGCCATCATCGTCGTCGTCATCATCCGACGAGCCTGATGAACCAGAGCCAGCGTTTGACTGGGTGTTGTTCCCGTTTTTCTTCTTCCGATCTCCATCGTTGGACTTCTTGTCGGAGTCTTTCTTTGGTTCTCGCTCAGCGACAGCCTGGTCGTTGGTGGGTGTCGCAGGAACAGACACTTCGATCCGGTCGATGCTGGAGTCGGCGTCGGGCCCGGCAATCAGGGCAATCCCTGCGGCGCCAAGGACGACAGCACTCGCGCCGGCCGCAATGACCCGCCAGTCCTGCATGGGGCGCTCCCTACTGTGTCTTCACCGAGTGGAACTCTGAGAATGGTTCAAGCCAAGGACACGGCAGGTGGATGAACCCCAGATGAGAGGACTGAGAAAGTCTTCTCATCTCGCTTCGGGGTGATTTGGCGGGGTGATCGGCCGGGGTGATTAGGAGGGGGCGGTCGGCGGGTCAGACTCATCGACGTTGAGCCGGTAGCCCATCCCGCGGGCTGTAGTGATTATGTTTGGTCCAAGTTTGCGACGTAGGTAGCGGATATAGACATCCACGACGTTGGATTCGGGCGCGAAGTCGTATCCCCAGACGTGGCTCAACAACTGTTCGCGACTGAGCACCTGACCAGGGTGGCGCATGAACGTCTCCGTCAGCGAGAACTCGCGTGCGGTGAGTTCAACGGTCCGCTCGCCGACCGTTGCGCGTCTGGTTCTTAGGTCAAGGGCGAGCTCGCCCGCTCGCAACACCGTCACCTCGGAGGTGGGTTCGGTGCGAAGCCGTGCCCTTACGCGGGCAAGGAGTTCGTCGAATCGGAACGGCTTGGTGACGTAGTCGTCTGCGCCGCCTTCAAAGCCCGCCACAGTGTCGGCAATGCCTTCGCGTGCCGTGAGAATCACAACGGGCATGCGTTCGCCGCGCGAACGCATCGTGCGAAGAACTTCCTGGCCGTCCATGAGAGGCAGGCCCAGGTCGAGGATGAGCAAGTCGAAGTCTTCGTCGCGTGCCATCGCCAACGCATCCGGCCCAGAGGCTGCTGACTGTGTGACGAATCCATTCGCACGCAAGCCTCGCTCGAGGAAGGAAGTAATGCGCTCCTCGTCCTCGGCTATCAAAATTCGTGTCACTCGCCGTCTCCATCCTCATGCGGAAAAACTGGAACAATCAGGGTGAACCTCGCGCCCTGACCGACGCGACTATCAAGGCTGACGCGACCGCCGTGGGCTTTGCCGATTGCTGCCACGATGGCCAAGCCCAGCCCGGTCCCCTCTGCTCTGCGGGTTTGTGTGTCGCCGCCACGTCCGAAGCGCTCGAAGATTGACTGTTGCTCCTCTTCGGGCACTCCCGGACCGTCATCGCGCACCCAGAGGCGAGCTTCGTCGTCAACAACGCTGGAACCAATGGCGATTAAGCCACCGGGACCGGTGTGCTGGACAGCATTGTTGACAAGGTTGATCCAGGCTTGATTCAACCGATCTGGGTCTGCCTCGATGACGTGCTTCGCCACGTCATCGACCTGCCACGTGCGATCGGGCGCGAGTGCCAGCGCGCGGCTTTTCATGGATTGCGTAAGTTCGGCCAAGTCGACCGGGGCAAGGTGCAGAAAGTCCGGTTTCTCCGCCTTGGCTAGCAGAATGAGCTCAGAAACATAGCGGTTCATGCGGTCGAGTTCATCGAGGCAGAGCGCGACGGCTTGCTGTCGGTCGGGGCCATCTTCTGCCAAGAGTTCGAGGCGCCGGCGAACGATCGTGAGTGGAGTACGCAGTTCGTGGCCGATGTCGTCCAGGAATCGTCGTTGGTCGACGAAAGCCTCTTCGAGTCGGTCGAGCATCCCGTTGAAGGTTTCCGTGAGTTCGGCTACCTCATCGGTGCCGGTGACCTCTAGGCGTTCACTGAGGTCGGTGTCGGAGATGTTGCGCGCCGTTCGGGTGATGCGACGAATCGGTGCCACCACGCTCCCGACCGTCAGCCATCCCACGACCGAGGAGATGACGAGCACCCCACCAGCAGTGGCAGCCATGACGCGGACGGCGGTATTAATTTCAGTGAGCTCGAGCTGGTAGAACCGCGCCACGATGAACGTCCCCAGAACTTGGTTGTTGTGAGTCACTGGCACAGCGAGCCAGCGAACGGGGCCGGCTTGCGTTTGGATTTCTCCATCGAGCGGGTCGCGGGTGGCGGCCCAGGCTTGCACTAGCTCACGGTCCTCAAGCAGGTCGATGGGCGCACCAACCCTGGACGAGTCGTATGGTTCTCCGTCGACGAGGAAGAGCAGGCCCTCACCAGTACTGGGGACGTTCCGGGCCAGGAACGTGTCAAAGATTCGCTCGACGTCTCGCCCGAATGGTTCTCCCGTGCGCGGGTCATTGCCCTTGGTGAGCAGCCGCATCTCGTCTGTCTCCTGAGTGAGGCTCTCTGCGACGGCATCGTCTAGTCCCACGATCAGAAACTGCCGGAGGGCCACGACCGCGACGATCAAAGAGATCGTTAACAACGCCAAGTACCAGAGGACAACGCGCGCTCGCAGACTGCCCAGCACGTGGCGAGCGGCGGTGAACATGAGACCAGTCTCACTTAGGCGTGCCAATCCAACGTGAAATCAGCATGAGAGAACCCTCATGAAGGTCATCTCACCCGCTCCTCACGCTGCCTTCAGCCTGGACAGCCAGGCTCGAGGTAATTCGAAGGAGGAGCGTCATGAGTGGACTTATCAAAGGGATCGTCGCCGCATTTGCGGTGGCCTTCGGCCTTGGGCTGGGTGTCGCCGCTGGGTCGTTGGCAGGCAATGCCGACTTCGACGCTGCCAAGCGCGAGGAAGGTACACAAGAGATTGTCACCGTCGGCGATGACGTCGATGATGACGACGACCAGGCCAGCAACAACACCCGCTCCAAGCAGTCCCAGAGCACGCGATCCAAGTCCGGCAACTCTCGGGCGGGTGACGGCAGCCGCAACGGAAGCGGTGATGCCAGCCGCGATAGCACGGGAGCCAACTCCCGGGACGCTTCGCGCGCATCGAATAACAGCGTGTCCCGCGATCGTGCGTCAAAGCACAGCGTTTCCGCAGATACCAGGTCGTTCAACTCTGGCGACGGCTCGGGAAGTAACTCAGCAAGTTCAGGAAGCAACTCAGGAAGCAATTCCGGTGACTAGCGAAAGGCACTCTCATGATTAAGGTACTGATAGCTGCGTTTGCAGTGATATTCGGTCTCGGACTAGCCGTCACCACAGCGACGACGGCGGCGGCCGATGACGTCTATGTCAAGCGCGAAGACGATGTTCGCGAAGTCGTCACCGTCGAAGACGACGACGAGGACGATGCTCTCGCACGTGATGGCGACAGCAACAGTCGCAGCCGCGATAACACCAGCAGAGGTAGTCGCACCGGAAACAACACCCGCAACAGCAATGACCGCAGCGGCGACAGCAACGATGGGACGAACAGTCGCAAGACCCCAGTGAGCCGTGACCGCGACCGTAGCCGTGGTGACCTCACGAAGGACTTCACTAAGGACGGCAAGGGTGACCGGACCCGCGACCATTCGCGGAACCACACCAACGACCGTTCACGCAACGACACCCGTTAGTCGCCGATCATCACCAAACAGGTCAGTAGTAGGAGCAGAGAATGAGTAGTTCGTGGAAGTTGGATGCCGGGGACGAAATCGTCCCCGGCATCCGGATGGAGCGTCGCTTAGGCGGCGGCGAGCGCTACGAGGCTTACCTCGGGTGGCACGAGCGCCTGTTTGCGCCGGTCGTGGTGAAAGTCGTTCGGCCCGACCTAGTGACCGAGTCGGCCACTCTCCGCGGGTTGCGCCGCGAGGTTGAAATGCTCCACCGCCTAGCGCACCCCGTCATCGTGCGCTCGTTCGATGCACAACCTGAAGGGGAGCGGCCCCACCTAGTTCTGGAGCATCTCGATGGGCCGCGGCTGTCCACCTTGCTTCGCAAATACGGCCCGTTATCGATGGAACAACTGCTGCCTTTGGGGCTGGAAATGTGCTCCGCCCTGCACTACCTGGCCACCGAGTCGATCGTCCATCTAGACGTGAAACCAAGCAACATCATCATGGGGTCGCCACCGCGGCTTATCGATCTGAGCATCGCGCGCAGCTTCGACGAGTGCAACCGGCTCGATCATGTCGTGGGAACCGACGCTTACATGGCGCCCGAGCAGTGTGATCCACCGAAGTCCGGCGTGCCAGGGGCCGCCGCCGACATCTTTGGGTTGGGCGCCACGCTCTTCGAAGCCACCACTGGCGAGACTCCTTACGACAAGGGGAGTCGCGACGAAAGTGCTCTCGCAGACGAGCGGTGGCCCCAACTTGTCGACGAGCCCCGGCCGTTCGACCGGCGGATCCCTGGGGCAGTCACCAAGCCGATCTTGGCCTGCCTTGAGCGAAATCCCGCGAATCGACCCACAGCGGCCGAACTTGCCGCGATGTTGGAGCCGCTGGTCGAAGCGCTGCCCCGGCCCGTTCTGGCTGGCATGCGCGCGAAAATGCGGTGAAGATCGTTGCGTGCTGACGACCGCCTCGCTGGACACGAAATGATGCACATTTTGGCGCAGAATGCCGAGATGTCCTTGACGTGGCCAGGGTTGGCCGGTCATAGTCTCCGCCAACCGAGCGAGTTTCTGAATGGGTAGTGAGCGCGTTTGGGCGTGGGGCTGTGGAGGCCCCGTGGTTTCTGAAGGGGAGGCGCGACTGGACAGCCGCGGCGCTTTGCCGCTACGCTGTCGCTTTGCGCTGCCCCCGTTCCCACCTCCACTCGGTTTCCCCGTGCTCGATTCGTGCGCCCTGGCTGCTTCGCCGCGCCGCGCGATGACACGACTACCGGTGATTTGAGAGCTACGCCCCGGGCCGCGCGCGGTTTACGAGCCCGGAAGGACGCCTCTTGGCCCCCTCGCGTAACGACGCTAAGTCCGCTACGAGCCCAGTTTCCGCCAGAACGCCAGTCAAGCCGCGGTTGAGTTTCGCGAAGATCCGCGAAACGCTACCGCTGCCCGATCTGCTCGACCTTCAGGTCCGCAGTTTCGACTGGCTGCTCGGCAACGAGCCCTGGCAGGCCCGTGTGGCCGCCGCCGAGGCCGCTGGTCAGCCGATTCCGAACAAGTCGGGTCTGGAAGAGATCTTCGAGGAGATCAGCCCCATCGAGGACTTCTCCTCAACGATGTCGCTGACGTTCCGTGATCACCGGTTCGAGCCTCCGAAGAACTCCGTCGAGGAGTGCAAGGACCGCGACTTCACCTACGCGGCCCCACTGTTCGTCACCGCCGAGTTCATGAACCACGAGACCGGCGAGATCAAGTCGCAGACCGTCTTCATGGGCGACTTCCCGCTGATGTCCGACAAGGGCACCTTCATCATCAACGGCACCGAGCGCGTCGTGGTGTCGCAGCTAGTTCGTTCGCCGGGCGTGTACTTCGAGCGCACCGTCGACAAGACCTCCGACAAAGACCTCTACTCCGCGAAGATCATCCCTTCGCGTGGTGCCTGGCTTGAGTTTGAGATCGACAAGAAGGACATCGTCAGCGTCCGCGTCGACCGCAAGCGCAAGCAGAACGTCACCGTGCTTCTCAAGGCGCTCGGTTACGACGAGGCGCAGATCCTGGAAGAGTTCGGTCAGTACGACTCCATCCGTCAGACGCTGGAGAAGGACAACACCACCACCCAGGACGAGGCGCTGCTCGACATCTACCGCAAACTGCGACCAGGCGAGCCACCCACGCGGGAAGCAGCCCAGACGCTGCTCGACAACTTGTACTTCAACAAGAAGCGCTACGACCTGGCCAAAGTTGGTCGCTACAAAATCAACAAGAAGCTCGCGCTGGGCCGCGACCTTTCCGACAACGTCCTCACCATCGAAGACGTCGTTGCAGCCATCAGGTACATCGTGGCGCTGCACGCTGGTGACGCCGACTTCCCGTCGGTCACTGGCACGGTTCGCTGTGAAACCGACGACATCGACCACTTCGGTAACCGCCGGTTGCGCACCGTGGGTGAGCTCATTCAGAACCAGGTCCGTACGGGCCTGGCGCGTATGGAGCGCGTCGTGCGCGAGCGCATGACCACCCAGGACGTCGAGGCCATCACGCCTCAGACGCTCATCAACATCCGGCCAGTCGTTGCCTCCATCAAGGAGTTCTTCGGCACCAGCCAGCTGTCGCAGTTCATGGACCAGACCAACCCGCTGGCCGGGCTCACGCACAAGCGTCGTCTGTCCGCGCTTGGCCCCGGTGGGCTTTCTCGTGAGCGGGCCGGCTTCGAAGTGCGTGACGTTCACTCGTCCCACTACGGCCGCATGTGTCCGATCGAGACACCTGAAGGTCCGAACATTGGTCTGATCGGATCGCTGTCCACTTACGGCCGCGTCAACGCTTTCGGCTTCATTGAGACGCCGTACCGCAAGGTCGTTAAGGGCAAGGTCACCACGCAGATCGACTACCTGACCGCCGACGAGGAAGACCTCCACGTCATCGCGCAGGCCAACGAGATCCTCAAAGACGACGGCGCGTTCAAGGAAGACCGCGTGCTGGTTCGTAAGAAGGGTGGCGAGGTCGACTACGTCCACCCGGTCGACGTCGACTACATGGACGTGTCGCCGCGTCAGATCTGGTCGGTTGCCACCGCGCTGATTCCGTTCCTCGAGCACGACGACGCCAACCGCGCGCTCATGGGCTCCAACATGCAGCGTCAGGCAGTGCCGCTGCTGCGTCCCGAAGCTCCGCTGGTCGGAACGGGCATGGAGTTTCGTGCGGCTTTCGACGCGGGCGACATCATCCGCGCCGACGAGGCCGGTGTGGTCCAAGAAGTTTCTGCCGACCACATCACCATCATGCGCGACGATGGCGGCGAGCACATCTACCGTGTCGCTAAGTTCATGCGCTCCAACCAGGGCACGTCGTACAACCAGAAGCCACTGGTCGACGAAGGTGACCATGTCGAGGCCGGACAGGTCATTGCTGACGGTCCAAGCACCGACCAAGGTGACATCGCGCTGGGCAAGAACCTGCTCGTGGCATTCATGCCGTGGGAGGGCCACAACTACGAAGACGCCATCATCCTTTCCGAGCGTTTGGTTAAGGACGACGAGCTTTCCTCGATTCACATTGAGGAGCACGAGGTTGACGCCCGCGACACCAAGCTTGGTGCCGAGGAAATCACCCGCGACATCCCCAACGTGTCCGAAGAAGTGCTGGCCGACCTCGACGAGCGCGGCATCATCCGCGTCGGCGCCGAAGTTCGCACCGGTGACATCCTCGTCGGCAAGGTCACGCCTAAGGGCGAGACTGAACTAACGCCGGAAGAGCGTTTGCTGCGTGCCATCTTCGGTGAGAAGGCGCGCGAAGTCCGCGACACCTCGCTGAAGGTTCCGCACGGTGAAAGCGGCGTCGTGATCGGTGTGCGCGTCTTCGAGCGCGACAACGGCGACGAGCTCCCCCCGGGTGTCAACGAGCTGGTGCGCGTGTACGTCGCGCAGAAGCGCAAAATCACCGAGGGCGACAAGCTCGCCGGTCGTCACGGCAACAAGGGTGTTATTGCCAAGATTCTGCCCGAAGAAGACATGCCGTTCCTGGAAGATGGAACGCCAGTCGACATCGTGCTGAACCCGCTCGGCGTGCCCGGCCGCATGAACGTCGGACAGGTTCTGGAAACTCACCTTGGGTGGGTCGCCAAGACCGGATGGCAGGTCAATGGCGAACCGTCGTGGGCTGCCAACTTGCCGAAGGACGCGTTCGCAGCGGCGCCCGGTACGAACGTGGCGACGCCAGTGTTCGACGGTGCTCGGGAAGAGGAGATCACTGGTCTGCTCGGCTCCACGCTGCCGAACCGCGACGGTGTGCAGGTCATCGGTGAGTCCGGCAAGGCGCGGCTGTTCGACGGCCGCACCGGCGAACCGCTGCCCGAGCCGATCTCGGTGGGCTACATCTACATCCTGAAACTGCTGCACCTGGTGGACGACAAGATTCACGCTCGTTCCACCGGCCCGTACTCGATGATCACCCAGCAGCCGCTCGGTGGTAAGGCGCAGTTCGGTGGTCAGCGATTCGGTGAGATGGAGGTGTGGGCGCTCGAGGCTTACGGCGCTGCCTACGCGCTGCAAGAGCTGCTCACCATCAAGTCCGACGACGTGCTCGGCCGCGTGAAGGTCTACGAGGCCATCGTCAAGGGCGAAAACATCCCTGAGCCCGGTATCCCCGAGTCGTTCAAGGTGCTCATCAAGGAAATGCAGTCGCTGTGCCTCAACGTTGAGGTACTGAGCAGCGACGGCATGTCCATCGAGATGCGCGACACCGACGACGAAGTGTTCCGTGCTGCAGAAGAATTGGGTATCGACCTGTCCCGGCGTGAGCCGAGCAGCGTCGAAGAGGTTTAAGGCAGCAGTGACTCACCCCTACTCACTACGCGCCATTTCCCAGCTAATCCTCAAGCCAATGACGACGACAACCACGAAGGACTGGTAAACAGTGCTCGACGTCAACTACTTCGACGACCTGCGTATCGGACTGGCCACCGCGGAAGACATCCGTGCGTGGTCTCACGGCGAGGTCAAGAAGCCAGAAACCATCAACTACCGCACACTCAAGCCAGAGAAAGACGGCTTGTTCTGCGAGAAGATCTTCGGACCGACTCGCGATTGGGAGTGCTACTGCGGCAAGTACAAGCGGGTGCGCTTCAAGGGCATCATCTGTGAGCGATGCGGCGTGGAGGTCACGCGCGCCAAGGTGCGTCGTGAGCGCATGGGCCACATCGAGCTCGCCGCGCCCGTCACGCACATCTGGTACTTCAAGGGCGTGCCTAGCCGTCTTGGCTACCTGCTCGACCTCGCACCGAAAGACCTCGAGAAGGTCATCTACTTCGCGGCGTACATGATTACCCACGTCGACGAAGACGCGCGTCACTCTGACCTGCCCTCCCTTGAGGCCAAGATTGCCCTCGAGACCGGCAAGATGACGAAGAAGCGCGACTCCGACGTCGAGGCCCGTCAGCAGAAGCTTGAGAAGGACATCGCTGCGCTTGAGGCAGAGGGCGCGAAGTCGGACGCTCGCCGCAAGGTGCGCGAGTCGGCAGAGCGTGAGATGAACCAAATCCGCAAGCGCGCCGACCTGCAGATCGACCGCGTCAATAACGTGTGGGACCGCTTCAAGAACCTCAAGGTGCAAGACCTTGAGGGCGACGAGCTGCTCTACCGCGAAATGCGCGATCGCTTCGGTATGTACTTCAAGGGCGGCATGGGTGCCAAGGCCATCAAGGACCGTCTTGAGTCCTTCGACCTCAACGCTGAGGCCGACCGGCTGCGCGAAATCATCGAGACAGGCAAGGGCCAGAAGAAGACGCGTGCGCTAAAGCGTCTGCGGGTCGTGTCGGCATTCTTGAACACCCGCAACTCGCCCATGGGCATGGTGCTCGACGCCGTCCCGGTGATTCCGCCAGACCTTCGCCCGATGGTGCAGCTCGACGGTGGACGTTTCGCGACGTCCGACCTCAACGACCTGTACCGCCGCGTCATCAACCGCAACAACCGGTTGAAGCGTCTGCTCGACCTCGGCGCACCCGAAATCATCGTCAACAACGAGAAGCGCATGCTTCAGGAAGCCGTTGACGCACTGTTCGACAACGGTCGTCGTGGCCGTCCGGTTACCGGTCCAGGTAACCGCGCGCTCAAGTCGTTGTCCGACATGCTTAAGGGCAAGCAGGGTCGCTTCCGTCAGAACCTGCTCGGAAAGCGCGTCGACTACTCCGGCCGTTCGGTCATTGTCGTCGGTCCGCAGCTCAAACTGCACCAGTGCGGTTTGCCCAAGCAGATGGCGCTCGAACTGTTCAAGCCGTTCGTCATGAAGCGGCTGGTCGACCTTTCCCACGCGCAGAACATCAAGAGCGCCAAGCGCATGGTGGAGCGTCAGCGTCCCGTGGTGTGGGATGTCCTCGAAGAGGTCATCGCAGAGCACCCGGTGCTGCTGAACCGCGCACCTACCCTGCACCGTTTGGGTATCCAGGCCTTCGAACCGCAGCTGGTTGAGGGCAAGGCCATCCAGATTCACCCGCTGGTCTGTACTGCCTTCAACGCTGACTTCGACGGTGACCAGATGGCTGTCCACCTTCCGCTTTCGGCGGAGGCGCAGGCAGAGTCGCGCATCCTGATGCTGTCGAGCAACAACATTCTGTCGCCGGCACATGGTCGCCCGATCACCTCGCCGACGCAGGACATGGTGCTGGGTATCTACTTCCTCACCAGCGATGGCAAGGACGAGTTGGGTACCGGTCGCGCGTTCACCTCGATCGACGAAGCCATGATGGCGTTCGACCTGCGCACGCTGTCGTTGCAGGCGCCCATCAAGTTGCGCTTCCGCGATGTCGTGCCGCCGCTGGAGTGGACGGCCCCTGAGGGTCACGAAGAGGGCGATCCCATCACCCTCGAGACCACGCTTGGTCGCGCGCTGTTCAACGACGCGCTGCCCGTCGACTACGCATTCGTCAACGGACAGGTCGACAAGAAGCGTTTGTCGACGATCGTCAACGACCTCGCCGAGCGCTACCCCAAGGTGATGGTGGCCGCGACTCTCGATGCGTTGAAGGACACCGGGTTCCACTGGGCGACGCGTTCGGGTGTCACGATCTCCATCGAGGACGTCGTGACGCCGCCGAACAAGGCCGTCATCATGGAGTCCTACGAGGCCAAGGCCGAGAAGGTACAGAGCCAGTACGAGAAGGGCTTGATTACCGACGACGAGCGTCGTCAGGAGCTCATCGAGATCTGGACCCAGGCGACCAACGAGGTCTCCAAGGAGATGGAGCAGAACTTCATCGGTGCTGACTCCAACCCGATCTGGATGATGGTGAACTCCGGAGCGCGCGGAAACATGATGCAGGTGCGTCAGATCGCCGGTATGCGTGGTCTGGTGGCCAACCCGAAGGGTGAAATCATCCCGCGTCCGATCAAGGCCAACTTCCGTGAAGGTCTGTCGGTGCTTGAGTACTTCATCTCCACGCACGGTGCGCGTAAGGGTCTTGCTGACACCGCGCTGCGCACCGCTGACTCGGGTTACCTCACTCGACGCCTCGTTGACGTCTCACAAGACGTCATCGTTCGCGAAGAAGACTGCGGAACCGATCGCGGACTCACTCTGCCGATTGCCGTCGAAGGCGGCAATGGCGCGTGGCACAAGGTGGACGACGTCGAGACCAGCATCTACTCACGTGCGCTCGCTGAGAGCGTCGACAAGCAGCCCGACGCAACAGCGGGCACCTTGCTTGGTGACGTGCTCATCGACGCACTCGTTGAGGCGGGCGTGCACGAGGTCAAGGTGCGCAGCGTCCTGACTTGCGAGAGCAAGAAGGGGATCTGCGCCACCTGCTACGGCCGTTCACTGGCGACGGGCAAGCTCGTCGACGTCGGCGAGGCCGTCGGCATCATTGCGGCACAGTCGATCGGTGAGCCAGGTACCCAGTTGACGATGCGTACCTTCCACACCGGTGGTGTGGCTGGTGAAGACATCACGCACGGTCTGCCTCGTGTGGTCGAGTTGTTCGAGGCTCGCACGCCTAAGGGCAACGCGCCGATCAGTGAAGCAGCCGGTCGGATTCGCATCGAAGAGTCCGAGCGCGAGCGAAAGATCGTGGTTGTTCCCGACGATGGCAGCGACGAGTTCCCGTACAAGGTGTCGCGTCGTTCCCGCCTGAAGGTTGGCGAGGGCGATCACGTCGAGGTTGGCGATCAGCTCATCGAAGGTGCTGTCGACCCGAAGACCGTGCTGCGCATTCTTGGACCCCGCAGGGTGCAGGAGTACCTCACCGCGCAGGTCCAGGAGGTCTACCGCAGCCAGGGTGTGCAGATTCACGACAAGCACATCGAGGTCATCGTTCGTCAGATGCTTCGTCGGGTCACCATCATCGAGGCAGGCAGCAGCGCCATGCTGCCCGGTGAGTTGGCTGAGCGTGCCCGCTTCGAGACCGAGAACCGTCGCATCGTTTCCGAAGGTGGCGCCCCGGCCTCTGGTCGTCCAGAGCTCATGGGTATCACCAAGGCATCGTTGGCAACCGAATCGTGGTTGTCTGCGGCTTCCTTCCAGGAGACCACGCGAGTCCTCACCGACGCGGCGATCCACGCCAAGTCCGACCCGCTGCTCGGTCTGAAGGAAAACGTCATCATCGGAAAGCTCATCCCCGCAGGTACCGGGCTGGCCCGCTACCGCAACGTTCGGGTCGAGCCCACCGAAGAGGCTAAGGCCGCGATGTACTCAATGGTCGGCTACGACGACTACGCGTACGGCTTCGGCGGTACGGCTGGTCAGTCGGTGCCGTTGGAGGAGTACGACCTCGGCTACCGCCAATAACACTGCTTCAAGGTTTCGGCCCGATCGCGCCCTATTTGGGCCTGATCGGGCCGAAACTCTTTTAGGCCTGTCTAGGCTGCAGCAGTGACGATCAGCCGGCGGGGTTTTCTCCTAGGAGGCGGGGTCGTTGGCGTTGCGGCGGCCGCCGGCACGTATGGCTTGATTCAGGAGGGTGTGCTCCCTGGCCGAATCCGCCTTAACGATCTGCTGGGAGCAAACGAGCCGCCGCCACCCGTTCCCGGCGCTGTGCCAGGACGACTGGTCACCGGATCGTTTGAGTCCAAAGCGCGCGGCACCACGGTGGGCTGGACGATCGCCTACCCACCCGGCGCGACCGAAGACGCCGAGCTGCCGGTGTGCATTGCCATGCATGGCCGTGACGGCGACAACCATTGGATGTTCGAGGGACTGTCGCTGCAGTACTTCCTGGCCTCCGCCGTTGAGGGGGGTGGGCTGCCCCCCTTCGCGATCGCGTCGGTCGATGGCGGTGCGGCCACGAATTGGCACCCACGGGCGAACGGAGACAATCCTCAGGCGATGGTGGTTGACGAGTTCTTGCCGATGCTCTCGGATCGCGGTTTGCGAACCAAAGGGATAGGACTTTGGGGTTGGTCCCTCGGTGGCTACGGAGCCCTGCTGCTCGCGTCCGAGCTCGGCGCACAACGGGTAGCTGCGGTAGTCGCGAGCAGCCCAGCGCTATGGCGGGCACCGGAGGAGACAGCTCCCGATGTATTCGACGATCCCGCGGACTTCGAGCGCAACAACGTCTACACACGTGGGGCCGCCTTCGCCGGAATCCCATTGCGGATTGACATTGGCGACAACGACTCGTTCACTCCGGCTGTCGAAGCGTTCATCGACGACTTGCCAGTCAGGGCCGCCGGGGGAGTCACACGCGGCCTTCACGACACCGCGTACTGGATGCGGGTGGCGCCCGCCGAGATCGCCTTCCTCGCGCAGCACTTGGTAGCGAGCTGAACCGCGCTTTCGAGTTAGCGGGAACTGACCGAAAACAGGTCACCTGGCTCGCAGTCCAGTGCGTCACAGATGGCGGTCAGCGTGGAGAAGCGAATCGCACGAGCCCTGTCGTTCTTGAGTACCGACAGATTGGCAATGGTGACCCCGACGGCTTCTGCTAACTCTGTCAGCGTGAGCCCGCGATCCTCGAGCAGCTGATGCAAGTGACACTCAACGCGCGTGGTGTCGCCATCGGCTGGCATCAGACGAGTCCGTCGACGTCCTGAGTAAGTCGGGTGCCCCGCGCGAATGCGCTGGCAAGGGCGAGGAAGACCAGTCCGAATAGCACGGCCGTGACCGTTGCATTCAGCGTTATCCCTATCGGATCCAAGTGGCGATCCGCATCGAAGTATTCGATAATTAGGAAACCAGACAGCCATTCTGCCCCCGGGACGGCGACTCCCAGCCCCAGCGCCACCACGCCGAGCCAAACCAGACGACGGCCGTTCTGGGGATCGAACGGTTCACCGCGTCCTATCGTGCGCAGCAGTCGCCAGAGGAGCCAACAACCAGCAGCTAAAAAGAGTTGCGTGAGGATAAGTGCAGAGTTTGCGGCCAGGCGAAGGTGCACAGGCGCAGGGGCGACCTTGAACGAAAACTCACGACTGGACGCTAACGGTTCTACGTAGGTTCCTGCTGGCAACACCAACTTCGATGTCATCCCGTCGCCGCGAAGTGCGCTGGGATCAACTACTACGGTTGCCTCTGCAGTACTGGACAGCACGGAAACGCTCGCGGTCGCCAGCGCCCCGAGTGCACAGATGACGCCGATCACCAACACCAGAGTCGCGGTGAAGTCAGCGAGCCATGAGCCCCGATGGATCCACCCACGCTCCGCCAGACTCGTTGCCGAATGCTCAGCCACTGACTCCTCCTTATCGATAATCGATGTTATTGATTAACGATAACAGGTAGCTGTCGGACATGAAGTGAGAAAGGCCCGATCAAGCCGGAGCTCGATCGGGCCTTTTCTCGAACTGCTGGGCGGCTTAGAAGAAGGCCGCCGCCTTGTAACGGATGCTCTGCTTGGCAGTCAACGCACTGTTGGTTGACTGCTTGATGGTGGAGATGTCCTGCGTGGTGGAACGCGTGATGATGAGCGCCAGACCCATGCGACGAATCGTTAGGCCGTTGGCCTTGAGTGTCGAGGTCTGCGTGGAATCTTCGTAGATGGCCCACTGCAAGCGAATCTCGCCCTTCTTCGCAATGAAACGACCGTTCACATCGACGCGAGGTGGGAAGTCGTAACCAAACGTTTCTGGCTCGCACGCGATGTACCTGTTCTTGGTCATGTTGAAGAGTCGCTTGGCGCCTCGTTGGTTCTTCATCTGCATGACGAGCACGATGCCCTTGCGCGCCCCGGCGTCCCAGCGGGTGTTGCGGGCTACCGAGATGCCCTGGGTGCGGTTGACACCGCATTTCTCGATGTTGGCTTCCCCGCCCTTGCCGTAGTTGATGGAGTCGATGGCGTTGTCGACGCCCTTGGCGATGTCCAACGTGATGCGTGAACGTTCGATTTCATCTGCCCTGAGCTTGTGCCATGTCTTGTCGCCCGCTTGCGCAGGCGCACCAAGTGCGGTTGCTGCCACGGCTATTGCTACTACTACTGCTCCGACGATCGGTCGTGCAGACCTCACGACGCCTCCTCTGGTCGCCCCGCCACGTCAGGGTTGGCTCGTTAAAACCCCCTCTTGATAGGACATTCCTACAGAGGTGAACCCATTACGTCCAGTCCGACCACAGTGAGTCACGCAGCCATGACGGCGAGTGCTAGTCGGCGTCGACATGTTTCCGGCAGTTGAAGGTCTTTTTAGTGCGCGTGGATGCCCGGATTAGGGAGCCATGCTTAGCCAACGATCGATCAAGCGTCATGATTGCGTCATGACCGAGAACCCTCCGGAGAACCAGCCGCCTGCGACTCCCTCGACGTACCCGACGTCGACGGACCCCGCGTCGACGTACCCGACCTCGACGTATCCGACTTCGACGTACCCGACGTCGGCTCCCAGCGAGCCACTGGCTATCTGGGCGTTGGTGTGCGCTATCGGTTCTTGGGTACTGCTGCCGGTGGTGCTGGCGATTGTGGCGCTGGTGCTGGCATCGCAGGCTAAGCGCACGATCGCTGCGTCAGGGGGTGCAACCTCGGGGGAGGGTTTGGTTACCGCGGCTCGGGTGATCGCCTGGGTTCACCTCGCGCTGGTTGTGCTGGCGGTCATTTTCGTCATTGCCTTCGCCGTCGGCCTGGTCCTCAGCAACTGATGGTGTTGGATTTGTTGCGATCTTGCGTTGTAGTAGCAACCGGCAACCGCACCAAAGACCAACAGGGCTGAGCGAGCCGGTCGACGCGCCCGGCCCGTTTTGACCGTTCGGAAGTGACTCGGTAGGCTCTCTCCCCGTGCCTGGTTCGCCGGGCAGCTGTGCGCGTCTCCACGTCCGCTGGTTGCATTCGCGGGTCGACTGAGAGTCCTCACGGCACACCACGACCGACTCCCAAACTTTGGGTGTCACGCTGCGGTCCGGGCGCGACACACCCGAGCGCGGGGGTGGGCCGATCCCAGCAGTAGCCCAGCACGACCCAGCACGACCAGCACTAGCCCGGCCAGAGCTCAACGACAGAACGGAACGCGCAGCGGTGC
>Ga0190272_10000625_pt1 | contig 18056 bp, 16 predicted proteins | sample Popmic504T_FD_133746 | JGI IMG/M metagenome (GOLD analysis project Ga0190272, IMG submission 133746) | Populus adjacent soil microbial communities from riparian zone of Shoshone River, Wyoming, USA - 504 T | ecosystem: Environmental > Terrestrial > Soil > Riparian zone | place: USA: Wyoming... | reverse complement strand
GGCAGCGGCAGCGGCAGCGGCCGGCCAACCGGTCGAGACCGCGGCCGGCCAGCTCGCCGCCGCGCTGGAGGCCGCCCGCGAGGTGGGCGACACCATCGGCGAGGCGCAGGCGTTGCACGGCCTCGGGGTGCTGCACCGCATGGCCGGGCGGAGCGACCTTGCCGAGCGGTACTACCGCGACGCCCTCGCCCGGTTCGAGGAATGCGACGACCCGTTCGGCCGGTCGTACGTGCTGTGCAGCCTCGGGTTGCTGCTCGGCCGCGGCACTCCGCCGCAGATCGCCGAGGCGGAGCGGCACCTGCGGCGCAGCGTCGATCTGTGCCGGGCCAGTGGGTATCGCCGCGGCGAGGCGCTGTCGCTCGGACACCTCGGCGATCTGCACATGCGCTCCGGCGACCCGGCGTCGGCGCTGCCCGAGCTGGAGCAGGCGCTGCGGGCCTGCCGCGAGGTCCGCGAGCGGCCGGGGGAGGCGATCATCCTGCGGCGCCTCGGCGAGCTGCACCGCGATCTGGGCGACACCGTGGCCGCGCGATCCCTGCTGCGCCAGGCGATCGCCCTCACCGACCGCCTCGGCATGCGCCACGACCACACCCAGGCGACCGCGGCACTAGCCACCCTCGACCCCACATAACCGGCCCACGCGCTTCAAAGGCACCTTGGGTCCGTCCGCCCAGCGAGCACGCGCCCCTTGGCAGGCGTACTCACCCGCATGAACGTGACACCAGTCTGGTTCCGACGGCTCACAACCAGACTGACGTCACGTTCATGCGGTGAACTCTCGACAACCGCCCGGCCGACACCGGCCGACACCGCCCGGCGCCGCCGCGAGAAAGCCGCCGTCGGCGTGAGAGGGGCGCGAGATGTCGGTGAGAGGGCTTGATCGGCCGCGCGAGGCATCGTGCACCTCATCGACAGCACAGTGAGGAGTCAGCCGATGACCGATCGCAACGGTGGACTGTCCCGTCGCCGCTTCCTCGGCACGGCCGCGGCGGCTGGTGTCGCCGCGGTGGCCGGCGGCGGCCTGCTGACCACGGCCGGGGCGACCGCCGCGACCGCCGCGCCCAAAGCGACCGCCGACGCCGGGCTCGACTACTTCATGAAGTGGGGCGCGGTGTGCTCCCCGGCGGGTGACTTCAACCGCAAGGTTGACATCCTCCGCCGGATGCGGCCGGCGACGGTCCGCGTGTCGATGTTCTGGAACAGCCCCAACGCCCGCCAGTTCAGCAATGGCCAGCTCGACCAGCTGCTCAGCACCGGCCTCACCGAGATGATCATCCAGTCGTCCGAGTACGCCGACGCGAACCTCGCCTACAACCAGCTCAACATGCTGCTGCCGTACATCGACGCGCACCCGAACATCCTGTTCGTCTGGGAGTTGGGCAACGAGCCCGACTACTACGACGCCCCGACCAACCCTGGCTTCGCCAGGTACAAGCGGCTCACCACGATCCGCGACAACAAGTGGCGCCAGAACCGGTCCAACATGTTCTGGGCGGTCAACATGCCGGCCGGGCGGTGGGACATCCCGAACGGATCCACCTGGTACTTCAACGAGTTCGTCCGCGACCACGGCGACGGGCTCGGCCCCATGCTCACCGGACACCTGCGTCCGGATATCGCGACGGTCCACTGCTACGCGCACGACAAGCTGTGCTCGATTCCCGGCCGTGGCGAGGAGAACCCGTTCAAGATGGTCGACTGGGTCCGCGGGTGGAACCCGAACATCCCGATGAAGATCACCGAGGCCGGCATCAACGGACGGCCGGGCGACCGCGGCCACCGGTATGTCGAGTTCGGGGAGGTGCTGGCCGCGTACACCGGCGGCCGCGCCGACAGCATCTGCTTCTACGGCCTGCCCGACGTCGAGGACAACTACGCGCTGAGCTACACCGACGCCGACCAGGTCGCGAGCCGCGCCCGCACCTGGCTGTGCTGACGCCCCCCGGGGCGTCTCGCATCCGTATCGTCGTTTCCGAGCGCCCAGAACGACAACACGGATGCGAGACGCCGGGTCGGGGTCAGCCCGACGGGACGGCCACCCACGCTGGGTCGCGCACGCCGGGGCGGTACGGGGAGTCGGCCCGCTTCGCCACCACGCCGGTCAGCCGGTGCTTGTGCGCGGCGTGCAGCAGCGCGGGGCCGTCGTCGTAGACCGGGGACAGCGTGACCCCGGAAGCCACCCCGGACGTCGGACCGGTCAGGACGCGCTCCAGGGTCGAGCGCCGCTCGTCCAGCGGCCGGTGCAGCAGCGGCACCCCGTACAGCCGGAGCACGTCGAACACCATCAGCGACGCCGACCCGGTGCGCTCACCGGCGAGCCGCCGCCGCAGCGCGTTCCGCGACGGCGCGCCGTCGTCCAGGATGATGATCTCCCCGTCGAGCACGGCGTCGCGCAGCCGGCCGCCGAGCCCGGCGAACTCGGGGAAGTGCGCCGTGACGTCCCGCTCGTTGCGGGTGGTGAGCCGCAGCGCGCCGTCGGTGGCCTCGGCGAGCACCCGCAGCCCGGCCCACCGCACCTCGTAGCGCCACTCCGCGCCTACCGGGAGCGATCCCGGGGTGGCGAACATCGGCCGCATTGGCTCATTCTGGCTATGGCGATCGGCACCCGGCAGTCAGCCACGCGGGGAAGGTGTCAGCGAATGCGCGCGATCTGGAACGGTGTGGTGTCCTTCGGGTTGGTGAGCGTGCCGGTCCGCCTGTACGCGGCCACGTTCAACCATGACATCCGCTTCCATCAGGTGCACGAGGCCGACGGCGGACAGATCCGCTACCGGCGGGTGTGTGAGGTGTGCGGCAACGAGATCGCCTACGCCGACATTGCCAAGGGGTACCAGACCGAGGACGGCGAGCTGGTCACCCTCGACGCCGACGATCTGGCGTCGCTGCCGCTGTCCAGCAGCCGCGAGATCGAGGTCGTCGAGTTCGTGCCGGCCGAGCAGGTCGACACCCTGCTGCTGGACCGCAGTTACTACCTCGAGCCCGACGCCAGGGCGGTGAAGCCGTACGTGCTGCTGCGGGAGGCGCTGCGCCAGGCCGAGCGGATGGCCGTGGTGAAGGTGGCCCTGCGTCAGCGCGAGACCCTCGCCCTGCTGCGGGTGCGGGGCGACGTGATCGTCCTGCAGACCATGCTGTGGCCCGACGAGGTCCGCGAGCCCGAGTTCGAGTCGCTCGGCGACGGCGTGGAGCTGCGTCCGCAGGAGCTGCAGATGGCGTCCATGCTGGTGAGCAGCCTGGGCGCGGACTTCGACCCCGATCAGTTCGACGACCGGTACAAGGCGGCCGTCGAGGATCTCATCGAGTACAAGCGTGAGCACGGCGGCGCCCGCCCCGCCCCGGCCGCCGCCACCGCCGACGGCGAGCCCATCACCGACCTGCTCACCGCGCTCAAGCGCAGCGTCGAGGAGGCCAGGTCCGGCCGCGGCGCCCCGGCCGACGTCCCGAGCCCGGCGGCGTCGCCCTCCACGGCGTCGACGTCGAAGAAGAAGGCGGCAGCGGCCAAGCCGGCGGCGACCCGCAAGCCGGCCTCCCGCAAGGCCGCGGCCAAGGCGGAGACCCCCGCCCCGGCCAAGAAGACCACCCGCTCCAAGCGCGGCGCCTGACGCGCGCTACCGCCGGACAGGGACGCGGAAGCTGACGGTCGTGCCGCCGCCCGCCGGGGTGTCGACGCGCAGCGCGTGGTCGACGCCGTACGCGGACCGCAGCCGCTGGTCCAGGCTGCGCAGCCCGCCGTCGAAGTGGGCCCCCACGCCGTCGTCGGAGATCGTGATCCGGCAGTGGGCGCCGTCGTCGACGGCCGTGACGGTGAGGGTGCCGCCGCCCGGCTTGGGCTCGATGCTGTGCTGCACGGCGTGCTCGACGGCCAGCTGCAACGCCAGGAACGGCACCGACACCGGCAGCACCGACGGGGCGACCTGCAGCTCCACCCGCAGCCGGTCGCCGAAGCGGGCGCGCTGCAGGGTCAGGTACCGCTCGACGTTGTCCAGCTCGTCGGCGACGGTGCTCAGGTCGACGCCGGTGCGGAACGCGTACCGGGTGAACTGGGCGAAGTCGTCGAGCAGCTCCCTGGCCAGCGGCGGGTCCGTGCGGATGACGCTGCCGACCATGCTGAGCACGTTGTAGAGGAAGTGCGGCGAGATCTGGGCGCGCAGTGCGTCGACCTCGGCGCGGGCCAGGCGCAGCGCCTCGTCCAGGGCAACGGCCGACGGTTCCAGCAGGGGTTCGACGACCGGCACCTCAACCGGGTGCCGCCCGGGACGCAGCTCCACCCACCCCGGCCGCTCCAGCCGGCCGGACGGGCTCCGCCGCCGGTACGACACCTCGCACAGCAGCTCGGGCGTCACCCAGCGGGCGCGCGGCGGGCCGGGGCCGACGAACGGGCTGGTCGGCCGCCGGAGCTCGTGAAGCGGCCCCGTCAGCGAGGTCCGTACGGCGTCGTCGAACCCAGCGGCGGCCGGGCCGACGGTGCCGACGAAGCGCAGCCCGCCCTCGGCCGGCGTGCCGACCACGACGGAGCGGACCGCGCCCGCCCGGTCGGGCAGCCACCCGCCGATGACCACCTCCTGGGTGCGGCGCAGCGCCGTCTCGACCCACGACCGCGACCGGTGGCCCGGCCGGTACCGCGACCTGGCGCGCTTGGCCACCACCCCGTGCAGCCCGTACCTGGCGGCTGTGTCCAGCACCGCCTGCCCGTCGGTGTCGGTGAACGACGGCGCGAGCGCGACCGCGCCGTCGGGCAGTTGCAGCTTCTCCAGCAGGGCACGGCGGGTCTCGTACGGCAGGTCGACGGTGGGCTTGCCGCCGAGGCACAGGATGTCGAACACGTAGTACGCGACCGGTAGCCGGCTCAGCATCGCCTCCGTGGGCCGTTGCACCGCCATCCGCCGCTGCAACCTGGCGAAACTGGGGCGGCCGAACGCATCCAGCACCACGATGGTCCCGTCGAGTACCAGCCGCCCGCGCCCGGCGACCTGCCGCAGCACGTCCAACTCGGGGCAGTTCGCCGCGAACCCCTGGTCACCGCCGATGAGGCGGACCCGGTCGGTCGACACGTCCGCGATGGCCCGCGCCCCGTCCCAGGCGAACTCGAACGCCCAGCCCGGCCCGTCCGGCAGCGGCCCCATGGTCGCCGACATCGGGCGGATCGACGGTGCGCTCGGGCCGCCCACGCGGGCGATTCTAGCGGCGCTCACCATGGTTGACCTTGTGGTCGAACGGGAACTCTCGGTCATGGCCGTTCGCGTCTCGTCCCTGCCCTGGAAGCTGGTCGCCGTCGTGGTGGCCGCCGTGGTGGCCCTCGCCGTCGTGATTGGCGGCTTCACCAGCATGTGGCGCCTCAACCCCTTCGGCACCGACACCATCGACCGCAGCCAGCCCGCCCTGCTGCAGTCCATCCGCGACCTCAGCCAGTACCACGCCGCCGTCGGCGACTTCCAGGTCGTCATCGACGTCGAGCGCGACGTGAAGCTCGTGCCGTCCGCGCTGGCAGGGCAGCGCACCCTGTTCGTGGCCGCCGGCACCGTCAACGCGTACGTCGACTTCGCCGGCCTGTCGGGCGAGGCGCTGAAGGTGTCCGAGGAGGCCAAGACTGTCGAGGTGCGGCTGCCCCGGCCGGTGCTCGACAAGCCCAACCTCGACCAGGAACGCAGCTACGTGTTCGCCCAGCAGCGCGGGGTCTTCGACCGGCTGACCGACGTCGTCGGCACCCCCGACCAGCAGCAGTTCTACGTCCTCGCCGAGCAGAAGATCGCCGAGGCCGCGGAGCAGTCGAAGATCGTCGACCAGGCCGACCGCAACACCAGGACCATGCTGACCGGCCTGTTCCAGGCCCTCGGCTACCAGGTCACCTTCACCCCGACCGACCAGTGACCCTCGTGAGTGGCGTTTGGTGCCAGAACACCAAACGCCACTCACGGGTCGGGTGGGTGGTTCTGTGGCACCGCCGCGTGTGACACGGGAGTAGCGGCCGTATGCGGCCGGTCAATTCGGTTCGCCCGGACGGGCAGTGTGGCCGATTGCCCGGGTGAGGGTCGAAAAGGAATGGCGCGATCAGCGTTATCGTTGGCGGAGCGGATGATTCTCGTCCGCGTTCCGGATGGCTTTCCATTCCGGGAATCGCCGTATGCGACGACGTGAATCGTGAAGGAGTGACACAGTGGCTGATCTGCTATGTTTCCGAGGCGAGAAGGTGGAGCGCTGGGGGCCACCTGAACTGCGGCTGCACTTCGGCCTCACCGTGCGGGTCCCCTGGCTGGGTGGGCTGCTGCCCGATTTCAACATACCGCTGACCTGGGCGGCGCTGGTGGACGACATCAGGAGCCAGTCCGGCGGCAATGTCAAGGCCTATGCACAGTATCTGCGGGCCGGTGGCAAGACCTTCGCCATCGCAGCGGCCCGCACGCACGAGGGGGCATTCGACGACGACTACAACTATCGATTCACGGTGCCCAACGCGCGCACGTTCCGCTGGGGCCCGAACCTCACGCTCGGCGCCGAGGTTCCCTGGGTGGACGACCCGGCCACCGTGGACGCCGACTACATCGTGCTGAACGCCGACAGCATCGCCGCATCGACGGTCCTCGCCTTCGGACACAAGACAGGGACGCGCGAGGTGACCTTCTTCAGCGATGTGCCCACCGCCTGGCTGACCAGCGTCAACGATGTGCCCGTCGATGACTGGCCCCTCAAGCCGAGGGCCGACTGGACCCTGGAGGAACGCAACCAGATGCGCAGCCTGGTCCGCCCGCCCAGCACGTAGACCGCCCTGGCCGGGCCACGGCCGATGGCTCCTGACACGGCCCCACCGCGTCAGGAGCCGACCGTCCGTCCGGCGTGGCCGAAGATCGGATATTCGCGCGACCCCCGGCGGCGGCGGACGTAGGGTCCTGTTCTTGTGAGCCGCCTCGTCGAGATGTTCGTCCCGGCGCGGCTCGGCACCGGTTACCGCTGGTTGTTGGCCTCGTCGTGGACCACCAACCTCGGTGACGGTGTCGCGCTGGCCGCCGGTCCACTCCTGGTCGCGTCGCTGACCGACGACGCGTTCCTGGTCGCGCTGGCGGCCCTGCTGCGCTGGGCGCCACCCCTGGTGTTCGGCCTGTACGCCGGCGTCCTGTCCGACCGGCTCGACCGTCGGCTGATCGTGATGGTCGCCAACGGGGCGCGCACCGTGGTGCTGGGCGTCCTGGTCGCCACGATCCTCACCGACAGCGTGTCGGTGACCGTGGTGCTGGTGGCGTTGGGCCTGCTCTCGACCGCGGAGGTCTTCGCCGACAACACCTCCACGACGCTGGTGCCGATGCTGGTGCGCCGCGACGACCTCGCGGTCGCCAATGCCCGGATGCAGACCGGTCTCGTCACCCTCGACCAGCTGGCCGGCCCGCCGATCGGCGCCGTGCTGTTCGCGGCCGGCAGCGCCTGGCCGTTCGTGACAGAGGCCGTCCTGGTCGCACTGGGCGTGCTGCTGGTGTCGCGGGTCGTGCTGCCAGCCGACGGTCCGGCCCGCGTCGGCACGAGCAGCCTGTGGCGGGACCTGGTGGAGGGCCTGCGGTGGACGGTGCACCACGCCGCCGTCCGCACCCTCGCCCTGACGATCCTGATCTTCAACGTCACCTTCGGGGCGGCCTGGTCGGTACTGGTGCTCTATGCCACCCAGCGGCTCGGGCTCGGGGCGATCGGGTTCGGCCTGCTCACCACGATGTCCGCCGCCGGTGGCCTGATCGGGACGCTGTTCTACGGATGGATCACCCGACGGGTGAGCCTGGGCAACCTGATGCGCATCGGCCTGGTGATCGAGACCCTCACCCATCTCGCCCTGGCCGTCACCACCTCGCCATGGGTCGCGTCGGCGATCTTCTTCGTCTTCGGCGCCCACGCGTTCATCTGGGGCACCACCTCCATGACCATCAGGCAACGGGCCGTCCCCTTACACCTGCAGGGACGGGTCAACAGCGTGAACACCATCAGCGTCTACGGCGGCCTCGTCCTCGGCTCGGCCGTCGGCGGCGTGCTGGCCTCCCTCTACGGCGTCACGGCGCCCTTCTGGTTCGCCTTCGCCGGCTCGGCCCTCTTCGTCGTCCTGCTCTGGCGCCAGCTCACCCACATCGCCCACGCGGACGAACAACCCGTCCCACAGGCACCCGGCGCCCCGTCGAGCGCGGCCTAGGCCGGCCGCGTGTCGGAGGACAGGAGTCGGCGGGCCCGGATCGAGGACGTGCACGAGCTGGCCGAGGGGATGCCGCACGTCACGGTGGTCCGAGGCACCAGCGGCAACCCCGTGTACCAGGTGGGCGGCAAGTCATTCATCTTCTTCCGCACCCCCCGGCCGGACGCGTTCGATCCCGACACGGGGGAGCGCTATCCCGACGTGATCGTCATCTGGGTGCCGTCCGAGGCCGACAAGCAGGCCCTTGTCCAGGACGAGACGTCGCCGTTCTTCACCACCTCGCACTTCAACGGCCACCCGTCGGTGCTGATCAGGGCCGGCCGCGTCGGTGAGCTCACCAGGGACGAGCTGGCCGAGCTGATCCAGGACGCGTGGCTGTCACGGGCGTCGGCCCGGCGGGCGTCGGCGTGGCTCGGCGCCCACTCCCCGACCTGAGCCCACCCCCCTGGCTGACCGGGGGCGGCTCCTATCCTGCTCGAATGGACCTGGAGTTCAGCGGCGAGTTGTGGTTCTGGAGGGGCCCGGCGCCGTGGCACTTCGTCACCGTTCCGGAGGAGAAGTGCGGTGCGCTGGAGGCGACCTCGTCGTTGGTGACCTACGGCTGGGGCATGATCCCGGTCGCGGCGCGGATCGGCGAGACCGGGTGGACGACCTCGCTCTTTCCCAAGGACGGGCAGTACATCGTGCCGGTGAAGGCATGGGTGCGGAAGGCCGAGGGGCTCGAGATAGGCGACCTCGTGACGGTCGGCCTGGCCGTCGACGTCTGATCCGCGGTCCTTGAACCTCCCGGGATTCCAGTGATGCTCCGGCCATTCCTGTCACGCTCCGGGTCGGGTCGGGTCGTACGCAGCGGTTCGGAAGGGGTGTCGTGCTGGGTGAACGTGTTCGCCTGGGTGTCGACGAGTCCGAGCAACCAGGGGAACCTGTCCAGCATTGTCAGTTGCAACACCACGGTCCGGTCGATCGCACAGACGATGTACGTACACGATTACTACACCGGCGCGGTTGTCGCGACGGTCGGGCCCATCACTCAGTTCAACACCACCAGCGGTGGGATTTCCTATCAGTGGTATTGCAGCCAGGTCTCACCGAGAACGCTGTGGGGTGAGGTCCACGGGACCGTGACCGAGTTGAACGGTGCCGTGAGCACCGGCTCCTGGTCCACCCAGGTTCTCAGCTGCTGACCCGGCGGCAGCTCAGGCGGCGAGGACGTACGACAGGAAGAAGCCCGCGGCGGTGGCGAAGGCGTTGAGCGGCCGGCCGTGTTCGAACGCCTCCGGCATCAGGGTGTCGGCCAGCGAGGCGATGACCGCGCCACCGGCGAACGACAGGGCCACCGCGAGTACCGAGTCGCTCAGTCCTGCGGCGACGACGCGGCCGAGTACGACGGCCACGGTCAGCAGCACGGCGCAGGCCGTCCAGGTGGCGATGACGCTGCGGGTACTCTGCCCGCCCTCGCGCATGGCGACCGCGCCGACGAGCGACTCGGGCAGGTTCGAGAAGAAGATGGCGATGAGCAGCGTCAACGACACTCCACCGGCCAGTGACACGCCGAGCGCGAGGTTCTCCGGTACGCCGTCGAGGGTGACCGCGGCCAGCAGCGCGAGGCCGACCCCGCCGCTGGCACCGGCGTGGGCGACCTCCCGCTGGCCGGGTCCGGAGTGGCCGGTGACATAGCGGTCGAGGGCGGAGTCGGCGATCACGAAGGCTGCCGCGCCGGCCAGCAGGCCGAGTCCCGACCGCACCGCGCCGCCGAGGTGGAAGGCCTCCTCGAACAGCTCGAACGCCAACGCGGAGATCAGCGCTCCGCTGGCGAAGGCCAGCAGCACCGCGGTGACCAGTTTCGGGGGCTTCCACAGCGAACCCACCACCGCGCCGATCACCAGCGCGCTCGATGCCGTCAGGCCGAACAGGACCGCGGTCAGCATGCCGACATCCTGACCCGCCGACCAGCGGCCCGCGCGGCGACGAAGCAGGTGTGGTCCGTGGCGATGGTGGGTAATGGACGGAGGTCCGGTCCGTTTCATGGCCAGGAGGTACCGATGGCAGTCGATCGAGTCGACGTGGACGTCATCCGCGACGTCACCGGCCGGCACTGAGCCGGTGACCGCCGACCTGTATCCGCCGATGGAGTCCATTGCCGATGTCGCCGAGAAGCTGATGGCCGAGTACAGCGACCTGCTCTCGCCCGCCACGGTGAGCGACATCGTGCTCCGTGCTCACCGTGAACTGCACGGTGAGGTGCCTGACGAGACGCTGGCGGAGCGGCTCTACCAGCTCGCCCGGCGACGCCTCGACGGCGAGCGTGCCACTGACGCCAGCCGTCGCATCCGGGGGAGGCCGGTTCGTGGCTGGCCGATGCCGGCAGCCGGCCCTCAGGAGTGAGCGATGGGTTCAGCTCTGGTGGCGGAGTTCGGTGTTGATGCGTTGGGCTTCGTGGAGCTGGTCCTCCAGGGCGATGATGCGGCGGGCCGCGTCGAGGGCGGTGCCCTGGTCGATCAGCTCCCTGGCCCGCGCGGCCAGGCGCAGCTGATGGCGCGAGTAGCGGCGGTGCCCGCCGGTCGAGCGCTGCGGTTCGATCAGCTTCGCCTCGTCGAGGCTGCGCAGGAACCCCGCGGTGGTGCCGAGCATCTCCGCGGCCCGGCCCATCGTGTAGGCGGGGTAGTGCTCGTCCTCGAACTTGTCGGCCGGGCCGGAGTTCGCCGCGGTTGCGTCACGTGGGTCTGGGATCATCGCGCCTCCACATCACGAGAGGCCCCGGTGCGGATGCACCGGGGCCTCAGGGTCTTGGGTTTCATCACTTGTGAACCGACTGAAGAATCGGCTTACTGGATCCGCGTCCGCTCGACCGGCGGACACTGCGGGGATCGCTTGTACGTAACCGAGCACCACCTTCCATGACGATGGAACTTCGGCACCCGCGCGGCGAAACACCGCCACGACGGGCGATCCAATGATGTGACCCTTTCCTTCTCTCCTGCGTTGTGCACTGTCTTGTGCTGCCGCTTCTTGTGCTGCCGCGGACATCACCGGCTGGAACCCCTTACCTGGATCGGCCCCAGCACGCCTGACGTCGCTGGCCAGTGGCCGGAGCCCTTCCGGTGATCGGCTCCGGCCCACCCTGGCCGTGGTACTGCAACTTCGTACTGCTGCTGACTGACTATCGACTTCGACCATGTCCGTGGGCGCAGGTTCTCCGCCCACGTAGTGCACTTTCCGGCCACCGTCGGAGCCCTCGTCGATCGGCTCCGTCCTACCTGGCCGTCCTGTCCAGCTTCGCGGGTAGTTCCGTCATCTCCCGCGCCTGCGTGACGTTCTCTCGTTCGTGACAAGGAGAAGACTACCCACACCTGCCATCGAATGTCTACCCCGGCCACCAGAGATTTCCTTGCACGGCTGGGCGATGCCGCGTCCGCCGTCGTCCGCGGTGGCCGGCCGGCGTCGCGCACGACCCTCGATGGCTGGTCGGCGGTCCGCCGGCACGGTTCATGGCCCGCCGCCGCTGTCATAGCTGCTCCCGTGCTTGACGGGGGTCGGCACCGACCGGGTGGACCGCGGCACCGCGTCAGCCTCACCGTCGTGATATCAAGGCTGGCGGTACTCCTTTACCGCTGGGTGGTGATCTCGTGACGACCGTGCTCGTGGTGGACGACGAACCTCAGATCGTGCGCACGTTGCGGATCAACCTGGCGGCCCGCGGCTACACGGTGCTGACCGCGGCCGACGGTGCCGGGGCGCTGCGCGCCGCCGCCGAAGGGCATCCCGGTGTGGTGGTGCTCGACCTGGGGCTGCCCGACATGCCCGGCACCGAGGTGATCGCCGGACTGCGCGGCTGGACCACAGTGCCCATCATCGTGCTGTCCGCCCACACCGACTCGACCGACAAGGTGGATGCGCTCGACGCCGGCGCCGACGACTACGTCACCAAACCGTTCGGCATGGACGAACTGCTCGCCAGGCTGCGCGCCGCCGTCCGCAGGGCGAGCGCGGCCGGCCCGCTCGACCCGGACGCGACGGCGGTCGTGACCACCGACTCGTTCACCGTGGACCTCGCGGCCAAGAAGGTGCTGCGCGACGGCGCCGAGGTCCGCCTCACCCCTACCGAGTGGGGGGTGCTGGAACTGCTGGTACGCAACCCCGGCCGGCTGGTCGGTCAACGTCAGCTGCTGCAGGAGGTGTGGGGGCCGGCGTACGGCACCGAGACCAACTACCTGCGGGTCTATCTGGCGCAGCTGCGCCGCAAACTCGAACCCGAGCCGTCACGACCACGCCACCTGATCACCGAGGCCGGTATGGGCTACCGCTTCCAGCCGTGACCCCGGCCCCGGGTTCCGGTTCAGCCGCCGACGTGGATGCTCGGCCGCCGGACCGGGTCCTTCTCGCTCTTGCGCAGGATTTCTCTCACGACCGGTGGGGTGTCGCCGCGGCCGAGGATCAGGTAGCGGAACAGGTGTCCGAGCGGGTTGCCCTCGGACCATTCGAAGTGGCAGTGGGGTCGGACACCGGTGACGTCCCGCAGGGCGAGCAGGATGGCTGCGATGGCGTTGGGCACGGCGGGGCTGTCGGCGCGCAGGATGCGGTGTCCGTCGATGTCCGCCCCACGGATGCGCAGCACGTCACTGAACTCGGACGGGTCGACGACGTCGATCTCCAGGAACAGCACGTCGGCGGCCCCCGGTAGCGGGTTCATGCCGCGCTGTTCGGCCTCTTTGGCCGCGTACTCGGCCCGGTCGCCGGCCTGTCGGCGGTTGGCGATGAGGTTCAGGTGTCCGTCGTGGGCCAGGGAGTCGGCGAGGAACTGGCGGGCGTGGTCGTCGAACTCGATCCGGTCCACGCGCAGTTCGGTGGTGCGCGAGACCCGGGAGATCAGTGAGACGACCACGATGCCGGCGATGAACACCGCCGAGATGGCGATGCCGTCCGGCTTCTCGATGATGTTGGCGCCGAGCGCGTACAGGAGAATGAGCGTGAGCAGGGCGAAGGCCCAGGTGGCGCGGCGTTGCCGGCGGCGGCCGGCGGAGATGGTGACCGCGGCCGACCCGGACACCATCATCGCCAGGATCCCGGTGGCGTAGGCCCCGGCCTGGGCGTTCACGTCGGCGCCGAACGCGATCGTGATGCCGATGCTGATCACGGTGTAGACGAGCACGACGGGACGCACCGAGCGGGCCCAGTCCGGGGCCATTCCGTACGACGGCAGGTACCGCGGCACGATGTTGACCAGGCCGGCCATCGCCGACGCACCGGCGAACCACAGGATGAGGATGCTGCTGAGGTCGTAGGCGGTGCCGAACACCTCGCCGAGGTGTTCATGGGCCAGGTAGGCCATGGCACGGCCGCTCGCCTCGCCACCGTCCTCGAACTCGGCCGCCGGGATCAGGACCGTGGTGACGAAGCTGGTGGCCAGCAGGTACACCGACATGATCAGCGCCGCGGCCGTGAGCAGCAGGCGGGTGTTGCGGATCCGGGACGCCAACCGTTCCTCTGCGGTGCGGCCGTCGGCCGCCACCAGCGGCATCATGCTGACGCCCGTCTCGAAACCCGACAGGCCCAGCACCAGCAGCGGAAAGGCCAGCACCGCTGGGCCGACCACGTCACCGACTCCGCCGCCGGCGGTCACCGCGTCCGCCCACCGGGACAGCGACCCGGGATCGGCGACGATCTCCGCCACACCGGCCACCACGACCACGGCGTTGAGCAACAGGAACGCGGCCACCAACGGAATGGCCACGCCCACCGCTTCGCTGAACCCGAGCAGGAACACTCCGCCCAGCACCAGCAACAGCACCACCGTGATGGCCACCGCCTGGCCGTGCAGGGCATCCGGCAGATACGGGTTCTCCAGCAGGTGCACGGTGGCGTCCGCAGAGGACAGCGTGATGGTGATGATCCAGGACGTGGCCACGAAACCCAGCAGCACCAGCACGAACAGCTTGCCACGCCAGAACGGCAGCAGGTTCTCCAACATCGCCACCGAACCCTGCCCGTGCGGACTCTCGGCGGCGACGCGCCGGTACATCGGCAGCATCCCCAGCAACGTCAACGCGACGATCAACAACGTCGCCAACGGGGACAACGCCCCGGCGGCCAGCACGGCGATGCCCGGCAGGTAGGACAGCGTGGAGAAGTAGTCGACCCCGGTCAGGCACATGACCTTCCACCACGACTGCGGCGGCGCGTGGCCTTCGTCGGTCTCCGGGCCGACCGGTTGCACCTGGTGCTTCAGCAACCAGCCCGTGACCCCGTGCACGGGCGTCGACGCCTCGACCGGGCTGTCCACCACCCTGGGAATGACCAGTCCGCTCACTGCGCCCCGTCCCTCGGCAGTTGTCCGGGCCCGGATGTTGACAGGGCACCCTCGGCCGCCACGGACGAATCGCCCCGCGCGGGGCGTCAAGAATCCGTCAAGGTCTCGAGCCGACGGGGCCGGGGGGTGTCTGGCTCAGCGGCCTGTCACGACCGGTTCGGCGCGCTCGTCCGGTGTCGCGGGCAGCACGCTGGTGATGTAGTCGGTGGTGGCCGCGGTGGTGCCGATGTCACGGCCGGCCGCCTCGGAGAGGAACCACCGATGTTCCAGGATCTCGTGGAACATCTCGGCGTCCTCCAGCCGGTCACGCAGCGAAGCGGGGATCGTGGCGAGGACCGGCTCGTAGATCTCGGCGAGCCAGCGGTTGGCCGCCACCGTCTCCGGCACCGGCCGTCGGCCGGACTGTTCGAGATAGCCGCGGTAGCCGGCGATGTCGGTGAGCAGCCGGCGGGCCTGGTTCTCCTGCACGTCGAGGCCGGTGCGGGCGAACAGGAGCCTGCGGTGGTGGCCGGGCTCGGCGACGTGGGTGTGCAGCCGTAGCCGGGCGCCGCCATCGGCGTCGACCAGCTCCAGCTCGTCGACGTCGAAGCCGAGCTCGTTGAGCCGGCGCACCCGCTCGACGATGCGGTAGCGCTGCTCGGCCGGGGCCAGCACCTCTTCGCTGGTGAGTTCGGTCCACAGCGCGTGGTAGCGACGCACCACCTCGTCCGCGACGGCCACCGGGTCGAGGTCGGTCGGCAACAGGTCTCCGGCCTGCAGGTCGAACAGCTCGCCGCCGACGCGCTCGTGAGCCATGGCCACGTCGAAGTGCCGCTGTCCCTCGGACAGAGTGGGGTGCAGCTCCGCGGTCTCGGCGTCCACCAGATAGGCGGCGAGCGCGCCCGCGTCGCGGCGGAACAGGGTGTTCGACAACGAGCAGTCGCCCCACATGAACCCGGCCAGGTGCAGCCGCACCAGCAGCTCCACCTGAGCGTCCATCAACCGATCCGCGAGGTGCGCACCTCGCGGATCGGCGAACAGCGTGCGATAGGAGGTGGAGTGGTCAAGGAAACGGGTGACCAGCACGGCGTCGAGGTCACCCGGCCGGTCGACCACGACGCCGAGCACCTCGACAGCGGGAATCTGCAGCTGCCGAAGCCGACGCAGCAGGTGGTACTCGCGGCGGGCCAGCCGCTCGTCCAGCTCCTTGACGGCGAACACCGTGCCGCCCTCGGCGAAGAAGCGGACCACGTGCCGCGACAGACCGCGCCGGCTGATTTCCACCAGGCGCTCGTCGGCCCACTCCTGCAGCGGCTCACGCCACGGCAGTGTCAGCAGTCCGGCCGTGGTGTCGGCCGGCGGACTGAACACGAAACGCATCAGCGGACTCCTCGTCGACCATGTCCCGTGTCGACACTGACCGCGACCGCGTTATCAGACCCAGGACCGAATCTACCCGCGATGCCGCCGCCACAACGCGTGCAACGGCTCACAGTGTGACCGTCGCGGCGGCCTGAGCCCCGACGTGCGGTGGCCGGTCCACGCGGCGGCGGTCAGGCCGGTGTGGGTTGGCCGGAGCGGGCCGCCACGGGCAGCGATATGACGATGGTGAGGCCGCCACCGGGGGTGTCCTCTGCGGTGATCGTGCCGCCGATGGCGTCGACGAATCCCTTGGCGACGCTGAGCCCGAGGCCGACGCCGGGGGTGTTGTCGCGGTCGAGGCGTTGGAACGGGGTGAACACCGACTCGGCTGTGTTCCTGGGCAGGCCGGGTCCGTGGTCCACCACGCGCACCTCCACGTGGTTGCCGTGGGTGCTGGCGCGGACGGCGATCTCGGGTTCGTCGGCGGTGATGGCGCCGTCGCCGTCCACGTCGACCGCCCGCCGCGGGGTGAGCCGTCCGTGGCGCAGGGCGTTGTCGACGACGTTGGCCAGGACACGTTCCAGCAGGCCGAGGTCGGCGAGGACGGGGGGCAGGTGTTCGTCGACGTCGACCGCGACGAGGCGTCGGTCGTCGATGCCGGCCAGTGCCAGGGCCACGACCTCGTCGCAGGTGACCGGACGCAGCAGGGGTGCGACCGCGCCGGTGGCGAGGCGGGAGGAGTCGAGCAGGTTGTCCACCAGGGCGGCCAACCGGTCGACCGACACCTCAACGGCCTCGAGCAGCTCGGCGGTGTCCCCGTCGGAGAGGGCGAGGTCGGGTGCACGCAGGCTGCCGACGGCGGCCTTGATCGAGGTGAGCGGGGTGCGGAGGTCGTGGCCGACGGCCGAGAGCAGGGCGGTGCGCAGCTCGGTGGTCTCGGCGCGGCGCTGCGCCTGCAGGGTCTCGGCGGCCATCCGTTGCTGTCGCAGCGCCATCAGCGCCTGGCCCGCGGCGGCCTCCAGCACGCGTTGGTCAGCGGCGGGCAGGGTGCGTCCGCGCAGGGCCAGGTGCACCTCGGCGGTGACCGGGACGTCGACGTCGGCATCGTCCGGTTCGTCGCAGGGGCGGGGGCCGACGCAGGCGATCCTGTCCCACTCACCGTCGCGGCGTTCCAGGAGGGCGACGGACTCCAGGCCGAAGTTCTCCCGCACCTTCTCCAGCAGGCGGGCCAGGGGCAACGGGTCGGTCAGGACGGTGCGGGCATAGGAGGCGAGCAGGGTCGCCTCGGTGCGGGCGCGGGCGGCCTGCTCACCGAGCCGGGCGGCCCGGTCCACGACGAGCGCGACGAGCACCGCGACCATGAGCATGGCGACCAGCGTGATCAGGTTCTCGGGGCCGGCGACGGCCAGACTGTAGTAGGGCTCGGTGAAGAAGTAGTTCAGCAGCCACGCGGCGAGCAGCGCGGCGCCGAGTGCCGGGCCGAGCCCGCCGACCAGCGCCACCACGACGGTGGCCAGGAAGAACCCGATCAGGTCGGTGGAGAAGGCCACCTCGTCGCGGGCGAGCAGACCCAGTCCGGTGACGGCCACCGGCAGCAGGATCGCCAACGCCCAGCCCAGCAGTCGGCGCGACGGTGCCAGCGCGTTGCGGCCGACCCGCCAGCGGAGGCCCCGGCGGGCCTGGTGGTGGGTGACCATGTGGACGTCGATGGGTCCGGACTCCTGGACGACGGACGCGCCGATGCCCTCGTCGAAGACTCGGGCGAGGCGGGAGCGCCGCGACGTGCCGAGGACGAGTTGGGTGGCGTTGACACCGCGGGCGAACTCCAGCAATGCGGTGGGCACGTCGTCGCCGACCACGCTGTGGAAGGTCGCGCCGACGTCCTCGGTGATCTTGCGCAGCTTGGCCACGGAGCCCGAGGGTGGCCCGGTGAGGCCGTCGCCGCGCAGGACGTGCACGACCAGGAGCTCCGCGCCGGCGCGAACGGCGATGCGGCGGGCCCGCCGGATGAGGGTTTCGCTCTCCGGACCGCCGGTGACCGCGACGACGACCCGCTCCCGCGCTTCCCAGGTATCGGTGATGTGCTGTTCGGAGCGGTACCGCTGCAGGGCGACGTCGACCTGGTCGGCGACCCACAGCAGGGCGAGCTCACGCAGCGCGGTGAGGTTGCCGACGCGGAAGTAGTTGCCCAGCGCGGCGTCGATCTTGTGAGCGGCGTAGATGTTGCCGTGGGCGAGGCGGCGGCGCAGT
>Ga0190272_10000624_pt1 | contig 18070 bp, 7 predicted proteins | sample Popmic504T_FD_133746 | JGI IMG/M metagenome (GOLD analysis project Ga0190272, IMG submission 133746) | Populus adjacent soil microbial communities from riparian zone of Shoshone River, Wyoming, USA - 504 T | ecosystem: Environmental > Terrestrial > Soil > Riparian zone | place: USA: Wyoming... | reverse complement strand
TTGCTGCGCGCATGCCTCGCCAACCCCCAGGCGCGCATCGGCGAACTCGATTACCTCGGCGCCGAAGAGCGCGCCACGATCCTGCAACGCTGGGCCGCACAAGCCACCCCCCAAAACGCGCCTGAGCCGTGTTGCGCCGTCTACGTTCTTGATGAGGACCTGCAGGCCGTTGGCATTGGGGTCTACGGGGAATTGTATTTGTCGGAAGGAAAGGTCGGCTCAGCACATGAGGATGCCGGACTGACAGCGAGGCGCTATCTGCCGAACGCTTACGGGGACGCCGGTTCGCGACTGTATCGCACCGGGGACATCGTACGCTGGCTGAAGGATGGACGCTTGGAGCATATCGGGCGCGGCGACCGCCGCTCGCTGCCGCCGCCACAACTGTTGCTGCCGAACCCCAACCCGCGCAGCATTGGCGCGCGAGAGCCGGACGCAGCGGTCATCCAAAAGATCACCGAAATCTGGCAGGATCGCCTCGGGCTGATTGACCCAGACATTGACCGCAACTTCTTTGAGCTGGGGGGTACATCGTTTGTTATCCAGCAAGTGCATGTAGACGTAATGTCAACCTTTAGTGTAGACCTGAAATTGTCCGAGCTGTTCCAATACCCAACCATCCGGAGCTTGGCGGCGCGCGTGACAACTGCCGACAAGAAAACGGCGTCGAGCAAGGGCATCGCCCGAGCAGAGGAGCGCAAGAGAGCCCGTCGGGAGGCTGGTGGGGCAAGAGAGTGAGGCGCATTGATGCAGCCGTCGGACAAGCAGTGTGGCGAATTCAGCGACCCAATGTCATTTGGCGAACGCTCGCTCTGTTATCTCCAAACGAGCAACCCCGGCAGCACGGCCTATAATTTCAACTTTGTCTCGTCAGTGCGGCCAAGGCTCGAACCCGAACGCGGCGCAAGGATCCTCGCCCAGATCCTGCAGCAGCATTCAATCCTGCGCGCCAACTACCGGCCGCTTGGCGGGCAGCTGCAGCGGAGCTATCGGCTCGCAAGTCCCGCTTGCGAGCTAATCGATGCGACGTGCTGGACAAGCGAGGAATGCGACGCTTGGCTTAGTGCGCGCGCCGATCGGTCGTTCGATCTGGCACGCGACGCCCTTGCGCGGATCGCGATACTCGACCGCGGGGTGGAGGGCTCGCTGCTCCAGCTGCTGTTTCATCACATCGTGATAGACCTCCACTCGTTGTGGATCATGCTGGACGAGTTCGCGCGCTGCTACCTGTCCGAGGAAGATGGAGCAGCAGCCCCTGCGAGCTATGCCTACGCCCGCTTTGCGGCGGACCAGGCGCGCTACCTGCAATCCAGAGCGGCGCGTGAGAAGATCTCCGAATTGGCTCGGCTGTGCAACGAATGCGGGCCCAGGCTGACCCTGCCCTTCGCCCGGCCTCGCCCCCGACGCCAGACTTTCGCAGGCGCGTCCGTCACTCTCGATTTCGAATCCCGCTCCGTGGAAGCGATGCGCCGCCTCTGCGCGCGGAACAAAGTGAGCCCGAGAAGCGGGTTCCTTGCCGCATACTTCGATCTGATGCGAAGGCGCGGAGGAGCAACCGTTATCACCATCTGCTTCCCCTTCGCGGGCCGAGAATGGTCGCGTGATGGGGGCAGTGTCGGTTTTTTCGTGAACACCCTGCCGATCAGCCTGTCGGTAACAGAACGCCATACGCTTCGCGATCTGCTGCGTGAGGTCGATGCCGCGACGGCACGCATGGAGACGTTCGAGGAAATTCCCTTCGGCGCCATCCTGGACCGACTGCCTTACGGAGGTGACACGGACCGGTCGTCGATCCACCAGTTCCTGTTCGCGTATCATGGAGAGACGGCGTTCCGCGGCCTGCCTGTCAAGCTTTCGTCGCGGGGACTTCGTTTTGCATGCAACGGTCTGACGTTCGAGACGATCGAGCTGCCGCACCGCGCATCGATCATGGATTTGTCGCTTCATGTGGTTGATACCGGGAGCGAGGCTCGCATCATCGCGCAGTACAACAGCGACCTGTTCGACGGACCGGACATCGAGAAGCTAGTTGCCGAATACCGAACGACCATTGACGAATTGGCCGGGCCGCAGACGGCGGCGACCGGCATGGCGGCAACCACCGGCATATCCGAGCGCCCGAATCTCGACTTCGGCCTGTTCTATTTCGGCGGCAGGCAGGAACCGCAGCAGCCTTATCGCACCCTCCTCGAGGGAGCCCGATTTGCCGATGAGAACGGCTTCAAGGCGATCTGGACACCCGAACGGCACTTCCACGCCTTCGGCGGCCTCTACCCGAACCCTTCCATTACAGCCGCTGCGCTGGCGACCGCCACACGGACGCTGTCGATCCGCGCGGGCAGTCTCGTGCTGCCGTTGCACCACCCGGTCAGAGTAGCGGAAGACTGGGCCGTAATCGACAATCTCTCGCAGGGGCGTGTCGAGATTTCCTTCGCGCACGGTTGGGCGGATCGAGACTTCTTGCTGGCACCGAATTCATTCGAGTGCCGCCGGGAGATTCTGACCACATCGATGGACACTATCCGACGCTTGTGGCGCGGTGAGATGATCCGCCTGCCTGATCAGAATGGCAATCTGCTTCCGATCGCGATCCATCCACAGCCGTTGCAGCGGGAACTACCGGTTTGGCTCTCGGTTGCCGGACGACCCGCGAACTTTCAGCTCGCCGGTGCCCTGGGGGCCGGCGTGCTCACGCATCTGATCGGCCAAACGCCGGAGCAGCTAGGGGGGAAGATCGAGCTCTATCGCGCGGCACGCGCGGAGAGTGGTCTCGATCACGGCTCTGGCCGCGTCGCCGTCATGCTGCACACGTTTCTCGACGCGACCCCGGAAGCGGCGCGGAGCGCCGCTGAAGCGGCGCTCCGGAACTACGTTGCACAATCGATCGATCTATCCGCCAGCAACGCTCGCGACGAGAAGGGCGTGCACCCGAGCGCCGCTCTTCCCGCCGCCGACCTGGATCTGCTGGTGCAGCAATGCATCACGCAAAGCCTGATCGGCACGGTGGAAAGTTGCACTGGGCTGCTGGACCGGCTTTGCGCAGTCGGCGTTTCGGAGATCGCGTGCCTGATCGACTTCGGGGTGCCGCATGCGCTCGTCATGGAATCGCTGAAGCGCGTCGCCCGGCTGGGGCAAATATACCGCCCTACCGCGAAAGCCGCCCCCGCGCCAAACTTGCTGCCCCGAAACCGCAGGGAAAGCGAAGTGTGGTCGCTTTGGCAGAGCCTAGCCGATCGCCAGCCAGCCAGCGTCGACCAAAGACTGGACAGCTTTCTTCCGGAGGCGTCCCAGCGCTGCGAATTCGTGAGGCAACTTCGATCGCGGGGCGCAACCGTCGCATTGAGCGACGACGAATGGTGCCGTACTACGATCGCCAAGCATGCGGCGATGTTGCGTGAGCCGGCTGTCTTGTCCGCGCGCCCCTCCGGTCGTGCGAACGCCCGCAACGGAAGCGTCCGCCCGAACCGTCGCGCCGAGCCCAGCGTTGGAATGGATAGGGACCGATGACCGACGGCAGCAAGGTCGCGATCATCGGGATGAGCTGCAGATTTCCCGACGCTCGAACGCCTGAGGAATTCTGGCAAAATCTGCTGGCCGGTCGAGAATCGATCCGTCGCTTCAGCCTTTCCGAAGTCGCAGCGAGCGGTGTGCCGCTTCAGTTGACCCAATCCAGGGATTATGTCTGCGCCCGGTCCGTGATCGACGACATCGATATGTTCGATGCCGAATATTTCCAGTTGAGTGCCGCTGAGGCGGCGTTGATGGATCCGCAACAGCGTCTGATGCTCGAATGCGCCGTCGAGGCGCTCGAACGGGCCGGCGTGAACCCCGACGCACCGGACAATACCGTAGGCGTCTTCGTCGGGGCGAGGACCAATACATATCTGTTTAGCCAGACTTCGTCTGAGCAGCTGCTCGCGGCCGTCAATGACTTCCAATCGATCATCGTCAACGACAAGGATTTCCTCGCGACGCGGCTGGCCTATGCGTTGAATTTGCGCGGTCCGTGCATCAACGTTGCAACCGCTTGCTCAACCTCCTTGGTGGCCGTTCACCTCGCGTGTCAGAGCCTGTTTGGCGGCGAGTGCGATATCGCACTTGCCGGAGGAGCCGCGATCTCAGTCCCGCAGATCGCCGGATATGTCCATCGACCGGGAGGCATCTATTCATCGGATGGTCGTTGTCGACCATTCGACGCCTCGGCTCAGGGCACAGTGCCGGGAAACGGCGCGGGTCTCGTTGTGCTCAAGCGGTTCAAGGACGCGGTCGCGGCCGGCGATCAGATCGACTGCGTAATTATTGGCACGGCCATCAACAACGACGGTTCTTCCAAAGTCGGCTTTACGGCTCCAAGCGTCGACGGCCAAGTGGCGGTGATTAGCGAGGCGCTGGCGATTGCTGGAGTGGCTCCGTCGGACATCGGCTATGTAGAATGCCACGGCACGGCGACCTCGCTCGGAGACGCGGTCGAAATAGCCGCGCTGCAACAGGTGTTTGATTCCGATAAGGCCGCGCGCTGCGCGATCGGGTCGCTGAAGTCCAATTTCGGCCATCTCGACGCGGCCGCAGGGATTGCCGGTCTGATCAAGACCGCGCTAATGTTGAAGCACCGTTCATGGGTCCCAAGCTTGCATTTCCAGACACCGAATCCGCAATTGCACCTTTCACAGTCGCCTTTCTTCGTTTGCGGAAAAACGGCGGAGTGGCGGTGCGATTCCGCTTTGCGGCGCGCGGGAGTCAGTTCGTTCGGCATTGGCGGCACCAATGCCCATGTGGTCATCGAGGAGCCGCCCTCGTCGCCTCGACCGATCGACACGTCGTGGCCGCAGCTACTCCTGCTGTCCGCACGCTCGATTGATGCGTTGATGCAACTACGAACCGAGCTCGCCGCATTCCTCGGCCGCCGCACCGAGACCAATCTCGGGCAGCTAGCTTGGTTGCTGCAGACCGGGCGGCGGCGCCTGGAAAAACGCACATTCCTGGTCGCGAATTCGGCAGATCAACTCCGCGCCATGCTGATCGACACCGATCGGTTTCAAATCGAATCGCCCTCACATGACAGCACAGGGATTCCTCTCATATTGACGTTCCGCGCCGCGCCGCGTCTGCAGGGCCTCAAGAATCTCCTCGATGCATTTCCGGCATTTGCACCGACTTGGGAAAGTCTCATGCGCGAAGCCGGATGCTCAACTGCGGCGCGCGAGGCCAAGCCAGGGGCGTGCCGTGGCAGCGCGGACGCGCGAAGCATCGTGCTGGGGCAGGTTTTTTTTGCGCGTGCGTGGCGGCAGCTCGGTCTGGAGCCCGACGGAGTCACCGGGATCGGTATAGGCTGGCTGGCGGCTGCAGTAACGGCGGGCATGATCTCGCTCGAAGACGCGCTGCAGGTTGCCGATGCTGCGCCGGTGGATGGCGCGGCGTCGGATGCGTGGCTGCAGCACGGCGAGGTACGCTCGCGGATGGCATCGCTGCTGTTGCGTGAGCCTGAACTCAGCTGGTATTCTCTCGCCAACGAGCGCTGGATCGCATTGCAGGAGGCCGTGCGTCCGCAGTTCTGGCTGGAGCAGCTGGAACAACATCGCACCGTAGAGCATGGCCGCACGGGCCTCGGCGGCACTGCCCAAAGTACCGCCAGGTTGCTTGTGGAGCTGGATTGCGTCGAGCAGGACGGCGTCGGCGCGAGGGCAGAACGTGAGGCAGATGCTCCCCCGGCGGATCTGATCGCGGGGGTTCTTCGCCAAGCTGGCAAGTTGTGGTCTGCGGGACGCGAACTCGACTGGGCCGTGCTGCATTCGCCCAGGCCGAGAAGGATCTGCCTACCGACCTATCCCTTTCAGCGCCGGAGCCATTGGCTAAGACGGGACACGGATCACGCAGCGTCGCCTCCAATCACGATTATGGAGGCGCCCCCCCGCGACCCGCAGCCTCGTCCTTCGCTCGACGTTCCTTACGTGGCGCCCAGCAACGAGACCGAGGTCTTGCTGACGCAGATCTGGTCGGAGGTTCTGGGATTCGACCGAATCGGAATCGACGACGACTATTTTGAGCTGGGCGGACATTCGCTCTTGGCGACGCAAATCTTCGCGCGCCTCAACGAGGCGTTCGAAACCAACCTCTCCCCCCAGGCGATCTTCGATGCCCCAAGCGTGCGCGCGCTGGCGGCCTACCTCGCCGACATAATAAGCAAGGAAATCGCGGAACTTTCCGACGCGGAGATCCACCGGCGGCTGGGCAGGCTGGATCAAAGTGGCGACCTGAAGTGATCGCGCACGCGGCAAGCGTCATGAAAAACAGCAGTGCAGCAGGCTTGAGCGCGTCGGAAACGGCAAGGCAACGCCTCCTCGCCCTCCGTCTGGCGGGCAAGGCGCGATCGGGCGCTGCCGGCGCATCTTCCATAAGGCGGCGTGCCGATCCGCGGCAAGCGCGCCTGTCATCCGCGCAATTAGGCTTCTGGTTTGTTGAGCAGCTGCGCCCCGGAACCTCGTCGTTCCATATCCCTGCCCTGTTGAGGTTGTCCGGCCGGTTGAACATTTCGGCCCTCGAACAAGCGCTGCATGACGTGGTCGCACGTCACGAGATACTGCGGACGCGGTTTGCCGTTGGCGCTTCGGGCCCCATCCAGGTGATCGAGGACATCAACGACAAGCCGCTTCAAATCGTCGAGGTTCCCTATCCAGATGACGCGGCCCAGCTGCGCTTGCAGCGCGCCAAGCAAATGGCCGTGGAGGACGCTTTCGCACCCTTCGAACTAACGATGCAGGCGCCGCTGCGAGTCCGTCTCTATGCCTGCAGCCCCGACGAGAGCCTACTGCTGGTTTGCATGCATCACATCATCTGCGATGAGATTTCACTCACCATTTTCATTCAAGAGGTAACAGCGGCCTATCACTTGCGATCGCGCGGCCTGGAACCACAATCGGCGCCCGCCGCGATCCAGTTCGGCGACTATGCGGAATGGCAGCGAGAGCGAGCCGAAGGTCCGTTGCTCCGCGACAGGACGGCATATTGGCGAAGCAAGCTGGAGGACGCTCCGATCGGTTTCGGCCTTCCGAACGACCATCAAGCTCGCCCATCATCGCAAGCGCGCGCAGGCGACCTCAGCTTCGGTTTGGATCCCCTGCTGTCGAAGAGCATACGCGAACTCGCTCGCACCTGTCATACGTCGGTATTTCTAATCTTGCTCGCCGCCCTCAAGGCGACGCTCTACCGGTGCACCGGGGAACCCGACCTGCTGCTGACCACCGCGGTTGCCGATCGCCAAGCGACGAATGCACAACTGATTGGCTGCCTGATCAATGTCATTGTCTTGCGCAACGTCCTCTCGGACGATCCGACGTTCAACGTTTGGGCTCGGCGGGTGCGCCAGACTTATGACGAAGCCATCGTCAACGAAATTCCGTTCGACATCCTCGTGCGCGAACTCGCCTTTGACCGGTCTGCTGCCCAAGAGCCGTTCAGCCGCGTGATGTTCGCCTATCTGAGCGCCGTGGCTCAGACCCAATCGGTGAGCGGCCTCAGGGTCGAACCGATTCCCTTGGAGGCGCGCGCGATTCATCAAGACCTGCTGATCCACATGTGGGAGGAAGGTGGTGCATTGAAGGCACGGCTGCGTTTCCGCAGCGATTTGTATCGCGCCAGCACGATCAGGACGTTGTTCCAGCGTTTCACCCACGTCCTCGCCGCATTAACGCAGCACCCGGACCTCCATATCTCGGAACTACCGATCCTCTCCCAGGATGAATGGCATCGCAGCATCGTCGAGTGGAACAGGACGTCGCAGCAATTTGGGCCGGTGGAGAGTTTCAATGCTTTATTCGCGGCGCGTGTGGCAAGCGATCCGGAGGGGATCGCCCTCGTGCAGGGCGAGCAATTCTTTTCGACCGCCGCATTGGACCGCCAAGCCAACCGGTTGGCCCATGTGCTGCGTGCGAAGGGCCTGCGGCCAGGTCAAGCAGCGGCTATCTGCATGCACCATGGCGCCGATCTGCTGATTGCAATCCTCGGTGTGCTGAAGGCAGGCGCCGCCTATGTCACCATTCCACCGGATATTCCCGAGGCGCGCATCGCCCTGATACATGACGAGGTCCGCGCCAGCTGGCTGCTCACCCAGCAAGACAGGCACGCCTCGCTTCGTGACCTCCTCGGTCAAGCGGTGATTGCGGTCGACGATGCCGGTCTGACGGCCGATGCGCCGACGCTTCCGCCCGACGTGGAGATCGCCGGTACCGACCTCTGCTACATCGTCTACACATCCGGCACGACCGGCGTGCCCAAGGGCATCGGCATCACGCACGCCGGCATCGTCAACAATCTCCTGGATATGCAAGCCCGTTACGGCCTGAACGCCGACGACGCGATGCTGGCGTTGTCGTCCCTGGGGTTTGACGTCTCGGTCATGGAGACTTTGCTGAATCTGGCGAGCGGCTCGCGGATCATCCTGCCGACCCGCGAAGAGTTCAGGGATCCCGGTGCCTGGGCCCGGCTGATCGAGGATTGTGGTGCGACCGTCTGGTGCACCGCTCCTGCGCTTCTGAAAATGCTGATCGACACGGCAGACAACGAAAGCCGTGACCTCACCGGCATTCGGCTGGCGATGCTCGCAGGCGAGAAACTGCCGCTCGACCTGCCCGAGAAAGCGCGCCGGCACATGCCAAATGCCCGGTTCGCCAACCTCGGTGGCGCCGCCGAAGCGTCGGTCTACTCCACGGTCTATGATTTCGAGCGCGTCGACGCATCTTGGCTTGCAGTCCCGTACGGCTATCCGTTGGCAAATCAGACCCTGCATGTCGTCGATCGCGACCTCAGTCTCGTTCCGCAGGGCAGCATCGGCGAACTGTGCATCGCGGGAGCCGGTCTTGGCAGGGGCTACCATTTTCGTCCCGGGGAGACGGCGTCCCGATTCCTGCCGAACCCCTTTGGGCCGCCGGGGAGCCGGCTCTATGCCACGGGAGACCTGGTTCGGCGCGACCAACACGGCACATTATTCATCTCCGGTCGGCGCGATCATCAAGTCAAGATCAATGGGGTCAGGATAGAGCCCGACGAAATCGCAGCGGTGTTGAAAAGCCATCCTGGCATACGCGATGCGCTAGTGCTGGCGGATACCGCAGCGTCCGGCCGGAGCAGCCTGGCTGCGTATCTGGTTCTGTCCGACGATGTGCCTGCACGGATGGAGGATTTGGTCCTTCATGTCCGCAGCCGCCTGCTGCCGGAAATGTGCCCTTCGCGCTGGTTCGCATTGCCAGCAATACCCCTCACCAAGACCGACAAGATCGACATTCAGCGCGTGCGGGCGTTGGGTAGAGAGCTTTCCGCCGATGCAGGGCGGAATCCAAGCGACGCACTCGAGGCATTCCTGATTGGCATTTGGCGCGACGTGCTGTCGCGAGACGACGTCGGCACCGATCACAACTTCTTCCATGTCGGTGGACACTCGCTGATCGCAACACAGACTGCCGTCCGCATCCGCGAGGCGCTCGGCATTGCGCTGCCACTCCACCTGCTCTTCGAGTTTCCGACCGTGCGCGCCCTGGCTTCGCGTTTGCGGCAGGAGTACGGGAAAGCCGTAGTTGAAATCGCTGCCGCGATCATGGAAATCGCACACCTTGACGACGCTGCGGCGGAGGAGTGGTTGGAACGGTTGCAAGCGGCGCGCTGATCGTACAGTCCGCAACGCCGGACGGCTCCGCGCGGCTGCGAGGGGAAGGGCTCGTGGTTGAAGAGAGTTTCACGGGACGGCGCATCTCCGCTCTCACCCCGAAGCAGAAGCTGCTGATCGGCGAACTGCTGCGCAGCCGCGGCTTGCAGCTAAAGCCGGCCACTACGATCGAGGCGGCCGATCGTGGCGCATTACTGCCGTGTTCGTCCGGCCAGCGCAGCATGTGGCTGCTCGACCGTCTCAACCCGGGATCACCGGTCTACAACATCTCGTTCGTGCTTTGGATTGAAGGCGAGGTGGACCTTGGGGCGATGTCGCGCGCGCTCACAAGCATCATCGCTCGGCATGAGGTGCTGCGCACCGCCATCATCGAACAAGATGGGGAGCCAAAACAAAAGATTCTTCCGGCAATGCCGTTCAGTATCGTGCGTCGGGACTGCCCCGCGGGGCAGACGTCCATCCGAGAGTGGGCCCGCAGCGAGATCGAGCAAGAGATCCGCAAGCCTTTCGACCTGACGCTGGGCAGGCCGATCCGCGTTACAGGATTTCAGCTTGAACGATCGCAATGTGCGCTGGCTGTGGTTGTGCATCATATCGCGGCAGACGGATGGTCGCTGAGCCTGCTCGCGCGAGAACTGGTCCATTTCTATCGGGGCGAGCTCGGACTGATTGATGATCCGCTGCCGCACCTGCCGGTGCAGTACGCGGATTTCGCCTGCTGGCAAAGGAGTAATGTCGCACAGGAGCAGGAGAACCACCTCGCCTATTGGCGGGAGGCGCTGCGCAACATGCCTCAACCTCTGGCCTTGGCCTATGACCGCGCCCGCGAGGCCAGGGCGGAGGCGCGCGGCGGCATTGAGACGCTCAAGCTCGGCATCGACGAGGCGGAGGCGTTGCGGCGCGTCGCGCAGAATCTCGGCGGCACGCTCTACACAGTTCTGCTTGCCGGGCTGTTCCTCGTCCTGTCGCGGACCTGCGATCAGGACGACATCTTGATTGGCAGCGCGCAGGCAGGCCGAATGCGCACCGAATTCGAGCCCTTGGTCGGTATGTTCGCCAATGCGTTTCCGATCCGCTTTAGGGTCGATTTGGACGCATCGGTACAGCAATTTCTTGCCGACCTGAAGCGCGCCGTAACCGATGCTCAGAGCCATTCCGATCTACCTTTCGACACTCTGGTCGAGAACTTGGCTCCCGACCGCTCCGGCGGCCGCAACCCGTTGTTTCAAGTCATGTTCGTGCTGCAAAACATGCCGCGGCGAACGCTCGAGGTCCCGGACTTGAAAATCCGGATCGAGGAGAAGTCGACCACGACTGCAAAGTTCGATCTGCTTTTCATTGCGATGGAGCGAGGCGATGCGCTGGAGCTCGCTCTCGAATACGACGCGGCGCTGTTCGCCATCGATATCGCGCGACACCTATTGCGCCGATTTGCCAACGCCTTGACGTGGATCGCGCAGCGACCGACGAGTCCTCTCGACGCGTTCGAATGGTCCTCGCCGGAGGAGCGTCAGATCGCACTCCGGTCGAATGGCGAACCGCGGCCATTGCCCTACGCGACGGTTCTCACGCCCATCCATCGCTGCATGGCCGCGCAGCCGCACTCCACGGCTCTGCGGGACGGAGGCGTGTCTTTGACCTATGCCCAACTGGCAAGCATCGCCCGCACCTGGCGGGCGCGCCTGCGCACCGAAGGCCTTCGGCCGGGAGGCAGGGTTGGCATGCTGTTTCAGGGCGGGCTCAATCATTTCGTCGGTGTGCTTGCGATTCTCGACGCTGGCGGAACTTGCGTTCCACTCGACTCCCACTGGCCGGAGTCACTGTTCAATCAGGTGGTAGCCAACGGGGATCTGGACCTCGTCGTCACGGATTCGATCGCGCTCGACCGGTCGGCGCTCCTGTCCGGCGAAAAGCTTCTCGTCATGGACGTTGGGCTACCTTCGCAGGCTCCGGTCGAGATCGAGAGTAGCGATAGCGGATGGGAGCCGAAGGACGATCTTTTAAGCGGCGTGGCGTACATTCTCCACACGTCCGGCTCTACCGGCAGACCCAAGGCCGTCATGTTTCCGCATCTCGCCTTGGCCAATCTGATCGCGTGGCACTCACACTGCCGTCCCGGAGCCTACCGCACCGCACAGCTCGCACCTTGGTGCTTCGACGTCAGCTTCTACGAGGCACTGACCGCCTGGGCAGCCGGTGGAAGCCTGGTGCTCTATCGCCGGCAGGAACTGCTTGATCTTGACCGGTTGGCGCGGTTCCTCGCCGTCGAGCGCATCGAGCGGCTGTTTCTTCTCCCCGAAGTCCTGCTGGCCTTGTGCGAGCATGCGGATCTCGGTCAGCATCGTTTTCCGGACCTTCGAGAAATTGTCTCGACCGGCGGGCGGCTTCACGTCACGGCGGCCGTCCGACGGTTCTTCAGCCGGCATCGCCAAGCAAGGCTCATGAACGATTATGGTCCGACCGAAACTCACGTAGTCACATCGTTCGCGCTTGAGGGTGATCCCGCGTCTTGGCAGGAGATGCCGCCGATCGGCACTCCTATTTGCAACGTGGCCGCATTGGTGCTGGACAGTCGGGGCCACCCGGTGCCTCCGGCGCATGCCGGAGAGCTCTGTATCGCGGGCCCCTGCGTCAGCTACGGTTATTCGGGCCAGCCGGACCAGACCGCCGGGTCCTTCCTACCGAGCATGGTAAGACTCGCCGGAACAAGAATGTATCGCACCGGCGATGTTGCACGCTGGAATGCCGACGGCAATCTCGAGTATCTCGGGCGGCGCGACCGGCAGGTCAAGATTCAGGGCTATCGAGTTGCGCTCGAGGAAATCGAAGCTGCTCTGTTGTCCGGCCCTCTCGTGCGGGTCGCGGTCGCCTTCCTGCACAAAGTCAACGATCGTGACTCGATCCTGGCTGCCGCAATCGAGCCCGCGCTCTCCGCGGAGCAGCTGCGTGATGTGACCGACGCGCTCGGTCGGCGGCTACAAAAACATATGATTCCAGGCCGCTATTTCACCGCAGACCATCTGCAGCGCAACGCGAACGGCAAGATCGATGCGAGGACCTTCAGTTCTACGGCCGCTGATGAGCCCATGTCGCGGACCGAGGTACGGGCGCAGCCGAGCGGCGATGAGGCTCGCTTGCTTGCGATCTGGTGCGAGATGCTGGGGCGAACCGACATTGCGCGCACGGACAACTTTTTCGAGCTCGGCGGCCATTCGTTGCTGGCCGCTCGCCTTGTGTTCCGTATCCAGCAGAAATTTGGACGGCGCATTCCGCTCAGCCGGCTCTTTCACTCCCCGACCATCGAAGGAGTCTTGGACTATTTCGCGCGGGCCAATCGAAGCGACGATGACTTCATCGACCTCGAAAGCGGCCCAGCGACCAGTGTTTTTGCCGCCTCTGCGTCGCAACGCAACCTGTTTCGTGTGCTGCAGGCTCTGCCGCCCGTCGGCTTCTACAACCTGCCAGCAATCTTGCGGCTGAACGTTGATCTCGACACGTCTGCGTTTATGCACGCGCTCGACGAGGTTCTGGCCCGGCACGCAATCTTGCGTGGCAGCTTTCATCTCGACGACCACACGGGAGAACTTGAGGTGCGAATCGCGGACAGCGGTTCGATCCGCGTGCCGCTGGTCGAAATCGTCTCCAATGAGACGCTCTCGAACAAGCATTTGACACAGCGGGCCTATGAAGAGGCCATCACGCCCTTCGATCTGACGACGGCTCCGCTGCTGCGTTGCACGATACTGCACGACCCGACATGCGCGATATATCTCCTCATCACCACGCACCATTTGGTGTCCGACGGCTGGTCGTTGCGCCTGCTCGCAGGCGAAATCTGCGACCGCTATCGTGTGCATCTGAGCGGATTTCCGCCGCCGCCGGCGCCCGGGCTTCAGTTCTCTGACTATTGCCGCTGGCAGGCGCGCTGGATCCAATCAAGGGAAGGCCAGGCGCAGCAGTCCTTTTGGCTCGGCCAGCTGTCAGAATCGGAGCCGTTCGTCCTGCCCACCAGTTTTCCGCGGCCGGACCGAACCAGCTTCGAGGTTAGACATACGACGGCTGCGATCGACCGAGGCCTCCTGGAAGATATGAAGGAGACAGCCGCGCTGACTGCCACGACCCCGTTCATGCTGTTCGTTGCCGGCCTGTGCGCAACCTTGTTCGGCCGTTACGGCTCATCGAATCTGCACGTTGGGGTCATCTATGCAAACCGCAACCTACCCGCGACGCAGTCGATCGTCGGTTTGCTCGCGAATACACTGATTCTGCGCGCCCGACCCATCGGCTCGCAGACCTTCCGTGAGTTCCTCGACTCAATCCGCCACATCACGATCGAGGCATTCTCGCATGCCGAGTTTCCGATAGAACTCTTGGCCGAGGAATTGATTAGGGACCAGCTCTCTGGCAGCTGCCACTGTCCGATTCTGATCAATTGGCTCGACGAGCACGAATCCACGGGCTCCGACTCGTTGTTTTCAACGACGGCCATTCATCCAATGGAGGCTTACGGAATTTCCGCGACTTCCGCCGACCTGATCTTGGCTCTGGGACCATCCGCTTCGGGTATGGAGGCGCGCATTACCTACAAGTCGCTGCTGTTCACTGGCGAGTGGGCGCAAGACCTCCTCGCCCAAACCTGCTCGCTGCTTCAGCTGGCATTAAGAGATTCGCGACAGTCCCTTACGGATCTAGCTCGGCTACTGAAGTAAACCACAACGTGACACCGCTTTCTCTCGGACGTGGATACGCGATCGCGGTGTGTCGCCTGCTCAGACTGCTTTTCGTACGCTACGTGCTGCTTTTGCTGTCTGCGGTGCTACTCGCGAGCGTGCTGTGGGCGATGTTCGGCAACCCATGGCCTCTTGCATTTCCGCTGGGCGCGCTGGTTCCACTATGCCGGCCCGGATTTTCACGCCGACTCGCCGTTTCGCACAGACTTGCGGCCAGCCTGATTGGTTCGTTCTCTCTCCGGCACGACGTTCGGCTTCAAGGGACCGACGGCATGATCGAGATCCAGTACGATCGCTATGGCATTCCCGAGATCGTGGCGGACTCCCATGGCGACGCGCTTTATGGGCTCGGCTATTGTCACGGCCACGACCGGCTGTTCCAAATGGATTATCTCCGGCGTTCCAGCCTCGGCCGGACTGCCGAAATCTTCGGACCGAGCACCGTCATGTCCGATGTGGTCAAGCGGCGCCTTGGCCTCGCCAAGGTCGCGCGTTCCGCCCTTGAGGCGCTCGATCCAACCGAGCGTTCACTCCTCGGCAGCTATTCGGCCGGCATCAATCGCGCTGCGGACGAGCAGCATCACCGCCCATTCGAAGCACGCCTGCTCGGCTATGAGGTGGGCCAATGGCGGCCGGAGGATGCGATGGCGGTCGCGCTGGTTCTGTTCGAGACGCTGGCCTTCGACTATGACAGCAAACGCAGCCTCGCGATCATGCGGACGCAATTGTCCGATGAGGAGATGCGCTTGCTGGCCGCCGGTGGCACAGGGCGCGGAGTCGGCGCGCAAGCCGCAACGCAGGTGGCCGACTGTCTCGATGCCTCGCAGGGCGCGCCAGGTGGCAATGCGGGGACGCGAAGTGGCGCTTCCAACCTTTGGGCGATTTCGGGGCGGCGCTCGGCGACCGGCCGCGGCGTTCTGTGTAACGATCTGCATCTGCCCCTCTCAACGCCCAATATTTTCTATTGCGCCCGTCTTCGCTTTACCGGGTTCCGCGTCGCGGGTGTGCAGGTGCCCGGTTTGCCGATCACCTTGGTCGGTACCAACGGATTTCTGTGCTGGGGAGCAGCGAATCTCGGCTCGAGCTGCGTAGATCTCGTTCGGGTCGAGGCGCTCCCGAGTGCGCCGGATAGCTACCACAGCCCCACGGGACCCGAACCGTTCGTGACGCGCGAGGAGACGATCATCGTCAAAGGCGAGCCGCCGATCACCATCAAGGTAGACGAGACCAGGTTCGGGCCGGTGATGGAGCGCGATTTTCTCGGTGCGCCGGTCGCGGTGCGGTGGACGGCATTGATGGAGCATGCGCTGTCGCTCGAGCTGATCCATCTGTTCGGTTGTCGCACCATCGAACAGGCTCTCAATCTTGCTTCGCGATGCGGGGGTCCTCCGCTGAGTTTCTGCGTCAGCGCGAGCAGCGGTGAGATCGGCCGGACGGTCTGTGGCCGCATCCCTGACCGGCGTGGCACCGCCGGAGAGATGAGAGATGCACGCGACCCGACCTGGGGATGGTCCGGGTTCGTGCCGCCCGGCGACCTGCCGGTCGAAACGGGCCCGCCGGACCATTTTTTCATCTCGGCGAACCAGCCGCTCTATCAGTTCCAAGGGGGTGCACCAGAAAAGGGCAAGTTCAGCGATGGAGCGCGCGCGCGGCGGGCCCGCGAGCTATTGCTTACAGGGGAGCCCCATTCCGCGGCAGGATTGCAAGCCCTGCTCCTCGATGTGCAGTGCTCGCGTTACCTATTCTATCGCGACCTTGTCCTGTCGCTCGACGAGAGCATGGGTGGGGAGAGTTCCCCGCCGTGGCTCGCAGAAATCATGCGAGACGCACGCGCCTGGGATGGCAGTGCCAGAGCATCCTCACGGTTTTTCGCGTTCCTTTACGTTTTCAGCGACCTGCTCACGGCACACTTGATCGATTCCCGCGCTCGGCCATGCAGGAGACTCGACCAGGATTTCTCCTTTCCGTGGACGAACGTCGATTGTGCCTTGCAGGCCTTTCTTTCGGGAACGCTCTCCCCGCCCGAAGCCGATCCACCGCTAGACGCTGCCGTCGCCTCGGAGCCGCGCCAGAATGCGGTCGCGCTCCTCGCTGCCTATGCTCAAGAGGCCTATGCGCGTGTTTACGCGCCATCGCGAGGTCGGCCGGTCACCTGGGGTACGTTCAATGCAAGCGCGATCAAGCACCCGCTCTCGGCAATAGTTGGAACCGATGCACAGATTCTCGACATGCGGCCGGTCGCGCAGGATGGCTGCTCCGACACGGTACGCGTAGCAGAGCCGTCGTTTGGCTCGGCAGGCCGATTGATCCTCGTTTGCGATAGCGGCGAGATGCACGTCCAGTTCCCTGGAGGGGAGTCCGGTCATCCACTGTCCCGGCATTACGTGGACATGCACGAGCGCTGGAGTCGCGGCGAGTGGATCAGCGTTGCCCTTGGAGAAGGATAGCAGACTCTGCCAGGTGATCTCGCGACGCGCATGTCTTGCGTGCGAGCATCGACAACCCACTCGCACGGGCTACAGAAGCTTTCGGTGCATAGCTGCTGATTATTGCACTTGTCCTTGAAGAGGTCCGGGCTCCGTTGAGACGCTATCGCAACCGAAGGGCGTCTCCGTGGAAATGCTAATCTAGAGCAGATTCCGATCACTCTGACCGTATCCGGCAGCGGCGAAGTAGTTGGCGCATTCTTGCGGCGTGAAGGCGATGAAGGCGTCTGCGATTGCGGCCTCCAGGGTCTCGACGGTTCTGGCGGCCGCTTCGCGCAGCAGCGATTTGAACTTGGCGTATGCGTTTTCGATTGGATTGAAGTCAGGCGAATAGGGCGGCAGCAGGACGAGGCTTGCGCCGCAGGCTTCGATCGCGGCGCGGATGGCGGCGCCTTTGTGTGCCGGCAGATTGTCCATTACCACGATGTCTCCGGGAGTGAGCGTCGGGGCCAGCACTTGCTCGACGTAGGCACGGAAGGCGGCAGCGTTCATCGGCCCGTCGAGCGTCATTGGCGCCGTTAAGGCGGTGCGGCGCAGGGCAGCGGTGAAGGTTGTGGTCATCCAGTGGCCGTGCGGGATCGGGGCGCGGCAGCGGCTGCCGCGCTTCGCGCGGCCGTAAAGACGCGCCATCTTGGTCGAAGCGCCGGTCTCATCGATGAAGACGAGCTTGTCGGGATCGAGCTGCGGCGCAAGCGCGCGCCAGGCCTCGCGGGCTGCCGCCACGTCGGGCCTATCCTGCTCGGCGGCGTGCAGGGTTTTTTTTGAAGGTCATGGCGTGACGGTCGAGGAACCGCCAAACCGTGCTCGGCGCAAACGACGCCCCTACGGCGGATTCGAGCATCCCGGCGATCTCCTCAAGGGGCCGGTCAGGCTTTGCTTCGATCGCGCGCAAGATGAGATCGCGATGCGCCTCGATGCGGTGCGAGCGCTGATCGCCGCCTTGGCGCTTGGCGCCCACCGACCCGCTTTCGCGCCATTCGCGAACGAAGCGAACAGCGCTCGATGGCGACACCCCGAACCGCTCCGCCGCCGCACGGCGCGACATCCCGCGATTGACCGCTTGGACGACCCGAACCCGCAAATCTTCCGATAACGGCTTTGCCATGCATGCTGGCCTCCGCACCCAGCACGCAGGGTGAATCAGAATTCCCCGCCCAGCGGAATCCCTTTTGATTCAGTCCGGTCGGATTTTGCTCTAG
>Ga0190272_10000623_pt1 | contig 18071 bp, 15 predicted proteins | sample Popmic504T_FD_133746 | JGI IMG/M metagenome (GOLD analysis project Ga0190272, IMG submission 133746) | Populus adjacent soil microbial communities from riparian zone of Shoshone River, Wyoming, USA - 504 T | ecosystem: Environmental > Terrestrial > Soil > Riparian zone | place: USA: Wyoming... | reverse complement strand
GAGCAGCGCGTCGACTTCGAGGACGCCGTCGCTCGCTCCTACCAGGTAGAGATGGCGGCGCGGGTACAGCTGGCGCGTGGCGAAGGCGAGGCGGCGGCGCGGGCGACCGTGCGGGCGCAGGGCCAACGGCGGGCCGAACTGCGCGACGAGATCTCCGCCGACACCCGCGACACCGCCCTGCTGGTGGCGGCGGGCCTGATCGCCGGCCTGACCGCGGCCCTGCTGCTCTTCAGCGGCCTGATCGCCTCGATGCGACAACCGCTGGAGGAGCTGGTCGGGGCCGCCGGGCGACTCGCCGGCGGCGACCGCAGTGCCCGGGTCGAGATCGGCGGCCTCTCGGAGACCGCCACCCTGGGCGCCGCTTTCAACGAGATGGCCGATGAGTTGGAGCGCGAAGCGAGCCAGCGTGACCAGCTCGACCGGCTCAAAGACGAGTTCGTGCTGACCGCCTCGCACGAGCTGCGCAGCCCGCTGACCTCGGTCCAGGGCTTCGCCGAGCTGCTGATGCTGGAGCGCGACAGCCTCAGCCAGAAGCAGCTGGAGACGGTCCAGATCATCCTCGACAACTGTCGTCACCTGGTGCGGCTGCTCAACGACCTGCTCGACCTCGCCCGCAGCGACGCCGGCCGCCTCACGATCCGGCCCCAGCCGACCGAACTGGGCCCGCTGATCGACGACGTGGTGCGGACCATGCGCGGCCAGACCGAGCACAGCGACCAGGCCCTGGCCCAGCGGATTGAGCCCGACCTGCCTAGGGTAGAAGCAGAGCCGGGAAGGATTCGCCAAGTACTGGTGAATCTGGTTACCAATGCGCACGAGTACTCGCCCGGAGGGGCGTCGATCGAGGTGGCGGCCAGACGGCTCGACGGCGATCTGGAGATCACGGTGAAAGACAACGGCCCGGGCATTCCGGAGGAACAGGTGACTCACATCTTCGAGCGCTTCACGCGCGGCGACGCCGGCCTCACCCAGCGGGTCGGCGGCACCGGTCTCGGCCTGGCGATCTCGAAGTCGCTGGTCGAGCTGCACGGCGGCACGATCGCGGTCGACTCGACCGTCGGCGAGGGCTCGACCTTCCGGGTGCGGCTGCCGGCGATCCGGGGCGATGCGACCGCCGCCGCCCTCGACCCCGCGGCCGCGGAGGGCAGCCGATGACCACCGTCCTGGTCGCCGACGACTCGGAGACGATCCTGCTGCTGATGCGGACCCGGCTGGAGCTGGCCGGCTACGAGGTGGAGACCGCCGCCGACGGCCAGGAGGTGGTCGACGCGGTCCGCGGCGAAGGCCGCACGCCCGACCTGCTGCTGCTCGACGCGATGATGCCGCGCAAGTCTGGGATCGACGCCTTGCGCGAGTTGCGCGCCGAAGGGGTTGAGATTCCCGCCCTGATCGTCAGCGCCCACCATGACGCGACCGACGCCAACGCCCCCACCGACCTCGAGATCAGCGGCTACCTGACCAAGCCGATCGACTTCGACCGGCTGCTCGAGAGCGTCGCCGAACTTACTTCTTAGCGACCTCGAGCCGGATCTCCTTGCCCTTCAGCTTGGTGCCGTCGAGGAACTCGACGGTGCGCTCGGCGTGCTCGGCAGGGACCTCGACAAAGGAGAAGCGGTGCAGGACGCGGACGTCGTGGATTTCCTCCTCGGAGAGGACGGCGCCCTCACGCAGCGCCCAGCGCAGGTCCTCCTCCTCGATGCCGCTGCGCTCGCCGCGGTTGACGAAAAGCTTGACGAAGCCGGAGTCGGCGGCGGGCGGGGCGTCGCCGCGCTCGCTCTCGCCATCACCGTCTGGAGCCTGGGCGCCCGCGACCTCGGCGTCCTCGGTTCGCTCCACCCGCGGGCGGCGCTCGCGGCGCCGCGGCCGCGGCGCGTGCTCGAGCCGGTCCTCCGGGCTCTCCCACTCGCCGATCGAGGTTTTGACGTCGCGCTCGATCCGACCGATCTCGTCGCGCTCGGCCGGAGTTACGAAGGTGATCGCGCGGCCGGTGCGGCCGACTCGCCCGGTGCGGCCGATGCGGTGCACGTAGACCTCCGAGGAGGCCGGCACGTCGAAGTTGATGACGTGGGTGACGTGCTCGATGTCGAGCCCGCGGGCGGCGATGTCGGTCGCCACCAGCAGCTTCACGCGGTGATCCTTGAAGGAGATCATCACCCCGTCGCGGACGCCCTGGCTGAGGTCACCGTGCAGCGCCTTGACGTCGAGGCCTTTGTCCTTGAGGTTCTTCTCCAGCTTCGAGGCGCCGATCTTGGTGCGGGTGAAGATGATCGCCTGCTCCGGTTCCTCGGTCTTCAGCAGTTCGACCAGGCGCGCCGCCTTGTCTTTGGCGGGGACCTCGATGAAGGCCTGGGCGATCGCGTCGACGGTGAGCGTCTTCGGCGTGATGCTGATCGTCGTCGGGTCGTACATGTAGCTCTCGGCGAGGCGCTTGACCGGCGGCGGCATCGTCGCCGAGAAGAGCGCCGTCTGGCGGCCGCTCGGGCACATCCGCAGGATCTTCTCGACGTCCTCGATGAAGCCCAGGTCGAGCATCTCATCGGCCTCGTCGAGGACCACGTAGCGGGCCGCGGTGAGGACCAGCGAGCGGCGCGACATCAGGTCCATCATGCGGCCGACGGTGGCGACCACGACGTGGGCGCCGGAGCGCAGCTGCGACTGCTGAGAGCGGATCGGGGCGCCGCCGAAGACGGCGACGATCTCGATGTCGAGATGCTCGGCGTAGGCGCGCAGCGCCTGCGTGACCTGGATGCAGAGCTCCCGGGTCGGGGTGAGGACGACTGCCTGCACCTCGTTGTTCTCGGGATCGAGATACTGCAGCAGCGGCAGCCCGAAGGCGGCGGTCTTGCCGGTCCCGGTCTGGGCCTGGCCGATCACGTCGTGGCCGGCCAGCAGCTCCGGGATCGCTTTCTCCTGAATCGGCGTCGGGTCCTCGAAGCCGAGCTCGTCGATCGCCTGCTGAATGTCGGGCGAGAGACCGAGGTCGTGGAAGGGATTGGTCACTTCGAGGGGTCCAGGAGGAGCTTGCCGGTGGTGGTGCGGGCGATCAGGTCTTCGTGCGCTCGAGCCGCCTCCGAGAGCGGGTAGACACCGCCGATCGTGACCTCCAGCTCCCCGCTGGCCACCGCGCCCAGCAGCTCGCCGATCATCGGCACGGCGAGGTCGGGACGGGCCATCAGGTGAACCAGCCAGAACCCGATCACGGCCTTGGAGCCGCGCAGCAACGCCGCGGTCGAGACGTCGCGCTGTTCGCGCGAGGCGATCCCGAAGACGACCATCCGCCCCAGCGGGGCGAGGATGCCGAGCTCGGCGTCGAAGGCGGCGCCGCCGCTCATGTGGAGGACCGCGTCGACGCGCTTGCCGCCGTTGGCCTCGCGGATCGCGGCGCCGAGATCCTCGGAGCGGGAGTCGACGGTGGCGTCGGCGCCGAGCCGCTCGACCAGCGCCCGTTTCTCCTCGCTGGAGGCGAGCCCGATCACGTTCGCGCCGGCCCGTTTGGCGAGCTGCACGGCGAGCGTGCCGGTACCGCCGGCGGCGGCCTCGACGACGATCGTCTCGCCCGCCTCGATCCGGGCGCAGCGTTTGACCAGCGCCATCGCGGTCAGTCCCTGCAGCAGCATCGCCGCCGCCTGGTCGTCGTCGACCTGGTCGGGGAGGGGGATCAGGTGAGCCTCGGGCACCGCGGTCTTCTCGGCGTAGCCGCCGCCGCCCAGCAGCGCCGCGACGCGACGGCCGTCCGGGGTGCGGCCGCTGACCTCGCCGCCGGGAACCAGCGGCAGTGACTGCTCGGCCAGGTAGTCGTTGCGGGTGGCGTGGGTGTCGGCGAAGTTGACGCCACTGCGGGCGACCTCAATCAGGACCTCGCCCTCGGCGGGCTCCGGGTCGGGCAGATCGACGTGCCGCAGCACCTCCGGCCCACCGAACTCCTCGATCTGGATCGCCTTCATATAAGGGTCGCTACGGCCGCGGGGCGACGCGCAGTAGGCGGTCGGAGAAGGTGATTTCCGGTTCGCAACCGCAGCCGATGCTGTAGCGCAGTTCATAGGTGTGAACGCCCGGGGTGGTTTCGAACATGACCGCGCCAGGCGCGCCGAAGGTCCCGCAGAAGGTCGAGGAGGGGGTGCCGACCGTGAGCGTCGGTTCGAAGCCGGGGCCCGGGCCGAAGCCGGCGAAGAGGATGCCGCCCGCGACAGCGGGCGTGCAGATTTCCGAATTGTTCTGGCCGGGCATATGGACACCATCCTCGAAGAGGGAGACGGCGCCACCTTCTTCCATCGTCGCCTGTCCCCAGACTTCGATCAGGCCGGAAGCCGGAACGGTGACGCTGACCGTCGGCCCCCCGGTCAGCTGCTCGAAGGTTTCCAATTCGGTGGTGACGGCGGCGACGGCGAAGTCGCTCTGGACCTCCCCCTGGCTGGGCCCGGTCGGCCCGGTGGGGCCGGTCGCCCCGGTCGGCCCGACTGCTTTGCCCGCCGCGTTCAGCGCCGCTTCCGCGGTCCGCGCCGCGCGGCGCGACTCCGCCTTGGCGGAGCGCGCCGTCAGCAGCGCCAGCCGCGCCTTAGCCAGCGCCCGCACCGATATGCCCTGGACATCGGGGGTCGCCTCGCTGGGCGCGGCGAGGGCGGGAACTGCGACGGCGGCGAGGAGAACGGTGACCAGAGCAAGAACAGTCAGACGGGAGTTCATTGCGGCGATCCTACGGATACTGTTCGGCCGATGTCGCTGACCGTAGTCGGATCGATCGCTTTCGACGCCGTCAAGACCCCGTTCGGGGAGCGCGAGCGGATGCTCGGCGGGGCCGCTGTCCACTTCTCCCTCGCCGCCAGCTTCTTCACCAAGGTGCGGCCGGTGGGGCCGGTCGGCGACGACTTCGGCGACGAGCAGTTCGAGGTGCTGGAACGCCGCGGCGTCCTCACCGAGGACGTCGAGCGGGTCGCCGGCGGCCAGTCCTTCTTCTGGCGCGGCCACTACGACTACGACCTCAACGTCGCCCATACCGACGACACCCAACTCGGCGTCTTCGGCGAGTTCGACCCGAAGCTCTCCGCCGCCGCCCAGGCGGCCGACACTCTCTTCCTCGCCAACATCCAGCCCGACCTGCAGCGCCAGGTCCGCGCCCAGTGCGCGGCCGGCTTCAGCGGCCTGGACTCGATGAACCTCTGGATCGAGACCGCCAGGGACTCGCTGCTGGCGGCGATCGGCGAGGTCGACTGCCTGGTCGTCAACGACGCCGAGATGCGGATGCTGACCGGCGAGTCGAACCTGGCCCGGACCGCGCGCGCGGTAATGGCGCTGGGCCCGCGCGCGGTGGTCGCCAAGCAGGGCGAGTACGGCGCCGCCCTCTTCACCGCCGACGGCTTCTTCGCCCTGCCTGGCTTCCCGCTCGAGGACGTGCGCGACCCGACCGGCGCCGGCGACAGCTTCGCCGGCGGCTTCTTCGGCTACCTCGACGGTCACGACGGCGAGCTCGACGAGGGCACCCTGCGGCGAGCGATGGGATACGGCACCGTGCTGGCCTCCTTCAACGTCGAAGAGTTCGGCACCGAGCGGGTCTCCCGGCTCACCCGCGAGGAGATCGAGGACCGCTTCGAGGCGCTGCGGCGGATGACGCAGTTCGACGTGTTGCCGGCCGCTTAACAGCGGAGCGCGGCGAACTGGCAGAATGAGCGCCGTCATGGGCTCCGAGTCACTCACCGTCACCGACAACCGCACCGGCAAGACCTACGAGCTGCCGATCGAGGACGGGACGATCCGCGGGCTGGACCTGCGCCAGATCAAAGCCAGCGAGGACGAATTCGGGTTGATGTCCTACGACCCGGCCTTCACCAACACCGCCTCCTGCCGCTCCTCGGTCACCTACATCGACGGCGCCGCCGGGATCCTCGAACACCGCGGCTACTCGATCGAGCAGCTCTGCGAGCGCTCCACCTTCCTCGAGACCGCCTACCTGCTGATCTTCGGCCATCTGCCGACCACCGCGCAGCTCGACCGCTGGGTCTTCGACATCACCCATCACACCTACGTGCACGAGGACCTCAAGCAGTTCTTCAAGGGCTTCCGCTACGACGCCCACCCGATGGGGATGCTGCTGGCCGGGGTCGGGGCGCTCTCGACCTTCTACCCCGACGCGAAGCAGATCGACGACCAGGAAGAGCGCTACATGGCGGCGGTGCGGCTGATCGCCAAGGTGCCGACCCTGGCGGCCTTCTCCTACCGGCACAACATGGGCCTGCCCTACGTCTACCCGGACAACGAACTCAACTTCGCCGAGAACTTCCTCTCGATGATGTTCAAGAAGACCGAAGACAAGCACCTGCCGAAGCCGATCCTGTCGAAGGTGCTCGACATCCTCTTCATCCTCCACGCCGACCACGAACAGAACTGCTCGACCAACGCCGTGCGCGGCGTCGGCTCCTCCGGCGTCGACCCCTACTCGGCGGTCGCGGCGGGCGTCGCCGCCCTCTACGGCCCGTCGCACGGCGGCGCCAACGAGGCGGTGCTGCGGATGCTGCGGCGGATCGACTCGGTCGACAACGTTCCCGACTTCCTCAACCGGGTCAAGGAGCGCGAGGAGAAACTGATGGGCTTCGGCCACCGGGTCTACAAAAACTACGACCCGCGGGCGCGGATCATCCAGACCCATCTCGACGAGGTCTTCGAGGCCACCGAGTACAACCCGCTGGTCGAGATCGCCCGCGAGTTGGAGAAACGGGCGCTCGAGGATGAGTACTTCACCTCGCGCAAGCTCTACCCCAACGTCGACTTCTACTCGGGGATCATCTACGAGGCACTCGGGATCCCGACCAATATGTTCACCGTCCTCTTCACGATCCCCCGCACCGCCGGCTGGATGGCCCAGTGGATGGAGATGCAGGAGGACCCGGAGACGAAAATCGCCCGGCCCCGGCAGATCTACACCGGCGCCCGCGAGCTCTCCTACGTCGAGGTCGACGACCGCGACGGACCGGAGAAAATCGTCGGCCCCCCGGCGCGGCGCCCGAAACGCCCCCGGCGCGGCGCCTGATCGCCCCGCCGGCGTGTCGCGCTGGAAGCTGACCGTCCGCGCCGGCTCCGAGGTCTCCCACGAGAAGTTCGACGAGCTCGACTCGGCCGTCGCCGCGATGAGGGAGAGGGCGATGGAGATCCGCGCCCAGGCACCGCCGAAGACCGCCTCGATGCTGCGCACCTTCAAGCCCGAGGAACAGGTGCGGGCGCGCCTGCAGATCGCCGGCAAGGGCTTGTTCGGCAAACCGGTCGCCGGGATCGACGTGCGCGGCGACGGAACCTTCGTCCCCTACCGGGGCGGGATCGGCCGCGAGGAGCTGGACCCGACCCTGCACCGGACGCCGTTCGACGCGGTGCGCGAGACTCTGGAGGGTCGATGAGCGAAACCGGCACCGAGATCCCCAAGGGCAGCTACGCCGCCGGCGAGCGGGTGAAGCTGCCGCGGGGCGCCGAACCGCCCTTCACGGTCTTCATCAACGGGGTCGAGCAGACCGAGGGCGCCGACTACGGGGTCGAGGGAGCCGAGATCGTCTTCACCCGGCCGATCGTCAAGGAGAAGGTCGGCACCGGCCGCTGGCTGGCGATGTACCTGGGGCTCTGGGGCACCTACCGCAAGAACGAGACCGTCGACCTCCAGTTCGCCCGCGACGGCAAGATCGAGCTGATCTCCGACCTGGCGATCGTGCCCTACCCGGACGCCTCATGAACCTCGGCTTCCTCCTGCTCGCCGACCACGCCGAGGCCCTCAACGGCAAGCTCTACATGACCGGCGGCGGCTGGAACGTGCTGCGCCTGCCGGAGCTTCCCCACGACTGGGGCTTCCATATCGCGCTCGGCATCGACGTCGCCTGGCACGAGACCAACGACCCCCACGAGCTGCAGGTCAACCTCCAGGACCCCGACGGGGGCGAGCTCGGCGAGGGCCTCACCGCCAACTTCGAGACCGGCCGCCCGCCCGGCATGGCCCCCGGCCAGGAGCAGCGCCTGGTGATGTCGATCGGCACCACCGCCACCTTCTCCACCGCCGGCCCCCACGCCGCCGTCGTCCACGTCGACGGCGAGGAGCTCGGCCGCGCCCGCTTCTACCTGATGGAGGGCCCTCCGCCTGAGGCGGAGATCATCTGAAGGGTCGACTTTGTAACCCCAGGGGTTACAAAGTCGACCCGACCTAGTTGAAGACGTAGAGCAGCAGGAAGGCGATGATCGCGTAGGAGGCACCGGCCGCCTGGATGCCGCGGTCGCCGGCGACGATCTGGGCCATCGAGCGGTCGTCGGAGCGGTCGTAGATCAGGTAGAGGTAGCGAAAGATCCCGTAGATCACGGGCGGGATCGTCAGCATCATCTGGCTGCCGATCAGGGGCGAGTTGACGGTGTAGATCGCGTAGCTGATCACGGTGCCGGTGGTGACCAGGGAGACCATCTGGTCGAGGAAGGGCAGCGAGTAGTGCTCGAGCACGGGCCGGGTCGAGGTGCCTTCGTGCAGCTCGGAGACCGCCTCCTGGCGGCGCTTCGTGAAGCCGAGGAAGGCGGCGAGCATGCCGGTGCAGAGGATCAGCCACTCCGAGGCGTGGGCATCGACGGCGCTGGCGCCGGCGGCGACTCGGAGGATGAAGAGGCCGGCCAGCACCATCACGTCGACGATCACGATCTGCTTGAGGCCGAGGCTGTAGGCCATCTGGGCGATCCCGTAGCCGACCACCATCAGCCCGACCTCCCAGTTGACCGTGGCGAAGGCGAGACCGATCGCGGCGGCGGCCAGCAGCGGCGCGATCACCATCGCCGTGCCCTCCGAGAGCTCGCGCGCGGCCAGCGGCCGGTAGCGCTTCTTGGGGTGCTTGCGGTCGAGCTCGACGTCGATCAGGTCGTTGACGAAGTAGCCAGCGCTGGAGATCCAGCAGAAGGAGACGAAGGTGATGAACGCCTCCAGCACCGCGTGGCCGTCGGTGAACTTGCCGGAGAAGAGCAGCCCGGCGAACACGAAGACGTTTTTGATCCACTCCTTCGGTCGCCCGGTCTTGATCGCCGCCCGCAGCGGCGAGCGCCGCGGCACGACCGGCTCATCGGCAGAGCCCCGCTGAGGCTCAGTGGACACGGCCGGCTGTTCTGAGGCGATCGATCCCAAAGTCGCGAAAGGGTACCGCCGGCCGCCCCTATCCCCTCTCTTCATCATCGGCCTGGGCGGCTTCCAGCGCGTCGAGATCATCGCGATCCCTGGGCCGCTCGCTGGCTCGCTTCATCTCCAGCAGATGCTCGAGGGAACAGACGCGAACGATCAGACCGCCGATCTCGACCTCGGTGGCGGCCGCATCCAGGGTCGCGAAGGACGGCACCTGCGGCAACCCCTGGAGGACGTCGACATGACCGAGATCGGTCGCGACCAGCGTTCGGTCGCCGGTTCGGAGGAAGGTGGAGATCGAGTTCGCGTCGAGCAGGCGTCCCCCCACGTCGACCCTGCCACCCAGCTCCTTCAGCAAGACATCCAGCCTGGAGAGATTTGCCTGCGAAGGGTCTGGAACCACGTCCACGTCCCTGGTGGCCCGCAGGTACCCCCAGGCATTCACCGCGAGTCCGCCCACCAGGACGAAGCGGACGTCCGCTTCGGCGAGACGTGCCAGCAGCTCCTGCAGCTGCAGCGGCGCCGGGGTCAACTCTTCCTGGCGCTGCCGGTGAAGGTTGAGAGGAATTCGCTCAGGGCGAGACCTTCGGCGAGGTTGACGGCGAGGGGGCGCCGGCCGTCTTCACGAAGGCGACGGCGCCTGGCTTCCTCGTTCACCCGCCAGGAATCGGAATGCTCGACCTCAGGCTGAATCCCCTGCGTATCGGGAACTTTCATAGCGAGAGCGTAGCTAGGGGTCGATCAGCACACCGGGATTGAGGATCCCAGCGGGGTCCAGCTCGTGCTTGGCCGCCCGCAGGGCAGCAGCGAACGGGGCGGGGCGCTGGCGGTCGTACCAGGGGCGGTGGTCGCGGCCGACCGCGTGATGGTGGGTGATCGTGCCGCCGCCGGCGATCAGCGCCTCGGAGACTGCCGCCTTGATCTCGTCCCACTGCTCGACCTCGCCGCCGCGGACGGCGGGGGCGAGCACCGTGAAGTAGGGGGCGGGGCCGTCCGGGTAGACGTGGGTGAAGCGGCAGCTGATCCGGGGCGCGCCGGCCCCCTCGGCCGGGGCGCCGCAGACCTCCGCCACGGCACGACGCGCGGCCTCCATCACGCTCGCGTGGAACTCCTCGAAGCGATCCCAGACCACCGCCGTCTCGAAGGTCTCCGAGAGCACGCCGCAGGCGACGAAGGTGTCGCGCAGGTAGGGCGCCAGCAGGAAGGCGCCGCGCCAGCTCCCGACCGCGTCGCCGCCCTCGCCGCTGCCCCCGCGCACCTCGCCGGGCCTGCCGCCGTGCTGACGGGCGATCTCGACGGCGGCCTCCATCGCGGCGTCGACCGGGTGGCCGGCGGACTCGAAGCCGAGGATCAGGAGCGCGGACTGACCGCTGCCGGCGCCGGTCAGCTCCGCCTCGGAGGCGTCGAGCAGGCGGCAGTTGGCGGGGTGCAGACCGGACTGCGACAGCTCCCGTACGGCGCCCGCCGCGGCGAGGAAGTCGTCGAACTCGACCCCGCAGGAGAGCTTGAACTCGGGCCGCGGCCGGACCCGGACCCAGGCCTCGGCGATTACGCCGAGGATGCCCTCGGAGCCGACCAGCATCCGGTCGGGCGAGGGACCGGCGCCCGAGCCCGGCAGCCGCCGGCTCTCCCAGGTGCCGCGCGGCGTGATCGCCCGCACCGACTCGACCAGGTCGTCGATGTGGGTCTCCAGGGTGGCGAAGTGGCCCCCGGCTCGGGTCGCGACCCAGCCGCCCAGAGTGGCGTACTCGAAGGACTGCGGGAAGTGGCGAAGGGTGAGCCCGTGCTCGCGCAGCTGCTCCTCCAGCCGCGGCCCGGTGGCGCCGGCCTGGATCCGCGCCGCCAGCGATTCCGGCTCGACCTCGAGCACACGGTCGAGCCGGCGCAGGTCCATCGTCACCACCGGCCGGTCGCCGAGCCGCGGCTCGACCCCGCCGACCACGCTAGTGCCGCCGCCGAACGGGATCACCGCCGCCCCGCGCACCTCCGCCCAGCTCAGCACCGTCTCGATCTCCGACTCGTCCCGCGGCAGCGCGACCAGGTCCGGCGGGTCCCCGAATTCCCCCCGGAACCCCCGCACCACGTCCCGGTACGCCTTCCCCAGCGCTCGCGAAACCCGCTCGTACTTGTCGTCCGTGAACAGGTCGCCGAACCCGCTCGGTTTCTTCAGCCGCGGCTTACGCAGGTCGACCTCCCCCAGTGGCACCGGCGCCTTCGGCTCGCGCCCGAACCCGAACCGCTCCCGAATCCCGGCCCCGGCCTCCCGCAGCTCCTGCTCCGAGGGCGCCTGATCCTCAAACCCCCATCCCCAGTGCTTGAGCCGTCGCTCTCCCATGCCGAAAGGATCGCAAGAGCTCAGTAAGCATCATGACAGCAAGGAATCAGATGTTAAGATGCCTCCATGCGCACCACGGTCACGCTCGACCCCGACGTCGCGGCGAAACTGCGCCAGCTCACCCGGCAGCGGGGGATCTCTTTCAAGGAGGCCCTCAACGCCAGCGTGCGGCGGGGGCTAGAGAGCTCCGGCCCGGACTCCCGTCCCTACCGCGTGCAGCCGCGGAGCCTGGGCGCGAAGCGCGGTCTCGACCTCGATCGTGCCCTCGCTCTCGCCGCCCAGGTAGAGGACGCCGAAACGGTGCGCAAGCTCGCCCTGCGCAAGTGAAGCTGCCCGACCTCAACCTGCTGCTCTACGCGATCGACGAGGAGTCGCCGCGCCACGAGAGCGCCCGGCTCTGGCTGGAGGAAACCCTCTCCGGGACCGAGGAGGTCGCATTCGCCTGGGTAGTCCTGCTGGGGTTCGTCCGGCTCGCCACCAACGCCGCGATTTTCGAACGACCGCTGGAACTGGAGGAGGCGATGGACTACGTAGATGGCTGGCTCGCCCAACCAACCGCCGCCGTGATCGCTCCGACGGATCGACACCCGACTCTCCTTCGAGAGCTGCTGACGCCGCTCGGCACGGCGGCCAACCTGACCACTGATGCCCACCTCGCGGCGCTCGCGATCGAACACGGCGCCGAGCTCCTCTCCTGCGATACCGACTTCGCTCGCTTCGACGAGCTGCGCTGGCGCGACCCCCTGCGCTGAACTACCAGTGCACGCCTTTCATCAGGTGCGCGAAGGCAACCGCCTCGGTCGAAGGCGGCTTGTCCGGCGCCTCCTCTTTCGAGCCCTTGGCCGCCTGGGAGTCCGGGAACAGTTTGTAGGCGGTGTTGAGGATTTTGTCGCTGGCCTTCGGCGCCACCGCGTAGAGCAACTCGCCGAAGGTGCCGAGTTTGGTCGCCACCTTCTTCGGCCGCCGCGCCATCGCCTTGGCGATCATCTCGGCGGCCTCCTCGGGGGTGATCGCCGGGAACATGTCGTACATCCGGGTCGGCGCGATCATCGGCGTCCGCACCAGCGGCATGTGGATCGTGGTGATGTGGATGCCGTCGTCGATCACCTCGGAGGCGATCACCCGGCTGAAGGCGTCGAGCGCCGCCTTCGAGGCGACGTAGGCGGAGAAGCGCGGCGGGTTGGTCTGGGTCCCGATCGAGCTGATGTTGATGACGTGCCCCGCCTTGCGAGACCGCATCGCCGGCAGCAGGGCCAGAATCAGCCTCACAGCGCCCAGGTAGTTGAGCTGGACGGTGCGCTCGTAATCGTGGAAGCGGTCGTAGGAGAGCTTGACCGAGCGCCGGATCGAGCGGCCGGCGTTGTTGACGAGGATGTCGACGTGGCCGTGGTAGGCCAGCACCTCCTCCGCCATCCGCTCGACGTCCTCCATGTCGGAGAGGTCGCAGCGGTGGATGTGTGCGGTCCCCCCCGCGGAGACGATCTCCTCTTTGGTCTCCTCCAGCTTCTCGACCGTGCGGGCGACCAGCAGCACGGTGGCGCCGGCGTCGGCGACCTTTACCGCGGCCGCTTTGCCGATCCCGGAAGAGGCGCCGGTGATCATCACGATCTTGCCGCGCACCGCGGCCGAGAGGGTGCGGTCCTTGAACAGGTCGGGATCGAGGTTGCGCTCCCAGTAGTCCCAGATTCGGTCCCCGTAGCTCTCCAGCGGCGGCACCTCGATCCCCGAGCCTTTCAGCGCCTTCTGCGCCTGGGTCGAGTCGAAGGTGGTCGGGTAGTCGAGATAGGAGAGCACCGTCGCCGGCAGCCCGATCTCGTCGAAGGCCGCCTTGACCAGGCGCTTCGATCCCGGCACCAGCTTCAGGGCCGCGCGCGCCGCGCCAGTCGCCGGCTCGGTCAGCCCGGGATCGAGCCGGACCGTCATCTGCGGCGCGTCGGCGGCCTTGGCGAAGATGTTGACCAGCTCGCCGACGGTCTTCGCGTCGGGGTCGGTGAGATGGAAGGCCTTGCCGTCGAGTTTCGGCTTGTGGGCGATGTGGTCGATCGCGGCGGCGACGTAGTCGACCGGGACGATGTTGATCCGGCCGCCCTCGATGCCGACCGTCGGCAGCCAGGCGGGCACCCGACGCGCCCGCTGCAGCGCCTTGAAGATGTAGTAGGGCCCGTCGATCTTGTCGATCTCGCCCGTGCGCGAGTCACCGACGACGACCCCCGGCCGGTAGACCCGCCAGGGCCGCGCGTACTCCTCGCGGACGATTCGCTCGGACTCGTGCTTGGTGCGGAAGTAGGGGTTGACGTCGAGCCGTTCGGCCTCGTCGAACATGTCCTCGCGCCACTCGCCCTTATAGAGGCCGGCGACGGCGATCGAGCTGACCTGGTGGAAGCAACCGGCCTCGATCGCGCCGGCCAGTTCGGTCGCGTGGCGGGTGCCCTCGACGTTGGCGACCTCCTGCAGGTCGGCGGCAGCGTCGAGGTCGTAGATCGCCGCCAGGTGGAAGAAGTGATCGATCTCCCCCCGCATCGCGACCATGTCCTCCTGGGAGACGCCGAGGCCCGGCTGCGAGAGGTCGCCGGCAACGGGGACGATGCGGGCACCGTCCGCGCCCCAACTGGTCCGCAGCTCCTCGAGACGGCCCCGCGAACCGGTCCTGACCAGCGCGTAGATCGTGCCCTCGCGCTGCAGAAGTTTCTCGACCAAATTGCGACCGATGAAGCCGGTCGCCCCGGTGAGGAAGTAGTTCATCGCCTCAGCCTACCTGCCCGGCAGTGCAGGTTCGCCCGGTTCCATAGACTCAAACTGGAAATGGCGGAGACGGCCACCGTGCAGATCGCGATGCCCGAGATGGGCGAGTCGGTGACCGAGGGCATCGTGCTCGAGTGGCACGTGGCCGAGGGCGACTCGGTCAGCGAGGGCGACACCGTCGTCGAGGTCTCGACCGACAAGGTCGACGCCGAGGTTCCGGCACCGGCCGACGGGGTCATTACCAAGCTGCTGGTTGCGGTGGACGACGAGGTGCCTGTTGGGGCGCCGATGGCGGAGATGGAGGCCGGGGAGGGTGCGGCCAAGGCTGCGGCACCGGCCGCACCAGAGCCAGTCGAAGCTGAGACTCCCGCCAGCGCGGGCAACGGAGCTTCAGATGTGCGCGCAACGCCGGTCGCACGGCGGATGGCTGAGGCCAATGGCGTCGATCTTGGCTCGGTAGCTGGATCGGGACCGGGCGCGAAGGTGACCAAGGCCGATGTGTTGGCCGCCGGGAACGGTGCCCAGGCTGCTCCTACTTACGGTGAACCGAAGGCTCTGCGTGGCCCTGCGGCGATGTTGGCTAATGCGATGAACGAGAGTCGGGCGGTGCCGACGGCGACCTCGTTCCGGACGATCGCGGTCGACACGCTGGACGCCAAACGCAAGGCGCTCAACGCGATGTTGAAGGAGCAGGGGCTGAAGGTCTCCTTCACCCACTTGGTCGCCTGGGCGATCGTCGAGGCCGCCAAACAGTTCCCGGTAATGGTCCGCAGCTTCGAGGAGCGCGACGGCAAGCCGTTCGCGATCGAGAACGGCCCGGTCAACCTCGGCATCGCCGTCGACGTCGAGCGCAAGGACGGCTCGCACAGCCTGATGGTGCCGGCGATCAAGGGCGCCGACGGGCTCGACTTCGCCGGCTTCCACTCCCGCTACGAGGAGCTGATCGCGAAGACGCGCGAGAACAAGCTCAGCCCCGACGACTTCCAGGGCACCAACATCTCCCTCACCAACCCGGGTGGGATCGGCACGGTCGCCTCGGTGCCGCGGCTGCTCAGCGGCCAGAGCGCGATCATCGCGACCGGCTCGATCGCCTACCCGGCGGAGTGGCTGCACGCGACCGAGGAGCGGATCCGCCAGCTCGGCGTCTCCAAGGTGATGACGATGACCTCTACCTACGACCACCGGGTGATCCAGGGGGCCGAGTCGGGTGCCTTCCTGCGCCGGATCGAGCAGCTGCTGCAGGGCGAGGACGGCTTCTACGAGGCGGTCGCCACCGACCTCGGCGTCGAAGCGGCGGCGGTCTCCTCCGCCCACCCGGCCTCGGCCTCGGCGCCACCGCTGGGCGCCGCGCCGGCGGCGCCGGCCGGTGAAACCAGCACCTCCGCCCCCGGTGCCGTCGACGAAGAGCTACTGCAGGCGGTGCAGGCGGCGACCTCGCTGCTAAAGGGCTACCGCACCCACGGCCACCTCGCCGCCAACCTCGACCCGCTCGGCTCCGAGCCGAAGGGCGACCCGGCGATCCAGCCCGAGAACCTCAACCTGACGCCGGAGCTGATGTCCCGCATCCCGGCCTCGATCCTGCGGATCGGCGTCCCCGGCGAAACCCTGCTGGAGGCGCTGCCGCGGATGCGCGAGTCCTACTGCGGCACGATCGCCTACCAGTTCGAGCACCTCTCGTCCCACCAGCAGCGGATCTGGCTGCGGGAGATGATCGAGACCGGCGCCCACCGCCAGCCGCTGGCCGACGAGGAGAAACAGCGCCTGCTCAACCGCCTGATCGACGTCTTCCAGTTCGAGCGCTTCCTCGAGAAGGCCTACCTGGGCCAGAAGATGTTCTCGATCGAGGGCCTCGACGCGGTCGTGCCGATGCTCGACGAGCTGGTCACCCTGGGTGGCCGCGGCGGCGCCGAGGAGATCGTCTTCGGGATGGCCCACCGCGGCCGTCTCAGCGTCCTCGCCCACAACCTCGGGCGCCCGGTCGAGTCGATCCTCGCCGAGTTCGAGGGCTCGAAGCGGATCGAGGCGGTCAAGGCCGTGGCGGGAATCCCGCACGGCGGCACCGGCGACGTCAAGTACCACTACGGCCACCGCGGCGTCTACGAGAACCATCGCGGCGAAAAGGTCTCGGTCCGCCTCTACCCGAACCCGAGTCACCTCGAGTTCGTCAACCCGGTGGTGACCGGCGGCGCCCGCTTCCTGCAGTCCGACTTCGAGGGCGCCGAGCTCAGCCACGACCCGAAACGCGCGGTGCCGGTGCTGCTGCACGGCGACGCCGCTTTCCCGGCCCAGGGCGTGGTCGCCGAGACGCTCAACCTGCAGGCGCTGAGGGGCTACAGCACCGGCGGCACCGTGCACGTCGTCCAGAACAACCAGGTCGGCTTCACCACCGACCCGATCGACTCTCGCTCGACCCCGTACGCGGCCGACATGGCGAAGGGCTTCAACGTGCCGATCATCCACGTCAACGCCGACGACGTCGAGTCCTGCATCGGGGCGATCCGGCTGGCGATGGCCTACCGCGAGCGCTGGGGGCGCGATGTCGTCATCGACCTGATCGGCTACCGCCGCTTCGGCCACAACGAGACCGACGAGCCCGCCTACACCCAGCCGCTGATGGCGGCCAAGATCAGGTCCCACGCACCGGTCTCGGAGATCTACGCCGAGAAGCTGATCGCCGAGGGCGTCGTCTCGGCCGAGGACGTCGAGCGCACCGGCGAGCAGCGCAAGGAGGAGATGTCGGCGGCGCTCAAGGGGCTGCGCGAGAAGATGGAGTCGGGCGAGTACGAGGACCCGACCGTCACCACCAGCAGCAACACCGGCGAACTGCTCGACCGCACCGCCAGCCCGCCGGTCGAGACCGCCGTGCGCGGCGAGCAGCTGATCGCCCTCAACGAGGCGCTGCTGAAGACCCCGGAGAGCTTCAACGTCCACCGCAAGCTGCGCCGCCCGCTCGGCCGGCGGCGGCAGGCGCTCGAGGAGGGCGGCGTCGACTACGGCCACGCCGAGGCGCTCGCCTTTGCCTCACTGCTGACCGACGGCGTCCACATCCGGCTCACCGGCCAGGACACCGAGCGCGGCACCTTCTCCCACCGCCACCTGGTCCTGCACGACGAGAACACCGGCCTCGAGTACTGCCCGATGCAGAACCTCGACGACGCCTCGGCGCCGTTCGAGCTCTACAACAGCCCGCTCTCGGAGATCGCCTGCCTCGGCTTCGAGTACGGCTACTCCGCCGCCTCGCCCAACTCGCTGGTCCTCTGGGAGGCCCAGTTCGGCGACTTCGCCAACGCCGGCCAGGTGATCATCGACAGCTTCATCGTCTCCGGCGAGTCGAAGTGGGGGCAGACCAGCCGCCTGACGCTGTTGCTGCCGCACGGCTACGAGGGAGCCGGACCCGAGCACTCCAGCGCCCGCATCGAGCGCTTCCTCGCCCTCGGCGCCGAGGGCAACATTCGGATCGCCTACCCGACCACCGCCGGGCAGTACTTCCACCTGCTGCGCCGCCAGGCACTGATCCGCAAGCCGCGACCGCTGATCGTCTTCACTCCGAAGGGGCTGCTGCGCCTCGACGGCGCCACGGTCGGACTCGAGGATCTGACCGACGGCCAGTTCCACTACATCCTCGACGACCCCACGGCCGGGGAGCGACGGGAGAAGGTCGAGCGACTCGTGCTCTGCACCGGCAAGGTGTACTTCGACATCGACGCCAGCGAGCGCCGGGGCGGGGCGGAGAACGTGGCGATCGCCCGGGTCGAGATGCTCTACCCGTTCGCCCAGGAACAACTCCAGAGCCTGATCGCCTCCTACCCGAATCTGAAGGAGATCGCCTGGGTCCAGGAGGAGCCGCGCAACATGGGCGCCTGGAAGGTGATGTCG
>Ga0190272_10000622_pt1 | contig 18099 bp, 17 predicted proteins | sample Popmic504T_FD_133746 | JGI IMG/M metagenome (GOLD analysis project Ga0190272, IMG submission 133746) | Populus adjacent soil microbial communities from riparian zone of Shoshone River, Wyoming, USA - 504 T | ecosystem: Environmental > Terrestrial > Soil > Riparian zone | place: USA: Wyoming... | reverse complement strand
CGTCCGCGTCGACGTTCCGCGGCACCGACAAGCGCGGCGGCGCCAACGGCGCGCGCATCCGCCTCGCGCCGCAGAGGGACTGGGAGGCCAACGACCCGGCCGCGCTCGCGGCGGTGCTGCAGACGCTCGAGAAGATCGAGCAGGACTTCAACACCGCGCAGGCCGGCGGCAAGCGGGTCTCGCTCGCCGACCTGATCGTGTTGGGTGGTTGTGCGGCTGTCGAGCAGGGCGCTCGGAACGCTGGGATCGACGTCGAGGTTCCCTTCACACCCGGGCGCACGGACGCGTCGCAGGAGCAGACCGACGCCGAGGCGTTCGCCGTGCTCGAGCCGACCGCGGACGGCTTTCGAAACTACCTCGGCTCGGTGAACGGGCGCCCGGCGGAGCAGCTGCTGGTCGACCGCGCGCAGCTGCTGACGCTCACCGCGCCCGAGCTGACCGTGCTCGTCGGCGGCCTCCGCGTCCTCGGGGCCAACCACGGCCAGTCCGAGCTCGGCGTCCTCACCACGCGACCGGGGGAGTTGACCAACGACTTCTTCGTCGACGTGCTCGACCTGGGCACGACCTGGAAGGCGACCTCCGACGACGAGCAGACGTTCGAGGGCCGCGACCGCCAGACCGGCGAGCCCAAGTGGACCGGCACCCGCGCCGACCTCGTCTTCGGCTCTAACTCCGTGCTGCGGGCGCTCGCGGAGGTCTACGCGAGCGACGACTCGCAGGAGAAGCTCGTCCGCGAGTTCGTGGCGGCCTGGGACAAGGTGATGAACCTCGATCGGTTCGACCTCGACTGAGGCGGGCGGGCGTTCAGGTCGGCCCGCGCGGTCGGCCTGGACGCCCTCGCGTAATTCGCGGCCGGCGCAACCGTTAGCTTGGCATGACGATGACTCCACGACGGTTCCAAGCACGGCGAATCCAGATCTGGCTGGCGGCAGCCGGCGCGCTCCTCGCGCTCGCCCTCTTGCCGGCGGCAGCGTCCGCCGATCGCCCGTACGAGATCCTGATCGTCAAGGCCGACGGGGGCAACAACCCGTTCGAGCTCGAGGCCGCACTGCAGGCCCAACCGGAGGTGTCGAACGTGGTGGTGTTCGACAACAACAACTTCACGCCGCTTCTGAGCCTGCTCGAGAAGTACGACGTGGTGATCCCCTACAGCAACACCGACTACGCGTCGGCCACCGACCTCGGCAATCGTCTCGCCAACTACGTCGACGGGGGAGGCGTCGTGGTCCCGCTCGCCTTCGATGGCATCAGCACATCGCCGAACCGCACGCTCGGCGGCCGCTGGATCACCGACGAGTACCGCCCCTGGCTCCCTGGCCCGACCGTCGATTTCGCTAACCGGACCCTCGGCGCCTATGACGCCACCCACCCGATCTTCCAGGGCGTCACCGCCCTCAGCGCCTGGTACCGAATCTCCGATCTCACGCCCGCTCCCGGAGCGACCCTGCTCGCCTCCTGGGACAGTGGCGCACCGCTCGTCGCCGTCAAGGGTCGCGTCGTCGGCATCAACGCCAGGCTCGGAAGCGAGGAGTGGAGCGGCGACTTCGCCAGGCTGATCGTCAACGCTGCGAACTTGCTGTACCCGCAACCGCCCCCGCCCCCGCCCGTCGTGCCGGACCCAGTTGATACGACCAAGCCGACGATCGCCGGGCTATCGCTCGAGCCCAAGGCGTTCAGGGCCGCCGCCCCGGGTGTCAAGTCCGGCGGGACCAATGTCTCCTTCCGCCTCTCCGAGGCCGCGACGGTCCGGTTCACCATCGAGCGCCGTGCCCGCGGGCGCAAGGCAGGCCGCAAGTGCGTCGCGCCCCGCCCACGCAACCGCGGCGCCCGCAGCTGCGTCCGCTGGCTGAAGGTCAGGGGCCAGATCGAGCGAACCGGGGTCGCGGGATCCAACAGCTTCCGCTTCACCGGCCGCCTCACTGGCCGCAAGCTCGCGCCGGGCTCCTACCGCGTGGTGTCCGTCGCTACTGACGCCGCCGGCAACCCCTCGGCTGTCGCGCGCCGCGCCTTCAAGGTTCTGGCGCCGAAGGTCGGTCGCTAACGGCTCGTCTGGAAGCGGCGCGTCGATCCCCGGGCTCGGCATGACCGCCCGGTCTCAGTCAGACGGGTAGCGGACCTCGACCAACAGCTCGGCGGCGGTGACGGCCGCGATCGCCACGTCCTCGTCGTCGCCGACGTGGTTGGCCAGCTATGGCATGTGGCGGCGCACGCGTGCCTCAGCTGCGGCGTTGCGGATGGCTTGGATGCGGTGCGAGTGTGCTGCGATGATCTGATCTCGACTTCTTACCTGCTGAGGTAGACGACATCGTACGGCGCGGCGGGCCTTGCATCCGGTGCCAACGAGATGAGGGAGTCCCGATGCAAGTCAGCAAGGCCCGAGCGCAATACATCCGGTGGTTGGTCGCCGCACGCGATCTGTCCCCGCACACGATCCGAGCTTACGAAGGCGACATCGCCGCGTTCGACCGCCACCTCGGGCTATGGGCAGGCGTGCGGGAGATCGACAGCGAGAGCCTGATCGGCTTCCTCGAGAAGCAGCAGGGCCGGGGACTGTCATCACGGTCAATAAAGCGTCGGGCCTCCGCCCTCCGTGGCTTCTGCAATTGGTTGGTCGCGCGCGGGTTGTTGGAGGCCGACCCCTGGGTCGGTGCGCACGTGGCGGTCGGGCGGGCACGCACGCTCCCACGTGCGGTTGGGCGCCATGACCTGGATCGGCTCATGCGATTCCTACGGAGGGCTGCTGAGGTGAAGGAGGCGCCCCGGCCCGACGAGGCTCTGGTCCGACCGCACGAAGCGACCACGCTCCTCGCGGTCGCGCTGATGGTCGCAACGGGCGTTCGCGTTCAAGAAGTCGTCAGCATCGACGGCCGGGACATCGATGTCGCAACCGGCAGCCTGCGCCTAGTCGGGAAGGGCCGCCGGGAACGCCACGTATTCCTTCCGAACGAGTGGATCACCGATCTCGTGCGGGCCTACCTCACGACGAGAGAAGCGCTCGACGTGAGACATCCACCGCTGCTCTTCAACAGGCACCGCAACCCGCTGACCCCAGCCGCGATGAGGCTTCGACTTCGCAACGCGGCCCGGGAGGCCGGCATCAGCGCGCGGGTGACACCGCACATGCTTCGTCACACGGCCGCTACGCAGCTCATCGAAGCTGGAGTCGACATTCGCTACATCCAGCGTCTCCTAGGTCACGCGAGCCTGACGACTACCGAGATCTATACGCACGTCTCGAATCTTGCGCTCAAGCAGGTCGTTGAGGACGCGGATGTGCTGGGAAGGCTGGTCGACGGACGATAACTAGGAATTATCATAGATGCGCACCTACTCGGACGCAGCCTCCCGGGAGCGCCTTACGGCGTTGGCGCAGGAGCTGGTGCGTCAAGCAGATGACCTCGCGCTGTTTCTGGCCTACGACCGGCCGAGCCGGGTCGACGAGCGCCCGGCGCTTGCGCGCGCCTTCTTCGCGCAGCGGTGCGTGTCGGACCGCCAGCTGAACCAGACGATCGAGGCGTTTCGCGACGTCGGCGCCTACGTCGAGCTGTTCGAGGGCGAGCAGCCGTTCGTCGAGGCGCTCGCGGAGGGCCGGCTCCAAGCGCTGGATCGCCGCCTCAAGGTCGTCTACAACGGTGTCGAGGGCGGCATGGTGGCGGGCGGCTTCGAGCCCGGCCGCAAGGCGCTGGTGCCGACGATCGCGGACTCCTACGGCATCGTCTGCTCGACCTCGAACGCGTATGTGTGCGCGCTTGGGCGCCACAAGTTCCACTATCTGACGTTGATGCGAGCGCTCGGGGTGCGCACGCCGCCCGTCTGGCAGTACGCGCCGCGCATCGGTTGGACGGCGGGCCGGCGACCGCCGGGGGGCACGAAGGTGATCGCCAAGTCGACCTATGAGTCCTGGTCGGTGGGAGTAACGGATCAGTCGATCTTCGTCGTTGACGACGCATGCGAGGAGCGGCTCACAGCGATCGCGGAGGAGATCGCTCAGCCGGTGACCGTCCATCAGTTCGTCTCCGGTCGCGAGGTGTGCGTGCCTATCTTCACCGCCCCCGATCCGGTGATCACCCCGCCCGTCGAAGTGGTCCTTGACAGGGTGTCCGACGACGCCGTCGTCACGATCCACGACGGCTTGCGCGAGGGCGGCGTGTCGTACCGCCGCTTCGACGCGCCCGCGAGCGTGCTCGACGAGCTGCGCCGCCGCGCGCTCGAGGTGTTCGCGCTCTTCGGGCTCGAGTCGTTCGGTCGTATCGACTTCCGCGTCGACTGCGATGGCGAGGCGTGGCTGACCGACGTCGCGGTCTCAGCCGGGTTGAGCGACGAGAGCTCGGGCTTCCGCTCCGTCGCCGAGCTTGGCTTCGACCATCCAGGCTATCTGCGGCTCGTGATCGCGGCGACTTTGGCCGGTCGCGGCCTGCTCCCCTAGTTCTCTCGCCAGAACTCGACCTCGGGCATGCGGAATCCGCGGCCAAAGTTCTGCCAGAGGGGACCGAGCTCCTGCCGGGACTCAGGTCCCACGAGGCACGCGTCCCACTCTCGCGGCGACATCGCCTCGCCGGTGCCCATCACGCGGGCGAGCTCGGCGTGGCGACGCACCAACAGCGGCCGTATCGCGTACGCGATGAGGTCGACCACGGCCGACAGGGCGCTCCACTCCGCCCGTGCGCGCTCGACGTCGCCGGCGACGTACCACGTCGCACAGCGATTCGCCCGAATGAGGTAGACCATGCTGTGCTCAGGGTCGATCCGGTGCTCGCGCAGCTCGGCATCGAGGCGATCGAAGACCTCGAGCGATTCATCGAAGCGCCCGGCGAGGGTGAGGTAGACGGCAAGCGCGTTGTCGGCGTAGAAGGGATCGCCATCGGGATTGAGCGGGGCGATGATCTCCCGCTGCCGCCTGACCGCGTCCTCGGCAGAGACTGCGTCGAGCCGGTACTCGGTCAAGAGCGCGTTCATGCGCGGGAAGTCGAGCCGCGGGAAGACCCCTTCGGGGTAGCCGGCGACCATCTGCTCCAGCTGCTCGTGCACGCTGCGTGACGACTCATATTTTGCGTTACAGATCAGGTTGGCACCGTAATTGGCGAGGGTGCGGTAGTACTCGAGCGGACGCCGCACGAGCGCTTGGTCCTCCTCGGGTCCGTAGTACATGACCGCTGCTCGGGTGCGCCGCAGCGCGGAGTCGGGCTGGTCGAGCCATCCCGCGCAGCGGTTGAGCGTGTACAGCGCGTCTTTGGCAGCCACGTCGAAGCCCGCGCGGTCGCTCAGCATGTGCTGCAGACGACGCTCCAGCGCGCGTCCCGGCTCCTTGTCCGCCAGGTGCGTCAAGCCAAACAGGAGCAACTGCGTGAGCCGGATGCCCAGCTCCGGCTCCTGTTGCTCGTAGCCGTCCCAGGCGCGAAGGATGGATCGTCCCTCGGCGCGGTCCTGCTCGCCGCGGGTCGACATCAGGCACATTGCCCGGAGATAGTCGGCCTCGGCGAGGAGGCTCTTGGGCAGGTCGGGCGGCAGCATGTTCAGAACGTCGTGACAGTCGTCGTACCGGTAGTCGTTGAGGTGCTCCAGCGCGAGCACGAAGCGCTCGACCACGTCGCTCATCCCGGTGGCATCGATCGTCTCGACGATCGCGTCCGGCAGTTGACGCCACGACTCACCCTCCCGCGTTCTCTGCATCGCGGCGTGAACCGCGAGGGCGGCCGCCTCGCGCGGCCGCTCAGCGCTGACCGCGTTGAGGCACCGCAGCTCGTACTCGGCCGGCCGCAGCCTTCGCAGGCAATCCGACAGGCGCTCGTGGATCGCGATCCGGTCCTCGTCGCCGACGTTGAGGAAGAACTGCCGGTAGATGTCGTGGACGAAGCGGCCGATGCCGTCTGACAGCTCGAGCACAGCCTCGTCGCGGCAGTAGCGCAGCAGGCGGGCAGTCTCGTGGTCGTCCGCGTCCGACACGCACACCAGCTCTTCGCGCCGGAAGGTCAGTCCGAGCACGGCCGCGATCTGCAATGCGGCAACGATGTCTCGGCCCATCGGCCCGAGCGACCGGATGCGCTCCGAGAGGAGCCGGCGGATGAAGTCATCCGTGTCGGCGGCTGCCAGGAAGGCTGCGGCCTCTCCGGCGGCGATGCGCGAGGCGCAGCGACCCGCCAAGGCCAGGTGACCCCCCGAGAACGCGTAGATGACATCGGTGACGTCCGCGCCCGGCTCGGGATCGGCGCCGAGCGCGGCGAGCACGCGCTCGAATCCCGCCCGCGGGATACGCGGAAGGTCGAAGGTCCGGGTCGCGCTCGGTTGCAGCAGCGCGTCATGGGCCTGTGGATGCGCCACGTTCTGATAAGGCTCGATCGTTTGAGCCACGAGCAGTCGCATGTCCGTCAGGAAGGGGAAGGCCGACCACATGCGCGGGTCGCGCAGCGAACCGAGGAAGTCGAGCGATCTCGCATCCCACCAGTGCAGGTTGTCCGCGATGAGCAGCAGGGGGCGCTTCTCGCTCAGCCGCTCCAGCTCGTAGAGAATCCGCTGCTCGGTGTCGCCGAGGAACAGCGACCGGTCGCGGCGACCGCTCTGGCGAAGCGCCGCCAGCCCCTGGACGGTCGACGTGATGATCCCGGCGGTGCCGAGCAGCGTCTCGCCGGCCTTGGCGATGTCGGCGAGCGCCGGGACCACGCTTCTCCACCCGCTCGAAAGCCCTGCCATCGCGAACCCGAACGGATAGAACGACGCGTTGCTCTTGAGCACGTCGCCCTCGGCGACGACCGCGCTGCCGCCACCCGCCTGCCACATCGCGCCGATGCCCTTCGCGAGCCAAGACTTCCCGACGCCGGGTGGACCCTGGATCACGGCGATCTCGTTCGACTTCTGCAGGGTCTCCGCAACCCCGGTCGCGACCCTGTCATAGCCGAGGGCGAGCCACGGGTCAGACATGATAATTCCTAGTTATCCGAAAGTCCGTACATCGCGCGAGAGCCTACTTCATCGTGCTCGTGCGGCCGCGGATCAGACAGTGTTGTCCCCCATACCACCGTGGTCGTTTCGAGAGGATGTCGTGGCGTCGCCGCGAGCAGTGAAGGAGTCCGGGGTTCAGCTCTACCACCGCTCGTTTCCCGTCACGTTCGCGAACGCGGCGGGCTGCGAGGTGCTCGATCAGTCCGGGCGGCGGTGGATCGATTTCTTCTGTGGCGCCGGAGCGCTTAATTACGGGCACAACCATCCGCGCCTTGTAGAGGCGGTCGTCATGCATCTGCGCGAGGGGCGGATCGTCCATGCGCTCGACGTCGATACCCCGGTGAAGCAGGCGTTCATCGACCGCCTCGGACAGTTCCTCGGCTTGAGCGGGCTCGACTACCGGGTCCAGTTCTGCGGGCCGACCGGGGCGGACGCGGTCGAGGCCGCGTTGAAGCTGGCGCGCAAGGTGACAGGCCGACCCGGCGTCATCGCGTTCTCTGGATCGTTCCACGGGATGACGCGAGGGGCGGCAAGTGTGTCGAGCAGCCGGCAGGTCCGCGAGCTGGCGGCGGGGGGTTGTGCCGACACGACCTTCGTTCCGTACGCCGTCGGACCGAACGGCCCCTGCGACGTCCTCGACCAAGTCGCCGCCCGGCTCGCTGACGACATGTCGGGCCTGTCGCCGCCCGGGGCGATCATCGTCGAGGCGCTGCAGTTCGAGGGCGGGCTGTACGCGGCCCCCGCCGCCTGGCTGAGGCGGCTGCGCGAGATCGCGAGCCAGCACGGGATCGTCTTGATCCTCGACGAGATCCAGTCGGGCTGTGGTCGCGCCGGCAGCTTCTTCGCGTTCGAGCGCGCCGGCATCGTGCCCGACATCGTCACGCTCTCGAAGTCGCTGAGCGGGCTGGGGCTGCCGCTGTCGGTCTGCTTGATCGCCCCGGCGTTGGACGCGTGGGCGCCCGGCGACCATACCGGCACCTTTCGCGCCAACCAGCTGGCGCTCGCGTCGGCGACGACCGCACTCACGCTGTGGGAGGAGCCGGAGCTGGCGGGTTCGCTGGCCGAGGGTGGCGCCCAGCTCGCGGCCTTTGCTGAGGAGCTCGCGACCGGCGGCGACGTGACGGCCCGCATCCGCGGCATGGCGCTCGGGCTCGAGGGTTCCGAGCCGGCCTGGGCGCCCGCGGTTCAGAGGGAGGCGTTCAAGCGGGGCCTGCTGGTCGAGACGTGTGGTCGCGACGGGCGGGTGCTCAAGGCATGTCCTCCGCTCACGGCCACGTCCGACGAGCTGGCCGAGGGCCTGGAGCTGCTCGCGTCGGCGATCGCGCATGCGAGCTCTCAGGAGCTCGCGCCGGCCGGATGAGCCTCCTCGACGCCGGCAGGCGACCCTTCGCGGTCGGGCGTGCGGACGTCGCCAGCGTCCGTGCCTTTCACGCGAGACTTCCCGGCTACGCCCTCAGCCCGTTGCGCGAGAGCGCCGATCTCGCGCGCTACCTGGGTGTTCGCACGGCGCTGGTCAAGGACGAGCGCCTGCGACTCGGGCTCCCGTCCTACAAGATCCTGGGCGCCGTCTGGGCGGCGGCGCGCTGCCTCGCCGAGCGGGGAAACGACCACGATGGGAGCCTCGCGAGCATCCGCGCGGCGGTCGCCGCCGAACCCGATCGGTTGATCTTCGTTGCGGCGAGCGACGGCAACCACGGCCGGGCGGTCGCGCGCGTCGCCAAGCTGGTCGGCGGCGACTCGGTGATCGTGCTGCCCGCTGCCATCGCCGCGGCGCGCGCCGATGCGATCGCTCGCGACGGAGCGCAGGTGCTGCGAGTCGACGGCTGCTACGACGACGCCGTCGAGAAGGCGGAAGCGCTCGCTGCGAACGCGACGAACGTCGTCTTCGTCACCGACACCACCCGGGAGGCGGCGGTCGATGCCGGCGAGTGGTCGATCGAGGGCTACGGCACGATCTTCGACGAGCTGGACCAGCAGATAGGCGCGAGGCACCCGGCGCGCACGGGGCGCACGCTCTTCGCCGTCCAGGCGGGCACGGGTGCCCTCGCCGCGGCGGCGGCCCGCCATGTCGAGGCACGCTGGCCGCTTGAGCGGACCCGGCTCGTCACGGTCGAGCCGGAGTCGGCGGCCTGCGTGAAAGCGGCTATCGAGGCGCGCCAGCCTGTTCAGTTGCCCGGGTCGCACGCGTCGGTCATGGCGACGCTCAACGCCGGACGCGTCTCGTCGGCGGCGTGGCCGGACATCGCGCGCCGTGTCGACGCGGCGGTTGCGATCGATGACGAGAAGTTGGTCGACGCGCTGCGAGTGCTGGCCGCCGCGGGGTTCGATGTCGGGGAGAGCGGTGCCGCCGGACTCGCTGGCGCCAAAGCCTACGTCGAGGCGCTCGAACGCCCGAACGCGCCGGAGCATGTGATTGTTCTGCTCACCGAGGCGGTCGTCGACGTCGCCCTGCACGAGCGCTTGCTCGCCAAGGGTGCAAGTCCGAAGCTCCCAAACTGAAGCTCGATGCTCCGATGGCGAGAGGCGGACTCGAACCGCCGACACCACGAGTTTCGTGGGGGTTTAGGACGTGGGCGGCGGCTGGAGTCCCATTGCGGCGTCGATGTGTGCGATCAGTGTTTCGACGGAGCGAGCTGCGTTCTCGATGGTGGGGGCGAGTTGGGTGTTGGCTTGCTCGTCTGCGAGTCGGGCGTAGGCGGCTGGCCACGCTGGTGGGATCGCCAGCGTGGGCGGCCAGGGGTGGGTGTCGCGTGCGGTGAAGATTTCCCGGCACGCTTGGCGGACGCGCGGAAGGTCGGCGTCGTCGAGTAGGGGTTGGACCAGTTGGAGGTCGATCAGGTCGCGCACGCGTGGGTTGTAGCGTCCGTCGAGCGACTTGGTGCAGGCGTGGAGTTTCTGGTGGGCGATCAGGTATGGGAGTCCGACGATGGGAACGCGGTCGGCGGCTGGCAGGCCGAACTGGGTGAGGTCGAACGGGTCGACTTCGTCGATGTCGAGGACTTGGGCGACCTCGGCGGGAGCGACCTCGAGCGTCACGGTTCCCCAGCGGCGGCCGCGGTAGTCGAGGTAGATGTCGACCCCGGGCGTAGTCCCGCAGCCATCCGTGCAGGACGCGGATGTTGTGAGGCGGCTTTGACTTCGGGAAGCTCACGACGCCAATTGTGCCTGCCGGGCGCGGGTCTCGATGTCGGCGAGCGCCGCGCCGCGGAGGAGTCCGCGGCGGCGGGCTGTGTCGATCGCTTGGTCGATGAGCTTGGGATCGACGTGGGTGTCAATCGCGTCCTCGATGGATTGCGCAGGCGTCACGACGGGGATTCCCTCGACGAGGGTGCGATCCGAATCGGCGAGATCGCGATGGTGGATCGCGTAGGTCGAGGGAATATCGCGGTTGATCCGGTAGCTGCGTGGGACCGTGATGTGGACCTTGGTCGGGTTGATGTCGCAGAAGTCATGCAGCTCGAGGGCTGTGTCGTGGGAGAGGACCCCTCGCGTGCGTCGTGGCCAAAGCACGGCCTCCATCAGGTGCTCGCGCCCGGTATGGGGGATGACCTTGAACCGATAGAGGCCACGCGCGACACGCTCGATGGTCCCGCGACGCTCCATGTCTACGAGGCGCTGTGGATCGACACCGAGCGAGCGGGCGTCATCGGCGGTTATGAACCCGTACTGGTCGAAGGCTCGATCGAGGAGGATGTCGCGGGTAGCGGGGCACATACACAAAGTATGGCAAAACGCAATACTTTGTGCTGTGCCGGGTACGTCGGAGAAAGGTCAAGTGTCGTCAGAAGCTAAAGCCCAGCTATAGCTATGTCTGACTAGTTTCCGGCGGAATGCGATTTGGGCTCAATCGCATCGCCTACGGCCAGGACGGCTACTTCACGAGCCGACAGGCTGGTGAGCACGGGTTCACAGCACAGCTACTACCCGCAAATCGGCACGTCGGTCAGCTGACAACTGGCATCCGAGCTGGCCACCTGCGTTCTTGCTCGGACGTTTAGGACTCCAAACGCGATCTGGAGCCCCAAACCAACCTGATCCCGCTCCAAGGCTGACGCCGAGAACGACGGCTTGTTTGCAGGCACTTCCCGAGATGGCGAGAGGCGGACTCGAACCGCCGACACCACGATTTTCAGCGAGGCGGAGAGAGGGCTGTGAGGGCGCGGAAACCGCATTGGAACGCGGAATGCCGGACCGCCCGAGCGCCGCTGTACCCGTGGATACGGGCGGATTCGTGGGGGTTTGGGACTCCGGGCGGGGTTGGAGTCCCAATGCCCCGGGGGTTCGCCGGTCGCGAGTGGCGAGGACGCGCCGCAAGCTCAGCAACCGCTACATGCTTCGAGTGCTCGCACGGGCTGGCGACTAAGGTCAGGCGGGGCCTGAGCGGGCCGCCATTTCAGATGGCGGCGCATAGGCTGGCCCCCGTGTCCACGGGCTGGAGGACGACGTCGTCCCGATCGCGACCAGCGCCGCCTTGGCGCGCGCCCTGCGCGTTAGGTCACATTCGAGCGGGTCCCTTACGCCGGGCACGTCCAGTCCTGGAACGTCGCGCTCGTCCGCTACGAGGCCCGTTTGCGCGGGTTCCTCGCCGACATGCGCTGAGCACCGCAGCCTCTACCGCCAAATGGCGAGAGCCGGACTCGAACCGCCGACACCACGCTTTCTAGAGGGGCTCGTGATGCCAATGAAGACAGGGCGCAGGGAAAGCTCCGAACCGCTCCGCTTGTGGGGCCGGGTTTCTAGGGCTTTCCGGGGGATTTGGGGACCGATATGCCCAGCCCGTCCCTAATCGCGGTTACGCAGCTGAAGCGATCACGCGGCGACGCTTGAAAACTTCGCGACGTGGGAGCCATACGAGAACGAACGTCCTGTACGAGTTCGACAGAGCGTCAACCCTGAGTGCGGTGATCTCGTTGTTTCGGTTGGGGTATGTCCAGTCGCCGGCAGGACTCCCCCAGCCAGCGCACGCACGCGCCTGCTCGACGAACCCGAACGGGTTGCTCCGCAACACCGTCGGCCACGTCGCCGGATCCTCGAAATGGGCGCGCCAACCGGTCGAACATACGGCCTCGCGGCGGCGGTACGCAAGCGGCGTCTGATCGCATGGCGCGGGCTCTAGCACTATGCCTGCAACGGGATAACGTTGAGTCTCCACATATCGGCGAAACGTTGCGTGGCGCGAAGCGCCAAACATGTTCGAAAGTTCGACAACAGTCGCCGCGCTGACGGCATATTGAGCGGCGATCTCCGTGAAACGGTCGCGCTGAAAAAGCAGCTCCGCGGCACCCTGATTTGCCTCTACCTCAAAGAGCACGGTAGTTCTTGGCGACAAGCTCATCGCATTGTCGGCGAACCCAGTCCGGCCGTCATCGATGTGCTGCCAGGGGAACAGATCGTGGGCGGTTTCGTGCAGGCGCTTGAAGGCCTTCTGGCCTACCAGATCCGTTGTGGGGTTGATGTGCACCTCCCGCGTCTTCCGGTCAAGAACCGCATGGACTTTGCCGGCGACGCGGCGGAGTATCCCTCGGAGATGCGAAGGCGCCTGGGCGATGGCGCTCTCGCTCAAAAAGCCTTCTGATGCCTCGGACAACCCCGCCGCCGCAACAAGGTCTGCGACCGGAGTCGGGAACCGACCATAGGCATCCGCTCGTCGCAGGAGGGCGTCGGTATGCCGCATGATGTCGCTTCCGCTTTCGAGATCTTGAAGCACCGCCTCTAGCCGCCCTTTCCGTCGCGGAGTAACCGGAGATACGCCGTGAGTGCCGTCTCCTCCTCATCCGTTAGCGGCTCGCTTGACAAGGCGTGCGATAGGCCGCGGCGTGATCTCGCGGAGCTCGGCATGACGTACCCGGCGCGGCGCATGAGATCCGCGTAGTTGAGATCGAGCGCAATGCTAAGGCGGTGAAGGACGTTGGGGGAAGGATCCTGGACGTCCCCGCGCTCGAGCTTCTGCAGATACGTAGGCGAGATGCCTGCGGACTCTGCGACGGCCCGAAGCGATCGCTCTTTGATGGCTCTTGCTCGGCTGAGCGCTTTGGCTAGCTCGGTGCTTGGCACTGCGGCTCCCTTAGGCGGTGTCCTCTAGAGAGGACATCGTACACCATGGTTGACGATCCGCCGAGACTTCTGTTATCTTGAGTTGACGACGTCAACTATGGTGTACAAGGAGCAATAGCTATGCAGCCAGCAGCTCAAACCGAGAAGAACGGTCACGAGACCGGCAAGCCCGCCCGCAGCGTGGAGATCCTGGTGAACGGGAAGCCAGTCCAAGTTCCATCCGAGGTCACGGGGGCCGAGATCAAGGCAGCCGCCAAGGTGCCGCCTGATTTCAGGCTCTTCCGGGTGAAGGGGCAGCAGGAGATCCCGGTTGGCGATGACGAGCGGCTTCGCGTTCGGCAACACGAGAAGTTCGTCGCCTCGCCGACTCTAGACCCTGCCTTCATCTCAAATCCGAAGCACGCTGAGGCAGTTGAGACCGTTCGGGACGCCTTCCCGAATCATCAGGTAGTGGCAGAGGAGCCGGGAGACGGAACGACGGTGATCACCGTTCGGAGCATCAACGCCGGAGACGGGTGGAACGTTCAAGAGTTGCACCTGTCGGTCAAGCTCCACATCACCTTTCCGTCCTCGCCGCCTTATCCGTTCTATGGTCCCCCTGGGCTAGCGCGAACGGATGGGCGCGCCTTCTCCCAGATCCAGCCTCAGGTGCAGTTTGAGGGCGCAGCACGAGCTCAAATTTCGCTCTCGAAGCCCTTCGATCCGACCATCGAGACGCTAGGTGCCCGTCTTGTGTCCGTCGTGGACTGGTTGAGGAACCCACGATGAGGTGGTCAGCGCGCATCACCCAGCGTGACTACGAGCAACTTCGGGCGCACCTTCACCCGGGCGACAACGACGAGCATGCCGCCTTTCTATATGCGGGGGCTATGAAAACGGCCGGGGGCCGACGTCTGCTCGTGCGTCGTGTGATTCCGGTTCCTGACTGCGATTTCGGCCCGAGCGATCGCGGTGGGTACCGACAAGTCTCCGCACGTGCACTTACCCGAGCGGCGATTCGGTGCGAGGCTGAGGGCTTCCGGCTCATGTGGGCGCACAGCCATCCAGGGGCAGACCGCCACGTGGGGTTCAGCGAGCCAGACCGCGCGACGCATAAACGGGCGCACCCGCACATGATCGACATGACCGGCGGTCAGCCTGTGGCGTCGCTCGTGCTTGGGACCAACTCCGTAGCGGGCGAGATCTGGCAGCCGAACGGGGAGGTGGTTGGTCTAGACCATATGGACGTCGTGGGGGCGAGAATGGAGCGCCTGACCGCTTCGCCACGACGCGTCGGTCCTCCCGCTGCCCGGTTTGATCGACAGGTCAAGATGTTCGGTCCTAGCGGCCAAGCGGCGCTTCGTGGCCTGACGGTGGCCGTGGTAGGTGCCGGCGGCGGCGGTTCGCTGCTCGTGCAGAGCCTCGCCCATCTCGGAGTGGGCCGCATCCTGATCGTCGACTTTGATCGCGTCAGCACCACCAATTTGTCGAGAATCGTTGGCGCGACGCCACGGGATGCCCGCCGCGCCCGCCGCAAGGTTGATGTTCTCCGGCGCCTAGTGCGTTCCATAGATCCGAGCATTGAGGTGCTCGCGATTCAAGGTGACATCACGTACGCCGATGACGCGAAGCTGCTGCTTCAGTCCGACTTCATCTTCTCGGCGTCTGACACTCAGCTCGCCCGCTTTGCGGTGAACGCAATATGTCACCAATACCTCATTCCAGGTGCGCAAGTGGGGGCCAAGGTGGTTACCGGGGACAATGGCGATGTCCATCTTGCCTATGCCATGCACCGGCCTATAGGTCTCGACGGGCCTTGTCTCGAGTGCGGAGGCGGGATCGATCCCGACGCGCTTCGGCGGGAGCAACTAGATGACCTTGCGCGTCGTGATCAGAACTACGTGGATGACGCGGATGACGCCGCCATTGTTGATCCGTCCGTGATCACGCTGAACAGCGCCGCCGTAGCTATGGCGATGCTGGACTTCCAGTTCTCGGCGACTGGCATGTTCCCCAGAGGCGTCCAGCTAGGGCAGCGCATCTACCATGCTCCAGAGCGGGCCATGCGTGAGCGCGATGCCGCGCCACGTAGCGGCTGTCGCTGGTGCGATCGGGACCTCGCGGGCGGTTCCTTTGCTCGTGGCGACGATCACGTGCTTCCGCTTCGTCCAGGGACGTCGCCGCCCCGCGCTCCGCGCGGAACCCTCAGAACTCTGTGGCGTTGGGGTGGAGGCGGTGGGAACTAAACAACCTGTGGACCCACCGCCTGGTTAACCGAGTCGCGAGTCTAGGGCGCCGCCGAGGGTATTGAGGCGATCGAAATCTGACTGCTCAGAAGCAAGTCGAGACGGCTGTGGACGGACCGGTGCGACGTACTTGTCCTCCTCGCCCTCCCGTGCGGGCGCCACCGTCGCGAGCTGGTGAACCGCGAGTTGGGCGATCCGGAGCCCAGGCGCAAGGGCGATCGGACTGTCGCCATCGTTGACGAGCTCCAATGTCAGGCACCCGCGAAAACCGGGATGAACGAAGACCGCCGTCGCGACGATGAGTCCTACCCGCCCCCACGACGACCGACCTACTACATAGGCGGCCATATTGTCCGGGAGCCGGAGGTACTCCAACGTAGCCGCGAGAACGAAGTGTCCCGGATGGAGCCACAACTTTTCTCCAAAAGGAACGACCACGCGCTCCTGAATATCATCGACTCGCTCTTGGCTGTCGGAACTGGCGTCTAGCCCGGGGCGTCGAGTGCGCTGCAGCAGCAAAAACTCGGTTCCCAACCGAAGGTCGACGGCGCCACGGCCGATCTGCTCTCGCTCCAACAGAGGAGTAATTATGAGTCGTTTGTCGAGATCCGGCTCGTCAAACATGGCCCGTTCGAGATCGTCGCGTCCGAGTAGCGTCACGATGGGTCCCAGGCCAGGGTCACGGTGCTCATCTCGATTGCCTTACCGACAAGGTCTTGCAGCCGTTGATCTGCGAGCGCCGTCACCATCCCAGAGGGGTTGTCTCCATGCTCACTAAAAGCATGCTGCCATCCTCCCAGGAGGATGGAGTGGCTCGTGAGGGGCTGATCGAGCCCTACTGGCAGAATTAGTCTGGACAACAGCTCTGCCGCCTCGTGGGCCGCCGTGTGACACGCCGCAGGGTCGAGAGCGTCGGCGCCGATACGGGCGATAGCCGCGTCCTGGAACAGGACGGCGTGCGTGAGTAGCTGATCGCGCAAGAAGGTGTGTTGCGGTTGCATTGCGCCGCTGCCTGCATCTGTTGCGATCTCGTCAAGCCAGCCAGTTACACCTGGAGCTACGGCCTCCATGTACGGACGCCATCCCCGACGATCAAGGTGATCGAGGGCGAGACGTACACGGAGCGTATTGGGAGGGTGATCCGTACTAGGCTCACCGTAGGACAGCGGCATGACGAACATCGCAAAAGCCCACAGGAATGCCGGTCCCGATGCCTCGAGTGCTAAGTGATCGCAGAGGAGCTCCTCGATCCAGGAGTGAAGCCAGTTGCGAAGCAACCCGGCGACCTGCGTCTTCGCGAGCGAGGGATACGTGACGGCTATGTCGTCAACCGCCTGTTGGAACGCGTCGGTGAACGACGAATCGGCATCAAGGGCGGTCTGAACTGTGTCGGTGAGTTGATGCTCGTCAGCGCTCGCGTGACCGAGCTCGTGGGCAAAGATTGGGTGAAGAAGGAGGCGGTCGGAGTCGCTAAGTGGGTAATTGAGGACAATCGGACGGCGCGTCGTGCTCGGCGTGAAGCCCGGTGTCATCGTGATCACTGCGGAGAACGGCCAGCTTGTCGTGGCGTACATGTACTCAGGGTCTGGCACGACGACTAGATCAACATCGGGAGCGACGAGCGAACGGGCGTACTCCTCCGTCATATAGAGGCTCCCGAGATTCAAATTCGGGGCACGCGTCGCGGCCAGCCACGGGAGCGCGGCATGTCCGCCGCGAAGCATGAGAAGTCCTTGGCGCAGGCTTCGAGCGAACGCCCTCCGCACCGGCTCGGGCGCGTTGGCTGACGGCACGCCGGTCATCCGGTGCTCGACCGCGCCAAGTAGATCGAGTACGTGGTCGCGAAGAGCTTCGCCCCGTTTACCCCTTGGCTTGGCTAGCCGAGGGTCCTCACGGAGGGTCTCGAGCTCTTGCCGTGCGGCGGCTAGAAGGAACTCGAGATCGCTGACGCCCCCGTCCACCCCCGTCCCTCCTTCCGGGACGAGAGCAGAGAGTTGCTCGCGACCAGTTGGTGCTCTCCGACCATGCCAAAGAGGTCGAGTACCGGCTTTATGCGCTCCATCGCATCAGTGGCCAGTGCTCCGGTAGCCGCCTCTCTGAGGACGTCGGCCATCGTGGAAAGCAGGTCGGTTGCGCTCGTCTCCGGCTGCTCCCGCGCAAGCGTCGCTACAACCGAAAGGGCGGAGTCAGTGGCCGCGAGCGCGTGAGCGCTCGTCGGAGCGGACAAGGGGTGCTCCGTTCGCTGGAGCGCCGCCTCCAGTACGGCAGCGGCTGTCTCCAGCACCTCCGCTTGTGGAGCGGGCAGATCTGAGCCGGCCACGGCCTTGTCGAGCGCTAGGACCACGTCATCAGCCCATAGGCCAAGGGCCGCAGTCGAACTTAGCTCCTCTAGGTGTTGGAGATCGCGCATGGGCATGCCCTTTGGTCGGAATCTACCGCAGATCTGGTTGCTCGTGCTACACGGTACGGTGTAGCACCGACGGAACTCTAGATATGGCCCGTGGCGACCCCCAGACGAACATTCGGCTCTCGCAAAGCCGGTACGAAGTTCTCGAGGCGGCGGCTTTCGTGTACCGGACGGGGAGCCCTACGAAGCTCGCCCAGCAGATCGTCGACGAGGCGATTGATGACTACGCTCGGCGGGAGACTGTGCAGAAGGCCTTGGCGGCGCGAAGAGAGCAGGCGGCTGCTGGTGCGGGCAAGCTCGCGCACCTATCGGCCAAGAGGCGAAGCAAGGCGCCAAAGGTTCCGGGGAATGAGACCTAGCTGTAAGAACCGGCCAGGTTGTTTCCGGTCAGCTGGTGTAGGCGGCTGATCGGGGGCTGGCGGCTGAGGGAGCCGTGTGGTCGTCGGTGATTGTAGGTCCAGAGCCAGCCGTCGAGGG
>Ga0190272_10000621_pt1 | contig 18109 bp, 19 predicted proteins | sample Popmic504T_FD_133746 | JGI IMG/M metagenome (GOLD analysis project Ga0190272, IMG submission 133746) | Populus adjacent soil microbial communities from riparian zone of Shoshone River, Wyoming, USA - 504 T | ecosystem: Environmental > Terrestrial > Soil > Riparian zone | place: USA: Wyoming... | reverse complement strand
TCGTGGCCGACGAGGAAGTCGAGCAGGTCGCCCGTTTCCTCCGCGAACAGGGCGCGCCGCAGTACCTCGAGGAAGTCACCTCCAGCCCAGAGGAAGAGGAGGAAGGCGGCGGCTATGGCGAGGAGAGCAGCGCCAGCAACGACCTCTATGACCAAGCCGTCGCGGTGGTCACCCGCGACCGCAAGGCCTCGACCAGCTACATCCAGCGCCGCCTGCAGATCGGCTACAACCGGGCCGCCTCGCTGATGGAACGCATGGAAAGAGAGGGCGTTGTTGGGGCCGCCAACCATGCCGGCAAGCGCGACATCCTCTGCGGACCGCCGCCGGCCTAACCGCCCTTTGGTGAACGGCTAGTCATCCTGGCGCCGCATTACGGCCCCCGCGGGGACATTTGCGCGCCGGACAGCCAAGCCATAGTGAGGGCGATAAGGAGCCTTCCTATGACCACTTCCCTGCCGACCACGAGCCGCCGCGCCGCCCTGATGGGCCTGAGCGCCATGGGCGGCCTCCTCGCCCTGCCCCTGCCGGCGCTCGCGGCGCTATCGGCGGGCGACCAGGCGCTGGTCAACCAGGCGGTGGCCTACCTGCAGTCAATGAAGTCGGTGAAGGGCCGCTTCGTGCAGACCGATGCGCGCGGCGCCACCACCCAGGGGACCATCTACCTGCAGCGCCCGGGCAAGGCGCGGTTCGCCTATGACGCCCCCTCGGGCCTGACGGTGGTGTCGGACGGCGCCCGCGTGTCGGTGCAGGACAAGCGCCTGAAGACCTTCAACCAGTATCCGCTGTCCTCGACGCCGCTGGCCCTGCTGCTGGCCCGCGAGGTGCGCCTCGACAAGGGCGTGCAGGTCACCAAGGTCACCCGCCTGGCCGACGGCTTCACCCTGACCGCCGTGGACGCCCGCAAGAAGACGCGCGGCCAGATCAGCCTGACCTTCACCAGCAGCCCGGTGCGCCTGGTCGGCTGGAACGTCACCGACGCCCAGGGCGGCTCGACACGGGTGCGGCTGACCGGGTTGCAGGCGACCAGCATTCCCGCCTCGATGTTCGTGATGCGCGATCCCCGGCCCAAAAGCGCCGCCCGCTGATTGTGTTGTTTGCGCCACAAGCAAGCGTGAAGTTCGTTTTCGCTTGACTTTGGGCCTCGCCGTGGCAATTCTGCCACCATGGCTTGGCGCTGCGAAAGCTGGCGCCTCGTACACCGTTCCGGATTCTATCCCCTCCCGTGGCGGCGTGAAACACCACTAGGCCCCGGCGCGTCCCCTCGCGCCGGGGCCTTTTCTTGCCTAAAGACCCTGCATGCGTCTGCGTATCGCCACCTGGAACATCAACTCGGTCCGCCCGAGAACCCATCACATCGCCCGCTTCGTCGACGAGGCGGCGCCGGACGTCATCTGCCTGCAGGAGATCAAGTGCCGCGAGGGTGAGTTCCCCCGCCAGGCCTTCGCCGACGTCGGCTTCCCCCACATGAAGATCGCCGGCCAGAAGGGCTGGCACGGCGTCGCCATCGCCTCGCGTCTGCCGATAGAGGATGCGCCCGGCCTGGACGTCTGCCGCGAGGGCCACGCCCGCTGCGTCGGCGGCAAGGTGGCGGGCGTCGAGATCCACAACTTCTACATCCCAGCCGGCGGCGACACGCCTGACCGCGAAACCAATCCCAAGTTCGACCACAAGCTCGACTTCTATGAAAAGCTGACCGCCGAGCTGGCCAAGCGCGATCCCAAGGACCCGATCCTGGTCACCGGCGACCTCAACGTGGCGCCCGGCGAGCACGACGTCTGGAACCACCGCTACATGTCCAGGGTGGTCTCCCACACCCCCGTCGAGGTCGAGGCGTTCGACGCGCTGAAGGCGTCGCTGAACTTCACCGACCTGGTGCGCGAGGCCATTCCCGACCCGCAGAAGCTGTTTTCCTGGTGGAGCTATCGGGCAATGGACTTCCGCGCCTCGAACCGGGGCCTGCGGCTGGACCACATCCTGATCACGCCGGGCCTGCGGGAAGCGGCCTTCCGCCTGGGCGCTCCGGCCGCCCGCGTCCACGACACCGCCCGTGAATGGGAAAAACCCAGCGACCATGCCCCGGTCTCAGCCGACTTCGTGCTCTAGGGCTGCAGCCGGTAGCCGCCCGCCTCGGTCAGCAGGATGGAGGCGCTGGCGGGGTCGGGCTCGATCTTCTGGCGCAGGCGGTAGACGTGGGTTTCCAGCGTGTGGGTGGTGACGCCGGCGTTGTAGCCCCACACCTCCGTGAGCAGTTCCTCGCGCGACACCGCCTTCTCGCCGGCCCGGTAGAGATACTTGAGGATCGATGTTTCCTTCTCGGTCAGCCGGATCTTCCTTTGCCTGTCGTCGACCAGCAGCTTGGCCGAGGGCCGAAACTCGTAGGGGCCGATGCGGAAGAAGGCGTCCTCGGAGGCCTCGTGGCTGCGCAGCTGGGCGCGGATGCGGGCCAGCAGCACCCCAAACCTGAACGGCTTGGTGACATAGTCGTTGGCCCCACTGTCCAGCCCCAGGATGGTGTCGCTGTCGCTGTCGGCGGCGGTCAGCATGATCACCGGGGCGGTGACGGCGCCCTTGCGCATCAGCCGGCAGGCCTCGCGGCCGTCCATGTCGGGCAGGTCGACGTCGAGCAGGATGAGGTCTGGCCGCACCTCGCGCGCCAGGCGGATGCCGTCGGTGGCGGTGGGCGCCTCGACGGCGGCGAACTCCTCGTGCAGCTGCAGCTGTTCGGCCAGAGCGCCGCGCAGCTCCTCGTCGTCGTCGATGATCAGGATCGTCTTGCGTTGCGCCATGGGGCTCCAAGATGCACTGGATTGAGGCGGCAAGCCAAGCAAGGACGGCCCACCAGATGAACTTCACCGCCTGGAGCGATGGGCGCTTCGTCCTAAACGCGCGAACCGTGCGTTGCGCTCTGGGCAAGGGCGGCGTGATCGAAGCGGCAGACAAGCGCGAGGGTGACGGGGCCACGCCATTAGGCGTCTGGCCAATGCTGCGGGTGGTCTATCGGCCCGATCGCGGCGAGGCCCCTGGGACGGCGCTGCCGGTCGCCGCCATCGCGCCTTCCGACGGCTGGTGCGACGATCCGGAAGACGGCGCCTACAACCAGCCGGTGACGCTGCCCTACCAGGCCAGCTGCGAAACCATGTGGCGCGAGGACGAGCTCTACGACGTGGTGGTCATCCTGGCCCACAACGACGATCCGCCGGCGCGCGGCATGGGCTCGGCCATCTTCCTGCATTGCGCCAAGCCAGGCTATCCGCCGACCGAGGGCTGCGTGGCGCTGGCCAGGGCCGACCTGCTGGAGCTGCTGGAGGCGGCCCGGCCGGGCGACGCCATCGAGGTCAGGCGGGCCTAGCGCCGAACAGCGCCGAGCCGACGCGCACGCTGGTGGCGCCAAAGCGCACCGCCGTCTCGTAGTCGCCGCTCATGCCCATCGACAGCCTGGCCAGTCCGTTGCGCGCCGCGATCTTGGCCAGCAGCGCGAAGTGCGGCCCGGCCGGCTCAGCCTCGGGGGGAATGCACATCAGCCCCTCGATGGTGAGGCCATAACTATCGCGGCAGGCGGCGATGAAGGCGTCCGCCTCGGCTGGAATGACGCCGGCCTTCTGCGGCTCCTCGCCGGTGTTGACCTGCACATAGAGGCGCGGAGCCTTGCCGGCGCGGGCGGCCTCCTCGGCCAGCACGCGGGCAAGCTTCTCACGGTCGAGGGTCTCGATGACGTCGAACAGCGCCATCGCCTCGCGCGCCTTGTTGGTTTGCAGCGGCCCGATCAGCCGCAGCTCCACGCCTTCTCGCCGCAACGACCAGCGCTCGGCCGCCTCCTGCACGCGGTTCTCGCCGAACACCCGCTGGCCGGCGGCGAGCATGGCCTCCACCCGCTCGTCCGGCTGCTGCTTGGAGACCGCCACCAGCGTGACCTCGCGGCCCCCAGCCGCGGCGGCGATCTTGGCGAGCACGCCCTGGCGGGCGGCGGCGATGTCCTGGAGCAGGGGATCGGCTGTCACGGCGCCCTTATAGCAAAAACGCCCGGGGCTGCGGCCACGGGCGTCTGCGAAACAGTGATACGATGGCGAGAAGCCTAGAACTTGAACGCGCCTTCGAGGCGGACCTTCGGAGCGGCTTCCTCGGCGTCGCGCTTGCGCACCGGGGCGTCTGTGGTCGACTCGACGCCGACGGCGCCGCCGACGCGCAGCGACGGGGTGATGCGGAAGAAGGCCCCGGCTTCGACGTCCTTCCACTGGGCGTCACGGCTGGAGAGGTCCAGCTTCAGGCCCCAGCGGCCCTTCTTGGTGTCCCATTGCAGGATCTTGTTGGGCTGCGCGGCCGCCGCCTGGGCGTTGAAATCACCCCTCACGGTGAACGCCTCGGCAGCGGCCGGCGTGGCGGCGCGCGGCTTGGCGCTCTGGGCATAGGCGTTGCTCGCGGTCCCAAGAAGGACCAGCGCGCCGACCGCCGCCAGAATGCGCCCTTGCGCCATCGCCACCCTACTGCCCCCCGTTAGCCTGTTCCAAGGTTCTCCAGCCCCGGAGACCTTGCTCGACTGTCGATTAAGGACTCCTCGGGTCCCGGGTCAACGCCCCATGACGTGAGTCCGATGCCGCGCCTGCCGATTCCTGCCAAGCCTGTGGCGATAAGGCCACGCGATTCCCGTTTGGAAGCGGCTTCGCCTTGTTGTAGACCCGCTTTCGGGCTTTTGGGGTGTGTCCGGCGCGGCAATCGCGACGGCGAAAAGACCAGTTGGAGCAGAACATATGGCGTTTGTGCGTGGGTTTGTGCGGGGGCCGGTGATGCGTGGCGTCACGATCGGACTGCTGGCGCTCACCCTGACCGGCGTCGCCGCCTGCGGCGGCAACAGCGCGGCGCGCACGGTGCAGACCGAGGAGGAGGGCCGTGGCCTGTTTGGCCTTGGCCTGTTCGGCGGCGGCGACAACGATCGCCAGGGCGGTCCGGCCCAGATCGGCGTCAATGGCTATCTGTGGCGCGCCAGCCTCGACACCCTGGCCTTCATGCCGCTGGCCTCGGCCGACCCTTACGGCGGCGTCATCATCACCGACTGGTACGCCAGCCCCGAGGCCCCGACCGAGCGCTTCAAGGCCACCGTCTACATCCTCGACACCCGCCTGCGCGCCGATGGCCTCAACGTCACCCTGTTCAAGCAGGTCGGGACCAATGGCGTCTGGGTCGACGCGGCCGCCTCGTCGCAGACCGAGACCGACCTTGAGAACGCCATCCTGACCCGCGCCCGCCAGTTGCGCCTGGCCAACGTCAACGGCTAATACCCGGCGCCTGATGGCCCGCTACAATCCGAAAGACACCGAGCCCAAGTGGCGTGACGCCTGGGCCAAGGCGGATGTTTTCCGCGCGTCGAACGACGTGTCCGACCGTCCCAAATACTACGTCCTCGAGATGTTCCCCTATCCGTCGGGGCGCATCCACATGGGCCATGTGCGCAACTATGCCATGGGCGACGTGGTGGCGCGCTTCAAGCGAGCCCGGGGCTTTAACGTGCTGCACCCGATGGGCTGGGACGCCTTTGGCATGCCGGCCGAGAACGCGGCCATGGAGCGCGGCGTCCACCCCAAGGGCTGGACCTACGACAACATCGCCGCCATGCGCGAGCAGCTGAAGCTGCTGGGCCTGTCCATCGACTGGTCCAGGGAGTTCGCCACCTGCGACCCGGAATACTATGGCCAGCAGCAACGCTGGTTCCTGCGCCTGCTTCAGAAGGGCCTGGTCTATCGCAAGGAGGCCCAGGTCAATTGGGACCCGGTCGACATGACCGTGCTGGCCAACGAGCAGGTCATCGACGGCCGCGGCTGGCGCTCCGGCGCGGTGGTCGAGAAGCGCAAGCTGACCCAGTGGTTCCTGCGCATCACCGACTACGCCGACGCCCTGCTCGACGGCCTGAGCACTCTCGACCGCTGGCCGGACAAGGTGCGGACCATGCAGGAGAACTGGATCGGCCGCTCGAAAGGCCTGCGGTTCTCGTTCAGATGGGCGAAAGAGGCTCCCGCCGGCCTCGAAGAGGGTCTGCCGGTCTACACGACGCGGCCCGACACCCTCTACGGCGCCAGCTTCGTCGGCATTGCGCCCGACCACCCGCTGGCCGAGCAGCTGGCCGCCGCCGATCCCAAGGTCGCCGCCTTCGTCGCCGAATGCCGGCGGGGCGGCACGTCCGAGGCGGACATCGAGGGGGCCGAGAAACTCGGCTGGAACACCGGCATCGAGGTGGTCCATCCCTTCGATCCCGATTGGAAGCTGCCGGTCTGGATCGCCAACTTCATCCTTATGGACTACGGCACGGGCGCCATCTTCGGCTGCCCGGCCCACGACCAGCGCGACCTCGACTTCGCGCGCAAGTATGGCCTGCCGGTGCGGCCGGTGTTGCTGCCGCCGTCCGCCGATCCGGCAAGCTTCGAAGTAGGCGAGGAAGCGTACGTAGGGCCCGGAACGATCTTCAATTCCACCTTCATGGATGGGATGGAAGTAGCGCCGGCCAAGGCCGCCGCCATCGACCGCATCGAAGCGCAGGGACAGGGCGACGGCGCTACCGTGTATCGCCTGCGCGACTGGGGGGTGTCCCGCCAGCGCTACTGGGGCTGTCCGATTCCGGTCATCCACTGCGGCAAGTGCGGGGCCGTACCGGTTCCCGACGACCAGCTGCCGGTCATCCTGCCAGACGACGTCAGCTTCGACCGGCCGGGCAACCCGCTGCTGCGCCACCCCACTTGGCGCCACACCACCTGCCCGACCTGCGGGGCGGAGGCGGAGCGCGAGACCGATACGCTCGACACCTTCGTCGACAGCTCCTGGTACTTCGCCCGCTTCGCCAACCCTAACAGCCCGACGCCGATCGACAAGGCGGCGGCCGACTGCTGGCTGCCGGTCGACCAGTATATCGGCGGCGTCGAGCACGCCGTCCTGCACTTGCTCTACGCCCGCTTCGTCACCCGCGCCTTGAAGGACGAGGGTCTGCTGTCGGTGGAAGAGCCGTTCGCGGGCCTGTTCACGCAAGGCATGGTCACCCACGAGACCTACCGCAGTGACAGCGGCGACTGGGTCGAGCCCAGCTTCGTCCGGCTGACCGGCGAGGGCAGGGCCCGCGCCGCCAAGCACGCTCAGACCGGCGAGAGCCTGGTCATCGGCGACATCGAGAAGATGTCGAAGTCCAAGAAGAACGTGGTCGCGCCCGAGGACATCTTCGACGCCTACGGGGTCGACGCCGCGCGCCTGTTCGTGATGAGCGACTCGCCGCCCGAGCGCGACGTGCAGTGGACCACCGGCGGCGTCGAGGGCGCCGGCCGCTTCGTGCAGCGCGTCTGGTCCGAGTTCGAGAGCCAGCCCCGCGATATCCCCAATGCGCAGGCCGACGACGACCTGCGCCGCGCCACCCACAAGCTGATCAAGGCGGTCACCGAATCCATAGAGGGCTTCCGCTTCAACAGCGGTATCGCCCGCCTCTATGAATTCCTCAACATCCTCAAGGACTTCAAGGCCGAGGGCGCGTCGCCGCAGGTGCTGGCCGCCCGCGCCGAAGCCCTGTCGGCCTTCGCCCGCCTGATCGCCCCCTTCACGCCCCACCTGGCCGAGGAGTGCTGGACCCTAATCGGGGCTGAGGGCATGGCCGTGAACGCCCCCTGGCCGAGCTTCGACCCGGCCTTGGCCGAAGACGCTGAAGTGGTCATGCCCGTTCAGGTCAACGGCAAGCGCCGGGGCGAAGTCCGCGCCGCCAAGGACGCGCCGGAGCAAACGGTGCGTGCTTTGGCTCTGGCGGACCCGGGCGTCTCGGTTCACCTTGAGGGCATGACCGTCCGCAAGGTGATCGTGGTGCCCGGCCGCATCGTCAACATCGTGGCGAACTGACGCCGTGAAGCGCACGCTCGCCGCTCTCATCCTCGCCTTGGCCCTGCCGCTCGGCGCCTGCGGTTTCACGCCGCTCTACGCCGCGCCAGGCGTCACCCCCAGCCTCTTGGCCATAGACGTCGTGGCGCCGCAGGGCCGGGTCGGCGAGCTGCTGCGCGAGGAGCTCAACGACACCCTCGGCCGCGACCTGGCCCTGCCGCCGGCCTATCGCCTCGACCTTTTCTACCGCACCGACCGCATCGGCCGGGGCTTGCGCATCGACAATGTCGTCAGCCGCTACGAGATGGTGCTGAGCGTCGAGTATCGGCTGGTCGAGCGGGCCTCGAACCGCGAGCTGCGCCGGGGCCGCATCCGCGCCGAAGTCACCTACGACAGCATCGACCAGCCCTACGCCAGCATCGCTGCCCAGCAGGACGCCGAGGCGCGGGCCGCCGCCGACGCCGCCCGGCGCATCCACCTGGAGCTAGCCAGCTGGTTCGCGGGCGCGGGCCGCCGCTGACGGCCCCGGCGCGCTCATGATCCTCTCCAAGCGCCCCGACATCGAACGCTTCCTCAAGGAGCCCGGCCGCGAGATCCGCGCCGCCCTCCTCTATGGCCGCGACCGGGGCGTGGTGCGCGAACGGGCCGAGCAGCTGGCCCGCAAGATCGCCGCCAATCCCGACGACCCCTTCGACGTGGCCATGCTGACCGACGGCGACCTCGATGAGGGCGGCAAGCTGGAGGGCGAACTGTCGGCGCTGTCGATGATGGGCGGCCGGCGGCTGGTGCGCCTGCGGCTCGGCGGCGACAAGGCGGGGCCGGACAAGGCCGCCGCCGAGGCGCTGGCCGGCCACGCCGACGGCGCCTTCAACCCCGAGGCCTTCTTCATCGTCGAGGCGGGGGAGCTGCGCAAGGACTCGGCCCTGCGCAAGGCCGCCGAGAAGGCCCCCGCCTGCGCCGCCATCCCCTGCTACGAGGACGAGCCCGGCGACATCGCCCGCATGGTCCGCGAGACGCTGGCGGCCGACAAGGTCAGCCTCGATTCACAGGCGCTGGACCTGTTCGTCTCGCGCATGCCCAAGGAACGCGGCGTGGCGCGGCAGGAGATCGAGCGGCTGGCGCTGTTCCTGGACCCAGGCAGCGCCGTCACCGCCACCGCCGCCGACTTGGAAGCTTTCCTCGGCGTCGAACCCGAGGCCTCCCTCTCCGACGCCGCCGCCGACGCCTTCGGGGGCCGGCTCGGACCAGCCCAAGCCGGCCTTCGCCGCGTCGCCGCCGAGGGGGAAGCCGGTGTCGCCGCCGTGCGCGCCATCGGCATGTACCTGGCCAAGCTGCGCCGCACCCTGACATTGTCGGCCAGCGGCGCGACCTTGCAGGAGGCCGCCAAGTCGTCGGGGGTGTTCTGGAAGCAGGAGCGGGAGTTCCTGCGCCAGGCCAGAGCCTGGACCCTGCCGCACCTGGACGCCATCCAGCCGGAGGTCCTCCAGGCCGACCGCGCCTGCAAGCAGGCCGCCTCGCCGGACGCGCTGATCGCCGAGCGGCTGGCCCTGACCATCGCCGGTAGGGCGCGGCGGCTGGGACTTTAGTCCTTCATCAGCCGCGTAAGCAGGAACTCGAACTGGTCGAGCGTCTCGTAGCGGATGACCAGCTCGCCGGGGCCGCCGCGATCGCGCAGCTCCACATGCAGGCCCAGCTTGTCGGCAATGTCGCCCTCCAGCGCGTCGATGTCGGGGTTGCGGTAGATGCCGCCCTTGCGCGGCCTGGCCGGTTTGGCGCTCGGCGCGCGGCGGGCCAGCGCCTCGGCGTCGCGGACATTGAGGCCCTTTTCCACGATCTGCTTGGCCAGGGCCACCGGATCGGGCGAGCCGGCGATGGCGCGGGCGTGGCCGGCGGTCAGGCGGCCGTCGGCCAGCATGGCCTGCACCTCGGCCGGAAGGCTGAGCAATCTCAAGGCGTTAGCGACGTGCGGTCGGCTCTTGCCGACCACCTGCGCCACCGCTTCTTGCGTGCGGCCGAACTTGTCCATCAGGGCGCGATAGCTCAGCGCCTCCTCAAGCACGCTGAGGTCTTCGCGCTGGACGTTCTCGACGATGGCGATCTCGAGAACTTCGAGGTCGCTCAGCTCGCGCACCATGGCCGGCAGGGCGCGAAGTCCCGCCCGCTGCGCCGCGCGCCAGCGCCGCTCGCCGGCAACCAGCTGGTATTCGCCCTGCGCGCCGGGCGCGGGACGCACCAGCACCGGCTGCAGCACGCCTTTTTCGCGGATCGAGGCGGCGAGCTCGTCGATCTCGGCTTCGGCGAACTGGCGGCGGGGCTGGTCGGCGTTGCGGCGGATCAGCTCGATGGGGATGTCGCGGGTGCCGCCGGCGTCGGCGGCGGTCGGCGGCGTGTCGCCTTCGCCCAGCAGCGCCGAGAGCCCGCGCCCAAGGCCGCGGCGGCCTTCGGCCATGACGTTGTCGGCCATCGCGATACTCCTTACGCCGCCTGCTGGGCCAGCCGGCGGCGCTCGCGGCCGACGACCTCCCGGGCCAGTTTCAGATAGGCCTGCGAGCCGGCGCACTTGAGGTCGTAGATCAGCACCGGCTTGCCAAAGGAGGGCGCCTCCGACACCCGCACGTTGCGGGGGATCACCGTCTCGTAGACCTTATCGCCGAAGTGGGAGCGGACATCGCGCGCCACCTGCTCCGACAAGCTGTTGCGGCGGTCGTACATGGTCAGCACCAGCCCCTGGATCTCCAGTTGCGGATTGAGGCTGCCGCGCACCAGTTCGATGGTCCGCATCAATTGCGTCAGGCCCTCCAGCGCGAAGAACTCGCATTGCAGCGGCACGAACACTGCATCGGCCGCCGTCATGGCATTGACAGTCAGCAGGTTCAACGACGGCGGGCAGTCGATCAGCACGTAGGTATATTTGGCCGCCTCGCGCAGCGGGTTCAGCGCATCGCGCAGACGGAACGAGCGGCGTGGCTGTGAACCCAGCTCCAGCTCCACCCCCGACAGGTCGGCGTCGGCCGGCACCAGGTCCAGGCCCGGCAAATCGGTCTTCACCGCCGCCTCGGCCAGGGCCAGGTCGCCCATCAACACGTCATAGAGACTGGTCTTGCGCTGCTGGCGCGACACGCCCAGCCCCGTCGAGGCGTTGCCTTGCGGGTCGGCGTCGATCAACAGCACCCGCTCGCCCACGGCCGCCAGGGCGGTGCCCAGGTTGATCGCCGTGGTGGTCTTGCCGACGCCGCCCTTTTGGTTGGCGATGACAAGGACCCGTAGGGCCGGGTCAGACTGTACGGACACGGGATATGCCTTTCACCCTGACGATCTGGCCCTCGGAACTGCTAAGGCTTGGGATCAGATCGGCGTCGAATTTCCAACATTTAGTAGCTTCGGTCAACTCAGACGCTACATCTTGTCCCTTCAGGAACAGTCCGACAGCGCCGCCGCGCAGGTAGGGCTGCGCGAAGCCGAGCAGCTTGACCATCGGCGCGCAGGCCCGAGCGGTGACCACCTCGACCTTCAAGTTGAGAGCCTCAGCCCGGGCATTATGCACCTCGACCGGCAGATTCAGAGTCCCAACCACCGTTTCCAGAAAACGGCAGCGCTTAGCCATGCTCTCGACCAGATGAACCGTCGCACCGGGCGTGTTTTTCAGCAGGATCGCCAGCACCAGCCCGGGAAATCCGGCCCCGGGGCCGAGGTCGGCCCAGATCGTGGCCTCAGGGGCCAGCCGCAGGAGTTGGGCGCTGTCCCAGGCGTGGCGGGGCCAGAAAGCCTCCATGGCCGAAGGGCCGACGAGGTTCATGACCGCGCTCCATTCGGCCAGCAGCTCGCGGAAGCGCTCCAGGTCGGCCATCTGAGCGTCGGTGGCGCCGCTGGCCGCCCGGAAGCTCGGCGCGTCGGTGACCTCAGGCGGCACGGGCGCGCCGGGCATGGGCAAGGAGGGCGGTGAGCGCACCGGGCGTTACGCCTTCGATCCGCGCCGCCTGGCCAAGGGTGAGGGGACGCACAGCGGTGAGCTTGCCGCGCACTTCATTCGAAAGCCCGCCAACGGCGCCGTAGTCGAGGTCGGCCGGTAGCAGCAGGTCTTCGTCGCGGCGGAAGGCCTCGACATCGGCCGCCTGACGTCCGAGGTAGCCGTGGTACTGGGCGTCGATCTCGATCTGCTCGCGCACCTGCGGCGACCAGGCGGCGATCTGCGGCCAGACACCCGCCAGGACATCGAGCGTCACGCCGTCGTGGGCCAGAAGCTGCACGACGTTGCGGCGCTGCCCATCGGCGGTGACCTTGAAGCCTGCGCGCGCAGCCTCGGGCGGTGTCAAGGTGAGGGCGGCGGCTTCGGCGCGGGCTTGGTCGAGCGCCGATTGTTTCACGTGGAACGCCGCCGCGCGCTCGGCGCCGACGCAGCCGAGGTCGATGCCGCGCTGCGTCAGCCGCTGATCGGCGTTGTCGGCGCGCAGGGTGAGGCGGAACTCGGCACGGCTGGTGAACATGCGATAGGGCTCGGTGACGCCGCGCGTCACCAGGTCATCGACCAGCACGCCGATGTAGGCTTCATCGCGCGCGAAGGTGGCGGGCTCCGCGCCAGAGGCGGAACGCGCTGCGTTCAGGCCCGCGACCAGGCCCTGTGCGCCCGCCTCCTCATAGCCGGTGGTGCCGTTGACTTGGCCGGCAAGGTAGAGGCCGGGCAGGCGCTTGACCTCCAAGGTCGGGAAAAGCTCGCGCGGATCGACATAGTCGTACTCGATGGCGTAGCCGAAGCGCTTGACCTCGACCTGCTCCAGCCCGGCGATGGTGCGCAGGAAGAGCAGCTGGGTCTCCTCAGACACCGAGGTCGAGACGCCGTTGGGATAGACGGTGTCGTCGTCCAGCCCTTCCGGCTCCAGGAAGATCTGGTGGCTGGTCCTGTCGGCAAAGCGCACGACCTTGTCCTCGATGGAGGGGCAGTAGCGCGGGCCGATGCCGGTGGCGCGGCCGCCATAGACGGCCGACTCGCTCAGCCGCTCGGCGATGATTTTGTGCGTCTCTTCGTTGGTCCAGGTGATGCCGCAGGCGATCTGCGGCACGTCGATCCTGTCATTCAAGAAGGAGAAAGGGACGGGCTCGTTATCGGCCGCCTGCATCTCCAGCCGATCCCAGGCGATGGTCGTGCCGTCCAACCGGGCCGGCGTGCCGGTCTTCAGCCGCCCCATCTTCAGTCCCGAGGCATAAAGCCGGTCCGACAGCCCGATGGCCGGCGCGTCACCGACCCGGCCCGCCGGGATGCGCTTTTCGCCCAGGTGAATGACGCCCTTGAGGAAGGTGCCGGTGGTCAGCACCACGCGCGGCGCGCTGTACGCCTGGCCCGAAGCGCCGACCACGCCGGTGACCACGCCGTCGTCGAGGATCAGGTCCTCAACGGCCTCGGCGATGATGTCGAGGCCGGGCGTGGCGGCGAGTTCGGCCTGCATGGCCTGCCGATAAAGCTTGCGGTCGATCTGGGCGCGCGGGCCACGCACCGCCGGGCCTTTGGAGCGGTTCAGCATCCGAAACTGGATGCCGGCCTTGTCGGCCATGCGGCCCATCAGGCCGTCGAGGGCGTCGATCTCTCGCACCAGATGGCCTTTGCCCAGGCCCCCGATGGCCGGGTTGCAGCTCATCTCGCCGATGGTTTCGAGCTTGTGGGTCAGCAGCAGGGTGCGCACGCCGAAGCGCGCCGCCGCGGCCGCAGCCTCGCAGCCGGCGTGCCCGCCGCCGATGACGATGACGTCCCAGGAGCTCATGGGCGCGATATAGGCGATAGGAGGCGGAAGGTCGATGCGTCCTTCGAGACGGCGCGTGCCGCGCCTCCTGAGGATGACGAACTCAGAAATGCGTCATGGTGAGGAGCGGCGAAACCGCGTCTCGAACCACGCACAGTGTTCCACGTGGAACATCACTTGCCGATGCAGAAGCTGGAGAAGACGCGGTCCAGCACATCCTCGGCGCCGATCTGGCCGGTGACCTGCGCCAGCGCCCGCGCCGCCAGCCGCACATCCTCCGCCGCTAGCTCGACCTCAGTGACGGCGAGGGCGGAGGCCAGCCGCGATCGCGCCTCCCGAAGCCGCTCGACGTGGCGCAGCCGGGTCGCCGCCGGGAAGTCGGAGGCCGACAGCGCCTGGGTGACCTTGGCGGTCAGCCGATCTCGCACGGTGTCCACAGCCTCCAAGGCGGACACCGCCAGCACTTCGCCCACCACCCCGCGCGCGGCCGAAGCGTCGGCGCCCTCCGGCAGGTCGGCCTTGTTGAGCAGGCCGATGTCTCCTGGCTGCAGCAGGTCGGCGGCGAAACGCCAGTCGCCGTTCGAGGCGGAGCTGTCCACCACCCACAGCCGCAGGTCCGCCTCCCTCGCCCAGGCGCGAGCTCGGCGCACGCCCTCGGCCTCGATGTGTTCCTGCGTCTCGCGCACCCCCGCGGTGTCGGCCAGCAGCACGCGGTAGCCGGCCAGCACCATTGGAACCTCGATGACGTCGCGAGTGGTGCCCGGCGTCGGGGTGACGATGGCGGCGTCCCGCCCAGCCAAGGCGTTGAGCAGGCTCGACTTTCCGGCGTTGGGGGCGCCGATCAGGGCAACGCGGAAACCCTCGCGCACCCGGCGGCCCCGCGCCTCATCGACCAGCGCGGCGTCGATCTCGCTCAGCAAACGCTCCAGCCCCGGGCGGGCGCGGGCGGCGACGTCCTGCGGCAAGTCCTCGTCGGGAAAATCGACCGCCGCCTCCAGCTGGGCCAGCGCTTCGATCAGCCCGCCGCGCCAGTCCTCGTAGCGGCGGCTCAAGTTCCCGCCGAGCTGCGCCAGCGCCTGCCTGGCCTGGTTTTGCGTCTCGGCGTCGATCAAATCGGCCACCGCCTCGGCCTGGGCCAGGTCCAGCTTGCCGTTCTGGAAGGCGCGGCGGGTGAACTCGCCCGGCTCGGCCAGGCGCAAGCCCAACCCCGCCAGCAACTCGATCACCGCCTCCACCACCACCGGCCCGCCATGCAGGTGAAGCTCGGCGCAGTCCTCGCCGGTGTAGCTGGCCGGGGCGGGGAACCACAGCACCAGCGCCTCATCGATCACCGCGCCGCCGGACCGCAGCGTCCGCACGCTGGCTCGCCGCGCCGTCGGCAAGCGTCCGGCCAGCGCCTTCAGCGCCTCGCCCGACGCTGGACCCGACAGCCGCACCGCCGCCAGCGCCGCGCGGCCGGGCGCGGTGGCCGGGGCGAAGATGGTGTCGCTCATTAGGTGGCTACTTGCCGCCCGGCTTGTTGACGGCCGAGACGGCGGCGGTGGTCATCAGCTTACGGAACTGCTCCTGCGCGCCGACGCCAAAGGCCATCCAGTTCTTCATCAGCTCGTCAGGGGCGAGGGCGGCCATGTTGCTGTCCATCCGCGCCTGCATCTCGCCGACCATGTGCTCGTTGAGCGTCGTCACGTCGGGCAGGCCCATGAAGGTCCGCGCCTCCACCGGGGTGCATTCGATCTCGATGGTCACCTTCATGGCTTGTTTCCTTCTGCGGCCGCCGCTTTGTTATGAGCCATGGGCAGGTCCGCGCGCTAGTAGGCGGGACAACAGGAGACGACCATGACCGGAACGACCACCACCATCCAGACCGCCGACGGCCAATTCTCCGCCTATGTGGCGCGGCCCGCCGCGGCCAGCGCGCCGGCCGTGGTGGTCATCCAGGAAATCTTCGGGGTCAACGCGGTGATGCGCGGCATCGCCGACGAGCTGGCGGCCGCCGGCTACCTGGCCATCTGCCCGGACCTGTTCTGGCGCATCGAGCCGGGCATCGACATCACCGACCAGTCGGAAGCCGAGTGGAAGCGGGCCTTCGAACTCTACCAGTCCTTCGACGTCGAGCAGGGAGTCGAGGACATCGCCGTCACCATCGCCCACATCCGCGAGGACGAGGGCTGCTCGGGCCAGGTCGGGGCGGTGGGCTTTTGCCTCGGCGGGCTGCTGGCCTTCCTGACCGGTACGCGCACTGACGCCGACGCCTCGGCCGCCTTCTACGGGGTCGGCATCGAGAACTTCGTCGACGAGGCCAGGACGCTCAGCCGCCCGCTGCTGGTCCACATCGCCGAGGAGGACGAGTTCGTCCCCAAGGAGGCGCAGGCGGTCATCGTCGCGGCGCTGAAGGACAACCCAAGGGTCGAGCTGCATACCTATCCGGGCCGCAACCACGCCTTTGCGCGCAAGGGCGGCGCCCACTACGACGCCGCCGACGCGGACAAGGCCATGGGCCGCACGCTCGATTTCTTCAAAGCGAACCTCGGCTGATGCGCGCCGTCCAGATTCAGCGCATCGGCGGGCCGGAGGTCCTCGAGGTCGTCGACCTGCCGATGCCGTCGCCGGGCCCCGGCGAGATCCTGATCCGCCATGAGGCCATTGGCCTGAACTTCATCGACACCTACCACCGCAGCGGCCTCTATCCCGCCAAGCTGCCGACGGTGCTGGGGACAGAGGGCGCCGGGGTGGTCGAGGCGGTCGGCGAGGGGGTCAGCCGCTTCGTGGTCGGCGACCGCGTCGGCTACGCCGGCGGCAACCTTGGCGCCTATGCGCAGGCGCGGGTCTACAAGGCCGACAGGGCGGTGGCGCTTCCGGAGACGATCACCCCCGATGTGGCCGCCGCGGTCCTCCTCAAGGGCATGACGGCCGAGTTCCTGCTGCGCCGCTGCTACCGCGTGCAGGCGGGACAGACCATCCTCGTCCACGCCGCGGCCGGCGGGGTCGGGCTGATCCTGAGCCAGTGGGCCAAGGCGCTGGGCGCGCGGGTCATCGGCACGGTCGGCGATCGCTCGAAAGCCGAGCTGGCGAGCGCCCACGGCTGCGACCACGTCATCCTCTACAATGAGGAGGATGTCGCCGCCCGGGTGCGCGAGATCACCGGCGGGGCAGGTGTCCCGGTGGTCTATGACGGCGTCGGCGCGGCGACTTTCGAGGCCAGCCTGAACAGCCTGGCCCGTCGGGGCATGCTGGTGAACTTCGGCAACGCGTCGGGACTGGCGCCGGCTATTCCCCCGGCGCGGCTGGCGCAGGGCGGCTCGCTGTTCCTGACCCGGCCGGGCCTGTTCGACTACATCGCCACCCGCGAGGAGCTGGACGAGAGCGCGGCGGCGCTGTTCGCCGTCATGGCTTCCGGCGCGGTGAAGGTGGAGATCGCCCAGCGCTTCCCGCTGGACCAGGCCCGCCAGGCGCACGAAGCGCTGGAGGGCCGAGCCACCGTCGGCTCGACCCTGTTAGTCCCTTAGCTACTGGACGGCCGAGGCGCGCTGGTAGGCCGGCCGGTCCTTCAGCCGCTGGTGGTAGTCGGCGATGGCGGGCGAATACTTGTCGGCCAGGCCCACGAACTCACCGAACGCCAGGGCGTAGCCGACGGAGATGTCAGCGGCGGTGAAGTCCTGGCCGGCCATGTACGGCCCCTTGGCCAGCTGCGCATCGACGTGGTGCAGCTGCTTGAGGAAGCTTTCCGTGTTGTTGGTCAGCGTCCAGTTCTGCTTCTGGTCGTCCGGCGCCATGAACATGGCTCGCACCAGCGGCGTCAGGGACGCCGCCAGCGACGCCTCGCCCAGCACCAGGAACTGCAGGTAGTCGGCATAGCTGGGATCCTGCGGCTGCGGGACCAGCGGCGTCGGGCCGTACCTGGTCCCCAGGTATTGCAGGATGGCGATGGACTCGGTGATCACGGTGTCGCCGTCGACCAACACCGGCAGGGTGCGGGTCGGATTGACCTTCAGGAAGGCCTCGCTAGGCTTCATCAGCGAGCCAGCCTGCGCCTCGTAAGGCAGGCCCATCTCCTCCGCCATCCAGATGACCCGCAGCGAGCGGCTGCGCGGTGAATGAAATACCCTGATCATGTGTCCGTCCCCGGTCGGTTTCGATTAGAGACGGACCTTAGATCAGGTGTTCATGGATTGGAAGAAGTCGTCGTTGGTCTTGGTCTGGCGCATCTTTTCGAGCAGGAACTCGATCGCGTCCTGGGCGCCCATCGGGTTGAGGATGCGGCGCAGGACATAGGTCTTGGTCAGCTGGTCCTTCGGGGTGATCAGCTCTTCCTTGCGGGTGCCGGACTTCAGCACGTCGATGGCCGGGAAGATGCGCTTGTCGGCCACCTTGCGGTCGAGGATGATTTCCGAGTTACCGGTGCCCTTGAACTCTTCGAAGATGACTTCATCCATCCGGCTGCCGGTGTCGATCAGCGCGGTCGCGATGATGGTCAGCGAGCCGCCTTCCTCGATGTTCCGCGCGGCGCCGAAGAAGCGCTTGGGGCGCTGCAGGGCGTTGGC
>Ga0190272_10000620_pt1 | contig 18171 bp, 15 predicted proteins | sample Popmic504T_FD_133746 | JGI IMG/M metagenome (GOLD analysis project Ga0190272, IMG submission 133746) | Populus adjacent soil microbial communities from riparian zone of Shoshone River, Wyoming, USA - 504 T | ecosystem: Environmental > Terrestrial > Soil > Riparian zone | place: USA: Wyoming... | reverse complement strand
GAGCCTGCTGGAATTTGTCCAACAACGCTGACAGCCGGCACTGCGAGCACCGTGAATAGCATGAACCTCGCTATTAGGGTCGGGCAGTTCGTTGTCATTAAGCGTTGTTCTCCTTCGCGAGTATGATTAGTGCTTTTCAGATTGATTTCCTTGGAAGCGTTTGTTGCTTCCTGAATTGCGAGGTCTTCGGGGGCCCCTTGATGGTATGAATAGCCTTAAAAGTTCCCGTAAACCTAGCCCCAAAGTCAGTCCGGAGGTTATCACACGGCCTTCCGGGGAGTCAAACAAGTCTCAGCTAAATAAACGCCAAATTGGTGAAGTTTTCCACCAGAACCACAGCAGGAATAAAGATGCTTACGGCTCCAAAATGGTTGGGCGGAAGAGCGCAAATCTTGAGCGCGTTTCGCGAGATCTCGTGACCATCCACCCCCTACCTGCGGCTGACAAAGCTTCGGCATTCTGATAGAGAACTAAGGTCAATACGGGTGAAACTTCAATGACTCGCACAATCATAATCGGCGACATTCACGGCTGTTATGCGGAACTGATTTCGCTTCTCCATAAGGCCGAATTTGGACCTGATGATCGAGTGGTGGCGGTTGGTGACCTTATTGTCAAAGGTCCGGCGAACCAGGCTGTCTTGGAGCTTTTCAGTGGGGATCCGCGATTCAGTTCAGTCATCGGAAACCACGACTTGGCAATACTTAACTCTTGGCGTGGTAAGACCACTCTCCTCAATGAATCTCAGCGAAGGACTCGAGTCGAACTCGATGCGAACAAGGACAAATATGAGAAATATCTCGGGTCATTGCCCTTTGTTATCGATCTCGGAACGCATGCTGTGGTTCACGCAGGAGTCCGGCCGGGACTTTCGCTCAGCCAGCAATCGCCTGACGATTTAACCGAACTCCGGACGATGGGAACTGATCGAACGAAACGCGATGGTACCCCCTGGTTTGACGTCTACGACGACGAGAAAATCATTGTTTATGGCCACTGGCCATCTCCCAGGCCGCGTTTGGTAGGGCGGACAATAGGTTTGGATACAGGATGCGTCTACGGCAACTGTCTCTCAGCTTATATCCTTGAAACCGAGGAGCTGCTTAACGTTCCAGCCCGACAGTCATACCAACGAGCCAGTCCCCAATTTCTGCGCCAATTGCAATAGGCTTTCCGGCGAAAGCCCTGCCAAGAGTCTGAATATCGTACAGTTATGCGTTATTCGTGCGTCTACTCCTTTAACTTGGCTTGCCGAGCGAACGTTTTTACAGACCAAACCCTCGAATCCCCGTTTGGAACACACCTTGCTAAAAAGTTATCCTGATGACTCTCCGCCAGTAATAACCATCAATAAAGGTAGCTTCTTAAAGGTAATTGCCGCGTTCGGAAAACTATCGGGAATATAATCGGGAATAATAAATGTCAACGGCCCTAATAAAAGAAACGCCTCCTGTTCGGCAAGCGACTGCTCGCCTCCCGATGCTGCAGCCGACTGCTGACAACGCTACGCGACTGTTTTTCAATCGTGAATTGAGCTTGCTCGAGTTTCATCGCCGCGTGCTTGAGGAAGCACTGGATCACTCCAATCCGGTTCTCGAAAGACTTAAATTTCTTGCCATCTTCTCGTCAAATCTCGATGAGTTTTTCATGATTAGAGTGGCTGGCCTGAAAGAGGAATTAGAGGAGAACGTAACGGAACTTTCCGCGGACGGCATGACGCCCGGCGAACAACTGACCGAAATCAGGAAACGGGTGTTGCCGCTAGTCGAGATTCAGTCGCATTGCCTGATGGATGAAATTCTTCCGGAGCTGGAAGCTTCTGGCATTCACGTCGTCGGCTGTCAAACCCTCACTCAACCTGAGCGCGAGTCGCTGCGAACCTATTTCATGGAGAAGGTATTTCCGATTCTGACGCCGTTGGCAGTGGATCAGAGCCATCCATTTCCGTATATCTCGCCGCTTAGTTTGAACCTGGCGCTGAAAGTGGAGGCGCCGAAAGGAAAGTCAGAAGCTGATCCGAAGCATCGACATCAACCGCGGTTTGTACGCATCAAGGTTCCATCAGTCGTGCCACGATTGGTCCAGGTAGGTTCGCTGGGCACAAAGTTCGTGCTGCTCGAAGATCTGATTGAAGAACACAGTGCCACACTTTTCCCCGGAATGATTGTCGGGAAGTGCCATCGATTTCGGGTGACACGCGATGCGGACATTGAAATCATGGAGGATGAAGCTGGGGACCTCTTACGTAGGATTCAGCAGGAGTTACGCCGCCGCCCCTTTGGCACACCTGTCCGGCTTGAGGTTTCCGCCCGAATGCCGGAAGAGATGATTAGCTACTTGATTGGCTCGCTCGATCTCGCCGCCGATGATGTGTACGTCACTCATGGTCCGCTTGTCGTTCAGGATTTGATGTCGCTCTTTAAGTTGAATCGTCCCGATCTTAAGGACGAACCATTTGAAGCCACGCGGCCGACATGGCCCGACGGGAAAACTATCTTCGACGTTCTGAAGGACCGCGATATCCTGCTCCACCACCCGTATGACTCATACGACACCGTCACAGATTTCATCAATGAAGCGGTTGATGATCTACAGGTGGTGGCCATAAAGATCTGTCTTTATCGGACGGGTCCCGATTCACCTATTCCGCCGGCTCTGATTCGCGCTACCGAAAAGGGCAAACAGGTGACTGCGCTTATTGAGTTGAAGGCCCGGTTTGACGAGGAAAGCAATATTAAATGGGCGAGGAAACTGGACGAGGCCGGCGTCCATGTGGTCTACGGGATTCTCGGTTTGAAAACACACGGGAAGTTAACCCTGGTCGTTCGGCGCGAAGGTGAAACGCTCAAGCGTTACATGCACATCGCGTCGGGAAATTACAATCCGACTACTTCAAGCACCTATACTGATCTTGGATTGTTCACTGCAGACGATCAAGTAGGTGCCGACGCTACTGAGCTTTTCAACTACTTGACCGGTTGCTCGCGACAAATGGAGTATCGGAAGCTTCTGGTCGCGCCGGTCAACCTCCGTGAGAAGATGAGTGCCTTAATTGATCGTGAAATCAGTCATGCAGAAAATGGCAGGCCGGCCCACATTATGGCAAAGATCAATCGGCTCGCCGACAAGCAGATGATCCAGAAGCTATATGAGGCCTCCGCAGCAGGCGTGAAGATCGATTTGATTATTCGCGGCATTTGTATGCTCAGGCCGGGCGTTCCCGGACTTTCCGAAAACATTACCGTGCGCAGTGTGGTTGGCCGTTTTCTGGAACACAGTCGCGTCTTCTTTTTCTCAAATGGCGGGCAGGAAGAAATCTTTATCGGCAGTGCTGATTGGATGTCTCGAAATCTGAAGCATCGAATTGAAGTGGTCACTCCGGTGGTGGAGCCGGCAGCAAAAACCTATTTGAAAGATGAATTGTTGAGTGCTTACCTTCGCGACAATGTGAAGGTGCGACTGTTGAAATCCGATGGATCCTATGTCCCGGTCGAGCGCGCCCCCGACCAGGAAGTGTTTGACAGTCAAGAATTCTTCTTTGGCAGAGGAGCTGTTGGTTTGCAATAACGAATCCGGACGGCACAAGGCAGCTCTCGTAAACCCCGAGAGCATTATAAAAAGTATGGTCCAACCTGATCTTAAAAAAAGAAAAGAAACGCTGACGCTGATCATAGTCTTTGTGCTGGTGCTTGGCTTGAGCGCTCTGGTGGTCTATCTGGTCGCCGCGAAGAAGGCGAGCAACGACGCGGCCCGATCAACAACTAGCCCGGCAGCCGTCGCGACAACTCCAGAAGCGCGCACCAACCCGCCAGGTGCAAGCACCAATGGAACAATCATTGATCAACTCTTCGGCGGTTCCGCGAGCGGCACGTTGGTACGTCATGAAACGATTGGCGAGTCAATGGCTGCGATCACCGTGAGACTACTGCTGGCAGCCTTGTTGGCCGCAGCCTTGGCCTTTCGCCCACGCAAACGATTGCGAGCGTTGAAGCGTAACCCATTTGTGGGCCAGACTCAGATTCTCCTTGCGGTGGTTGCAGCTGCTCTGATGATTATCGTCGGCGACAACGCAGCTCGGGCATTCGGAATCTTCGCAGCCGTTTCCCTGGTCAGATTTCGAACTAACATTCGCGATCCGAAAGAAGTTACGGTGCTCCTGATCAGCCTGGCAGTCGGACTGGGAGCAGGAGTAGGGCGATGGGAACTGTCGGTGATTCTGACCATCTTTTCGCTACTCGTCCTCTGGCTGCTTGAATATAAAGAGGCTGAACAAGTTTCGCGTGCAATGGAGCTGGCTGTAACAACCCGAGACGTGGGAGCGACGCAGGCAGTATTGCGGAAGATTGTTGAAAGTCATGGTTTCGATGCGGAGATTCGTGTGATCAATCGCGAGACATCAGATGATCCTCTCGGTAGTTTAACTTACCAGGTGGATGTGAGTCCTGACGTTACTACTGATGAAATTAGCGCTGAAATTCTCGGGTTGGACTCAGCCAACGTGGCCGGGATCGAGTGGAAACAAACGAAGAGTTTCCCCAATATGTATCAGTAGCAGGCTGGGTTGTCGACGAGTGGATTAACGAAAACTTCGGGGATCGCGTCGAGCTAAGTCGGTGTTGTCGTGAAACGCCGGTAACTCTTTCTTTTGTGAACGTCTGCGCCGAATGGGCGTGCGCTCTTTCAGCAAGTCCTTATGCCGGCCGCCGATAATGTAGGCCAACGCCTGATAACTCAGAGATAAGAGCGACGCGGCGCGCGTGACGCTGCCATTTGCTTCCGCAAGTGCTCTCCGGATTAGCGTACCTTCAAACCTCAACACCTCAGCCTGTAAGTCACATGGGCTTTGAATCACCGTTGGTGAAGCGTCGGGTTTTAACTCCTGATTCAACACGGCGTAGACCTTGCTGGCCGCAGCGTGGAACCTGACAATCAGATCCTGATTCAGGGAAGTTGACAGGCCTTCACTAGCCCGTTCGAAAGCAGACTGAAGCGCAGCCCGCGATAAACTCCCCAGTTCCTCAATCATGGTCAGAGCCGCAAGCCCCGCTACATTGTTGGCCCCAATTTGATTGGCGACATCGACCGCTTTTTCCAGGGTGAAGCGGGCGCGTTCGTCCTGCTTGAGTCTGGCCAGAACGATGCCCTGAGTCACGAGCGCTTCAGCCAGGAGCGTCTGCTGACCACTTCTCTCAAAAACTCTTATCGCTTCACGGATCGAGGTCTCCGCATCCTTTAACTTGTTTTCGGCAAGAAAGACCTGCGCTCGGGTTTCGTCAATTTGAGCGACGCGCACCTTGTCTTTGAGACTCGCCGTGAGTCGTTGCGCCTCGAGCAGATATTTGTGCGCCTCTTTGTAACGGGCCAGGTTGAAGAGGATCAGGCCGACGTTGTTTTTGACAACGCAGCGATAAACACTATTTCTTCCCAGAGCGAAATGATGGTCAGCTTTTTCAAATTCGGTGAGTGCCTGCTGCAGGTATTCGTCTCGTTTCGCCGGTTCTGCTCTGGCGAAATTACGAAGCACGATAGCGATTTCATTGTGGTACGAACCCTTGATCGTGTGGTTCGAAATGTTTTCAAAAACGGCGGCGCTTTCGTCAAGGATCCTCGACGAGACATCGAATTTCAGTGATGACGATTCGATAGTGATTAACTTGAGCAAAGCTCTGGCACGAGCGGTTCCCTGAGAGGGCAAATCTTCAAGAGCTTCGCGCAGCAGAATTCGCGCTTCATCCATTTGCCCGGCTCGCCAGTAACAAAAGGCAATCTCCGAGCGAGCGGCGGCCATTCTCTCCTTGTCACCAACTGACTCATAGTAGGTGATGCTCTCGGTTATGAGGTTTTTCGCTTCTTCCTGGGTCTCCTTGACCTCGGTTCTGCCCCCAACCCATCCGGTCACGATTCCGACTGTGAGAAATACTTCGGCGGCGATCGCGGGAGCGAAGCCATCAACTTTAGGACGTTCACCTATCCGCCAAATGGGTCGCAACGCTTTAAGGGCGCTCTCCACATCTGCCTGGTCCTTAAACCCAAGAGCGGTGTCGCACCGGAGCAACGCTTCTTCGTCACCCGTGAGATGAGCGAGGGCCTGCCGTGAAGGCGAGGTCATTTTCATAAGTTAAAACCTCTTAGAAGTGAGAGTCCAAACACGTTCGAGCAGGGCGATATTAGTTGCCTCTTCCACCCCTTGCAAGAATTCTCGGTTAAAGCGTTCCGCACGCCAATGTAAAAAATCTTGCATCGTGGAATCTCGCCTATGGTTATGCCGAAACCAATGATGCAAAACATTAGCGTCGGGGATGCTGCTCAGCACGACGTAAGACTGACATGCGCCTTTCTTAGCTAACCTCGGGCCAGTTTTCGAGAATGAAATAATCGACAAAAAGCCGCCCCGTTCGAGGCGGCTGGTTTTATTGTATCAGCGTAAGACCAAGTCTTCTTAAACGCCTAACCTCAGAGAGCTTCCTATAACTAAAATTTTTTTCTGAGATAACTTTCTGATGGTCATACCGGTCGGGCCCCAGCCGCCTGCGGCATTCGTTGCGGCCGTGGGCCTGCAGTAACAGGCGGCACCACCTTTTCCTTCAGGGCTTCTCGGAAAACTTGCCGCATATTGTCAACGTAAACAAAACGTATATCCTTGAACGGTTCCTTTGCCACTTCTTCAATGTCGCGGCGATTCTGCTGCGGCAAAATGACGGTCGAAACTCTGGCGCGACGCGCGGCCAGCACTTTCTCCTTCACTCCGCCCACCGGCAGCACATTGCCGCGGAGTGTAATTTCACCCGTCATCGCGACATCTTTCCTAATCGCACGGCCCGAGAGCGCGGAGACCATAGCGGTTGCCAGAGTTATTCCTGCGGACGGACCATCTTTGGGAATCGCACCTTCTGGGATGTGAATATGAAGGTCGTAAGTATTGAAATCCTCTTCGTTGATTTCCAGGTCCTTCGCACGCGACTTCGCGTAGGAATATGCAGCTTGGGCTGATTCACGCATTACCTCACCCAGCTGCCCCGTCAACACCAGGTTACCCTTGCCCTTCATCTTGAGCGCTTCGATAAACAGAACGTCGCCGCCCACTGCCGTCCAGGCCAGGCCGGTGGCCACTCCTATTTGATCTTTCTTCAGCACTTCCTCCGGAATAATCTTGGGAGCTCCCAGAAACTCATGCAGGTTCTTTTGTGAAACTCTTACCGACCCCTTGTTTCCCTCGGCAATGCGTCGCGCTACTTTCCGGCATACCCTTCCAATTTCGCGTTCAAGTTGTCGCAGACCGGCTTCCTGCGTGTACTGCTGAATGATGCCGGTCAGGGCGGTTTTTGAAAGATGAAGATCTTTCGGCGTAATGCCGTTTTCGTCCATCTGTTTCGGAAGCAGATGTCGCCGCGCTATTTCAAGCTTCTCTTCCTCGGTGTAGCCGGCCAGACGAATCACTTCCATTCGATCACGGAGCGGCGGCTGAATTGTATCCAGCACGTTGGCCGTGGTCATGAAGATTACGTTCGACAGGTCAAACGTCACGCCGAGATAGTTGTCTCGAAATGTGTTGTTCTGTTCGGGGTCTAGCACTTCGAGTAGAGCTGACGAGGGGTCGCCGCGGAAGTCCGCCCCCACTTTGTCGATCTCATCAAGCATGATAAGCGGGTTGTTGGTGCCGATCTGCTGAAGAGCCTGAATGACGCGCCCAGGCATGGCGCCGACATAAGTTCTGCGGTGGCCGCGAATCTCGGCTTCGTCGTGCACGCCGCCCAGCGACAACCGTACAAACTTGCGATCCAGTGCTCGAGCAATCGATCGTCCGAGCGAAGTCTTGCCTACTCCCGGTGGACCCACGAGGCAAAGAATCGGGCCCTTGGGTTTCTCCTTCAGCTTCCGAACTGCTAACGCCTCGATTATTCGGTCCTTCACTTTCTCCAGTCCATAATGGTCTTCATTGAGAATGCGTTCGGCTTTGATCAGATCGAGATTATCAATCGAGGCTTTTGACCACGGTAGGTCGGTCATGATCTCCATCCAGTTTCGCAGCGTGGCAGTTTCAGCGGCATCCGGGTGCATACGTTCCAGCTTCTTGAGCTGTCTGAGAGCCTCATCCTCTGCAGCTTTGGGCATTGCAGCAGATTCGATCTTGTCTCTAAACTGCGCCACCTCTTCCGCGAGTTCATTGCCCTCGCCTAACTCGCTTTGAATGGCTTTCATCTGCTGACGCAAGTAAAACTCGCGCTGCGAACGGTCTATATCGGCTCGCGCCTGAGTGTTGATCTCCTGCTGCACTGTCAGCACTTCGATCTCTTTGTTGAGCAACTCATTGACGCGGCGTAAGCGCGCGGTAGTGTCGGCAATATCCAGCACTGACTGGGCGTCTTCTACTTTTAGTTCGAGATTTGACGCGGAGAGATCTGCAAGCCGGCCGGCGTCGTCAAGGTTGGCAATGATCGCCATGACCTCCGGCGAAATGTTTTTCCCCAGGTTGATCGCCTTCTCCATCGATGCGCGCACGTTCCTGATCAACGCTTCAACTTCGAGCGAGCGCTCCGGGGGCAGGACCTCTTGCATGACTTCTACCTGGGCACGAATGTAAGCGCCGCTCGTGTCCACTGACTGAATCTCAGCGCGGGACAAGCCCTGCACCAGTATGCGTATGCGGCCGTCGGGCAACTTCAGCATGCGCATGATGACTGCCGCGGTCCCCACTTTGTAGAGGTCTTCTGCTGACGGTTCTTCCTTATCAAGATCTCTCTGTGAGGCCAGCAGAATCATCCGATTCTCGCCGAGTGCTTCGTCAACTGCCCGGATCGACTTCTCGCGCGACACAAATAGTGGAACGATCATGAACGGGTAGATAACGATGTCACGAAGCGGCAAAACTGGTAGCTCATTCGGAATTTGCAATTCCTGCGCCTTGTCAGCCCCTTCAATATCCTCGACCAGATCTGCTTCTTTTATTATTGCCATGTTAATTTCACCGCAGTTTCTGTTTCATGTGCCCGTTGTAACTACTCCGAGCTTCCGTCCTTCACCGGGATTTTAAATTCCACGCCCCGCCGGTCCTCGATCTTGGGCAGCCGGATCGTCAGTATGCCATTCCCCAATTCAGCGCTGGCGTCCTGCACGCCGACTGTCCAGCGTAGTGGGACGATTCTACTAAACCTCCCATAACTACGTTCCGAACAGAGATGCGATAGGATGCGATTTCGAGTGACGTGCCGTTTCTTTTCGCCATAAATTCTAAGCTGCGTGTTGGTAGCCCCAATTCTTATATGCTCGGCTTTCAGGCCCGGCAATTCGACTCGCAAGACGATCAGTTCCGCAGTCTCGCAAAGATCAACCGGGGGCGCCCACGCCTCCGCGGCTAGTGGATCCTCAGCAACTGTAGCCTCCTGCAGGGCTGCAAACAAACGGCCAACGCGATCGCGAAGCCGCTGTAGTTCAAGGCGTTCGAGCCCAGTTGCGCGTGACGGTTTGATCATTACTCGATCAACATCTGCCAATTGGCATCACCGACCGGTTCTACCAACTCTTAGTTTTTCCGCGAGCCGGTTGTTCCCGCTCGTCGTTGCACAAGGTGCTTCAGTTCCGTCATAAACTCCGAAACATCTTCAAACTCAAGATAGACCGAAGCAAAACGCACATAGGCAACTTTGTCCATCTCCTTAAGCCGACGCATTATCATCTCACCAATCTTGCTAGTCGGCCTCTCTCGCTCAGACGACTCCTGAACGTATTTCTCGATAGCGTTTACAATCGACTCCAGCTTTGACGACGGCACCGGTCGCTTTTCGCACGCGCGCAGCAATCCAGCCATTATCTTGTTGCGATCGAAGGGCTCGCGCCGCCCGTCTTTCTTGATCACCATGTAGGGGATTTCGTCGATGCGCTCATACGACGTAAACCGTCGTTCACAGCGAAGGCATTCCCGCCGGCGGCGGATCGCCTCGCCTTCACGCGACTCGCGCGAATCAACCACTTTGTCTTCAAGATAGCCACAGAAGGGACATTTCATTGAATTGGCCTCGCAGACGGAATCGGATCCGCCGGGTCAAAGGAGTCAATCCCTGGCAGCGACAGGTTCGAGCTCGCTAACGACAAAGATTTCCTCAGACACAATAGCGTCATCCTCAACCGCATGCTCGACAGCTTCAGTAGAAGTCACTGCGCGCAAACGGGAAATGTTGATGTCGCCCTTCACCAGGTAGATGAAACCGAAGACTATTGCCGGGCTGAAGTCGATCATGTGCAGCACGATCGCCACAGCTGCGGCAGTTTCGCGTGGAACCCCCAGAAAGATAAGTCCGGCTGCGGTCGCTGCATGAAAAGCGCCGGCGGCGCCGCCGGGTGTGGGAACTAATGATCCTACGATCGCCCAGCCAAGCACAAAAATGGTCTCAGTCATCCCAAAAGGTAGTCCAAAAGCCCGGAACACCAGCATGCTGGCCACGCCGATGCTTGCCCAGACCACCGCGGTCCAGCCAACCGTGATAGCCAGTTCACGTGTGTCTACTAAAACTCGCAACGCGCGCGCAAGTTGCTCAAGGATACTGATAACGGCGCGCGAAAGCCGCTCGGGCACAAACCGCCGACCCTCGATTCTTGGCTTCAGCCAGCCGATAACCCGTGGAGATTTTTTCCGGTATTGCGTTAGTCCAAAGACGCCGAGCAGAGTTGCGACCAGCAGGATCAATCCTGCAATTCGCACGCGGTCAAATTCGATCGCGGCATTTGCCGGAGGACGGAACCACAGTAAGTTGGCGGCAAACAGGATCGCCACGGCGATTAAGTCGTAGATTCGCTCAACCAGGATGGTAACGAAGGATGCACTAGCGCGGATCCGGGGGTCCCGCATGGGCAAAACTGCGGGTCGCACCACTTCGCCGGCGCGTCCCACCAGGAAAACAGCGCCAAAGCCAACCGTAGTAGCGATAAATAGATTCTTGAGGCTGGCAGGCGAAAGCGGCGCAAGTAGGGCACCCCAGCGCGCGGCCCGGAAGAGGTAGCTCAGGCTGATCATCACAGCGGCCAGAGCCAGCAAATAAGGATTAGCGTGGCTGACGGCTTCACGAACTTCGGACCAGTTTAGCGACCGCCCAAACCACCAGAGGATCACCACCGCTAACAGGCAAAGTGCCCCAAATTCAACGTATTTGCGTGTATTACTCTTCAAGTAATTAATAAGCTGCTTGACTTGCCAGGAAATTGAACCACAAGATATGGGGCCGCGAGCGAAGGCTACTACAGTTCATTACATCGAGCAAGAAAGCGCATTGTTTCCCCAGGGCCTGGTGAACGAGCGTTTGTCTGATCCCGAACTCGTGCGCTAACCCGAGGTTTGCTCGAAACGTCTGCTGAGCCGGCTGGCTTTGCCGGAACTTTCCCTTTCCGCGAATCGTAACTTGGCCTGAACGAGCCGCTTTCACTAATTGGCTGCTCGGGAAAACGATTGGTTGGAGAGGCATCTAGTGGGGGCTGCAAGAGCTTTGGCTGCTAACGGAGCCGAATTGATTCGTAAGTGTCGCGCTGGAGACGGTGCGGCCTGGGAAGAGATTGTTCGCAGCTATTCGCGGAGAATTTACAACCTGGCCTATCGATTCACGTCGCGAGCCGATACTGCCGAGGACCTGACTCAGGAAGTTTTCATCAGGGTTTACAAGTCACTGGATCAATATGATGCGAAGCAGGGCGACCTGCAAAATTGGCTCATGAGGCTGGCTCGCAATCTGATTATTGACGATTACCGGAAACGGCAGCGCACTCCCCACGACAATCAAGCCGACGATCTTTCAGATCACACATATCACCTCCACACCTCGTCACGTTCTGTGCAGCAGGAGATGGAGCGTCACGAATTGGGCGCCCAGGTTCAGGCGGGCATCGATAAACTCTCGCCCGACTTAAGGACCTGCGTGATTCTCAGAGACATCGAAGAGTTGAGCTACCAGGAGATTGTTGATCTTTTGAAGATACCGGAAGGTACGGTTAAGTCGCGAATTAATCGGGGTCGAATTGAACTCGCCCGAATTTTGCGGAGAATGAAGGTACTTGCTCTGAGTGAAGCTTAGGCATTGACGGCCTTTTCGTCGCGGGGGACGCGTAGGCTGGAGTTGAAAATACCAGGGGCGGAAAGAAGAGATTGATGCTTTGTAACGAATTTGAAGACAGGTTGACGGACTACCTCGACGGCATGTTGCCGCCGGAGGCGAATAAGACGTTTGCTGAGCACGCGCTGCGATGTCCGGTGTGCCACGACACATTGAGCTCGGTGAAGAGTGCGATGCAGGCTTGTCACGCCGCAAACTCGCTCGCCGCTCCACGCGATCTGGAAGCGCGCATACTGTTGAGCACGATGCCGGAAACCGCAATGACTTGCGAGGACTTTGAAGAACGGCTGACGGATTATCTTGACGGATTTCTGCCGGCGCCGCTTTTCCACCGGTGGGAACGCCACTCGATTTTGTGTTCGACCTGCACCGAACTTCCGGGCGAAGTAGTACGCTCGATCGGCGCCTGTTACACCTATATCGGTGAAGAGAGAGCAGTACCTGCGGGACTTCACGAAAGAATTTTACAAGCCACGCTTGGCTCGCGTGCGCCCGAGGACGTTCGAGCTCCCCTCGGTTCCCGGATTGCTTCGTGGATGCGGCTTTGGCTGGATCCGATCGTTTCTCCGCAGCTGGCTACAGTAGCCACAATGTTGCTGGTGGCCGTTTTTGTGCTGACGAATACAGTCTCCGCGGACGGCTCAATCAGCGGTGTCTACAGCGCGAGTCTCCGTCTGGCTGAACAGAGTTCATCGAGTTCTACCGGAGGAATGAAGAAGATCACCAATGGTTTGAAAGAATTCGTAGGCCGCGAACCAGCCAAGACGCCACCCGTAACTCCGAAGCCGGACGCAGGGAACGGTCAGCCCAAACCGGCAAAACAAAACGGAGCCGGCAACGAACAGCGCCGGAATAAAGCCTAACGATTTAGAGAAACTGAGATTAGCGATGTTGTATTGCGCATATCACCCGAAGAATCCTGCGGTCGTCCAGTGCAACCAGTGTGCGCGGCGACTATGTGCTGGGTGTGATCATCGCATTCGCGGGTTTCCATTTTGCCAGGACTGTATTGTCGCCGGCGTGGAACTCCTGCGTCATCAATCGCAGTCTCCTGCAACACCTACAACCTATCGTAAGAGCTCTCCATTTATAGCTACGCTCCTGTCATTCGTTCCAGGTTTGGGTGCGGCCTACAACGGACAGACTGCCAAGGCGCTCGTCCACTTCGCAGTTTTTGCCAGTTTCTTCCAGATGGCAGTGCTCACCGGGGTTCACCTTTTTGTCCTGGGTGTGCTCGGAACCTGGCTCTTCGCGGCGGTTGACGCTTGTCGCACAGCCCAACTTATGCGCGCCGGCTTTGCCCCAGACACAGAAGAAGATGTCATTACTCGGCGCCTCTATGGAAATCCTTTTGCCTGGGGCGCAACCCTGATCATTATTGGCACGCTTTTCCTGCTCCACACTTTGTTGGGAGTTCAGCTCCCGGTGCAAAAGCTGTTGCCAGTCGCGTTGGTCGTGCTAGGTGCGTATATGCTTTTCGACTACGCGCGGGGTCGCGGATCGTCCAGTCGGATTGTCCGGTTTGATTCGCGCCGGCCGCCGCCGTCCGTCGTGGCTGAGGCACCGCGATTTAGTTCCGGCGAGACAACGCAGTTTGGCCGAAAGGAATTAAACAGCATTCCTTTCAAGCGAAGTTCATGAGTCGGAGTAAGTAGAGTGGAAGAGAATTATGGCGTTAATACTTAAAGCACTGGCCGGCATATCGGCTTTGGTTCTACTCGCAATCACTTTGTTCAGTAGTCTAATTGCGATTGGCGGCGCGCTATTGACGGCGATCAAGTTTGCAATCATCGCGATCTTTGTCGCAGTTGTAGTGCTGATAATATTTTCGATGCTGCGCGACCGGTCCCGCCGGCGGCGTGAAGCAGCAACCTTTTAGCTTGCTAACTTGCAGACTCACCTGGGGCCAAGGCAGCTTCACACAATCTTGCCGTTTCGTGTTCTTTTGATAGCTCTTTTTAGTTTCGCCCCAAGTAGGCGGATACGGGTTTTAGCCACGCTCCCTCCGGTTGCAATGGCTTTTCTCGTGTGATAGGGTCAGCCTTCCTTTGCGGCATGGCAGGGTGGATTTACTTCGTTATTCGAAGTTTTTCATTCGCTGCAATCTTCAAGCTGGTCAAAACTTAAACCTCGTAAAGACAGAATTCCCCGCACAAACCTCTTTGTGGAGGCTGTGCTTTTGTCACTTGCACCTGCGCGGCTTTTTCGCGCACATTTGGAGAACCTTTCAGATGGCCAGAGACGACCGATTTTACGCTTTCATAATTGCCCACACCCCCCGCTCAAGTGCTCGTATCCGTCGATTTTGCGTGCAAAAGCGATCATTAAGAATCTTCGCACTGCTCGCTCTATTAGGACTCACAGCCTCCCTGTACGGCTTCTACGGTCTCACGCAACAAGCTGCACATGTCCGAACCGAGATTGAGAATCAACGACTGCGGGCAGAAAACGAGAAACAACGCCATGAGCTCAATCAATTGAGTGATCGGGTTGAGGCGGTCGAAGATACATCTCGAAAACTCGCCGAGAAATCAGGCGTCACCAGTGAAGACACGGTCAGCCCTGGCTCAGGTGGACCCGCAGAACCTATGGACGCGGAAAGTTTGGCGGTGCTCGACGAAAAGATGGGCCAACTCGAACGTAAGATGAAAGCTTACGAAAATGTTTTCCGCGACCGTGGCTTTACGCCGACTGTCTGGCCTGTAGCGGGAAAACTCGAGAGCGGTTTCGGCGGACGCAGTAATCCATTCGGCGGCAGGTCTTATGAGTTTCACTCGGGCCAGGACATCGACGCACCATCAGGAGAACCAGTAGTTGCCGGGGCCAGTGGAAAGGTTATTTTTACTGGTTGGCAGAACGGTTATGGACAGCTGGTAGTGATCGACCACGGCGGCGGCCTGACAACTCGTTATGGCCACCTGTCGCACATTGATGTCCTACAGGGAAAAACCGTGGCGCGCAGTGAGTTCATCGGCCGCGTCGGTTCGACTGGTCGTTCGACTGGGCCGCACCTTCACTACGAAGTACGAATCAACGACGAACCGGTAAATCCATTGCAGTATTTGCTGACGAGCGCAGGTCACTAAGCAAACGCCAGCAGTACGAGAAACAAATTGGACCCGCATAAACGGATCGGCCTGATCTGGACTTTCTGATCGGCAGGATCCGTTTTCTGTGTCGCCAGTAGTGTTCGGAACCGGCGACGTCTGCTAACATTCGACCCCAAATTCAATCCAAACCACTCGAAGGAATTTCCTAACTATGCAGCCTCGAGCTCGACGATACGATCGCCATATGCGATCGACCGCCTTCGCTTTACTGATGTTTATCGTAATCGGACTCTTGCCGTCACAGGTGCTTGGCGAGGAAGGCATGTTCATGCCCGACAAGATTTCCCAATTGCCCTGGGACAAGTTTAAGCGACGCGGCGTGAAGATTTTGCCGACCGATATTTACAATCCGGCCGGCGTCAGCCTCAAGGATGCAATAGTTATCGTTGGTGGCGGAACAGGTGAATTCGTCTCGAATGAGGGGCTGCTATTGACGAATCACCACGTCGCCTTCGACGCGCTGGTTACCGCGTCAAGCCCCGCAAAGGATTTTGCCGGTAATGGCTTTACAGCTTTGACGCGCGCAGATGAAATGCCGGCAAAGGGTTATACAGTCACAATCACACAGGATTTGAAAGATGTGACGAGCGAGGTTCTTGACGGAATCTCGGAAACTACCCCGCTGGCGGACCGCAATCGCGCCATTCAAACCAAACTTCGTGACATGGAAACTGCGGGGACTAACGAGGCTGAAGGCGTCAGTGTTCGCGTGTTCGCCTTGAACGAGGGCCTTTACTATTACAAGTTTACCTACCTCGAACTTTCTGACGTTCGGATTGTCTACGCGCCACCTAAATCGATTGGCTACTTCGGCGGTGATCCCGACAATTTTGAATGGCCGCGGCATTGTGGTGATTTCACTTTCATGCGCGCGTATGTTGGACCAAACGGCAAACCTGCCGACTATTCAAAGGCCAACGTTCCCTACAAGCCAAAGAAATTTTTGTCGCTCTCGCTGGCTGGAATCAAAGAGGGCGACTTCGCAATGGTGATGGGCTATCCGGGTTCCACGCGGCGCTATCGCGAGAGCTATTCAGTCGCTTACAACCAGGACATTGCGATGCCTTTCAGCGTCGACATCTTGACCCGCCAAATCGAAGCACTCGAAGACGCTGGTAAGAAAGATGCCGAGCTTCGCATCAAGTTGCACAGCACTATTTTCAGTCTCAGCAATGATCTCAAGAATTTTAGTGGCTCGGTGATGGCCATGCGGCGGGCCAATGTGGTGGCGAAAAAGCAGTCGCAGGAGGCAGCGTTCACCAAGTGGGTCAATGAGGATCCTGCTCGTAAGGCGAAATATGGGGAAGTGTTACCGGCGCTCGAGAAGGCCTACCAGGGTCTGACTCCAACGGCTGCTCACGATCTGCTGGTGCCTCAACTACTGAATTCCAGTGACTTGATAGCTTTGGCCTCTTTCGCCGGACGCGTGGCAGCCGACAAGGAGAAGCCGGAGGGAGAACGCAATCCGGCCCTTAGCGATCGTGGGGTTGCGCGAGTGGGGGCTCAGATTCCCGGCATTCTTGCCCGGCGCAACCTCACTGTCGAGCGCGACCTGCTCACCCATTTGTTGCGGCGCGCTGATGAACTTCCCGCCAATCAGAAGATCGAAGCCATTGAAAAGCGTTTCGGACAATTGAAGGGCGAAGCACGACGACGGGCGGAAGAAGATCTTGCTCGCGAGGTAGTTGATAGTAAGCGTTATTCCACGAACGAGAGCCTCTCTGATCTGCTCAACCTTTCGACAGTTCAATTGCGAGACTTGCACGATCCGCTGCTGGATCTCGCGGCTGACTTGAGCGCCGAGTTTGCGGTCACTCAACCGCGCCAACAAATGTTCAATGCCGCTGTCGGCCGTTGGAGACCGTTGCTGGTCAGGGCGATGAGCGAGATGAGCGCTTCAAAGCCTTACCCCGACGCAAACCGTACCTTGCGATTCACATATGGCGAAGTTAAGGGCTATGTGCCACACGATGCAGCCCTCTACCTGCCATTTACCACGCTCTCTGGCGTTGTTGAAAAGGACACTGGCCGCGAACCGTTTGATGTGCCGGAGAAGCTCAAACAGCTCTATCGCGCGCGCGATTTTGGTCCTTATGCCATCAATGGCGGCGCCGACGTTCCGGTTGACTTTCTCTCTACCACCGACATCATCGGCGGCAACTCAGGTTCACCGATTATGAATGGCAAGGGCGAACAAATAGGAATCGTTTTCGACGGCAACTTCGAGGGCCTGGGAAACGATTTCTTTTACAACGAGCCAAAGGGACGAACGATCTCCGTTGATATTCGTTACGTGCTCTTTCTCCTCGACAAATTTGGCGGCGCTGGTTATCTGCTCAAGGAAATGGACATCCGCGATATGCCATCAAGTATTCGTCGCGCCGCGTAACTAACGAAGAACGCGTAAGCCGGGAGCGCAGGCATTCGGGTATGCCGACTTCGTCCGACGAACCTGAGGGCGACCAAATCCTTGCGCGTCAGCGGGGCATCTGGAAGGTCTGAACCGGAGATTGGGGGGCGAACTAATAGGAAACACGGGAAATATGCAGGAAATCGAAGGTTTTTATCCTTGACACCTTCAGAGGCTTTCGCTTAGTATGCGCCCCGTTCCCAGGGTTTTAAGTTAGTCACCCGCAAAACGATTTTCCGTACTGCAAGCTTTACAGCAATGAGTTTCTTGGTTTCGCCCCCGTAAGTCTGTGCATGTTGAATCGCGCTCTGAGCGCCTTTCGGCATGCATTTTTTGTTGGTTGTGTGTTTCCGAAAGCGCCACATTCCAAGCGCGTCCGGCTCACAAGCATTAACCTCAGGTCGGCGCAAAAGTAGAAGAGGTTTCGCTTTGACCAGTTAGTTTTGAATGGCAATTCGAAACGGAACCTGCTCTCGCCCGTTTTACCGAATCGTTAGGAGGATTCGTTGTTATGTCTAGAATAACCGGTAAGGTCAAGTGGTTTAACAATTCGAAG
>Ga0190272_10000619_pt1 | contig 18171 bp, 14 predicted proteins | sample Popmic504T_FD_133746 | JGI IMG/M metagenome (GOLD analysis project Ga0190272, IMG submission 133746) | Populus adjacent soil microbial communities from riparian zone of Shoshone River, Wyoming, USA - 504 T | ecosystem: Environmental > Terrestrial > Soil > Riparian zone | place: USA: Wyoming... | reverse complement strand
TACCACCAGGATGTGCCGGCCGGCGAGGCGCTGCCGGTACAGCTCGGCGCGCTCGTCCAGTCCGTCGGGGATGGCCGGGCCGTCCAGCCCGAGTGCGCGCAGGAAGCGGGCCAGTACCTCGGCCGGGGCCGTCGGCGCGCCGTCCGCGCCGTGCAGGTCGACGTACAGCCGGCCGTCGGTGAACACCGGCAGCAGCCGGTGCGCCACGTTGACCGCCAGGGTGGTCTTGCCGACGCCGCCCCGCCCGGCGACCGCGGACACCACCACGGCGCGCCGTCCACGCCCGCCGGCCAGGACCGAGCACAGCGCGTCCACCTGGGCGGCCCGGCCGGTGAAGTCCGCGATGTCCGCGGGCAACAACTCCGGCGTGTCCGCCATCTCGACAGCGCGTGTCCGTCGTTCCGACAGCGCGTGTCCGTCGTTTCGACAGTCCGTGTCCGTCGTTCCGGTCGACGCCCCAGACACCGACACCGGCGCGGACGCCGACGCGGACGCCGCGGCCGCGGCCGGATGGACGGGCGGCGGGGCCGGGTCCAACGCGGGATCGGCGGCCAGGATCGCCCGCTCCAGGCGGCACAGCTCGCCGTGCGGCTCCAGCCCGAGGTCCTCGGCCAGCAGGCGCCGCGCCTCCCGGAACACCTGCAGCGCCTCCGCCTGCCGGCCCGACCGGTACAGCGCGAGCATGAGCTGGGCGCGGAACCGCTCGGTCAGCGGGTGCTCGGCGACGAGGGCGGACAGCTCGCCGACGAGGTCCGCGTGCCGGCCGACGGCCAGGTCGAGGTCGATCCGCTCGGCCAGCACGGCCAGCCGCTGCTCCTCCAGCCGGGCGGCGTCCGCGGCCAGCCCGGTGATGCCGCCCAGCGCGGGCCCGTGCCACAGCCGCAGGGCGCCGCGCAGCCCGTCGGCCGCGTCGAGGATGTGTCCGCCGACGGCGGCGGCCCTGGCCGCGTCGACCCTGACGCCGAACGCGGTCAGGTCCAGCTCGTCCGGACCGGCGGTGAGCAGGTACCCGGGGTCCCTGGTGACGAGGCGCCCACCGAGCACCCGCCGCAGCGCGGACATGCCGCTGTGCACCTGCCGGCGAGCGGTGGCCGGCGGCGCGTCACCCCACACCACGTCGATGACCCGGTGGGTCGGCACCACCTGGCCGGCCGCCAGCAGGAGGGTGGCGAGCATGGTGCGCTCCCGCCGGCCGCCCAACCACACCCGGCGTCCGCCCTGGTAGGCCCCGACCGGACCCAGGACCCGGAACTCCATGCCACCTCCCGTTACCGGTGGTGCGCTCTCCGCTACCGCGGAGCCACGCGAAGCGTCCCCGATCGGGGGCTGCGTGTCACCTGTCCGGCGCACAACGTGATCAGGAGATAGTCAGGAGCCGCTCAGGAGAACCCCCCGCCATGGTCACGGGGCCCCCTTTTTCCCTAGTGAGGAGATTCCTGTGCGGAGAACTCCCGCTCTCCTGCGGCGCGTGTTCTGGGCGCTGCCCGTCGTCATCAGCCTGGCGCTGCTGACCAGCGCCATGCCGGCGAGTGCCCATCACGGCGGCGCCCACCGGCTGCAGATGGTCAGTGTCACCTGCCACACCCTGATGGATCCCGGCAACGACGAGGAGCCCTACCTCAAGCTCAACGGCGACCGGTTCTGGCAGCACCAGGACTGCTCGCCCGGCATGCGGATCGACCTCAACGGCCTGAGCAGGGACTTCTGGGCCGACGCCGACCTGGAGCTGATGGAGGACGACTTCGGCCCCGACGACGAGATCCTGTGGGCCAGGGTGGGCCCGGACGCCAACGCCGGGCTGCAGAGCAGGACCCGCTACGAGTGGACCGGCTACACGTACGTCGCCTGGTTCACCATGGAGTGGTACGTCACCGGCTGAGCGTGAGCTGTGGCTGGGCCGGGGGCACGGCCCTCGGCCCAGCCGCGCACCGGCCCTGCGGTCGCGTCTCGCCACGCCTCTGTACCGCTCAGACGTCGTGCGTGGCGGCCGTCTTTGGCTCGAGCGACGCTTGAGTGCACATTGAGGAGTTGCATCGACACTGAGAGTCTCCTGTGGGAGTCCGGTCGGTCGACGTGGCCGACCGACGTACGAAGGAGAACAATGAGTTCGACCTCGGTGGAAGTCCTCCACGTTCCGAACGGACGGCTTCATTGCGAGGTGCGCGGGTCCGGTCCGGTCCTGTTGTTGATCCCGGGGGCGCCGGTGGACGCCGGATCCCTGGCCGGAGTGGCGGACCGCCTGTCCGACAGGTACACCACGGTCTCCTATGACCTGCGGGGCCTGTCCCGGAGCCTGGTGGACGATGACTCCGAGGACTCCACGGTCGAGGTCCTCGGGGATGACGCGCACCGAGTGCTGGATCACTTCAGCCCTGGTGAACCTGCTGCCGTGCTGGGCTGCAGTGGCGGTGCTCTGGTGGCTCTCGAGCTGATGGCGCGCCATCCGAAGCAGGTACGCGCCGTCGTGGCCCACGAGCCGCCGGCGATGGGTATCACGCCGGAGCGTGCCGAGTGGGCCTCATTCATCGGCCAGATTCGCACCCTGCACCGACAGGCCGGCATGGGCCCGGCCATGAACATGTTCATCGGTATGGTCGAGGGACGGGTCGGTCCGGCCGCTGACCCCTCCCATGGCGAGGTGTCGCCGCCACCTGTGGCGGACCTGTCGGAGATGCCGCCGGACGCTGCGGAATCGCTCGGCCGAATGCTGGGCAATCTCGATCACTTCCTGGGCAGCCTGCTGCTCACGCTCGGCACCTACCAGCCGGACATCGTCACGCTGCGTCGGCACCAGGATGCGATCACGGTGGGTATCGGCACGGAGTCCGTGGGTCAGCCGCTGCACCGGCTCGCCTCACTGGTCGCCGAGGAGATCGGATGCGGGATCGCAGACTTTCCCGGCGCCCACCAAGGGTTTGCCGACCACACCATCGACTTCGCGGAGACCATTCACCGCGTCATCCGGTCAAGAGACGTCGTGTAATTGACCGACGGAGAATCTCGGCCTGGTGGCCGATAGTGATGACCGCGCGTAACCATTCAGATCATGAGGCTGCGCCGATTGCAATTATTCCATCGGATACCTACCGCCGAAGATCCAATGGCTTCTTCCGGGCCGCAGCGCTCGATGTGGCATGAATGAATAAGTCCTGAAGTGCGCTCCCTGTTACCTTCGAATGCGCGGGCCATGGCGAGGAACTTGGCCGCCGAGTCCCAGGTCGATGCGGTAACGGCACCATCAATGCCGGCCCTCGCCCGTTCGGACTTGACAAATTGGTGGGGGGAGTGCAATCGGCATGTCAGCAACAACCTTGGACGTCACACAACGTGTGCAACACAGGAAGGTCCGGGTCGGAACCCTGGACGGCATACGGGGGCTGTGCGCGCTAACAGTTCTGGTGACCCACGTGGCGTTTGCCACCATCGTGCTCTCGTCCGCGGCAGGAGAGCCACCACAGGGCATCTGGTCAATCATCGCCGCCGGTCAGGTCGGCGCGGTAGGACCCTTCTTCATCCTGTCAGGGCTGCTGCTCTACCGTCCGTTCGCCAAGGCGGCACTGGGCAGTGCTGCCCGGCCGGCGATGGTGCCGTTCTTCATGAAGCGAGCCGCCCGTCTGCTTCCGGCGTTCTACCTGGTGACGGTCTTCTGCCTGGCTGTCCTCAACTACGACGCCATCGACGGTCCATGGGACGTGCTGAGGCCCTTCCTACTGGCCGGCGTGTACGACCCGCACTTCTACGCCGGGCTCGATGTGGCCTGGACGGTACCGGCCGAGGCGCAGTACTACCTGGCGCTGCCCATCATGGCGTGGCTCATGCACCGGCTTGCCAATGGCGTGGACGACCCGGGTCGCAAGGCCCGTCGCATGCTCATCGTTCCAGTGGTGATGATGGGTATGGAGGTGGCATGGACCGCCTACATCCACGCGCGTTACGAAACCTGGACACCGCAGTTCTTCTATCCGTTCAGCGTCTGCGCCCTGTTCGCCGCAGGCATGGTGCTCGCGTTGTGGTCCGTTCTGGCCGAGGTAGCCCCCACGCGGGAACCGCGACTTTTCGGTGTCGCTCGCCGGCACCCCAACCTGTTCTGGCTGGGAGCGCTCGTGGCCTGGGGCGTGAACTGTGCACAACCCCTGGCGATTCCCGGGACGGCCGATTGGCTACCGTCGGATGCAGCCGTGATCCGCGAAGTTCTCATGTTCTTGTTCAGCATCTGCGTCATGATTCCCGTGGTGGTTCCGCGAGCCCCGTCCGCCACGATGGTCCGGGTGCTCACCAACTGGCCCATGCGCTACCTGGGACGCATCTCCTACGGACTCTATGTATGGCACTTTGCGGTGATGTACGTAGTGTTCGGCAGCGGAAGCATCTTCGGGCAGACCGTGCCGGTGCACGCACTGCTCGGCAAGTACGGATTCTGGGAGTTGGTGGTTCCGGTACTCGTGGGCACCATTGCCGTGGCGTCAGTGAGCTTCTGGCTGATCGAGCGGCCGATACTGATCCGGGTGGGCAGCGCGGCGGACCGGTACGCCGCGCGCCGAGGGAAGACGGTGCACACCGCAGATGTGGGCGCGTTGCAGCCCGACGCCTCGGCCGGTACTCGCGCCTGAGTAGCGCGGCTGACACCTCGTGAGTGGCGTGTGGTGTTCCAACACCACACGCCACTCACGACTTCAGCCGCGGCCGCGGCCGGTGCGGCCGGCGACGCGGCGCAGCAGCCCGCGCGGCAGCAGGCGGCTGATGCCGAGGATCGCCTTGTACTGGATGCCGGGCACGGACACCGCGCGACCGCGGCGAAGGTCGGCGAGGCAGGCCGACACCACGTCGTCGGCGTCGAGCCACAGCACCTCCGGCGTGCCCGACATGTCGATCTCGGCCCGCTGGTGGAACTCGGTGCGGGTGAACCCGGGACACAGGGCCAGCACCCGCACCCCTCGGCCGGTGAGCGAGGTCGCGAGGCCCTCGGAGAACATCGTCACCCACGACTTGTCGGCGGAGTAGGTGCTGCCGCGGCCGGGCATGAACCCGGCGACGCTGGACACGTTCACCACCGCCCCGCGGCGCCGCCGCACCATCCCGGGCAGCACGGCGTGGGTGAGCCGCAGCACGCTCACCACGTTCACGTCCACCTGCGACTGGATGCCGCCGCTGTCCACCTCCCAGAACTCGCCGGGGTTGGTGAAGCCGGCGTTGTTCACCAGCAGGTCGATGGGGGCGAGCAGTTCGTCGCGCAACCGCTGTTCGACCTGGATCCGCTGGGCGGCGTCGGCGAGGTCGGCGGCGAGCACCTCGACGTGCACGCCGGACGCGGTTCGCAGTTCGGCGGCCAGCTCCCCCAGCCTGGTGACGTTGCGCGCGACGAGCACCAGGTCGTAGCCGTCAGCGGCCAGTCGGCGGGCGAACGCCGCTCCTATCCCCGCGGTGGGGCCGGTGACGAGTGCGGTTGGCATACCGCCACGCTAACCCGCGCTACTCATCCTTCACCCGATCGGCCCGCCTGGCCCGGGCGGCGGCCTCGGCGGCAGCGGCCTCGGCGGCGGCCCGGTCGTCCGGGTCGAGCGGCTCGACGTCCTCGATGTCAGGCGGCTCGATGTCGGCCAGCTCGTCCAGGTGATCGAGTTCGTCGTCGTCGAGACCGTCGGTCAGGTCCTGGGTCGGGTCGTCGACGACCTCGGCGTCCTCCACGTCCGACGTGCCCCGGCCGGACGCACCGGACGCGGCCGCGCCACCGGCCGCCCCGGCGGCGGAACCCCCGGAACCCCCGGCACCCCCAGCTGCCGCGGCGGCCCCGGCTCCAGCCCCGCCGGCACCCGCACCGGCGGCCGGGTCGGACGGCCGCGCCGCGTGCTTCGGCCGGTCGTCGTCCGGGCTGCCGTGGACGCCGTCGACCAGGTCCGCGAGGTCGCCGAGCAGGCGCAGCAGGCGTTCCAGCCGCGACGGGGCGGTGTTGGGCGCGACGGCGGCCACCACCCAGGCGTCCTCGATCCACATCACCGGCACGTCGTCACCGACGTCGTCGGCCAGCGCGACCAGCTCGGGCGTGATGAGGGGACGGGCCATCACCAGGTCGGACGTGAAGGCGTACCGGTCACCCACCGGGCCGAGGAGGTCGAGCCCGGCGTCGGCCGGGAACTCCACTGTCGGCAGCCACAGCTCCAGCACGACGGCCTGCGGGGTCCTGCGGTGCACGGCGGCGAGCACAGCCGGCGAGCCGTTGCCCGGGTCGTGGTCGAAGACGTGCACGAGCCGCCGCCCGGCCGCCGTGAACAGCGATCCGGTGACGAGGTCGCGGGCCGGGCCGGAACCGCCCCTGCCGAGCGCGCCGTGCTGCCACCGGTCCGGCAGCACCGGGTCGACGTCGGCGAACTGCCAGCCGCGCAGCGCGGCCCAGCGGCGGCGCTCCCGGCTGTGCGACGTGCGTTGCCCGCGGTCGAGCAGCAGCAAGGACACGCCGGCGACCCCCGCAACGGCGGCGATCAAGAACCACAGCCAGGCGTTCACTCGCGACAGCCTAGGCGGTACGCGCCTTCCTCACTCGAAAGGATGGTCAACTCGCCGTGGCGGGTACCGCGCGGGCGACGACGAGGCCACCGGTGCCGCCCTCCGCGGCCGGGTCGAGCGCCACCCGGACCGTGTCGCCGTCGCGGATCTCACCGCTGAGCAGCTCGCGGGCCAGCCGGTCCCCGATGGCCGACTGCACGAGCCGACGCAGCGGCCGGGCCCCGTACACCGGGTCGAAACCGTTCATCGCCAACCATTCCTTGGCCGCGTCGGACACATCGAGGGCGAGCCGCCGCGCTTCCAGGCGGCGGGCCAGCCGCCGCACCTGGATGTCGACGATCGTGGTCAGCTCCTCCGTCGACAGCCCGTGGAAGACGAGCACGTCGTCGAGCCGGTTGAGGAACTCCGGCTTGAAGTGCTTGCGCACCACCGCCATCACGGCCTCCCTGCGGTCCCGCTCGGTGAGGCCGGGGTCGCCGATGGCCGACGTGCCGAGGTTGGAGGTGAGCACCAGGATGGTGTTGCGGAAGTCGACGGTGCGGCCCTGGCCATCGGTCAGCCTGCCGTCGTCGAGCACCTGCAGCAGGACGTCGAACACGTCGGGGTGGGCCTTCTCCACCTCGTCGAGCAGCACGACGCTGTACGGCTTGCGCCGCACCGCCTCGGTGAGCTGCCCGCCCTGGTCGTAGCCGACGTAGCCGGGGGGCGCGCCAACGAGTCGCGCCACGCTGTGCTTCTCGGAATACTCCGACATGTCGATGCGGATCATGGCCCGCTCGGCGTCGAAGAGGAACTCGGCGAGGGCCTTGGCCAGCTCCGTCTTGCCGACACCGGTGGGACCCAGGAACAGGAACGAGCCGGTGGGGCGGTCCGGGTCGGAGACGCCGGCCCGCGCGCGGCGGACCGCGTCGGACACGGCGCGCACCGCCTCGGCCTGGCCGACCACCCGGCTGCCGATCGCGTCCTCCATGCGCAGGAGCTTGGTGGTCTCGCCCTCCAGCAGCCGCCCGGCCGGGATGCCCGTCCACAGGCTGACCACGTCGGCGACGTCGTCCGCGCCGACCTCCTCCTTGAGCATCACGTCGGCCTTGTGCTCGGTGGCGGCCGTCGCGGCGGCGAGTTCCTTCTCCAGCGCGGGAATGCGGCCGTAGCGAAGCTCGGCGGCGCGGCCGAGGTCGCCGTCGCGCTCGGCCCGCTCCGACTCGCCGCGCAGCTGTTCGAGCTGCTCCTTGAGCTCGCGGACCTGCTCGATCGACGCCTTCTCGCCCTGCCAGCGGGCCGTGAGGGCGGTGAGGGTCTCGCGCTTCTCGGCCAGCTCGGCGCGCAGCGTGGCCAGCCGGACCTTGGACGCCTCGTCCGCCTCCTTCGCCAGCGCCATCTCCTCGATCTCCAGGCGACGGACGGCGCGTTCCACCTCGTCGATCTCGACGGGCCGCGAGTCGATCTCCATGCGCAGCCGGGACCCGGCCTCGTCGATGAGGTCGATCGCCTTGTCCGGCAGGAACCGGGCGGTGATGTACCGGTCGGACAGGGTGGCGGCAGCGACCAGCGCGGCGTCGGTGATCCGCACGCCGTGGTGCACCTCGTAGCGCTCCTTGAGGCCGCGGAGGATGCCGATGGTGTCCTCGACCGACGGCTCGCCCACCAGCACCTGCTGGAAGCGGCGCTCCAGCGCGGCGTCCTTCTCGATGTACTTGCGGTACTCGTCGAGCGTGGTGGCGCCGACCATCCGCAGCTCGCCGCGGGCCAGCATGGGCTTGATCATGTTGCCGGCGTCCAGAGATGACTCGGAGCCCGAAGCTCCTGCCCCGACGATGGTGTGCAGCTCGTCGATGAACGTCACCACCTGGCCGGCCGAGTCGGTGATCTCCTTGAGCACGGCCTTGAGCCGCTCCTCGAACTCACCGCGGTACTTGGCGCCGGCCACCATCGACCCGAGGTCCAGGGCCACGACCCGCTTGCCGCGCAACGACTCCGGCACGTCGCCCGCCACGATCCGCTGGGCCAGCCCCTCGACGATGGCGGTCTTGCCGACACCCGGCTCGCCGATCAGCACCGGGTTGTTCTTGGTGCGGCGGGCCAGCACCTGCACGACACGGCGGATCTCGGTGTCGCGGCCGATGACCGGATCGAGGTCGCCGGAGCGGGCGCGGGCGGTCAGGTCGAGGCCGTACTTCTCCAGCGCCTGGTAGGTGCCCTCCGGGTCGGGGCTGGTGACCCTGGCCGAGCCGCGCACCGCGGCGAACGCCTCGCGCAGCGCGTCCGGGGTGGCGCCGTGGCGGCGCAGCAGGTCGGCCACCGCGCCGCCGGCCACCGCCAAGCCGACCAGCAGGTGCTCGGTCGACACGTACTCGTCGCCCATCTCGGTGGCCAGCTGCTGGGCGCTGCTGAGCACCCGCGCGGACTCCCGGTTGAACTGCGGCGCCGACACCGTGGCGCCGGCCGCGCTCGGCAGCCCGTTGGACAGCCGGTTCAGCTCGGACCGCACCACTCCGGGGTCGGCGCCGACCGCCGTCAGCAGCGGCACCGCGATGCCGTCGCCCTGGGCCAGCAGCGCACCCAGCAGGTGCACCGGACTCACGTCGGGGTTGCCGGCGACCGTCGCGGCCTGCACAGCGGCCGACACGGCCTGCTGGGTCCTGGTCGTCGGGTTGAACGCGTCCATTCCCACCTCACGTACTGGTCCTGCGCTGGGTCGACCGTACCCGGCCGTCACCATGACAACGGCGGGAAACTTGAGTCGGTTCCGCTCAATTTTACGTCGTCGACCTCGGTTACCGAGAGTGGCGAGGCGCGTGCCGGTTACACCTGGTCGGCCTAAGTCATCCACGCCTGCCCCTCGGTAACATGTGCAAACAGCAACCAGCGCTTCGTCCGTCACGGTGAGGGCATTCGGGGCATCCCGGTGTCACTCGTTAACCCGAAGGTCGGAGCCGGCACGACGCGCCGTAAACCCACGATGGAGCACCTCTACCCGAACGAGCGATCAAGGAGCTACGCGCCGGAATGAGGGTTTATCGTCGCCTGGCGTCGGGGAGTCGCAAGGACCGTGGGGACAGTGGGGATCCTGTCCGACACGCCTCGAACCACCTGTGGAGAGCAGCGCCCAGACCATGACAGCCAATGCCGTGTTGACACCCATGCCCGCAGCACGCCGGGAGCCGCCCGCAGGGGCCGCCACGATGGTCACGCTGATCCGCGACAGCTTCGCCGTGGTGGAACCCAGGGCCGAGGAGGTGGCGCGGTTCTTCTACGGGATGCTGTTCAGCCTCTCGCCGGCGGCCCGTGACCTGTTCCCGGTGAACATGGAGGTGCAGCGCAGCCGCCTGCTACGCGCCATCGTCCACGTGGTGCAGATGGTCGACCGGCCCGACGAGCTCGTCCCGTTCCTGCGCCAGCTCGGCCGCGACCACCGCAAGTTCGGCGTCATCACCAAGCACTACGACGCGGTCGGCACCGCCCTGATCACCGCGCTGGCCCGCTACGCGGGCGACGCGTGGACCCCGAAGGTGCAGGCGGCCTGGACCGACGCGTACGGCCTCATCGCCGCCACCATGCGGGAATCCGCCGAGGCCGACCTCGGGCCGGCTTCCTGGACCGCGACCGTCGTCGACCACCGGCGCCTGTCCTGGGACCTCGCCGTGGTGCGGGTCCGGCCGGAACAGCCGGTGCCGTACCGGGCCGGGCAGTACGTCAGCGTGGAGACACCGCAGCGCCCGCGGCTGTGGCGCTACCTCTCACCGGCCAACGCGCCCCGCCCCGACGGCCAGCTGGAGTTCCACGTGCGCGCCGTCGACGGCGGCTGGGTGAGCCGGTCCGTCGTCGGCCACTCGCAGCTCGGCGACGTGTGGCGGATCGGCCCGCCGATGGGTCGCCTCGGGGTCGACCGCAGGGCCGGACGCCCGGTGGTGATGATCGCCGGCGGCACCGGGGTCGCGCCCATCCGGGCCATGCTGGAGGAGCTGTGCCGGTGGGGCGGCAACCCGCAGGTGCACCTGTTCTACGGCGGCCGCACCCGTGCCGACCTGTACGACCTCGACACGCTGCGGACCATGTCGGCCACCAACCCGTGGCTCGACGTCGTCCCGGTCGTGGAGTCGGACACCGAGTCCGCCGGGTTCGACACCGAGTCCGACGCCGAGGTCGGCACGCTCGCCGACGTTGTCACCCGCCGCGGCTCCTGGCCCGATTACGACGTCCTGGTGTGCGGCTCGCCGGGCATGATCCGCTCGACGGTCTCCAGGATGCTCGTCGCGGGCACCCAGCTGGACCGCATCAGGTACGACCCCTTCACCCTCTCCTGACGGCGCCACCGCCCGCCACCTGGGGCGTCTCGCATCCGTGTTGTCGTTCTCGGGCGCCTGAAACGTCAATACGGATGCGAGTCGTCCCGTGGTTCAGCGGCGGCGCTGGGGCTTCCAGACGACGATCGCGGTCTGATCGGCGCGGCGGGGAACGAGGTCGCGGCGGTACGAGGCGTGCACCGCGGCCGCGGCCTGCTCGGCGGCGGCGTGGGCCGCGGCCAGCTCGGCGGTCAGCTCGGCCAGGCGCTCCCGCAGCTCCTGCACCTCGTTGTCGAGCTCGATGATCCGCTTCACCCCTGCCAGGTTGACGCCCTCGTCCTGGGACAGCCGCTGCACCTCGCGGAGCAGCTCGATGTCGCGCACCGAGTACCGCCGGCCCCCGCCGGCGGTACGTCCTGGTGTCACGAGCCCCAGCCGGTCGTAGCTGCGCAGCGTCTGGGCGTGCATGCCGGCGAGCTCGGCGGCCACCGAGATGACGAACACCGGTGTCTCGGCACCGGCAGGGCCGGGTGGCGCGGGTCCCAGGTTCATGGGCACCTCCTACAGCATGCTGTTCAGCTCGGACCGCGGGTCGTGGTCCTTCGTCGCGGCCAGGTAGGCCTCCAGCGCCTCCTTGGCCTGGTCGTCCAGCTGGGACGGCACCGCCACCTGCAGAGTCACCAGCAGGTCACCGGCGCGGCCGTTCTTGCGGGTCACCCCACGTCCGCGCACCCGAAGGGTCCGTCCCGACGCCGTGCCGGGCGGCACCCGCAGCGCCACCGACCCGTCGAGGGTCGGCACCGTCAGTGTGGTGCCGAGCACCAGCTCGGGGAAGGTGACCGGCACGCTCAGCGTGAGGTCGTCACCGGAGCGGCCGAACAGCCGGTGCGCGTTGACGTGCACGACGACGAACAGGTCGCCGGCGGGAGCGCCGTTGCGTCCTGGCTCGCCGTGCCCGGCCAGCCGGATGCGCTGGCCGTCGGACACCCCGGCCGGCACCCGGACGGTGACCGTCCTGGTGCGGGTGCTGACCCCCTCGCCGCCGCACTCGGTGCACGGGTCGTCGATCAGCCGGCCGGTGCCGCGGCACTCGCGGCACGGCTCGCTGAACGCGAACGCCCCCTGGTTGCGGGTGACCAGGCCGACGCCGGCGCACGTCGGACAGTCCCGCGGGCGGGTACCCGGCTTGGCCCCGCTGCCGTGGCACGTCCCGCAGGTGGCCGGGCTGGACAGCCGCAGCGGCACCGTGGCGCCGCCGACGGCCTCGGCGAAGTCCAGCCGCACCTCGGTCTCGACGTCGGAGCCGCGGCGGGGCCGGCTGGGCGAGGTCCCACGGACCCCGCCGCCCCGGCCCGCGCCGCCGAACAGCCCGCCGAACAGGTCACCGAGGCCGCCGCCCGCCGGCGCCTGGCCCGTGCCACCGGTGCCGCCGAAGAGGTCGCCGAAGTCGTACGCCGTGCCGCCCTGGCCGCCGCCGAAGCCGCCACCACGGAAGGGCCCGCCGCCGAACAGCCGGCGGGCCTCGTCGTACTCCTGCCGCTTCTTCGCGTCGGACAGCACGCCGTACGCCTCGGAGACCGACTTGAACCGCGCCTCCGCCTTGCTGTCGCCAGGGTTCGCGTCCGGGTGCAGCTCGCGGGCGAGCTTGCGGTAGGCCTTCTTGATCTCGTCGGCAGACGCGTCCGACCGGACGCCCAGTTCGGCGTAGAAATCCTTCTCGATCCAGTCTCGCGCGCTCACCGCAGCCCCCGCTCAGCCGTTGGTCGCGGCGTTGCCGGCGTCGTGGGGGCGGTCCTCGGGGCGGTCGGGGCGCTCTTCGGGACGGCCGTCGGGGCGCACGACCGCGCCCGGTGGCTCGGGCTCGAGAAGCGCCTCGCCGTCGGCGTTCACGCCGGCCGGCTCGTGGTCGGTCACCGCCACCATCGCCGGCCGCAGCACCCGCTCGCCGAACGTGTAGCCGCGGCGCAGCACCGCCGTCACCGTCGGTCCGGTGACGTCGGGCGACGTGCTGTGCTGCACGGCCTCGTGCTGGCTCGGGTCGAACACCTCGCCCTCGTGCCCGTAGGAGCGCAGCCCCGCCTTCTGCAGCGCGGCGTTCACCTTGTCCGCGACCGCGCGGAACGCGCCGGTGAGGTCGCCGTGTGCCTCGGCCCGCTCCAGGTCGTCGAGCACGCCGAGCAGGTCGCCGACCACCTGCGCCTTGGCGTAGGTGACCACCGCCTCCCGGTCGCGCTCGACCCGCTTGCGGTAGTTCGCGTACTCCGCGCTGACCCGCTGCAGGTCCTTGGTCCGCTCGTCGAACTGGGCCTGCAACTCGTCCGTACCTGTTGGCTGAAGGGCGCCTTCAGTCGGCCTATCCGACTGAAGGGCGCTTTCAGCCAATCCGACGGTGGGGCGCACGGCCCCGGTCTCCGGGTCGATCCGGCGGCGGTCACGCACCACGACCGGCGGCTCCTCGCCGCCGCGCGGGTCGTCTCGATGGCTCACGTACTCTCCTCGCTCCGCTGGTGGACCGCCGTCAGTGCTTCTTCGTGTCCTCGTCGACGATCTCGGCGTCCACCACGTCGTCGGCGCCGCCCGCCGCACCCGGCGTGTCCTGCGGGCCATCGGTGGCGCCGCCGGACTGGCCGCCGGCCCCGCCGGACTGGTCGTAGAGCGCCGCGCCGAGGGCCTGCGACTCGGTGGCCAGCTTCTCCATCGCGGTGCGGATCGTCGGGATGTCGGTGCCCTTGAGCGCCTCCTGGGCCTCGCCGATCGCGGCGTTGACCTTCTCCTTGACGTCCGCGGGCAGCTTCTCGTCGTTGTCCTTGACGAACTTCTCCGTCTGGTAGACGAGCGTCTCGGCCTGGTTGCGCACCTCGGCCTCGTCGCGGCGCTTGCGGTCGTCCTCGGCGTGCGCCTCGGCGTCCTTCATCATCCGGTCGATCTCGTCCTTGGGCAGGGCCGAGCCACCGGTGATGGTCATGGACTGTTCCTTGCCGGTGCCGAGATCCTTGGCCGACACGTGCACGATGCCGTTGGCGTCGATGTCGAACGCGACCTCGACCTGCGGCATCCCGCGCGGAGCCGGCGGCAGCCCGGTCAGCTCGAACATGCCGAGCTTCTTGTTGTAGGCCGCGATCTCGCGCTCACCCTGGAACACCTGGATCTGCACCGACGGCTGGTTGTCGTCGGCCGTGGTGAAGATCTCGGAGCGCTTGGTGGGGATCGTGGTGTTGCGCTCGATGAGCCGCGTCATCACGCCGCCCTTGGTCTCGATGCCCAGCGACAGCGGGGTGACGTCGAGCAGCAGGACGTCCTTGACCTCGCCCTTGAGCACGCCGGCCTGCAGGGCGGCGCCGACCGCGACGACCTCGTCGGGGTTGACGCCCTTGTTGGGCTCCTTGCCGCCGAGCAGTTCCTTGACCAGTTCGGTGACGGCCGGCATCCGGGTGGAGCCGCCGACCATCACCACGTGATCGATCGCGCCGATCGAGATGCCGGCGTCCTTGATCACGTTGTTGAACGGCGCGCGGCAGCGGTCCAGCAGGTCGGCGGTGATCTTCTGGAACTCCGCGCGGGACAGCGTCTCGTCCATGAACAGCGGGTTCTTGTCGGCGTCCACCGTGATGTACGGCAGGTTGATCGTGGCCGTCGACTGCGAGGACAGCTCGATCTTGGCCTTCTCCGCGGCCTCCCGCAGCCGCTGCATGGCCATCCGGTCCTTGGTCAGGTCGATGCCGCGGCTGGCCTTGAACTTGTCCACCAGCCAACTGATGACGCGCTCGTCCCAGTCGTCGCCGCCGAGGTGGTTGTCACCCGACGTGGCCTTGACCTCGACGACCTTGTCGGCGAGCTCCAGCAGCGACACGTCGAACGTGCCACCGCCGAGGTCGAACACCAGGATCGTCTGCTCCTTCTCGCCCTTGTCCAGCCCGTAGGCGAGCGCGGCCGAGGTGGGCTCGTTGACGATGCGCAGGACGTTCAGGCCGGCGATCTGCCCGGCCTCCTTCGTCGCCTGGCGCTGGGCGTCCTCGAAGTAGGCGGGCACGGTGATGACCGCGTCGGTGATCTCCTCGCCGAGGTACGCCTCGGCGTCGCGCTTGAGCTTCATGAGCACCCGAGCGCTGATCTCCTGCGACGTGTACTTCTTCCCGTCGATCTCGACGGACCAGTCCGTGCCGACGTGCCGCTTCACCGAGCGGATCGTCCTGTCGATGTTCGTGACAGCCTGGTTCTTGGCCGGCTGCCCGACCAGTACCTCACCGTTCTTGGCGAACGCGACAACGGACGGCGTGGTCCGCGACCCCTCCGAGTTCGCGATGACCGTCGGCTCCCCGCCCTCAAGGACGGCGACGACGGAGTTCGTGGTCCCCAGGTCGATGCCGACCGCACGAGCCATGGATGTCTCCTCCAACACACAGTTGCTTCCGTGAGCCTTGAGCGGCCCAGGCTCAATCCTGCCACAAGGCGTTCAGCCAGAGTTGAGCCTGCCCCACTCAAGCCTGTCACCTCGCCCAACGCGCGACCCCAGCGCCCGGTTCCCGACGCCACGGACCCGAGCGCATGAACGTGACGCCAGTCTGGTTTTCGGGTCGCCGAACCAGACTGGTGTCGCGCTCATGCGGGATACGCGCGAGCACGCGCAGACAGGTCCGGCGAGCTAGTGCTCCTGGTCCGCGTCCGGCTCCAGGAACACGCGGTCGCCGCGGGCGAGGACGATCACGCCGGCCGACACCGGCCGCTCGCCTACCTGCACCTGGTACCGGTTGCCGAGGATCGTCAACGACGGACCTCGGTGCATTCCGAGCGCCTCGCGCTCGGTCGGCGACGGTGGCCTGGCCTGCACGCGGCCGGGCTCGACCGTCATCGGATACCCGACGAGCGCGAGCTGCCCGACCTCAACGTCGCACCACTCCAGGCCGTCCCCCTCGGCCAGCTCGATGGGCACGTAGGAGATCGACGTGAGGACAGTTTCATCGTCGACCTCCAGCCGGATCGTCCGCTCCATCATGACTCGCCCCGGCTCCAGGCCCAGCAGCCCCGCGAACCGCTCCGGCACGCCCACCGGGCGCTCGTGGCACACGCGGCGACCGGCGGTGGCCCGCGGGTCCTGCGTGAAGATGGCCGGCGACTCCTTCGTCCGCTGATCCAACATCCCGCCCGGGACCAGCAGGAGCCGGTGGACCGGGTCGCGGTAGGTGACGACCGACGGCCTGCCCTGGCGCTTGTTGACGAGTGCCTCGCCGGCGAGGATCTCGACCGCGCCGCGCGCGGTCACCTTCGACACGCCGAACTCCTCGACGAGCTCCGCCTCGCTGGGCAGCTCATCGCCGTCCTTCAACTCGCCCGAGAGGATCCGCGCACGCAGCTGCCCCGCCAGCACGGTGACCAACTTGGGGTCCCGCTTCCCGCCCTGGTCAGCGGCCATGCCGCACCTGACCCGCGGCGTCATCCCACCAAGGAGTGACAGAGCGGTCTACTTGTTGCAATAAGTCCAGCGGGTTGTCACGATGGATCACGCAAGGCACAGGGTCGGCCTGCCGTGACGGTCGGACGGTCCAACTTGCAGCCATGTATCACCAATGGGGTGTTTGGGCGGCCAGCCACGGCCGCGGATCGCCAGCATCTCCAGCACTGCCCTCGCAGGCCCGAGCGGAGCCTCACTCCGCTCGGGCCGTAGGCATGTGCACCGTAGCTTATTGCCATGAGCTAACGGCCAGGCTTCACCACATCGGGCGTCACGAAGGACGCCACCTCGGCGAGGACCACGCGGTCGCGCAGCAGCCGGCGATGACCGAGGCCGGTGGTGCTCACCAGCACCGACGATGGCCAGGCCTCGGCGATCGCCACGCCGTCGGACCAGGAGACCTCACGGTCGTCGCGGTCGTGCACGACGAGGACCGGCGGGGTGGTCACCTCGGCCGCGATGCGCGGCACGTTCAGGTCGGCGATGGGCAGGCCGGCGCGGCGCTCGACGCGGGCGCGGGCCCTGGCCAGGACGCGAGGGCCGAATCCCAGCCCCCTGACCAGCCGCGCGAGGTACGGGCCGGGGTCGGCCGCGGGGGCCAGCAGCACGAGGCGGTCCACCTTGAGGCCGCCGCGCAGCGCGAGCGCCGTGGCCGCCCCGCCGAGGGAGTGCGCCACCACGACGGCGGCCGGTACGTGTTCGTCGGCCACCGCGACCAGCACGTCGGCCATCTCGACGAGGGAGCCGCGGCGCCGGCCGAGCCGACCGGCCGCCGACCCGCCGTGGCTCAGCGAGTCGAAGGTGACGACGCGGTACCCGGCCTCGACGAGTGGCTGCACGAACCCGACGAGCTGCGTGCCCCAGCCACCCCAGCCGTGCACGAGGTAGGCGGTCGGGCCGTCGCCCCATGACCGCCCGACCACCCGGCGCCCGCCGACCGTCACCTCGAACGGCACGCCGACGGGGTCGCCCAGCGGGACGGCCGCGTCGCGCCTGGCGACCTCGACGGTCGGGACGGTGAACCACAGCCGGTCGACGAGGGCCGCACCGACAGCGGGGGCCCAGCGTTCGACGCCGGCAGCGGCCAATCTAAGAGCACGACCGATCGTGCTTTTTCTACGGCCTGCGATGGTCATCTCGTGGTCCTTTCACGGAAGCCGTCAGGCGGGACGGGCCGCGTCGAGCAGCCTCTCGAACGCGTACCTGGCCCGGTCCCCGGCCAGCGGGTCGGCCAGGAGCCGGCTGTGGCAGTGGAAGCCGAGCACGATGCCGTCGAGGTCACTGGCGAACTGCTCCGGCGAGGCGTCGCCGCGGAAATGACCCTCGCCGATGCCGGTGCGGAACACCTGGGCGATGGTGTCGAGCCAGTCCAACTGGTCGGCAACGAACTGGTCGCGCACCGGTCCGCGCTGGTCGTCCAGCTCGAACTGGGCCGCGACGAACAGGCAACCGCCAGGCTGCGACCCCCACTCCAGCCACCGCTCGAACAGCTCGCGCACCCGTGGCTCCCCCCGCGGCCGGGCGACCGCCGGCCGGGCGACCTTGTCGACGAACCGCGCCCTGGCATGGGCGAGCACCTGGAGCTGAAGGTGTTCCTTGGAGCGGAAGTGCGCGAACAGCCCGCTCTTGGACAGCCGGGTGCGGGTGGCGAGCGCGCCGATGGTGAGGCCGCCGAGCCCCACCTGGCTCGCCTGCGCGGCGGCCTCGTCCAGGATCACCTGCCGGGTCTCGGCGCCTTTCGTCACCCCGATTTTTTAGCACGATCGTTCGTACAAGCGCCAGAGTCGCGACGCGGATCACGCTTCGGTTAACTGGCCGGTAACCCGGCGTAGGCTGCCGCCACCCGCTGGTCAGTACGGATTCGGAGGAGCCGTGACGCTGCGACTGGTACTCGGCCTGCTGATGACCGCCGCCGTGCTCTTCTTCGCGGCGCGGCGG
>Ga0190272_10000618_pt1 | contig 18174 bp, 14 predicted proteins | sample Popmic504T_FD_133746 | JGI IMG/M metagenome (GOLD analysis project Ga0190272, IMG submission 133746) | Populus adjacent soil microbial communities from riparian zone of Shoshone River, Wyoming, USA - 504 T | ecosystem: Environmental > Terrestrial > Soil > Riparian zone | place: USA: Wyoming... | reverse complement strand
TGAGCTTGACTGCGTTCCGGCGACCAGCGATTCTTTCTGTGCCTGCAGCTCATCTACCACCGAATAAAGGCTGTCGATAATAACATTCTGTGATTTATCCCCGCGGATCACGGTTTTGATCCTTTCCTTTTTACCGGCCTCAACCAGTGCAGCATTGACGGCGGCCTCGGTTTTGGAAATCTCCTGGATAAGCTCTGCATCCTTTGCCATGAGCTTCTCGAAAGTAGCCTGCAACTCTACCGGAGGCTTTTTGCTTTTGGTGGCCTTTGCATCTGCATTAATTTTATCATAAGCTGCCTGAAGAGATTCCCTTTCCTTTGCAAGCTCATGCAGCCTGCTGAAATGTTGGCTCCTTGAGGTAGTTGCTAAGACAATCAGGAAAAGACAGACAAAAAGGAACCTTGTGATCATAAATTATGCAAACAATGAAAGAATATTACCCGGAACCACAAATTTAATGGTTTTTCGCTATGATTGGCAAAAAGATGAAATTATTTTTATCTCATTTAACAACAGAACATTTCATTATTTATTGGATCGGGTCTTTTAGATTATTCAGGTTTTATTTTGCAGCTGAACAAGGAAAGCGAAGAATCTTCCCTGACGGATATTAAAAAGCAGCCATATTTGGCATATTAAAAATATTAATTTTGCATCGTTTTATTACCCTCTAAATCAAATCATCATGTCTATTGTAAAGGAATTTAAAGAGTTTGCTATGAAAGGTAACGTAATGGACCTTGCCATAGCGGTCATAATCGGAGCCGCATTCGGAAAAATCGTCTCAGCAATGGTCGATAACATACTCATGCCCCTTATCGGCATACTGATGCAGGGGAAAAATTTTTCCACACTGATGGTAAAGATAGGTGATGCGGAAATCAAATACGGCCTGTTCATTCAGAATGTGCTGGATTTTGTCATTGTGGCTTTTGTCCTTTTTTTAATTGTGAAAGGCCTCAATTCAACCCGGAAGAAGGAAGTGGCAGCACCGGCGGCGCCACCTGCTCCTACCACAGAACAAAAGTTGCTGATGGAAATTCGCGATTCCCTGAAAAAATAATTAATTCCCTTATCATCTTCCGGATCAACGGGTATTAAATTTAAACTTCATACTATGAAAAGATACATCCTTCTTCTCTTATTCCTTCTAACCTGCAGCTTTGTAAAGGCACAGGATGAAATAGACACTTCCTGGAAAAGAGGAGTGTTCATCAATGTAAATTTCAGCCAGGTGAGCCTGAGCAACTGGGCAGCAGGCGGTGAGAATTCGATCTCCCTTGCAGCCATTACCAACCTGTTCCTGAACTACAGAACTGAAAAAAGATCCTGGGAAAATTCTCTTGACCTTGCTTATGGTCTAACCAAATCAGGCGATGAAGGCGTGAGGAAATTCGATGACAAAATTGAATTCATATCGAAGTATGGCCAAAAGGCAACCGGGAAACTTTTTTATGCCGCGCTTCTCAGCTTTAAAAGCCAGTTTCAGCCCGGGTACAATTATTATCCCGATGATTCTACGGTGCTTCTCTCAAGGTTTTTTTCACCTGCTATTGTGTTGGTTTCAGTGGGTCTTGACTGGAAGCCGACGGACTATTTTTCTTTGTATTTTTCACCTGCCACAGGAAAATTCACATTTGTAAATGACCAGGATCTGGCCGACCTGGGTGCCTATGGTGTAGAGCCAGGTGAGAACAGCCGCATAGAATTCGGTGCATACCTTTCTGCAAAATTTAAAAAGGAATTGCTTCAGAATGTGAGCCTGGAGAGCAAGCTCGATCTTTTTGAAAACTATACGGACGAAGATGCATCCAATAAAAAAAATATTGACGTTAACTGGACAGTGCTTGTCAATATGAAGATCAACAAATTTCTTGCAGCAAGCTTGTCAACCGAGCTCATCTACGATCACAACACGCCTGTTCCGCTGTATTCAAAAGATGCTGATGGCAACCGGTTCCAGAGTGGCGCCGGTCCCCGCACCCAGTTCAAGGAAGTGCTTGCAGTGGGGCTGTCGGTAAAGTTCTAAGGATTGTATACCTGGTTAATGGCTTCAGGAGACTCTACCTGAATGGACTTCTTTTTTTTCGTATTTTCGCCTTCCAGATTTTTTAAGATATGATGAGGACCCATACATGCGGCGAGCTTGACAAGAACCACATTGACGATCAGGTAACTTTATGCGGATGGGTTCAACGTTCGCGTGACCTTGGCGGGATGACCTTTATTGATCTCCGCGACCGTTACGGCATCACGCAGCTTGTTTTTAACATGGATACCGATGCAATCCTTTGCGATAGTGCGCGGAAGCTTGGACGGGAATTCGTGGTGATGGTTACAGGAACCGTGACTGAAAGAAGCAATAAAAATTTAAACATGCCCACCGGTGAGATTGAAGTGGTGGCACAACAGATCCATCTTTTAAACAGTGCAAAAACACCTCCTTTCACTATTGAGGAGCATACCGACGGCGGCGACGACCTGCGGCTGAAATACCGTTATCTCGACCTTCGCAGGAGCCAGGTGAGAAAAAATATGGAGCTCAGGCACCGTGTGTCGCAGGAGACAAGAAAATACCTGGATGGACAGCAGTTTATCGAAGTTGAAACACCGGTGCTGATCAAGTCGACACCGGAAGGCGCACGCGATTTTATTGTGCCGTCGCGCATGAACCCGGGCGAGTTTTATGCGCTGCCACAGTCGCCGCAAACATTCAAGCAGTTGCTGATGGTTGCAGGATTCGACCGTTATTTCCAGCTTGTGAAATGCTTCAGGGATGAAGACCTGCGGGCCGACAGGCAGCCTGAATTCACACAGATTGACTGCGAGATGAGCTTCGTGGAACAGGAAGATGTGCTTATGATGTTCGAGGGACTTATTAAGCATTTGTTCAGCACAGTAAGGCAAATCGATATCGGAACCATACCACGGATGACATTCGATGATGCCATGAAGAATTATGGAAACGACAAGCCCGATTTGCGTTTTGATATGAAGTTTGTGTACCTGGATGACCTGGTGAAAGGCAAAGGATTCAAGGTCTTTGATGATGCTGAAACAGTTGTTGGCATAAATGTTCCCGGAGCAGCGTTATATACGAGGAAGCAGACCGATGAGCTTACTGAATTTGTAAAGCGGCCGCAGGTGGGCGCTTCAGGGCTCATTTATGCCCGCCACCAGGATGACGGAACGGTTAAATCTTCAGTGGATAAATTTTTTAATGCGGAGGAACTTAAAAAGTGGTCCATCGTTTTCAACAGCAGTCCCGGTGATTTAATGCTGGTTGCAGCAGGTGAAAGAAGCAAAGCAATCAGGGCGCTTTCAGAGCTGAGACTTGAAATGGGAAACCGTTTGGAGCTGCGCGATAAAAATGTTTTTGCCCCTTTATGGGTGGTCGATTTTCCGATGCTCGAGTGGAATGCCGAAACCAACAGGTGGTTTGCCATGCACCATCCTTTTACAGCTCCACGTCCTGAAGATATCCCGTTGCTGGAATCCGATCCGGGCAGGATTAAAGCCAATGCCTATGACCTGGTGATCAATGGTGTTGAGGTAGGAGGAGGTTCCATCCGGATTTCAGATAAATCATTGCAGCAAAAAGCATTCAGGATCCTGGGATTCACGGAGGAAGATGCCCAGTCCCAATTTGGTTTTCTGATGAATGCTTTTGAGTTCGGCGCCCCTCCGCACGGGGGCATTGCCTTCGGATTGGACCGTCTTTGCTCGCTTCTGGGCGGTGCCGACAGCATCCGCGACTTCATTGCCTTTCCGAAAAACAATGCCGGAAGAGATGTGATGATCGACTCTCCTTCGGCAATCCCGCAGCATCAGCTTGATGAGCTGAGCATTGAAGTGAAAAAACAAACCTGAAGGCACCTTAATTTTAATTTGTTTTTGCCGTTTAATTGCCTATTTTTACTGGTATAGTTCAATTAAAGGCAGTCAGATGTTTTTCGTATGCAGGCATATTGCCAAATTATCTACCGTATTCATTTTTGTTTTATGGGTCGGTAGTGCGAATGCACAGTCCCATGCTCCTGATTATTACGACCTCATCGTTGAACTTCCAAACCTGAGCCCCGAAAAGGAACTGACGGTTTTAGTGGCATCGCTTACCGCTCTTGGCGGCATTAAGTATGAAGGATACTGCAACCATATGAAATGCCTGCTGCTAAAGGTTGACCGGAATATCCATACCGGAGATGCAGCGATCATGAACAAGCTGAAAGAAAATTCTACCCTGTTCTTTATTAAATCTACAGGTAAGATTTCACAGGTGCTTGAAAATTGCAGGGATGTCAAGGTACCCGTGACAGAAAATCCAGGTGCTCCTGTTGATTAGAAGAATAAGAACATATTGCATGATGAGATTTATCCGCGATGTAATTTTCATACAGGTCATTTTCATATTGATGACCACACATGCAGCCGCACAGTGCAGCGGTGGTGCACTGGCAGGTAATATAGTTCCGGGCGCAGCATGGTCATCAGCAGGCACAGCTAATGTTGCGGGCGGAACCTACTTTACGTTTACAGCTGCTGTTGGCAATACCTATTTTTTTTCATTCTGTCCGGCGGACGGCGGATCATCAGTTTATGACACGCAGCTTACCATTCTTAATAATACCGGCGGTTTTGCTGGAGGCTACAGCGACGATTATTGCGGGCTGCAATCAAACATTACCTGGAACTGTACTATAGCCGGCGTTTACCGTGTGCTGGTAAACAAGTTCAACTGCAACACACAGGCAAATATGGGAACTTTGGTCTATAAATTCCAGGGACCATTATCCTGTCCGGGCAACCTGGGCGCGGGTGTTACAAACGTAGCTTCCCTTCCTTATTCATCTGGCGCGGGAACCACCTGTGGAAACGGTAACGATCTTTCCACTGCCAATCTTATCACCTGCGGAAGTACGCTTTACCAGGGCGGCAACGACAATGTATGGATATTCACTCCTGCAATTACGGGTACTGTTAGCATCAACCTGTTTTCAACCGGTACATATACAAGCCTTGTTTTATACCATGGTTGTCCGCTCACCGGCCAGGGAGGAACATGCGTTGATTTTGCGCAAAGCCCAACCGGGAATAAAACATTAACCGTATGCCTCACGGCCGGAAATACGTATTACCTGATACTTGACTCCTGGCCGGCCCCCGCATGCAACCCATATTCAAACCTTACAATATCAGCGCCTGTTCCAGCCGGTGGGTGTGCGCTTGGAACCGGGCAGGTCAATGTTCCCTCGCTGCCTTATTCAAGCACCGGACGCACCACTTGCGGAAAGGGTGATGATATCACATCCATTAACTCTGTCACATGTGGCAGCGTTTCTTATTTCACTGCCGAAGATGAGGTGTTTGTTTTCACGCCAGCAGTTTCAGGCACATCAACTATTTCACTCACCAGCAACAGCTCATGGGTTGGCATGATGCTGTATAACGGCTGTCCGCTCGTAACCAGCTGTAGCGGAATACCCGGGAGCTGCATTGCGTTTGAACAAAGTTCAGCAGGCAGCCAGAGCATGTGCGTGGCGCTTGTTGGAGGCACAACCTACTACCTGGTGGTTGACCAGTTCGCATCACCGTATTGCATACCTTCCTACAGCATAAACATCACAGCCCCATCGGGTGCATTTACCGGCACAACCTGCGGGAATGCATATCCGGTCTCTGCGTTACCTTTTTCACTTGCAGGAGAAAGCACCACATGCATGATCAACAACTATACGAATGCTACCTCCGGGTCATGCGGCACTTTATATGAATCTGGCGAAGACAAGGTATATTCGTATACGGCAACTGTTGGTCAGTGTATCGGCATTACCCTGACTGGAGCAAGCAACAACAACATCGGCTACCAGGTTTACCAGGGATGCCCGGGAGCCGGCGGAATATGCATTGCTTCAAACGGCGGTGCTAATTCAGGGGTTCTTACCGGCAGTGCAGTGCTGCCCGGTGCCGGCACTTATTATATTATTGTCGACAGCTGGGCCCCGCCCAACAGCGTTTCATATAACATATCCGTTATATCATACGGCAACGGACCGGCCAACGACCTTCCCTGCAATGCAACGGTGCTCCCGCTCGGGATCAACTCAACCGGCAACAACAGCTGCTCGGGTTTTGCGGGGGAGCCCTCTGCACCAACCTGCTGGATAACACCCAATGTCAGGAATACAGTGTGGTATGCCGTAACTGCACCCGCTTCAGGACAGCTCAGGATCAGAACGGCTCCCGGCTCCTTGTTAAATACCCACCTCGCATTATACAGCGGCACATGCGGCGCAGTCATGACACAGGTAGCATGCAACGATGATGCACCACCATGCGGCTCAACTATCACCAACCTGTCGGAAATATCGGTGACAGGACTTGTATCCGGCAACACCTATTATATATGTGTGGATGGATACAGCGGTTTAACCGGCTCATTCGGCATCATGGCCATCGACGGCATGCAGGCATTTCCTCCGGCTGCCGGGCAGGAATGTCTGGTGCCGAACCCGGTTTGCAATTCAAATATTATTGTTGGCGATCCGGGCTACCAGGTATTCGGTAACAGGTGCGACTTTCCTGGTGGTGGTGGCAATTGCCTGCTTACGGGTGAACGCGGTTCGGCATGGTATGAGATACAGATTGCAGCTGCAGGTATACTGGAGTTTAATATTATTCCCAACGACTGGCCTGGTGCCCCGAGCCTTACCAGCACTGACTATGATTTTGCAGTATGGAAGATGGCGGGAACCGGTTCAGTCACCTGCGCCGCCATTGCTGCCGGGGCCAGCCCCTTACGCTGCAACTACAGCGCATTGGGAGTCACAGGCTGTTACAGTGCAGCCCCGGCAGTGGCACCGGCTGCGTACCCGGGTTACGGCGCCGCTTATGATGCGAATATTGCAGTAGTGGCAGGCGAAATATACTACCTGGTCGTAAGTAATTTCTCAAACAGCACTTCCGGCTTTTCACTCAACATCAGCCCGGTATCACCGGTTAATTATACGCCATCACCTGCAACGGTTGTATGGTCGGGTGGAGTCGACAACGACTGGTTCAAAGCGCCAAACTGGGGAGGGTGCGCAATTCCCACATGTAATATCAACGCCATCATTTCACCGTCGGCCTCAAACCAGCCTATCATCAATGCGGCTGGCGCGGCATGCAAAAGTATTACGGTTAATCCATCCGCCAGCCTTACCATCAATGCTACGTATACGCTGAACGTTTGTGGCGATTATCTTAATAACGGCACACTTACCGCGGCAACAACTTCAACTGTTTTATTCAGTAACGGCAACATTAACCAGAATATCGACGGCAACCTGATCGGTGCGAGCTCATTTGGAAACGTAACGGTAACAAAAACCGGGGGGTTGGTTGACATGAAGCAGGATGCAGACATGAAAGGCAATTTTTCGATCACAACTGCAACGGGAAATGTGAATACTAACAGCAGGTATAATCGTGTGGGTGGTAATTTTACCAGCAGCGGCACTTATACGGCCGGCTCCGGAACCCTTGAGCTGAATGGAAGCGCACCACAGGCCTTTACTTGCGGTTCGGTGCTAAACAACGTCATCATGCAGCATACAGGTACCGGGGTTACGCTTGGCAGTAATATGCTTCTCGGCACTGGTGGCACACTCACGCTAAATTCAGGAAATATTATAACGATGCCTTTATACGAAGTTTCAGTCGCCAACCGTGCACCCGGCTCTGTTACGCCGGGAAGCGCCACCAGCTATGTTCAGGGCTTCCTCAGAAGGTACATCAATGCAACCGGTTCGTACGATTTCCCGGTAGGTGAATCAATCAAAGGTTACCAGCGGGCAAATGTAAATTTTATTACTTCCACGCTGATCGATAACCTCCGGGCTGAATTCAGGCAGTACCCTGTGCTGCCTCCCGGGATCGGTGGTGCTGAGTGCGGAGTGTCGTATACGAGCAATGCGCTCGATAATGGAAAATGGAGCATCACTGCATCCAACGATCCCACGTCAGGAAACTATAATATGACATTGTACAACAGGGCCGGAACATATACCAATGCAGCCAGCGGGTGGACCATCATGAAAGATGCGGGAGCCGGTTGGGGACTCTGGAATGGCGCCTGCATGATATCGCCTGTTACCGCTGTAGTAAGGAATAACATGAATGGCTTTTCCGATTTCGGTACGGCACAGGCGCCGCTTCCATTACCTGTGGAACTCTTGACCTTCACCGGACAGCCACTTGATGCTTCAATTTTACTCAGCTGGGCTACAGCTGCTGAAATAAACAATAAAGGATTCGAATTGCAGCGCGCCACCTCGCCGCCGGAATATAAAAGCATCAGCTGGACCGAAGGACATGGCAATTCGTCAAAAATAAACGATTATGAATATGAAGACCGGGATGTTGATACCGGCATCCGTTATTATTACCGTTTGAAGCAGGTTGACTTTAACAGCGATTATAAATATTCCCCGGTCATCACCGCTATCATTCAGGCTAAAAATAATTTCAGCTGGAATGTTCAGCCGAATCCTTTTGCAGGAAAAACAAGCATTACCTACTCAATCACCAGACCGGCCATTGTCATGGTTGAAGTGCTGAATTCCACAGGCCAGGTAATCTCCACCCTTGCAAAAGGCTGGCAGCAGGCAGGATCATACCAGCTGTATTTCAGCGCAACCAGGTTGGGATATCCGGCAGGGGTATATACGTTGAGAATGGTGGTTGGAGAAGAAATTCATACCACAAAGCTGGTGGAGATGGAGTAATATTATAACTCTTGAGTCGTGCGCGTAAATATGAGTAGAAAGGATTGGTCAGACGACAAATTATTATTCCGGCTTAGTAATAATAAGTCGGACAAATCTCGTTGGGACATCATTAGTGTTTTAAGAAGTCGACCAAGTAAAGAGTTATTTTATACCTGTGTAAACTTTACCAAATCAAAAGACCCGAAAGTCAGGAGTATCGGCATTGATATTTTAGCGCAGATGGGAGTAACTCCAAGACCATTCGTAAGGCAGACAATCAAACTTTATTTCAACTTATTAAGTATTGAAGATGACCCAGAGGTTTTGATGGCATTACTTTATGCAATTGGACATAACAACGACAAACTAAATAAAAATCAAATTGAAAAATTATGTTCTTTTTCTGACAGTAAAAACAATTGGATTAAAGAAGGTTTGGTTTTTTCATTGCTTGGTGTAGATAATCTAAGATCCATTGATACTCTAATAAAACTATCGGCTGACAAAATAAGTCATATAAGAAATTGGGCTACATTTGGTATTGGATCTCAAATTAAAAAGAACAACAAAAACATTCGAGAAGCACTTTGGGCAAGAGTTAACGATAAACACCAGGAAACAAAACTTGAAGCTATTGTTGGTTTGGCGATACGAAAAGATAAACGTATAATTGAAGTTATAAGAAGGGAGCTTCATGATGGAGAATACGGAATTTTACTTTTTGAGGCTATCATCGAAACAGGTGACAAAGAATTTTTACCATTACTTCGTCAAAAACTAAGATCAATAAAGGACGACACCAGTATAAATCCTGAATGGATAACAGACTTGAAGAACTGTATTAGCGAATTGATTAAGCTGACAAATAAAAAAGGAAGATCATCTGTGTAACAAGGTCTTGTAAAAAAGAGGATTTAAAAATTATTGTTTTTTCAGCGAACAGGTGTTCCCGAATTCGTATTACCCCAAAAGTTTAACTGCCTTTTTCACACCCTCAATCATCAAATCAATTTCTTCCCTGGTATTGTAAAACATAAAAGAAGCGCGTATCGTTCCCGGAATGCAGAAACGGTCCATCACGGGCTCGGTGCAGTGCTGTCCGGTTCTTACGGCAATTCCCTGCGTGTCGAGGTACATGCCGGCATCCATGGCGTTGATGCCTTCAAGTGTAAATGATACGACTCCGGCTTTTTCAGGTGCTGTTCCTATCAGCTTTACTTCAGGGATCTGCAAAAGCTGCTTTTCGGCATACTGCAGCAGTTCGTTTTCATATACAGATACAGTATTCCTGTCAAGTGAATTGTAATAATCCACAGCAGCACCCAGTCCTATCACACCTTCAATATGTGGCGTGCCTGCTTCAAACCGGAATGGCACTTCATTATAGGTTGTCTTTTCAAAAGTAACGTGCTGTATCATCTCACCACCACCCATATACGGCGGCATGTCTACGAGCAAATTTAACTTTCCATATAGTACACCAATACCGGTAGGGCCCAGCATCTTATGACCGCTGAAAGCAAAAAAGTCGCAATCCAGCGCCTGGACATCAACCGGCATGTGTGCCACAGCCTGCGCGCCGTCGAGGAGAACAGGTATGCCATGACGGTGAGCTGACGCAATGATTTTTTTAACCGGGTTAATGGTTCCAAGGGAATTGGAAATATAAACAACAGAAATAAATTTAGTCCGCGCGGAGATCAGTTTCTCAAATTCTTGCAGGTTCAGCGAGCCGTCATCATTGATTGGAATCACTTTTAACACAGCATTTTTTTCTTCACAGAGAAGCTGCCACGGTACAATATTGCTGTGATGCTCCATGCCGCTTACGATGATCTCATCGCCGGCGTTTATATTTTTCCGGCCCCATGATGAAGCAACCAGGTTAATGGATTCAGTTGTCCCTTTTGTAAAAACAATCTCACGCTCAGAAGATGCATGAATAAAATCCTTCAGCTTTACGCGTGCATCATCGAACGCCGCAGAGGCCTTCTGACTTAAAAAATGGTTACCGCGGTGGACGTTTGCATGATATGTTGAATAATATTCATTGATGGCATCAATCACCTGACGAGGCTTCTGGGAGCTGGCGGCATTGTCAAAATATACAAGTGGCTTGTCGTTATATATGCGCTGGTGCAGGATGGGAAAATCGTTCCTGGCTGCTTCGGCATTAAAAGCATGAACTGATTTCTTTATATCTGCTGCAGTATTCAATCCAGGTCGAATTCTATCTGTGCGTGAAGCTTTTCCGATAACAGGTGAAGCACGTTCGACTTCAATGAATCGTTGTTGATCTTTTCAATCACGTCGCTTGCAAATGCAAAGTTGAGCAAGGCTTTTGCATCCTGCTCCCCGATGCCTCTCGCACGGAAATAAAACAGCGCGTCTTCATCAAGCTGGCCGGTTGTGGCACCATGGGAGCACTTCACGTCATCGGCAAAGATCTCAAGCTGTGGCTTTGTATTCATCACTGCATCGTCACTCAGCAAAACCGTTTTATTGCTCTGGTACGCATTGGTCTTCTGTGCATCCTTACGCACCAATATTTTTCCGTTGAAAACACCGTGCGAATGACCGTCAAGTATGCTTTTGTAAAGCTGGTTGCTGTAACAGTTAGGCTTCGCATGGTCAACCACGGTATGGTGGTCGACAACCTGGCGGCCGCCCACAAGCGTCAGCCCGTTGAGGTGGGATGTGCATCCGGTATCAGCATGGGTAATGGCCAGGTTGTTGCGGACAAGTCCGCCGCCTACCGTTACCGTACAGATGTTGAAAGTGCTGTTTTTCTGCTGGCTTGCATACACATGCCCGATATGAAACGCTTTAACAGATTCATTCTGCTTGATATCGAACTCAAGTGATGCATTCTCATGTACAAAGATCTCCGTAACGGAATTGCAGAATGAATGCTCGGAATCGTTCAGCGAATGATAAGTTGCGATCACCTGCGCTTGTGAATTTTTTTCAGCTACCACCAGGTTGCGCGGGAAAGAAACCGTGCCCTGGCTGCGTGAATCGTTCAGGTGGAGGATGTGCACCGGCATTTCAACATTTTCGTTTGCGGGTATCGTTATAAATGCGCCGTCTGAGAAAAATGCATTGTTCAGTGCGTGGAAAGGCTCGTTGTTCAGGTCGCCGGCGGTTCCGAGGTATTTCCTCCCATCATGGTTCAGCAGCGAACCTGCAACCACACGGCTCTCTTTCATGTCGGAGAGATCCTTCCTGAAAATTCCGTTTACAAATACAAGCACCAGCGCATCCCTGCCGGCTACCTTGTAACGCGACACCATTTCACGGGTGATTCCCGGCACTACAGCCGGTGTTGCAATGGCAAACCGTGCCTGCAGGATAGGAGAAAGATTGAAATATTTCCATTCCTCATGCTTTACTCCCGGGAAGCCTGTTGTGCGGAAAGCATTAATACCTGCTTCCCTTATCTCCGGAAATGTACTGCCATAGAGCGCTGAAAAAATCCCATGCTCATGGAGGTAAAAATCTTTAGGTTCGGTTTGCAAAGCAACCTGCGTCATGGTTAATGGGATCGTTTTTTTTATGGATTCCGGCCCGTTCAACTTAATCATTGATCATCTGTTCTTCCCTGATCCAGTCGTAGCCCTTCTCTTCCAGCTCAAGCGCGAGATCCTTGGTCCCGCTTTTAACTATACGTCCTTTATATAATACGTGGACAAAATCCGGTACGATGTGATCCAGCAGGCGCTGGTAATGGGTGATCACCACGAAGCTGCGGTCGCTGCTGCGCAGGCCGTTCACGCCGTTGGCAACAATGCGTAAGGCATCTATATCAAGGCCTGAATCCGTTTCATCAAGTATGCAGAGCTTCGGCTCCAGCATGGCCATCTGGAAGATCTCATTCCGTTTCTTCTCACCGCCGCTGAACCCTTCATTCACCGAACGCTGTGTCATCGTCTTGTCCATTTCAACGAGCGCCATCTTTTCTTTCATCAGCTTTAAAAATTCTTTTGAATCTAACGAAGGCATTCCTTTATGCTTTCTCACTTCATTCAATGCCGTCTTTAAAAAGTTCGCATTGCTCACTCCGGGAATCTCGATCGGGTACTGGAAAGCTAAAAACACACCTTCCCGCGCCCTTTCTTCGGGCGACATCTCCAACAGGTTTTTACCGTTGTATACCACTTCGCCTGCAGTAACCTCATACTGTTCCCTGCCCGCAAGCACCGAAGCAAGCGTACTCTTCCCCGACCCGTTCGGACCCATGATGGCATGTATCTCACCCGGTTTCACCGAAAGGCTTAAGCCGTTTAAAATGTTTTTGTCATCGACTTTCGCGTGCAGGTTTTCTATTTTTAGCATTTATTAAAATTGATTATATAATGTTTGAAAGTTTAGAAGGTTTAGAAAGTTTTGAAAGTTCATTTTAATTGAAACTGTCATTAATTCGAGTTTACTTTTTTAGATGCTCTTAAATAAATAATAAAGCTGCTGATAAGTTTACTTAATTCAATGCAATTTTTGTTGATATCATTAAACTCATCAGCTGTAATATAGTTAAGATTTTTTGCAATAAATAATTGTGATCTTGTTTCACCAGCTGAGGCTTTAGCCATTGAGAGAAAATATATAAACTGATTGGTGCTTTCTCTTTCAAAACCCTCTGCAATGTTCGATGATATAGAAATTACGCTTTTTCTGATTTGATTCTGGAGTGCAAAATCTTTACTGAATTCACCTTTATTCGTTAGAGAATATATATTGCTGCATAATTCAACCGACTTCTGCCATGCAACGATATCTTCAAAATGCTTTATTGTAGCCATTCTTCAAACTGTCTAAACTATTTCATACTGATTTCACCACTATAAATCCCGCAAGTCTGCGGGATGGCTCAGTATAATTTATCTAACATATTGTAGTTCTGCTTTTGCCACCTTCTAAACTTTCAAACTTTCTAACTTTCAAAACTTTCTAACTTTCAAAACCTTCTAAACCTTCTAAACTATTACAACCCCTCCGCACCCCTGTAAGCTGAAGGGTTCCCCGCACAAAATTTTTGATATGAACAACCTTAAACTTTCCAACTATCAAAACTTTCTAAACCTTCTAAACTATTACAACCTTCTAAACTTTCAAAACTTTCTAAACCTTCTAAACTATTACCCAACACTGCCTTCGAGACTAATCGCCAGAAGCTTTTGTGCTTCCACGGCGAATTCCATGGGGAGCTGGTTGAACACTTCCTTGCAGTAGCCGTTTACGATCAGGCCTACGGCGTCTTCGGTTGAGATGCCGCGCTGGTTGCAGTAAAATATCTGGTCCTCGCCTACTTTGGAGGTTGTTGCTTCGTGCTCCACCTTCGCTGTCGGGTTGGCGCATTCAAGGTAAGGAAAGGTATGTGCACCGCACTGGTCGCCCAGTAGCAGTGAATCGCACTGAGAGAAATTGCGTGCCTGAACTGCTTTTTTGCTGATTCGGACAAGCCCCCTGTAGCTGTTCTGGCTCTTGCCACCACTGATGCCTTTTGATATGATGGTGCTCTTGGTATGCTTGCCCAGGTGTATCATTTTGGTTCCCGTATCGGCCTGCTGGTAATTGTTGGTAACGGCTACAGAATAAAATTCACCGATCGAATAATCACCTTTTAAAATCACACTTGGATACTTCCAGGTAATGGCCGAGCCGGTTTCTACCTGCGTCCAGCTGATCTTTGCATAATCCCCTGCACAGATGCCGCGCTTGGTCACGAAATTATAAATGCCGCCTTTGCCCTGCTTGTCGCCCGGGTACCAGTTCTGCACGGTAGAATATTTCACCTGCGAATTTTTATGTGCATAAATCTCAACCACGGCTGCATGCAGCTGGTTCTCATCGCGCATCGGTGCCGTGCATCCTTCAAGATAGCTAACGTATGAACCTTCTTCGGCAACGATAAGCGTCCTTTCGAACTGCCCGGTGCCGGCTGAATTGATGCGGAAATATGTTGAAAGCTCCATCGGGCAGCGAACGCCCTTCGGAATATAGCAGAATGAACCATCGCTGAAAACGGCGCTGTTCAGTGCTGCATAAAAATTGTCGGTCATCGGAACCACCGAGCCCAGGTATTCTTTAATCAGTTCGGGATGCTCGTGTACGGCTTCGCTGAACGATGAAAAAATAATCCCCATTTTCGAAAGCTCTTCCCGGAAAGTAGTTTTTACAGATACACTGTCAATCACGGCATCAACGGCAACGCCCGAAAGCCTCTTCTGCTCAAGAAGCGAAATGCCCAGCTTGTCAAACGTAGCCTTAATTTCAGGGTCCAGCTCGTCAAGGCTGTTCAGCTGCTTTTGCGGCCGCGGTGCGGAATAATATATAATCTCCTGGAAATCAATTTTCGGGTAATGAACATTCGGCCAGGTGGGCTCGGTAAGCGTAAGCCAGTGCCGGTAGGCTTTCAGGCGCCACTCGAGCAGCCATTCAGGTTCATTTTTTTTCTTGCTAATAAAGCGTACTATATCTTCGCTCAGGCCTTTGGGAGCCGTATCAGATTCAAAATTGCTTATAAATCCCCACTTGTAATCACCCTGGGTGACTTCATCCAGTATTTTCAGATCTTCGGTCATAAGCCATATCGGCTGCTATTAATTAGATTGATTCTAAGGTTTTTAATGGGAAAAATTTTTTTTAAACCGCGAAGCTTTCGCCGCAGCCACAGGTGCGTGAAGCGTTTGGATTGTTGAATACGAAGCCTTTCCCGTTCAGCCCGTCGGTAAACTGAAGCTCCGTGCCTATCAGGTACAGGAAGCTTTTCTTGTCAACCACGATCCTGATGCCTTTGTCTTCAAAAACCTTGTCCTCAGGCTTCAGGTTATTGTCAAAATCCAGGTGGTAAGTAAGTCCGCTGCAACCGCCGCCGGCAACCCCTACACGCACAAAATACTGGTCGTCGTAATTCGATTCTTTCTTAATATTTTCCAGCTTGCTTTTGGCTGAATCATTCACAGTGATCATGATAATTTTAGTTGTTGAAAACTTCTGCAAAAGTACGGATAAAATTCCCCCCGTCAAAATGACGGCTTGCCTTTGCGGAAATCTGTGTTTTTCAGTGTTATGAACAATTTATGGTGATGAAAGTTAATTTGAAAACACATTATCAGGTTTCTGTTCAGGCACCTGTCCCGCTGGCCCTCAAAAGCTTGCTAAAGCAACCTTTTTCCGTTCATCGGGTTTAGCTTGCTCACGCCTGTGTTTCATCGGTACTGTTTTAAATCCTTGGGGGATTCATACCTGAATTCTATTTTTGAGGAATGTTCGAAAACAAGGAAAACCGCACGGAGCTCAGCGATTTGGGCGAGTTCGGACTCATCAGCCAGATCGCAGCCTCAACACAAGTCAAAAATAAAAGCACCGTCAGGGGCATCGGCGACGATGGTGCCGTATTGGATGCAGGGGATAAAAAAGTGGTCATTTCAACGGATATGCTGGTCGAGGGGGTGCATTTCGACCTGGTGTATTGCCCGCTTAAACATCTGGGTTACAAGGCAGTAGCTGTTAATTTGTCTGATATTTATGCCATGAACGCCAGTCCTTCGCAGATTACGGTGAGCGTAGCGCTTTCCAGCAAATTTTCGCTGGAAGCTGTCGAGGAGCTGTACGAAGGCATCCACCTGGCCTGCGAAAAGTATGAGGTCGACCTGGTGGGGGGCGATACCACTTCCTCGCTGTCGGGGCTCATCATCAGCATAACGGCCATCGGATTTGCAGACGAAAGCGACATTGTGTACCGAAATGGTGCTCGCGAAACCGATCTGGTCTGTGTTTCCGGAGATTTGGGGTCGGCCTACCTTGGTCTGCAGCTGCTGAACCGTGAAAAGCAGGTTTTCCTCGACAACCCTGCCGCCCAGCCCGACCTGGCGGGGTACGACTACCTGCTCGAAAGGCAGCTCAGGCCCGAACCGCGGCGCGACATTTATGAAGCCCTCAAAAAGGCTGGTATCAGGCCCACTGCCATGATAGACGTTTCCGACGGACTGGCTTCAGAGCTGCTGCATATCTGCGATAACTCGCAGGCCGGATGTCAGGTTTACGAAGAAAAAATCCCGGTCGACATCAAAGCCGCCGAACTCGCCGAAGAATTCAACATGAACCCTATCACTTGCGCACTAAACGGCGGAGAAGATTACGAGCTGCTGTTCACAGTTCCCATTGCCGATTTCGAAAAAATTAAAATGGTGAAAGACGTTCACCTCATCGGGCACATCACGCATAAAAATGCCGGCTGCGTCATGATCGAAAAAGGCGGACAGTCCATTGAGTTGAAGGCCCAGGGGTTGGATGGGCTGAGGTAGCACATCGTATATAACAATCCATCCGAGGTTGTGCGTCCCGCCAACCACCAGCTGCTCACTATCGCCGACCACCAGTTGCACACTTTCGCCTACCACGACCTGCTCACCCTCGTCAAAAAGGATTGCGGGTAGTTCATCATCGAATTTCGTTACATTGCTCCCATGAATAAATGGATTTTTTTAATTGTCCTTCATAATTTTTTCTTTTTTTGTAATTACACAAATGCTCAGTTTTCGGATTCAAGTCAGCCGGAGATAGGTCGTGCTCTCGAGCTGGTAAAGAACAGCACTGCGCCCGAGCAACAACGTGATGCATGCTTGCAGCTAAGCATCATTTTTGAGAAAAAAGGGGATATTGAAAAGTCCCTGAAATATTATATGATGTATATATCATTTAAAGACAGCATCATGAATGCCAGTGATAGCGCATCCATCGCTAATATCCAGATAAAGTACGAAACGGAAAAAAAGGAACAGCAGATCGCACTTTTAAATAAGAACAAGCAGATTCAGCTAACGGAGATCAGTAAACAGAAATCACAGCGAAACGCTTTTATCGGAGGGTTTATACTGGTGCTGTTATTAGCATCAATTTTGTTTAACCGCTATTACATTCAGGAAAAAGCCAATAGGGAAATTGAACAGACACTAAAACATCTGAAAGATAAGCAGGAGCAGCTCATCCAGCAGGGCAAGCTCGCTTCGCTTGGAAAAATGACAGCGCGTGTGGCTGTTGAAATTCAAAATCCGGTCATTGAAATAAAAGATTTATCAGCCGATTGTGAGGATGTTATTGTTGAATTCGAAAACACGGAAATGGAAGGTACACGTTCAGATCTGCTGGAACGTCTGAAAGCAAATTTAGCCGGCATCATCATGCATGGAAGAAATGCTGATGATATAGTAAAGGATGTATTAATGAAAAGCAGGAAGTGATGAAAAAAATAATCCTGCTGGTTCTGCTGTTCCCATTGCATGTTTTGCCGGTTCATGCCCAGCTGTCACATTCGCTGCCATTGGACCGGCTGCTCTCTGTATTAAAAGAACATCCCCAACAGGATAAAATACATTTACAGTTACTTTTAGATATTACAGCCGCTCAGGAATACACCGATCCAGGC
>Ga0190272_10000617_pt1 | contig 18177 bp, 17 predicted proteins | sample Popmic504T_FD_133746 | JGI IMG/M metagenome (GOLD analysis project Ga0190272, IMG submission 133746) | Populus adjacent soil microbial communities from riparian zone of Shoshone River, Wyoming, USA - 504 T | ecosystem: Environmental > Terrestrial > Soil > Riparian zone | place: USA: Wyoming... | reverse complement strand
TATAAAAGAATGCAATCACCATGATCGCCCCCAGGTCATCGATAACGGCAAGCGCTGTCAGTAATATTTTAAGTGATGCGGGCACCCTGCTACCGAGAAGGGAAAGTATTCCGATTGCAAATGCAATATCGGTTGCCATAGGGATGCCCGCCCCTGAAATGGTATCGGTGCCGGCATTCAGCAGCATAAAAATTCCGGCCGGGGCAACCATTCCCCCAAGTGCAGCAATTACAGGCATGGAAGCATTTTTAAAAGATGAAAGCTCCCCCCTGTAAACCTCTCTTTCCAGCTCAAGGCCTATCATCAGGAAAAAAATGGTCATCAGCCCATCGTTGATCCAGTGTACCATGTTATGGCCGCCCACCTTATATTCCCAGATCCGGAGGTAGCTTTCGGGAAAAATAAAATTGACCATCACCAAGGAGATGCATGTACAAAGGATCAGCAAAATTCCACCGATCGTTTCACTCTCAAAAAAATCTTTGAAAAGCCTGGTTAACCTCATCAGCTTAAAAAGGGATAAAATTTAATAATGCCATATATTGGTCAAACTTAAAAGATTTGACAGGCTAAATATATGTAAAATTAAAAATCCGGGTTGTAACATTCAGGAAAGGAATCTTATAACCTGATGTTCACTCTGACGAACACATTTTAATCCATGAAAAACTTCGTATGGCACTCTGCCACGGCCTTACCTTCCATCAACTTGCACCCAATTCCACCTTTCGCCACTTTGAATCCCGCAATGATGCGGGATGGCTCAGGATAATATATCTTCGTATATTGTAAGTCTGCATTCGCCACTTTGAACCCGAAATCCTTCGGGATGGCTCAATTGGCCATTTCGTTAAAGATTATTATTCTGCTTTCGCCACTTTGAACTTTGAACTTTGAACATTGAACTTTGAACTATCATTCCCCCGTCTCCGAATGCGGCGCATCCACAGGTTTTGATTGCGGGGAGCCAATCTCCCTTAAGTATATGGAAAGAAAAATAATGGCAAAAACGGAAAGAAATTCGCTCTGCCAATTCTGGAAAGATTCAAACCAGAACCTGCTGTTTCCAATATACGCTGTTATAGTTTCGGGTGATTTGCCTTCCAGCAACTGTGTCTCATTATAATCCTTGTTGCTGCCGTACAGATGAATGAGGAATGATACCACAAACAATAAAATCAATACGAGCGATAAGGAATGCTTGTACAGTGCAAGTATGATCCCTCCTTTGTGAACCGGCCATGGTGCATTGGGATGTTTCTTCGGTTTACGGTCAACCTCTTCTTTGCCACTGATGCTCTTCGATTCGGAAGACCCCTTTTGCCGCAGGAAAACAGTAAACCAGACAAACAGGGCCATCTGGAAAAATTCACTTTCCCAGTTTTCGAATGTGGCCTGCAGGAAATGACCACTTGTAAAATAAGCTCCAAATGAGACCTCCGGTTGGTTGTGATCAGACTGGAATTCGTTATACTGGATGTGACCCGTATACGACTGACCCCCCAGACTTATGATTGTCAAAATGAGAAAAGCTATGGAAAGGCTGTTTTTGTAAACGAATGAATTCTTTTGAAGTACCGTCATCTTTTGCAGGTCTATAGCTGAAGTTATGAGGTCGATGTAATGAAATCCGGAGTTTTGTGGAAATGCTATTGTGTTATGATTTCTTTTAGCAGGCTAAAAAATGATATTTAGTATTCATGAACATCAAATAAAAACATGTGCCATTAAAGTGCGCCAGGATTGGGCCTGAATATTCCGGTCAGCTGCATGGTTAGTCTATCTTATCCCATGTTTCACACCTTTCAATTTCAAGAAATTCCCCATCCAAAAACTTAAATTTACTCCTGTATTTATGCTGGAGCTGGTCTTTGTCATTGTCGCCCCCATAAAGTGAATCATCATTGTGAGCTGCGTAAAACTCGTATGAAAATACTTTTGCAGTGCTGTCATAGTCAAAAACCTTCAGATCATGGTATCGTCCGTCATATTGGGCAACCAGGGCAGTGTGGTATGAATTTGTGTCCAGTTGTATGGTAATCGCAAACGATGCATTACAGGTATTGCAGGTTTGTACGCTACCGGTCACAAAATATTTCCGGTTAGTGCTGTCAAGCATGTAGACCGTTCCATAAGATGAAGTGCCAAGGGCTTCAGATGCCTCTCCACCAAAATATTCAGCTTTGACTTTCCCGTCAGGCAGGCGATAATGAATAAGGGTGATGTTGGTCCGGTATGATCCACCGGTTTTTTCGTCAATCGAAAAGAAGAAGACCTTATTGTCAATGGATTTTGAAACAGATATCTGATCCCTGTTCAGCAACGCTTCGAGCGGGTAATTTATGATTCTCCTGTCATTAAGTATTTCCAGGAGCCTGGTAGCAATACCCTTTCCAACAGAATCTATTATTTCAGACCGGTTGTCATTTTCTGAAAATGGCGAAAGAGTTCCATAATACGAAAGCATTGAATTTATTTCTTCAATTTTTTTAGTAATGCCGTCTTTTTTATTTTTCGGCAATTTCTTCTCCTGCTGTGCGTATGCCTGGATGGTCAGAAAGAATATGATAAAAATGCATGATGTTTTCCTCATTGTGCTTTGAAGGAGTTTCATGTTAACGATTCCTTTGCCTGTTTTTATACTTTTCCCGGGCTTTTATTTTCCACGGTGCGTTAATCTCCCAGTCCCCGGCCATAATGCATCCGTATGGCATAATTTCATCAAGCACTTCTCCAAGACCGAATTCCTGCATCTGTCGCTTTACCATTCCTGCATCTTTATATGCACTGGGCAATTCGGAAATATCAATATTGTTTGAGAAGAACCTGATATCAAGACCTTTTGTCTCTTCATCAAATAATTGCTGTATTGTTTTATGTGCATTGTTTTTCTTATGGCGTCCGCGGCTGATATTGCGTCCGGCGCCATGCGGAGCAAAGCCCAGGTTGCTTGCAGTTGTATTTCCCTTTACAATTAAAACCGGCTCGCTCATGTTCAGCGGGATTAGCCTCAATCCTTCTTTGCTGTCGGGTACAAATTTATCGTCAAGCGGCGTTGCACCTTTTGCATGATAGAACAGGTCATCTTCCCTGAACACGAAATTGTGCTCATTCCAGAATCTGTCAAATGGATCTGAAGCCAGCTTTTGTGCAGTTGCGTCATGAATGGTGGAGTGGTTGAGCTTGGTCCAATCCCTTACAAGTTGCAAAGCTTCCCAATATGCCTTTCCTTCGTTGGTATCAATAGGTATCCATGCATTTTTTGCAGGAGTTCGGGGAGAGATTTCTTTTCTGAAAAACTCTGCCACCTTCATTCCCTGGGAGTAAAGGTTGGCTCCAAGGCCCCGGCTTCCATGATGTGTCACCATCATGGTTTCGCCCGTTTTCCTTGAAATGCCTACAAACAGGAAATGATTGCCGTCGCCCTGGGTTGCCAGGTGCGCCCTGGCGAAATTCATGCTTCGTTCGGTATTTAAAAACCTGTTTCCCAGCAGACGGGATTCAAGATCCTTTGGAAGGGTTGAGAATTCATGGCGTCCACCGCCACCGAAGTGTGTAATGGAATGGGCGGCATCGAGGACTTTTTCAGGCGCCATCATCCCGAAATTTGTCATCATAACCGAACAGCAGATGTCTGCACTGTGCATTGTAGGGTGAATGGCATTCCTGGCAATTACAATACCACCTACCGGGATCTGGCCTTCACCGGTAGGGCAGGCATCAGGCATCACAGCACCGCCAACCAGTGTAGGTGTCTTCATAAGCTCTTTCATCGTTGAGAGAACACTTTCCACATTGGATATTTCTTCTTCGGTTTCCGCCTTTATGTTTGTGTAAAAGTCTGCAGGCGCACTATGAAGGTCAATGTGCCGTGGTTGCACGGTTTCCAGGTACTTTAACAGGCTTTCACCGCTGAGCTGGTTCTTATTTGCAAAGTCAAGTGCATCTTTAAACCATTTGCCTGGCTTGTATCCTAAATCTACCAGGTCTTTTCCTGTAAGCATAAGTTGGTGTTAAGATTTTCTATGAATTAGTTTTTGATAATTAGCTGACCAGGGAACTGTAATCCTATTCGTGTCTTTATTTTGTCTCATACACCGGATTTCATGATCAGTCATATTTCATGGCCTCATAACCCAGCAACCTTCGCCATAATGCAAGCTGTCCGATGATGTTGGCTTCCCGGTAGATTATAAACGTGACCATGTCATAAAAAGGAAAGCTCATACCAGGCATTTCAAAAGGCTTGTTGAGCCGGTCTTCGCTAACATTTACAAGAGCCTCTCTTAAAACAGGGGAAATTGCCGCCCAGTCTTTTTTGAATTCCGCCAATGAGGGATATTTCAAATTATCCTGTATTCCTTTATTATCCTTGAAAAGATCATTCGCAGCCTGAGCCTGGTCAATCCCAAGCTCCTTTGCGGCTTCATATCGCTGCTGCACAAGGCTGCCGGTTAACCAGGCAATATGATTGGCCTTTGTATTCAAACGGTTGTGTGTGTCCTTTTCAGAAATTCCATCCAGAACACTGTTAAAGAATTTGGTATGCATGTCATAAAGCACGACCAGGGCATACATCCGGTGGCTTGCTGGTTTTATTTCCATGGTATCTTAGTTATTATGATCTGGTTCCTGGAGCCTGGTATTTTATTTTTTGTGCACTGCGAAGTGCCTCGAGTGTTTCTTCAACTGAGAGCAGGGGAGTGGTTTCAATTTTTGATAAGGCACCACCTCCGCTTATGGCAATAGCTACTGCGGCCATCGAAACATTGTCAGGCGCCTCCCAGAGGTTGTATCCATCGAATGAACCGAATGCATACCAGAAGCCGTGCAGCTTACCGCCGACTGATTCAATATACGTTTTTGCAGCTTCCCTCCGGTCTTCGGGGTTCTTCATGAAGCGTGCCCATGTTTCGGCAGTATAGCTGAAGCGTGTTAAATATAGAGCCATCGTGTTGAAATTTAAATCATGCCTACTCTTTCCGGTTTTCGGCTATCCCGTTTATTATGTCAAATGTAACATTTCTCATTATTTAAAATTACGTATGTCTCTGATATCAGAACTCATTCCCTGTTAATTTTATTTTCAATACAACTACGGACAATAAGCCTGTGCCTGGGATAGCCGGCAATACATTCTGATACTTTAATTGCCTGGTTAAAATACTCTAATATGGAAACAAAGAAGAAAATCAGATTTATAAAAACCGGTTTCATTGCGATACTTGTATAACCATACAAAACTTTCTAAATAAAAGGATTTATAAATCTGACAAAAAAAATTAATTATTCTTTGTTACATTCGTGCAAGAGAGCAATTGATGCTACTGCAAATTTTAGCAATTCTTCGTTGTCCTGGATCAATTCGTTAAATTATCCTTTAACCACTTAATAGAAGTTGTTACTGGAAGGCGGTTTAATTCCGTCTGTTTATGCGAAAAGCTTATTATTTCACTTTCAGCAAACAACCCCCAATGGTCAGAGTTGGCTAATTCAATATAAGCAGCATTTCCAGGGTTATAATGGTTTACAATTCCGGCAATCAGCTTATGCTCGGCTGCTGAAGATACAAAGTCGGAAGCTCCGTGCAGGGCCAGGACCTTGGCTTTCGTATTCATCCATAATTCCCGGATATTCACATCAGCAACCTGCTGAAAGTATTCGATCCTCATTGGATAGCTAAAGAAATTTGATGACGTATGAGGATGTTCTGAGATAATTTGCTGAGGTGCTTTTTTGTCAATGAACAAGCCGTAAAGCCTGATGTATTCTGCCCTCATATACATGTCGAGAGAATCGGCCGGCAGGTCAATCAGAGATTGCTGGCGAAGAGAGTTTTCCAGCTCGTATTCCAGCCAGTTTTTCCCCGCTGTGCCATAGACGATTATCCCCTTAACCGGTTCCTGTAACGCAATGAGAGGGGCAATCACACCGCCCATGCTGAATCCCGCTATGAAGACTTTTTCTTTATCAACATAGGGGAGTGCTTTTAATTGTTTCAGTCCATCTGAAAATGCCTGCTTCTCTGTATGGAAGTCGCATTCATTGCAAGGTATTCCTTTGCTGTCGCCCATACCAGGTTTCTCTACCCTGATTGTAACAAAACCATTATTTGTTAATGAGTCAACCCACATTTTAATCGACAGGATCTCAGCTACCGTTGGGTTATCAATGCTATAACACCCGACTCCACCAATTAAAAGCACCGCAGGATGAAAACTGCCGCTTTTAGGCTTTGTAATAATAGTTCTTAAATGATTGCTTCCTGACAATACAGAAGAATAAATGATATCATAATCATTGCTTGTTTCCATTTGTTTTGGCAACAAGTTCATTGTTGTTGATATAAGTTTCGACTTCCTGTAAAAGCTGACACTAACTTTGTCACCGCCATGATGTTTTTTAAGAAGTTGTAAAAAATGACTTGTGTTTTCAACACGCTCTCCGTCCATTGAAATTAAAACATCATTCACCTTAAAATCAGCCTTATGAGCGGAAGAGCCCGGTATCACTTGTTTCATAAGTGTGCCCGACAGGGAAGATAGTCCCAGTGCTGCTCTTGAGCTGTCGTTAAGATCACCAACCGCTGCGCCAAAGGATGCAGAGCGGGGAAGCTCCTGCCCAAGAGAAGATTCCTTAACCAGAAATAAGGAAGCGACTATGAATAAAAAAATGATTTTACCTGTGAGACGCAATCTTTTAGGAGTCAAAACAAGCCTGAGAGCTTTGCCCTGTGATTCATTCCTGTGTTTCATTGCATTTTAGTTTTTTGATTTCAATATTACCATCTGCGATAGCCACATGTGTTACTGTTCGTCCAAAGTTAAATCGTTTAAGTTCACAGACAATTTAATAACAGAACTTTAACATTTCGTTAATTTGCGAGACTCAATTTCTGCAAGTTGAAAAGCGCAGCGAAAATTACCGGTCGCAACAAGTATACTTTGTCCCTTGAGTCGAAAGCGGGTCCTGGGATTTCCCTGGGATTCAAACCTGCGATTTTGGTTTAACAGATCAGGTTTGTTCGTCAAAAAACTCATGAGCAGTACCCGTGCGGGTGTGCTCCAGCAATTGTTTAACTATGCCATCAGCGCGTTTGCCATGGTGTTTTATTTTAACCAGGTTTTTTAAAAGAACTTCTGCTGTTTCTTTTCTTTCCAGGTCATCTTTCGTAATAATCATTTCATTCACTAAATCTTCCGACAGATCAGAAAAATTATTTACGAAATTTAACGGATTTTGAATTTCATGCGCCACACGCGATGCCAGGGTGCCAAAAGCAGCCATCTTTTCACTCTTTATCAGTTGTTCCTGTGCTTCTTTTAGTTTTTGATTGGCAATGCGCTGTTTGTTATAGTTGCGGTAAACAAAAAATAACAATATAACTGTGACAGCGATTCCCGCAAATCCCCCATAGGTAAATGTTTTTTGCTTTTGCAACTTAATTTCTCCAAGCTCTTTTTCCTGGGCAAATTTCAAGCTGTCGGCAGCCTGTTTTTTATCAAATTCATATAGCATAGCTGTTTGAACCGACTTTTCAGTTGCCTTTTCATTGTCCAGGCTGTCGCGGTAAAGAATATGCAGCTTGTAATTTTCAAGGGCGCTTTTATAATTTCCGGTTGCACTATCCGCTAAGGCAAGATCTAAATAACTTTGCCTGATGTTTTCTTTGCTGCCAATCTCTTTTCCAAGATTTAAAGCTTTATATAGCCAGGGTTTCGCTTCAGCAGGACGATCCATTCTTACCTTTATCCCGCCCATGCTGCGGTAAACAAAGACCATAGCTTTTTTATCGCCTGACTGTTCAGCATTTTCCAAAGCTGTTGAAATTTCTTTTAAAGCATCCTCGTACCGTGCCTGCTCGCTATAGATTTTGGCAATATTAGCATGGTTAACGGCCAGATTCATTTTATTTCCCAGCTCTTCATTAATTTTTACGGCTTTAAGACATGCATCCAAAGCCTGCTGCTTATTACCCTGCAGCATATACACGCCAGCAATATTGTTAAGCGTGTTTGAGATTCCGGTTTTATCGCCAATTTCTTCATAGATTTTAAGAGCGTCCTGGAATTTTATTAATGTTTCATCAGGTTTGCCCTGCTCATCATAAATTATTCCGATGCTCAAAAGCGTGGATGCAATGCCGGGTTTGTTTCCGGTTTCTTCATTTATTTTTAAGGCAATAAAATAATCTTTTAATGCTTCGGGGTAATTACCCATAAAGTAATGCATAGTGCCGCAACCCCTGATTGCAAGAGCAATAAGAGATTTTGATCCGGTTTCAAGGCTGCTTTCATAGGATTTTTTAAAATATTCCAAAGCTTTTGGGTATTCTGCTAACGCCCTGTAGAGGTTGGCAATACTCTGGAATGCTTTTGTCATACCTTCTTTATCCTTTATCTCTTCAAACAGCCGCAGCGCTTCCCCATAGAAGGTAAGTGCATTTGTGCTGTCTTTTAAAATTGAATAGTTATTCCCCTTTCTCATTGCCGCATAAGCCATTCCTTTTTTCCAATCCAGTTGTTTAGCTAGCTGGTATGCCTCATCAGCGTATTTCAATCCTTCATCAGGGTTTCTGATACTATAATAGCTAAAGCCAAGATCAACCAGCAGGTTTACTTTACTGGTGTCTGCGGTTTGGCTTTTGCCTCCCGTTTCAATCCGGTAGGCATTGTCGTTATTTAAAACGCTGAGCAGCGAATCAATTCTTTCCTGTCCCTGCTTTTGGGCATGTGAATGATTGAATATTCCTGCTAAAAGAGTAAGGATAAGTAATGATTTTGCTTTCATTTTGGGAGTATGAGGTTAAACCTGATGATCATAGCATTTTATTTATTCGCGGAACTCAATTTTTGTAAGACTAAATAGAAGCGAAAATTGTTAGTCGAAGCTGCCTGCTCTTGAATGACCACCGGTATGGCAGGCAGGCAATCTTGCCCCACTCAGATTATCTGGATTCAATTATCCTGATATTCTGTATGCTTTGCCACTCACTTCTTGTTATTGCATAAACTTTGCAATCGTCCTGTCCGAAACGCCTGTTTTCAATAAACCTGAATCCCAGACGTTCATAGAATCTGATAGCCCGCAGGTTGGTAGACAATAGGTCTATCAGTACTGTATTAACTTCTCTATTCCGAAAGCACCTGTCTAATGCCATTTTCATCATGTCACCACCATAACCTTTACCTGTATTTTCAAATTCGCCGATCCATATATCAATTGCACGAAAACCTTCAGATATTTCTCCCCAATAATGACTTTCTTCTTTTGCAGGATTAATTATTTGCAAAAATCCAACTGGCTTTTGACCGATTTCTGCAATTAATAATTCCTGCCATTCATATTCATTGTTCAATGAATTTTCCCAATCCCATTCATCATTAGGATCAGATTCTATAACATGGGGTTGTTCGTCCCAATATTTGAGTGTTTGCAGATCGTCAATTGTGGCATTGCGCAAATGCATCTTGTTAAAATTTAATTTAATTTCGTGCTCGATCATTGCATACCAAAGTGAATAGTGGAAACAATTTATGGCAATTGGCATTCTATTCTGAAATTACGGCCGCATGGATGACTAAAAAATGTTTTTGCGACTTTCCGCTCAAAAATAAGTTTTTTATCGAATTATCCAATATCTGGATAAGTAGGAAGAAGCTCAAATCCCGCATAACATCAAACCGCTGTTGGGGCAGGAGTTATTCTCCTGATAACAGGTATCCGGATTTTATATTCTGATGATGGGTCGTTTTTGTATTTATGCCCCAAAACTTCAAGGTGCGGTCTTTCGCTAAATCAGCGTAATTATGGTTACAGGCAAATTTCCTTTGCTTCTATTTAAAGGGTTTTTCTCCAACAGCAACAATCATTTCACAAGGACCAATAAAGCGGTTATCAGACTCAAACATTTTTAGCTCATTCTCAATCTCCTGCCATACTGTTTCCTTTTCGATGTCGGATAGGTTGCTTAGCATTTGATGCAGGGCACCAAATGACTCCTTTTCAAACCGTACACATTCAGCAGCTGACGATAAATTTAACGGAGAATCAACCAACTCTGATTTTACATTAATAAATCCAGCCTGGGTAAATTCTTTTTCAATAGTGCCTGCCGGTCCCAGGCTGAATGGTCCGGGCTGACCGGGCAGGGGTGGGGGCAGTTTGGCGCGGTTTCGGATAATGGAAACAGGTATAGAAAAAAACTTATTTTTATCAGGCGTAGAATAAACAACTGCAGCTACCTTTCCTCCCGGCTTCAGAACCCGTAACATTTCTTTTAATGCTTTTTGCTGGTCAGGAAAATAGATCAAACCGACGCGCGAAATTACAGCATCAAATGATTCATCATCAAGTTGCAAATTCTCACCATCCATTACGCTCGTTTTCACATTGCTTAAGCCATTGTCAAGGGCCATTTTTTTTGCAAATTCCAGTATGTTTGATGAAATATCAGTAGCTAAGACATATCCTGATGCTCCAACTTTTTTAGCAGCCGTTATTGATTGTTCGCCGGCCCCGGCAGCGATATCGAGAACGTGATTTCCAGTGGTAATTTTCGCAAACTCCAGCATTTTGTCAGTGGCCGGACCAAGCCATTTATGAAGCGTACTGCTCCATCTGTGCCAGGCGCCGGCTGCTTCCTGCCATTGTTCACGTGTCGTAGTTTTATATTTGACAGGATCGAATTGTAGGTTGGTTGTTCCCATAAGTACAAAATTTTATATAAAGTTACATATTATTATAAAATTGCATCCGATTTGAAAAACCGAAACTGAAGTTAACAACAAATGGCAATATAGATTACCTCAGCGGGTATCGGATGATAGTGATATACTGCTTTTTTGTTACTACGTCTGTCAGTATAGCAGAAAATGCTGAATTGTGCGTGTTTTGTCTAACAGAATTGGAGTTGTATTTATGAGGCGGATACTGCTTGAAATATTGTGGATGTATCAATATTACCCTTGGATAATTTTACAACTTCATTAAAGTCGCCACGTAACAATTTTAGTGCGTACTTTTCTTTATGTATTTCAGTTTTGGTACGATAACCTAATTTTCTGAATATTGGCAATGGAGGACACCATCCTTGTATGGCATGCTGCAAAAAGAATATTAAAACAATAGTCGGAAAGATGAACCACCATTCACTAACAAATGTGCCTAATGCGATGCCAATCATGGCGACAATTGGCATGTTTACTTCTAACACTCGCTCGGTGTCCCATTCTTTATCCAATTCCCTTATCCGTTTAGTAATAGCGGCATCACCCATGGAGGAATAATGTGCAATACTATCTTTTATTTTCTGATCAATTTTAATGTTGTCTTTTTCTGACGTATTACGTCTTACTCTTTCTTTCATGGCTTATTATTTAAAGATTTTTGTTAATGCTATTAACCATAGCGTAGCCAATAATGATCATAATTACAGATATGCCTAAAAAGACAAGGTTTGCCGGGATGTGTTGAAACCGTAAAAATTTGTGCCAAATGCAGGCTAAATGGGTCACATCATATATAAATTCATACTTCTCCCTTTTGAGTTTATTTAAAATACCACTAAGGCTGTAATTCTATAAAAATCTGCCATTGTACTTTTCGTGTCTTCTCGTTTCGATGTGTGGTAGAGTCAAATTAAAAAGCCTTTTCATCTGCTGAAGGGCCATATATTGATGGCACCAATATATCATTGAGCCGCATATAAACTGTCAATTGTCCACGATGGTGTACCCAATGGTTCAAAGTAGAACTGATATTTTCATTCAAAGGGGAACTGAGAATGATTTGATTGCCATTTTTCAGAACAAAGGGTTTGGCTAAATCTTCAACTTTAAGCTCTTGAAAAGCTTGTTTGGCACCATTTACATTTTCGTTGAAATGGTTTAGCATTTCACTTGTAGTCTTTGGCTGGAAATGATTAAATGTTTGGAAATCTATTTCCCGTTTTTTAATCATCACTGAAATCCATTTGGGAATTTCAGCAACAAATAAAGTAAGGTATTCCAGTGTCATAGATTTTTCATGGGGTTTCCAGCCAAAAAGTGTTTCTGGAATTCTTTCGATGCATTTTCTGGTCGCAGGTATTTCTGCCTCAAACTCTGAAATGAATTGATCGACAATTGTATTTTTCATTTTCATATAAATTAAATGTTATATATCATGCAACGCAAATTATTGCTCTTTTACCCCCGGCCGGTCCACCATAGCGTTTTTAGGTCTGGAACGCTAATTTTACATTTCATTAAATCAATCAATCAATCAGCTTTTTTTATTTCAGTTAGTCCAAAATATTTTCCAATATAAAAAGATGCCAAGGCGACAATTAATGATTCCAGATTTTCAATCTTGTTTTTAAATAATCAGGTGTTGTTTTAAGACTGCAACTAATGTTTTGAATAAGATGTGCTGATAGCGGTTAGTGCTTCTGTCTGTTTGAAGTTGTGTCGTTTCATACGATCAGTCAATTTTTTGCCGGTTCATAGTAATGAATTACAGCCCCACAACCAAATGTTTTTGTTTTTAAGAGTTTAAGATTTACACTGTCCTGAACATTTTTAAACAATGGTAAACCTTTGCCAGAAATAACCGGATGAATACAGAGTTGTAATTCATCAATTAAATTAAGGTTCATCAAGGTTACAATTAAACCAGGACTACCCACAAAAATGTCTTTACCCGGTTGTTGCCTGAGTTCTAAAACTTCCTCCTTAATGTCCCTCTTTGCCAGCTTTGCACTATCCCATTCCGGGTTTTTTAGCGTATGGGAAAAGACCAGTTTTGGAATTCTGTCCATTTCCAAAGCAAAGTCGTCCATTGTTTTGTTTCCTGTAGGATTTTTCACAATTGTTTGCCAATATTTCATAAGTTGAAATGTTATTCTCCCATACAGAATAATTTCTGCGCTACTTAACAGGTCGGCGTAATGTTGATGTATTTCATCATCTGGAATTATTGCTGTATGGTCGCAAAACCCGTCAAGGGTCATATTGATTGCTGCGATTAATTTTCCCATTATATTTTCTATTTACAACAATTGTCAATTTTCATATCAATCATTTGATGTTCGCAGGGTCGTCATAGCATTCTCACTAACGTTTCGATAGTTGTCGTTGGAATATAGCGTTAAATTGCGCTTATCAGTTATTAACAGCAGTAAGTTTTTGTTATTTAGGAATTGGTGGTTTCAATGTACTAATTGAAGGAATTTCCATAATTGCATTTTGTCCATCTATTGACCAAAATTCTAATTCGCATGGCATTTCATTGTTTCCAAATAGACAAACACCAATTAATTCTCCATTTTCTCCCATGCCCATATAATCAATTAGCAAACTTTGATTCGTTTTCACTTCATCATCGAACGAAAAACCAAACAAGACTGTTGGGCATTTTCCACAACCACATCTTGCAATTATTTTTAGATTGTTGATAAGACTCAGCCATTCTGGTTTTTCTTTACTAAACATAAAACGAAGTAGTTCCTTTTCTTTTTCGTTTAATTCTCTTAAATGCTTGATGGAGTAATCCATAATGCTGCTAAAGATCAATAATTTTGGATGGGCCCGAATGGAATGATAATGCATTTAAAAATAAATAAAATTTCGCTCACCTGATTGCTTTCTGAAAGCGCCGTGAGGCAGGCTTCTCCAGGATTCAGGATTGCAGTAGTACTTTTACCACACCTACCAAAACCAGTCTTTGGGTCGGATTTTACTTTGTTTTTTAAACCTTAACTCTAAAGTGTCTTCCATTTGCGTTCCTTTAATAGTAAGGTTGTCACCGTCTAATTTATAAATTCCTTTTAAAACTGTTAGTGAATCAATAATATCTTTATTATCCCCAATTCCTCCTTTATTAATATAGATATAAACAGAATCATTATCAGTGTTTATATCCAGAATGAAGGCATCCGTCAGATTATTATGCCTTCTCAAAATATTCCATCTGCTCTGTTTTTCAATGTACAGGTCCTTATAAATAGCACTATCTGTTTCCGGAATATACGGGTTATTATTTTTTACCACTGTGTCAATTGTATATGCACCAATGAGTTTGGTATATTTTTTTTGATAATCTGATTTGATGAAAACAGGTTTTAAATTTTTGAAAACCAATGCTGCACCTAACAACATAATTACCAATCTGGATAACTTAATTACTTTTGCAGTTTTTCTCCCTAAATTTAAGTCTGGGTAAAAATATGGTGTTTTAAATAACTGCATGATTTTTTCTTTTTGGCTGTATAAAATGTAGCAGTTACAGGCTAATAGAATTGTTGCTGCTGGAAAGGTAATGCCTCCTATTTTAAAAAACAGATTAAGGATAAAAACCTGGGATGTGACCGGTAAAAGAATCATTGCGGCAATATAATAGGTTCTTCGATGAAAAATTAATAAGCCCGGTATAAATTCCATAAGCCCGGCGAACAGTTCTTGCCATCTGTTTTTCCCGAAATAGTACCAAGCCAGTTGGAACTCGGAAACGTCAGTTAATTTAGAGTCTAATGCAAATAGTTGGTAGTCGAAAAAGGTGCCACAGAGTTTCGGCATTCCATAGAAAATCATAAATAAACCCAAAATATACCTTTGCGTTCCGATATTCAATAAATCAATTTCCACTATTTTGTTTCTTTTTCTGTAATTTCTCAATACAAGGACGCCGAAAAAAGTTGTGCCGATTAATATTATTCCTAAGGTTAAAAGAACTAATATTTCATCGTCTACACCAAGTGTAACGATTGTTAGAAAAAGCAGCAATAAAAATATTGTTAAAATGCTTATAACTACTCCAATATTCTGTTCTTTTTTAGTTAATTGCATCGTACTTATTATTGGTTTATTGAGTACTTAATTTTGCCGCCAAAAGTGACGGGCTTTGCGCTCTGACGGATTTCGGAGTACAAAGTTCCGGTTTATTGATAAAGCTCATTGAAACAAAAGCTCCAGGATTGCACGCCAGCAGGGCACAAAATCCATTGATAGTTTCATTTTTTCATTCTTTGTCAGTTAATTTATATTCTTCAAGTGCGTCCGTTCAAATGTTTTTTTTAAAATTGAATGGTTTAAGAACCAACTTTGTAATCCTTTCCTGGGCCAAGCTGTTTTTGCCGATTTCTCATATAAAGTCTTTCGACAATTGTTGTCCAGGTATTTTGTTTTATTGTCAATGCTACAACAGCCGTATCTATCTAAGGAAATTCTGAATTAGTTAATATACCTTTGTCAGATATACGATGCATGGATTGCTGTATAGCCAAAAGTAAGGGAAAAAGTAATTTTAACTGCTTTTTTAATTTTTTTTGCTTGAATAATGTTAATAAACTATTTCTCCGTAGGACAATGCTGTCAAACCCCAGTGAACGTGAAACGAATATAAAAGCTTCATTTAGCACTGAACCCGCTTTTTTTGCCAAAAACTTGTTATGGCTCGTTTTCATTTATTCAAAATGCTATTTCGTTTTAAACCTTAATACCTCTTTTCTCCAAAAATCATCTATCTCAGCTTTTTCAATTGCAAATAATTTGCAGATATCTTCAATTAATTTCTCGTCATCTGGTGATATATCCAATAGGTTTTTAACTAAGATTATTCCTCCTTTATCAAAAGCTGCTTTACAAAAAATTGCACCTGAAGTGTAGAATGCAGCATATTGCCAACCCCATTTTTTGTTTAGAATATCAGAGAATGTTATTGTGTCGTTTTTATCCAATTCATTAGCAAATAGTTTGGCACTCTCTTCAAATGTTTTTCCACCTTGTCCACCTTTCCATGTTGCAAACCCTTCTTCAATCATCCAATGCCTGTCTTGCTTTGGAACTATTAAGTGGATAAACTCGTGTGGATAGTATTCTGAACCCAAACCGCTTAAAAGTATCCGGTTGTCATTCATTCCAATTCCTGTTGTATAGCCCGCAAAGAAAAAGTCGAAATTTAGCAGTTTTCCCAACTCGTCTCCGCTATCAGTAATATAAAAATCAAACGGTTTCCATTCACGGAATTTAAATTCTTCTGATATTTCATCACAGAACAAACTTGCTTTTGTCGCAATGTGTTCATTGAATTTATGATTTTGTGGATAAATGAAAGTTATTTTCCTCAATGTTTTTTTATTCCAATTTTCAGTAATTACAGGAAGTGCATTTTTAAGTTTCCAGTCGCCATTTTCTTTAACGGCATATAGTTTTGTGATGCACCAAGGATTTGACTTTCTATATTCTCCTTGAATATCGTCTGCCGAAAAAATAGTCCTGATTCCATAATTATCTCCTTCCTTTTCAATGGATAGGACTGTCGGTTTGTAGTATCCAAGCAACTGTTCTGAAGAAAACTGATACAAATAAGCCATAGAAAAGTCAAATCTCTTGAATTTAAGTTTTTCAGCATTATTCCAATAAGGATTGTCGTATAAACTATCAGGTTTAGAATTCAAATAGCTTATCCAAAGCATTGCTACTTCCCTTATCTCTCTTTTCGTTGTATCTACTCTTGAATGAATTGTAACTTCAATATTTGTTTGCTGTGCAAAGGCTTTGTTCGGATAAAAAGAGAAAAGAAGAAGCCATATTGATATTAGCGTTTTTTTCATTAGGTCGTGTTTTTGAAAATAAGCCGTAACATTTTGAAGATTTGCGATGAGCTGGCCTTTCAGTACAAATATTTAGGCGGAGAATGTGAACCTTTGCAGCGACATCACGAGCTCTATTATGACTGTTTGCGGAACAAAACTCCGCCTATTGCAAATGTACCGTGTGGATCTTAAGGCCTGAGCGTTATCACTCAATAGTCTTACTGTTAGGCGTTTGTGCTGCTGCCTCTCACAAAGCGTTACTGTTTGATTATTGCTCCACTCTTTATTATTTGCATATCATTAATCGATTTATAAAAGTATAAGCCTTTTGGGTAAGCAGAGAAATTTATTGCGCTTGTTTTGCCCGTCAATTTTTTATCAATATGTTTTTCACCAAGAGAATTGTAAAGGATGAATTGAAATGGTTGCGTAGAGTTATTTTGAATGTTCAGGGTATTGGTTGCCGGATTTGGAAATACATACAAATCAGTGCAAAGCGTTATCCAATCAGTTATTCCCCCAACAATGCCGGCTATTGCCCTTATGTAAATTTCTGCATTTGTTGTGCCTATAAAAATAATTGAATCCATTATACAAATAGAGATTATTCCGGTAATGGCAGGCAAACCATTATTGTCTGGTGTCCATGTATAACCATTGTCCAGGGAATAATAGAATCCGTTGGAAGTACCTGCATAAGTAAAATTACCTGAAGTAGCGAAAGCATAACCGTAGTATAACGGCAATACATTATTCCATGAAATTCCCTTATCAGTGGAAAGGTATATACCACCTGTTCCACCAGAAACTCCGCAAAGTAGATTGGTATCAGACAGAGCAATATGTTTTGCAGAAATTGATGAATTTTGCAGTGTCCAGGTAAGTCCTTTATCATTAGAATAATACAGCCCGGAAGGCAGAACCCCTGCAAAAACCTGATTACCGGATACAGCAAATGAAAAGAAAACATTAAATATCCCCAGTGAAAACACTTTTGTCCAAGAATCACCATTATCAGACGAAATATAAATAGCTGCTGTATCCCCTCCGAAGCTACCTGAAGTCCCCAGTATTAAAAGAGAGTCATTTTGAATTAACGACCATGCTTGTGACGGATTATCAATTCCAGAATCAATACTTAACCATGTCACCCCATTATCAACGGACTTATATACCCCGTTATTTTCGGCTGTAATAAAAATGACAGAGTCCCTTACTACAATACTTCGAACATACGTGGTGGAACAATTCTTCAATGTCCATGTTATGCCGGAATTATCTGAAAAATAGATCCCGCTTGCTATCCCGGCTAAAACGCTGGTATCCTTCTTTACTATGCTCCAAGAACTACTTGAAGTGTGCGATAGCTGCCATTGCGCATTTGATTGAATAGAAAAAAGCCCGGGAAGAACAATTGTCAAAAGGGGGGGTAATTTTTTCATTGTCTTTGATTTTAATGAGCTTTTATTTTGTAAAGATCCAAGTTATTATTAGTACGTTTGTTTGTTTGAAGCGGGTATCATTATGAATTACGGTTCACAGATTTACGATGGGCGGGTTTTTCATTACCAATTGCTTTATGGCAGATTGTCAGCAATAAGTTT
>Ga0190272_10000616_pt1 | contig 18255 bp, 15 predicted proteins | sample Popmic504T_FD_133746 | JGI IMG/M metagenome (GOLD analysis project Ga0190272, IMG submission 133746) | Populus adjacent soil microbial communities from riparian zone of Shoshone River, Wyoming, USA - 504 T | ecosystem: Environmental > Terrestrial > Soil > Riparian zone | place: USA: Wyoming... | reverse complement strand
GGGCGTACGGCCTGCGCAATCCCTGGCGCTGCTCGTTCGACATGGGTGGCACGCGCGAGCTGTTCTGCGCCGACGTGCAGCAGGACTCATTCGAAGAGGTCAACATCATCACGCGGGGCGCCAACTACGGCTGGCGCCGCATGGAAGGCGACAAGTGCTTCGACTACGTGAACCCGAAGGTGCATCCGGCGACTTGTGACAAGACCGGGCTCACTGAGCCGATCATCGTCTACAAGAATTGCACCGCGCAGCCGCAGGGATGCCTCGGGATCTCGATCACGGGCGGCTACGTCTACCGCGGCCCGCATCAGGCCTGGCAAGGCAAGTACATCTTCGGCGACTGGTCGAAGTCGTTCGCCGAGATGGACGGCCAGATCTTCTTCGGCACCAAGGGCGCCGACGGCAAGTGGACCATGGAAGTCGCTCAGGTCGAGGGCACGAAGCCCATCCCCTACATCCTGGCTTTCGCACAGGATGAGCGTGGCGAGGTCTACGCGCTGACCAGCATCTCGACCGGCCCGGTCGGCGGCCACGACAAGATCTACCGGATCGTTCCGGCGAACTAGAAACACGTCAGGCAAAAAAAGCCCGTCCCGCGCGATGCGGGGCGGGCGCCGGTTCGGCCTGGATCGTTGTTCCACGCAAGCAACTCTCCGTGGCGGGCCGCGTTATACGACGATCGTCATCTTGTGACGTCGGAGCGACGTTCTATGTTCTTTGGAATGACCTTGCGCGCTGCACTTGTTGTCTCGTTCCTGGCTGCGGCCCTCGTAGCATCCACTCAAACCGGTGCGCAATCGACCGCGCCGGCGCCCGTGTCGGCCCCCGCGAACGCGCCCGAGGGACCACGCGATCCGCCGCCAGCGCTGCCCGCCGCGGTGCTCAAGGATCCCAAGGTGATTGCCGGCGGCGAAGCGCTATGGAAAGAGAATTGCGCACATTGCCACGGTTCGAAGGCCTATCCCGGCAAGGCACCCAAGCTCCAGCCGGCCAAGTACAAGCCGGACTTCGTCTGGGACCGCGTGCATAACGGCTTCAAGGACATGCCGCCTTGGAAGGACCTTTACAGCCCCGACCAGGTGATCTCCCTCGTCGCATGGGTGATGAGCGAAGACTTCTGGCCCTGACGAGCGTCGTGACCCGCGTCAATTGTCCTCGACATAGGCGTGGACGGCCTCCGGCAACGGGCGCGACGCAGCGCGCCGTTCCGACACGAGGTCGCGCAGCATCTGCACGACCTCGGGATTGCGGCGCTCGCGCAATCCGAAGATCGCCTCGATCGGCGCGCCGCTGAAGACGGCCTTCACGACCATCTGATTCCACGCGTCCTCGTCGAAATGGTCGAAGGGATAGGGATTGTTGCACGCGATTGCCGCGAAGACTGGCGTGATCGCCGAGCGCACGCCCTCGCGTGCCCGTCCGTAGAGCAATTTGGCGGCGGGAAAGATCGCGAATCCTTTCAGATAGGCGATGTATTCCGTCACCTCGGCGGTTGTGCAGAATCTATCCACCCGAGTGGCGAATGCCTGATCATCGCCGCCGTGAGTCGCGCCGAGGATCAGGATCCGCGCGGCTTCATCGGCTCCCCACGATTCCGGCTGCCAGCCGGCGCGCAGCCGCCGTGCCGTCGCGACTTCGTCGGCCGTCAACGATAGTTCTACTCGAGCGATTTTGCGGCTCGCGAGACCGAGCGCGATCGCCAGCCGGCGCTCGTCGGCGGCCGCACGCTGCCGATCGACCTCGGCGGTAAGCCAATCTATGGCGGCGGGTGCCAGCTTGCGCGACAGTGGCGCCAGCAGGAACTCGGCGAATACCTCGGTGGCCATGTCAGGTACCCGCAATATACCGTTGCAGCATCATGGTCGCAGCGAAGCCGGCGACCGCCAAGATGGCCGGCATAATTGCGCCGATGCTGGCCAAGAATGTGGCGTCGACCAGCGAGATGCCGGCGATCAAGGCCCCAACGGCCCGGGGAACGGCGCCGGCCATTGGCCGTCTCGCGAGCAGATAGACGGCGTATGCTGTCCATCCGATGAGCGCGAGATAGATGGCGATCGCCGGTGCGCCCTGCTGCAGCGCGGGCAATGCCAGGATCATGGGTGCGCACAACAATACCAGCGGCCAGAGATTGCCGACGCGGTTGAGATTCTCTTGTCGGGCCGCATAAGTCAGGCCGGCGACATAGGCGGTGAGTGTAAATCCGGCGATCGCGGCCGGCCATGATACGCCGCCCGACACAGCGGCTGCGGCGCCGAAATACACGAACGCGCGGCACAATCCCATCGTGACGGGACTGATGCTGACGCCTTTGTGGAAGAGATTGTACGCGACGATCAATCCCGCAAGGATCAGCCCTGTCGCGGCGGCCGCAACGCCGGTCGTGGCGAGCAGCACGATCCCGGCGCACAGCATTCCGAAGCCGGCCGCAGCCACGGCGTTGGCGGAAATCTCGCCCGCCGGGATTGGGCGGTCGGGACGTTCGCGCGCGTCGATCGCGCGATCGAAGTAATCATTGAGATACATGCCGCCGACGTAGAACAGCGACATGGCGAGTAGCACGAGACCGGTGCGCGCGCTCTGCCACACGCCGCCCGCGAGCACGGTGGCGGCCAGTACGTTGGTCCACACCGTGGGCAGGTTCGACACCCGGCCGAGTCGCAGCAGAGTTTTCGGCGAAACGGTCTGCTGCGAGGCGACCGCCATCAGCGCAGTTCCTCAAGCACCCAGTTCATCTCGCGCGCGATAGCGTCGGCGCGGCTCTCCTGCCGGAGCTGCGGCGGCAGGACATCCCAAGTGTAAGTCTCGACCTCGAGATGCGGTGCGACGAAGCCAGCCTTCGCGCAAGCGAGGGCGGCCTTCAGCGTCGGCTGCGTCGAGTGGAACTCTCCGGCGATTTCCAGGAACACCGGCACATGACAATGCACGCGCCATTCGCCGCCAGCAGCTCCCGCACGCAGGGCCGCAAAGGCCGGCGAGAGATCGACGTGACGCGTGATCGCGCCGTTCCGGCGCTCCACCACTTGGTGCAGATAGACGCCGTCGTTGAATGCCGTCAGCGATTGCTCGGTGTCGGCGCCGACAGCCGGAATGCGCAACGCCGAGCTCAACTGAAGCTTTGCGATGCGGATGCCGGCCGTTGACAGCCGTGCGAAGGCGTCGGCCGGGTCTTCAAACTCCACCGCGCCATGGCAAATATCGTAGCAGAGGCCGATGTGGCGCCGCAGCGCCTCGCGCGCCTCGCCAAGCGAGAGCCCCGCCGCCTGCGCGACGATCGCGGCGCTCGCATCGGTGTTCAGATGGTCGCCGAAGAATGCGAGTGTCTCTTCGACCGTTTCGAGAAAGCAGCATGGCTCCGGCTCAAGCGCCAGCACGATCTCGCGGCCGGTCCGCCGCTGTAACTTCACCAAGGTGGCGGCGTGCCGCGCCATCGTATCCGCCATGGCGCGCGCTGCGTCCGGCCGCTTCGCCGCTACCGCCTTGAAAGTGCCCGGCACCGTCGACACCGAGCCGATCATGCCGTCCGGTAGCAGCCCGGCGAGGATCTCGGCGGCTTGATCCGTGTAGGTCAGCCGCTCGTGTGTCAGCCAGTCTGGCTGGTAGACATCCTCCTTCACGCGCGTCCCGTGAAAAGGGCCATACGGAAAGGCGTTGATGGTGAAGACGTAGAAGTCATACCGCGACAGGAGCGCACGCAACTCGTCGAACGCGGCGGGCGCGGCCAGTGCGTGTGCCGCAATGGCGGAAAGCCTTAAGCCCAGCCCGAGCGGCGCATCGGGCGAGACTTGGGCCTTGATCCGGGGCAGGTGGGCTTCAAGGCTGTCGCGGACCTCGTCCCAACTCTCGCCGGCATGAATATTCGTGCAATAGGTGAGATGAACGTCACCGGGAAGATGATTGAGCCGCATGCACCCCCGCTGAAAGCCGCTTCGCCTCGGTCTTGAGCCACCGGATGGATTGTTCGATCAACGCGTGGTCCATCACATGGACCTCAACGCCCCGCCCGATGCCTTCAAGCAGTGTGATGGTCAACTCGCCCCCAAGGTGCTCCTGAAAGTCGGCGAGCCCGCTCACGACGCGGCGCTGTTTCTGTGCGTCGCGCAGATCCAGCGCATCGTCCCAAAGCGTGAATCCGAGGCGGGTGAGCAGCCGAAGAACGCGAACGTCCTCTCCCACCTGCAACAGGCCCGCGAGAACCGAGTAACGCGCATCGAGCGCGATCCCGATCGCAACGGCCTCGCCGTGCCGCAACGTATTGCGGGTGAGCCCTTCAAGCTTGTGTGCCGACCAATGGCCATAGTCGAGCGGGCGGGCGGATCCGGTCTCGAACGGGTCGCCGCCATGGGCGATCTGGTGCATGTGCAGCTTGGCGCAACGCCGCACCAGCGTATCGAGGGCGTTGGGCTGGAAGCGCGCGAGCGCGTCGGCCTCGCGTTCGAGCCAGAGGAAGAAGTCCGCATCGCGGATCAGCGCAACCTTTACGGCTTCCGCCATGCCGCCGCGCTTTTCGCGCTCGGGCAGGATGTCGAGGAACGCAGAATCATTGATCACGGCGAATGGCGGCGCGAACGTGCCGAGCAGGTTCTTGAACCCGAACGCATTGATGGCGTTCTTTACGCCGACGCCCGAATCGTCCTGGGCGAGCACCGTGGTCGGGCAACGGATGTGGCGCACGCCGCGATGGAAGATCGCCGCCGCGAAGCCCACTGCGTCGAGCACGGCACCGCCGCCTATCGCAACGGCGAAAGACTGCCGGTCGATCTGCCGCGAGGAAAGCTCACGCAACATGTGCTCGACACAGTCGTGCTGGTTCTTGACGGCTTCTCCTCCCGGAATGACGACGATGTCGCCCGCGATCGTCATCGTGGAGGCATGCGCTGCGGCATGGCGCGTGATGCGCGTCAGCAAGTTCGGCGCCGCAAGCGTCACGCCCTCGTCGACGAAGATGGCAAACCGGTGACACTTTTCGGGTTCGACCGCTGCCAGCGCGCGCTCAAGGCAAGGATTTGCCGGGTCGAACAGGTCGCGCGTGAAATAAACCGGATAGTCGTAGCTGATCGAGAAGGACTGGCGTTGAGTTTCAATCCACGACGCGTCATGCTTTGGGTCGAGCATCGTACGTCTCCTCGCCACATCGCGCCCAGGACGGGGTGCCCGTGCCCGTCATGCTCCGGCCAGTCTTGATCGCAAGACTGCACCTGTCAATTGCATGGCGGACATGGGCGGCAAGAGTGCCAATGCGCGAGATTCTTGGTTGACGATCGGTATCGCGCTGACCACAATTTGAGGGGCGCGTACTTCCACAGACTGGTGCCATCATGCGTCCCGTGATCGTGCTCTTGGTGGTGGGACTCACGCCGGCCCACCTGGGTCCGAGCACGCCACGGCTCAGCGCGTTGGCGCGGGCCGGAGCAATGCGCCCCCTCGCGACCGTAACGCCGGCCGTCACGTGCGCCGTGCAGGCAACATTCATGACCGGTATGCTGCCGCGCGAGCACGGCATCGTGGCGAACGGTTGGCTGTTCCGCGATCTCATGGAGGTCTGGTTGTGGCGCCAGTCGAACCGGCTGGTGAACGGCGAAAAGATCTGGGAGGCCGGGAAGCGGCGCGATCCGGCATTCACCACCGCCAATCTCTTCTGGTGGTACAACATGGGCGCGTCGCACGACATCGGCGTCACGCCGCGGCCGATCTACAAGTCGGACGGACGCAAGCTGCCGGACTGCTATTCGCAGCCTCCCGAGATTCGCGACGAACTGACGCGCGAGCTCGGCGCGTTCCCGCTGTTCCATTTCTGGGGGCCCGCGACGACGATCGCCTCGTCGCGCTGGATTGCCGACGCCGCGCTGCACATTCGCCGCACGCGCACGCCGACGCTGACGCTCGTCTATCTGCCGCATCTCGACTACGACCTGCAGCGCTTCGGGCCCGATGATCCGCGAATTGCCAAAAGCCTCGCCGAAATCGATGCTGTGGCCGGTGACTTGATCGCCGATGCCGAGCGCGACGGAGCCCGCGTGATCGTGCTCTCCGAATACGGCATCAGCCCGGTTGACACGCCTATCCATATCAATCGCGCGCTGCGCGATGCGGGACTGCTCAGCGTGCGGGTGGAGGATGGCGGCGAACTGCTCGACGTACCGCAAGCGCGCGCCTTCGCGGTGGCCGACCACCAGATCGCGCACGTCTATGTGGCCGAGCCCGGCTTGGTCGACGAGGTGAAGCGCATCGTCGCGGCTTTGCCGGGCGTCGAGCAGGTGCTCGACCGCGACGAGCAGCGCGCGATCGGGCTCGATCATCCCAACTCCGGAGAGCTGGTCGCGCTGGCGGGGCAGAACGCGTGGTTCACCTATTACTACTGGCTCGACGATCGCCGGGCTCCCGACTTCGCCCGCATGGTCGAGATCCACCGCAAGCCCGGCTATGACCCGTTGGAACTGTTCCTCGACCCGGTGATCCGATCGCCCAAACTCGCCATCGGCTGGCGCCTCACCCGCCGTGCGTTCGGATTCCGCACGCTTATGGACGTGATCCCGCTCGACGCAAGCCTGGTGAAGGGATCGCACGGCCGCGTGAGCGATGACGATGAGGCCGGCCCGTTGTTCATCTCGAGCGCGCCGCAGTTGCTGCCCGAAGGGCCGGTCGCCGCGACGGCAGTGAAGGATATGATCCTGGCACATGTGTTTGCCGCATAGCGGCATCATCCGGTCCGCGGTTGGGCAACCTTGAATAACTTGAAGGCGGCTCCTAAGCTCATCTGCGGCTGGCGCGGTGCCGCCACCTTTCAAGCCCATGACGCAACAGCGATAAACGGACCCGAAGGAGGTTGCGATGCCCGACAACACGCCCTCCGGAAACGGCGCAAATGGCTCACGGAGCCCCATGAAGCTGACCTGCCCGTGCTGCGGCGCGGGGCTCGGGCTGCGCGCAGACAATGGCAGCGCCTCCCTCGAGCTTGAGGAGTCCGGGCGCACGCTGACCTTCGCGCCGGGCACGATGTTCGTCGATCCGCACGCGCACATGATTGCGCGGACCACCGACGACTATCAGGCGATGGCACGCGCCGGCGTCGTGGCGGTGATCGAGCCGGCGTTCTGGCTCGGCCAGCCGCGTACCAACGTCGGCAGCTATGTGGATTATCTTTCGACCATCATTGGCTTCGAGAAATTCCGCGCCGGACAGTTCGGCGTGCGGCACTACTGCTGCGTCGGGCTCAATCCGAAGGAGGCCAACAACGAGGCACTGGCCGAGGCGGTGATGGACATACTCCCGCATTTCGCCACGAAGGAGGGCGTCGTGGCGATCGGCGAACTCGGCTACGACGAGCAGACCGCGCTTGAGGACAAGTACCTACGGCTGCAGATCGAGCTCGCCAAGGAAGTCGAGCTTCCGATCATGATTCATACCCCGCACCGGGACAAGAAGCGCGGCACGCTGCGCACCATGGACGTGCTGGCGGAGCACGGGTTCGACCCCTCGCGCTGCGTTGTCGACCACAACAATGAGGAGACGGTGCGGGCGGTGCTCGACCGCGGCTATTTCGCCGGCTTCTCGATCTATCCTCAGACCAAGATGAGCAACGAGCGAATGACGGAGATCGTCCGCGAATACGGGCACGAAAGGATCATCGTCGATTCCGCCTGCGATTGGGGCGTTTCCGATCCGCTCGCCATCCCAAAGACCGCTGCGCTGATGGCCGAGAATGGCATCGCTGCCGAGACAATTCATTTCGTCACTTACAAGAATGCCTTGGCGGTTTACGGTCTTTCAGGGAGCATGAAGGAAGCGGATTGGCTCGATCCGGCTCCGATCGACCAACGCACATTGTTCGAGGGCAACAGCGTCCTTCGGGGCGGTCAGACACCTCGGATTGAAACGTCACGCGGCATGGCGGGCGATTTGAGGATTGACTGAAGGCGTGCCGTTGGGACGCGCTGTCGTCTTACCCGCCAGCAACCGCTCCCAACTCCACCTCGCTACGGTCGTTTAGTTGATCGCGTAGCGCCCTCTCTTGTTGTAACCGCTCGACGGATCGTTAATCGTGCGAGCGGTGTCCTACGAGAACTATCTCCGAGCGCTCCCACGAGACGAAGGTACGTACGGCATCCAACACGTCTCGACGGAAGATTTTCAAAGGCGTCCATCGCGCCATCACGCTGCGCGTCTCGTTACCCCGCTTTTGGCGTAACCGTCCATTCCTGACACGTACAGTCAGGCTGCGGCTTTCAACTGGGCCAATTCCACGGCAGCAGCTCATCGAGCCGGCTCACCGGATGGCCGTTGGACATGCGCTCGGAGGACGTCTTTGAGGTAGGCGAACGGCTCGACGTTGTTGAGCTTGGCGCACCTCTTTGCAGGATCTGACGGCGGCGGCATCCGCTGGGCCACCGTCTGTTCCTCATCGCCACCGCGGGCACAGGCGCCGGCCGCAGTCGAAGACGTTGATCTTGAACCGATGCCGCGGCAATCGGCGCTTCCCGACCATCTGTCGCGTGAGGACATGACGCGTCGACCGAACTGCGCGCGTTGCAGGCGCTGAATGATGAGCCGGAGACGCTCGACCTCGGCCTGCACCCGTGCAAGCTCGGTTTGGTCCCCTGCGGCTTACGCGGCCAACTCGCGCACCAGCCGATGCAGGGCATCGACATCGGTGGGGAGCGCGGCGAGATCGAGATTCACGCGCAAGAGTTTAATGCCAGCGCGCAACAACACCCATCGCGATCATCATCGTGAGTCAATCGGTCGCAAGCCAGAATTGGCCAGTCACTGATTGCTTCATCCGGCAACGGCAGGGCGCCATCGGCCGTCCGGAGTACGCCAGTCAACGCCCTCGATCAGCATCGAAAGCTGGGACGAAGTCAGCGCCAGCGTTCCGCCCGGCTCTGCGTTCGACGGCCAGAGGAAGACGCCCTGCTCGAGCCGCTTGGTGAAGAGACAGAGCCCGGTCCCATCCCAAAACACGATTTTGATAAGGTTGGCCTGGTGCGGCCTCGGAACACGAACAGGTGGCCCGAGAACGGATCCTGCCGCAGCACGCCCTGCACCAGCATGGCAAGGCCATCGATCCCCTTGCGCACATCGATGTAGCCCAAGGCCAGATGCACCTTCACGCCCGGAGGAAGCAGTGCCGTCATGGTGCACGCTACTCCTGCTGGAGCGCATTCGCGTCGGTGATCTCCACCGTGACGAACGTCGGCATCACCGCCAGCTCTTGCTTCCACCGGAACAGAAGGCGAGCCGCTATCCCGTAGCATCGCGCGACGGCGGACAAGCTCGCGCCTGGCTGTGCGGCCTCTGCAACGATCCGGCGCTTGTCGTCGTTGCTGAATGCCCGTCGATGACCATCACGCGCCGATGGGACAATCGGCCGCGACAGCTCATCGTTGGTCATATGACTAAGGCTATGACTAAGGGTGTGACTAAGCCTATGACTTAGGCCGCTACGCCGGTAGAGCAGCTTGCGCTCCGGCACCTGTGGTTCGACTTTGAACTTGGCACGCCAGTTCTCGAAGCCCTTCCGCGGTAGGCCGTGGGCTTCACAATACTCACGCTGATTCAAGTCGCTACGCTTCCACGCCTCATGATGCTCCCGCCAGAAAGCCTCGCCCTGACGCGTCCACGGTCGATGCTCGCCCGCCATCTCGTTCTCTCCTCATCTGCAAATCGATGGGGAGAACAGATCGCGATCTGCGTATCGCGCGACAAGCCACAGTCCCTGATGCTGTGTTTCGTTTCCCCTGATTCCGATCCCAAAATACCCTGATACGTTTCATAGGGAATTTGGCTAGAAGCGCCCGATCCGTCGGCACAATCTGAACGCCAGATACAGGATCATGGTCTGATTCGACCGAATTCCCTGTATTTTTCTCTGATACCCGGGAACGAGGCCTACGAGACCCGCAGCAGACTGCCTCCTCCGCCAGAAACTGCCTAACAGCCCTGTTCTACTTGAGAAATCTTGGAATTACTTGTTAGCGCCTGCAAACCAACCCACAAATGCACCCCGGTTCTTTAAGCCCAGATGCCGTCACCAATCGAAACCTTCATTCCCGACGCCGACACTTTGTTAGCATTGCAGCCTGAAGACCTGGCGGCGGTTTGTAGAGGCGCTGCACAAGACCGGCGAACGCCTCGTGGCAGTGGATCATCCCACTAACGGAATGTTCGACGATCGGCGGCCTCAATTCCCCACGCGAAAAAAGCCGAAATCGAACTGGCCTTCGCCGAAGCGTGGCAGTGGTTGCAGCGCGAGGGCTTGATCGTTCCCGTGCCAGATCAGCGCGGATCGAGCTGGCATGTTCTCACGCGGCGCGGAGAAACGTTTAAGACCGCAGGCGACCTGACCGCCTATGATGTCGGGCAACCTCCTCCCGCGCGGCTTGTTGGCCGACGTGCTCGAGGAAAAAGTGAGGTCCATGTTTTCGCGCGGTGACTATGACACCGCAGTTTTTCAGGCATTCAAGGAAGCCGAAATCTCGGTCCGCCGTGCCGCCGAGCTACCGGCTGATCTTGTCGGCGTGGCCCTGATGCGCAAGGCGTTCGATCCAAAAGATGGCCCGATCAGGTCGCGCGAGGAAGTATCTTCGGAGCGCGAGTCGGTCGCGCACCTCTTCGCTGGCGCAATGGGCTACCTGAAAAACCAGCAGCCATCGCGATGTCATCATGTATCGAAAATCAGCGGCGCGCCGGATCTTGTTTGCCAGCGAGCTTCTCAGAATCGCTGCATTACACAAACTGCTCGCGTGAATTTCGGCGAAACGTCCGCCGCCCGCGTGAGAATTGGCCGCGCGGCATCCTTTGCCCTTTTGTTCGTATCGCTCGGCCGCCGCGAGCGCGCAGCAAATGGCGGCGGAAACGCGCGTTGTGGTCTCGCGCCAGGTCGCGGCGGATGAGTGCACGCGGGATCCGTTGAGGCCCGCGCAGCGCGTGAGCCTCATTGCCGTGTCGGCACGCCGCAAAGTTTGCGAACCGCTGCCAGCAAGGTCCGCCGGGCGAGCATGCGCACGCGCTACCCGGACGGGCCGCTATGCTCGCCGACCTGATTTGGATGATGCTCGTTAGGGACGCAACTCAAGTGCGTCCAACAACCGCCCCTGTGAGACGGCGCGTCTAAGCAGACATCGATCGTCTCAAATTCCAACGTCAGCTGGGCTTCTACCCACCCTAAAAGGCGTGGCAAGCAAGAATCGGCGACCAAGGAGCAAGTTGCCTAACTTCAGCGAGCAAAGAGAACACCAAATCAGCAGTTATTCGGTTTCGCGCCGCGTGTCCCTGGCTTTGAAAATCCGTTTTCCGGCGCCTGCGCGCGAGTGATTCAAGAGACGGGTTCGAGTCTCACCGAAAGACGGGTTCGCGTCTCACCAACCTAAAGCATGATTATATCACGCTGAAGCGTATTAGGCCGTTGGCGAAGTAATTGGCGCACTGAGGATCTGCTCATCGAGCCAGATTTGACCGGCCTCAGACCGGCATGCTCTCGGAGTACAATAGTGCGCCGGTTCGCTCGTTGAACGCGCGCTGAGGCGCCGACTATTGAGGTTTTCGCACAAAACTAACGAGCCGGGGCTTCCGGCCGCGACGCCGCCACATGAGAGTGCTGCGGCGCCGCGTTGACATCGCTACAACCGGCGCTAACCTATGCATGTCTAGATAAGTTAGGGAGGGTTCGATGCGATACTCCGTGCAATTGGCCGGCGGGTGCCTGGCGGCAATGGTACTGAGCACGCCCATACTCGCGCAGGACGCCGTCAAGATCGGCTTTCATGGCCCCTTCACCGGCTTTGCGGCCGCTGACGGGAAGTCGGCGCGCCAAGGGGCCGAATTGGCCGTGCAGCAGGCGAATGCCGCCGGCGGCATCGCGGGCAAGAAGATCGAACTCGTCGCCTATGACGATGAAGGCAAGCCGGAAAATGCGATCCCGGTCGCCAACAGGCTGATCGGCCAGGATAAGGTCGTTGTCACCGTGTCCGGCAGCTATTCGGGCCCGACGCGCGCGGCGGCGGCCGTCTTCCAACGAGCCTCCATGCCCTATATTTCGGCCTACGCCATCCATCCCGACATCACGCGCGCGGGCGACTTCGTGTTCCGCACCGGCATGATGGGCGAGGTGCAAGGGCGCGCCGGCGCGAAGCTGATCGCCGATCATCTCAAGAAGAAGAGAGTCGCAATCGTCGCGGTGAACAATGATTTCGGCCAGGCGCTGACTGCCGGCTTCAAGGAGGCTGCGCCGAAATTCGGGCTTCAGATCGTCGCCGAGCGCACCTTCTCGATGCCGGACCGGCAATTCGGTCCGCTGGTGACGCAAGTCAAGGCGGATGACCCGGAGGTCATCTACGCGCCCGGATATTTCTTCAACGCCGGTCCTCTCGTGGCTCAGCTGCGTGCCGCTGGCGTCACTGCCGACATCGTCGGTCAGGAGGGCTACGACAGCCAGCGATTCGTCGAGATTGCCGGCAAGGCGTCCGAAGGCACGATTATCACGACGTCGCTCGACCGCGATTCAAAGTCGCCCACCACGCGGGCCTTCATCGACAACTATGAGAAGCTCTACAAGGAGCGCGTCGATATGGTCGCGGCGTCAGGCTACAGCGCGATGACGGTTGCCATCGAGGCGCTGAAGAAAGCGGGCAGTCAGGACGGAAAGGTCATTCGTGACACGATCCGCAAGACCGCCTTCGAGACCGCGATCGGCAACCTGTCGTTCAACAGCCTTGGCGAGGTGAAGAAGGCCGTGCAAGTGCAGAAGATCACGGACGGCAAATTCCATCATTACACCGTGATCGACGATCTTGAGCTACTCGCGCCACCGGAAAAGTGAACATCCTGATCGCATGAGGAAAGCACGGCTCCGCGACCATGCTTTATCTCGAACTCGCTCTTCAGGGTCTGGTCAATGGCAGTATGTATGCTGTCGTTGCCGTCGGCCTAACCCTGATTTATGGGCTCTTGCGAATCCTGCATGTCGCGCATGCCGGCCTCTTCACGCTTGGAGCGTATACGACGGTTCTTCTGACAAATGCATTGGGGAGCCTCGCGCTGGGCACCGCCGTTTCGATGCTCGTCGTCGGACTCTGCGGAATGGTGATTTATCGGCTGCTGTACGAGCCGTTGCTCGAGCAGCCGCCGTACGTCGCCCTGATCGCGTCGATCGGTCTCTTCATCTCGATGGAGGAGGGATACCGAATCCTGTTCGGGCCATATGGCAACTCGTTCTCGTCAGCCTGGCTCACCGCGCGCATTTCGCTCGGCCCATTCAATATGGCGGCGGCCGACTTCGCGATGCTGCTCGGAGCGGTCGTGCTGCTCGTTTTCCTGGCCGCGCTGATGAGCCGGACGCGCCTCGGCATGGCATGGCGCGCCACAGTTACCGACGCCGCGATGGCGCGTTCGTTCGGGGTGGACACGATCAAGGTCCGGTACGGAATTTTTTTTATGGCATCGGCCTTCGCAGCCGCTGCGGGCTCGCTGGTTGCGGTGCTCAACAATCTCGTGGAACCGACGATGGGCAGTGTTCCGAGCTACAAGTCGCTCGCGATCATCGTACTCGGCGGGCTTGGCAATGTCGGCGGCACGCTGCTCGCGGCGTTGCTTCTTGGCGTGATCGAGGCCTTCGGGACGATCTATACCGGGGCCTATCTCGACCGCGACGCCATTGCGTTCGTCTTCCTGATTGCAGTGCTCATGTTTCGTCCGGAGGGCCTGTTCACGGCCAAATGATCATGAGCGCATACGAGCTTTCGTTGATCGCCATCGTCTCCATCAACGTCATGCTGGCGTTGAGCCTCAACATCATTACGGGCCTGTGCGGCCAGGTGTCGCTCGGCCACGCGGCATTTTTCGGCGCCGGCGCCTATACGTGCGGTGTCCTGGCGGGGCTCGGCGTCCCCATGTATGCCACCATGGCGGCCGCTGCTGTCGTCGCGGGCCTGCTCGGATTTCTTGTCGGCCTTGCTTCGTTGCGCGTCCGGGAAGATTTCCTCGCGATCACCACGATGGGAGTGGGATTTGTATTCGTCGGATTCGTTCGCAAACAAAATTGGCTCGGCGCCGAAATGGGACTGTCGAATATTCCCGATCACGGGCTCGGCGAAACCGGATTCGTCGTATTGTGCATTGCGCTTGTCGTCTTGATGTCCCTGCTCACAATCTACGTCAAACACAGTTGGCTGGGATTCGGTTTCACTGCCGTCGCCGATGACGAGGACACGACGCGAACGCTCGGCCTGGATGTGGCGTCTTACAAATTGACCGCGTTCGTTCTTGGCACGTTACTCGCCGGCGTCGCCGGCACCCTGTATGCCTATTTCACCCGCTTTTTGGTCCCGGGCGCATTCGGTTTCGGCATTTCGATCAGCATCCTGGCGATGGTCATCGTCGGCGGTGTCGGGTCGGTCTGGGGTGTGATCATCGCCGCCGTCACGTTGACCCTGCTGCCGGAATTCATCCGCGTCGTAAACGACTACAAGATTTTCATCTATGGCCTGCTGCTGCTGCTCACCATGCGCTTTCTGCCCGGCGGTCTGGCGGATCTCGCGCGCCGCCGGCACTTGCTGTTCGGATACAAGCGTTCCGGATAATCATGCAGTCCGTCCTGACGCTTGAATCGATTACCGTGCGATTTGGTGGCGTCACCGCGCTCATCGACGTAAACTTCGTCCTTGCCGAAGGTGAGCTGCTCGGCTTGATCGGGCCGAATGGCGCGGGCAAGACAACGTTGCTGCGCGTGGTGACCGGCGTGCTGCGGCCGACACAAGGGCGCGTTATTCTTCAGGATCATGATGTTTCAAGCCTGAGCGTTGATGCGCGCGCGCGACGCGGCATCGCGCTCACGCACCAGATCGTGCGCCCTTTTCGTTCGATGACGGTGCTGGACAACGTCAGCTTTGCGGCTGGACATCGCAAGACCGCTAACGTTTTCCGCGCGCTCGCTTCCCGGTCGCGCGACGAGGAAATATCGCGAGCGAGCGCGCTCCTGGATCTGGTCGGCATCGGCAACTTCGCGAGCGCTTACCCGCGCGCCTTGCCGCTTGGCGTGCTCAAGCGTCTCGAAGTCGCTCGGGCGCTCGCAACCGAGCCGAAAATATTACTGCTCGATGAACCGCTTGCCGGCCTCAATCATATCGAGGCCGAACAGCTGGCAGACACGTTTACCCGGCTCAACGCCAGCGGCATCACCATCGTCCTGATCGAGCACAATCTTGGCGAGGTGGCGCGCATTTGCCCACGTGTCATCGTACTCGACAACGGCAGAAAAATCGCAGAGGGGGCGACCCGCGGAGTACTTTCCGATCCGAGTGTGGTGGCCGCTTATGTCGGCCGGGAGGCTGTCCGTGCTTGAGGTCGACAACCTCACCTGCGGCTACGGCGATCTTGTCGTCGTGCGGGACGTCAGCTTCACTGTGCAGCACAGCGAGGTGTTGGCCATTCTCGGCGCCAACGGCGCCGGCAAGACCTCGACCCTCATGGGGATCGCCGGGCATGTCGCCGTGAAGAGTGGCGCAATCCGTTTCGCCGGAGACGATATTACCCGTCTTTCGCCCATGGCGCGTTGCGCGAAAGGAATTGCCGTCACGCCGGAAGGACGGCGGCTGTTCGCCGATCTTACCGTGCGGGAGAATCTCCTTGTCGGGGGATATCTGCACGCGCTCTCCCGCTCGAAAACGAGCATGGAGAAGGTCCTTGACCTGTTTCCGCGATTGAAGGAGCGGCTGCACACGCGCGCGGGTGCCCTGTCGGGCGGCGAGCAGCAGATGGTATCAATTGGCCGAGCGATGATGGCGGAGCCGAAACTGCTCCTGATCGACGAGGTGTCGCTCGCCCTGATGCCCAAGAATATCGACGTCTGCTACGACGCACTCGATGCGCTTCGCCGGACCGGCCTTACGATTGTGATCGTGGAGCAAAGTCTGGAGCGCGTTCTATCGATCGCGGATCGCGTGTGCGTGCTTGACTCGGGCGTACTCGTTTGGTTCGGAAATTCGCGCGAAGCGCGCGACAATCCGCGAATCCTCGAGACCTACATGGGCGGGCGTCATCAATGAACGGCCCGGACAGACTGCGTCAACTGGCGCCGCGATCGGCTTTGCAGACGCCGCCCTACGCGCGCGTCAAGGACTATGTGCTGAAGAAGATTCAAAGCGGCGCCTGGACCGAAGGCGAGATGATCCCGTCCGAAAGCCAGCTCGCGGCGCAATTCGGCCTTTCACGAATGACGATTAACCGCGCACTGCGCGAATTGACGGCAGACCAAATTCTTCATCGCGTACAGGGGATGGGAACCTTCGTCGCGATGGATAAATACCAGTCCACTGTTGTTGAAATTCGAAGCCTCGCCCGCGAAATCGCCGAGCGCGGGCACCAGCACCGGGCTGTCGTGCTGCTGCACAAGCGCATTCGCCCCAATCAGAGAATCCGCACCAAGTTCGAACACCGCCATGACGAACTATTTCATTCGATCATCGTTCATTACGAAAACGGCGCTGCTATTCAAGTGGAGAACCGGTATGTGAATCCCGCGCTGTTCCCGGATTATCTTGCGGAGGACTTCGCGCAGCAAACACCGAACGAGTATCTGACGCGCATTGCGCCGATCCAGCGCGTGGAGTTCGGAATTGAAGCGGTGACGCCGGATCAGGAAACATCCGAACGGCTGATGATGGGCCGGAACGAGCCGTGCCTTGTGCTAAACCGCCGGACCTGGTCGTTCGGACAAGTAGCTTCGATCGTCGGCCTTTGGCACCCGGGCTCGCGCTACCGGTTTTCAGGCAGCTTCTGAGTTCATTCGAGACGTATGACTTCTGGTATCTGAAAGCTCGGCTGCGGGAGACGCACCTCCGCCCGGCACCGTTCGGACGAGCAGCCACACTTGCCTTATAGCATCAGGCTACGCTGGGAAGCTTCAAATGGTGCTCGCGCGCGCACTCGATTGCGATATCGTAGCCGGCATCCGCATGTCGCATGACGCCGGAGGCGGGATCGTTCCACAAAACGCGCTCCAGCCGCCGGGCTGCTTCGGGCGTTCCATCGGCCACGATTACCATGCCGGCATGCTGCGAATAACCGATGCCGACGCCGCCGCCGTGATGCAGTGAAACCCAGGTCGCGCCGCTCGCACAGTTGATCAGCGCGTTCAGCAGCGGCCAGTCGGACACCGCGTCGGAGCCATCTTTCATCGCTTCCGTTTCGCGATTGGGGCTCGCGACACTTCCCGAATCCAGGTGGTCGCGACCAATTACGATTGGCGCCTTCAATTCGCCGGACGCCACCATGTCGTTGAAAGCCATGCCGATGCGATGGCGGTCGCCAAGGCCGACCCAGCAGATCCGCGCCGGCAGGCCCTGAAACTTAATCCGCTGACGCGCCATGTCGAGCCAGTGATGCAAGTGCCGGTTTTCTGGCAGAAGCTCTTTCACCTTCGCGTCGGTCTTGAAAATGTCTTCCGGATCGCCCGACAAAGCCGCCCACCGGAACGGACCGATGCCGCGGCAGAATAGGGGGCGGATATAGGCTGGCACAAAACCCGGAAAATCGAACGCGTCTTCCAGGCCTTCTTCCCGCGCCATCTGACGTATGTTGTTGCCATAGTCGAGCGTCGGAATTCCCATTCTGTGAAAGGCGAGCATCGCCTTGACGTGATCGACCATCGAACGCCGCGCCGCCGTTTCCACCGCCTTGGGGTCGCTGGCGCGTTTGCTCTCCCATTCCGTCAGGCTCCAGCCTTTCGGCAGGTAGCCGTTCCGCGGATCGTGCGCCGACGTCTGATCGGTAACGACGTCCGGCCTGACGCCGCGGCGCACCAGCTCTGGGAGAAGGTCGGCGGCGTTGCCCAGCAGGCCAACCGATACCGGCTTTCTCTCCTTGAGCGACCGCTCGATGACGTCGAGTGCATCCTGGAGGCTCTTTGCTTGCACATCGAGATAACCGGTGCGCAGCCGCATATCGATGCGGCTCGGCTGGCACTCGATGGCAAGACAGGAGGCGCCCGCCATGGTGGCCGCGAGCGGCTGTGCGCCGCCCATCCCGCCGAGGCCAGCGGTCAAAATCCATTTTCCCTCGAGGCTGCCGCCGAAATGCTTACGGCCGATTTCCACGAAAGTCTCGTATGTGCCTTGAACGATGCCCTGAGATCCGATGTAGATCCAGGATCCAGCCGTCATCTGGCCATACATCATGAGGACTTTGCGGTCGAGTTCGTGAAAATGGTTCCAGGTGGCCCAATGCGGCACCAAATTTGAATTTGCGATCAACACACGCGGGGCG
>Ga0190272_10000615_pt1 | contig 18296 bp, 18 predicted proteins | sample Popmic504T_FD_133746 | JGI IMG/M metagenome (GOLD analysis project Ga0190272, IMG submission 133746) | Populus adjacent soil microbial communities from riparian zone of Shoshone River, Wyoming, USA - 504 T | ecosystem: Environmental > Terrestrial > Soil > Riparian zone | place: USA: Wyoming... | reverse complement strand
GAGCAGTACGGGCTCAACGGCGCCTACCTGATGCCGGTCAACCTCTACGGCCCCGGCGACAACTTCGACCTCGAGTCGAGCCACGTGATCCCGGCGCTGATCCGCAAGTGCGAGGAGGCGCGCCTGGCGGGCCGCGACCAGGTCGTCTGCTGGGGCACCGGCAGCGCGTCGCGCGAGTTCCTCTACGTCGACGACTGCGCCGACGCGATCGTCGCCGCGACCGAGCGCTACGACGAGCCGGAGCCGATCAACATCGGCGCGCACAGCGAGATCAAGATCCGCGAGCTGACCGAGCTGATCGCTCGCCTGACGGGCTTCGAGGGCGAGCTCGCCTGGGACAGCACGAAGCCCGACGGACAGCCGCGCCGCTGCCTCGACACCAGCCGCGCCACCGAGCTGCTCGGGTTCACCGCCTCTACGCCGCTGGAGGAGGGCCTGCGCGAGACGATTGCGTGGTTCCGGGCGCAGGCGCCCGTCGACTCCGCGCGCTAGGCCCTAGTCCGGCTGCCGCGAGCAGCCCGGTCAGGTGCAGCACGGCGGCGATGCAGAGGAACATCAGCCCGGAGACGACCCGGTTGACCGACGTCGAGAGGTGCCAGCCGAGCTCGAGCGGGCTGATCGTGTAGCTCCAGACCAGCGTCAGCCAGGCGATCAGCCCGCTGCCCAGGTAGAAGACGGCGACTCTGCGGCTGACACCGGCGACGAGGCAGGCGACGATCGCGAGGACCGCGAGCGGCAGCATGTAGAGCCACAGGCCCTGGTCGGCGAGCTGTTGGTTGATCGCGGTCACAGCGGGCTGCACGCGCTCGGACCGGTCGATCAGGAAACCGGGCTGGAGGCCCTTCGACACGGGCATGTCACCGGAGACGCCATGGGCCGCGAGCCAGATCTGCCAAGGCAGGATGGCAACCACGACGGCCACCGCGGCGGCCAGGTAGGCGCCCAGCGCCCGCCGGTTGGAGAAGACCACGACGATGCCGGCCGCTGCGAGGATCGCCCCCGCGAGCGCTAGGCCCTCGTTCTTGACGCTCGCCGTGGCTGCGAGCAGGATCGCGGCCAGGACGAGGTCCGCCCGGCGGCCATCGCGTAGCCAGCGCGCCATCGCGAGCGCGCCGAGCGCCCCGTAGATGGCCAGGGGGATGTCGGCGTTGGCGCTGAGCAGCTGGGTCCACACCCCTGGCGCGACGGCCACCGCGAGTAGCACCGGCGCCCAGACGATCGGCCGCGCGACCTCGCGCACCAGGTAGGCCGCCGCCCAGACGAAGGCCACGAACAGCAGCCAGATGTGGCCATGAATCGCCTGGGTATCGATCTCGCCCGCCGCACGGAAGTGGATCGCCTGCCAGACGGGGTAGAGGAGGGGGTAGTCCTGGTGGCTGAACTCGTAGCTCGGCGCGGCGAAGAAGCCGCTCATCAGCGCGTCGTACTGCGTCAGCATCACCGCCTTGCGGGCCCACATCGTCCAGGCGTCCCACTGGTCGAGTGGCATCACTACCGCCGACAGCAGGCCAACGATCGCGTAGCCGCCGAACACCACGACGAAGCCACCCACGAGCCAGCGGTCGGAGGGCCAGTCGCGCAGCTGTCGCCAGGGCACGCGCGGCGGCGAGTCCTCTCCGGGAGAGGCGGTTGGCGGTGACCGGCGACGGTCGATCACGAGGCCGACCGCCACGCATGCCAGGACGACGAGCGCAAAGGTGACCAGGGTGAACGGAACGCCGATCGCCAGCAGCGCGATCAGGGCGAGCGAGACCAGTGCCGTGCCGACGAGGTAGGCGAGGCCGAGCGCCGGCAATAGCGCTCGCGCCCGGCGTGGGACCAGTCCACACGCCCACAGGCCGCCGAGTCCCGCCAGCAGCAGCAATCCGTCGGCGGCGAATGGCGCCAGGTCAGCCCGCATCGGTCCGCCTCACGATCTCGAAGCCGGGGGAGTAGACGATCGGCGCGGCGAGGCCGCCCGTCGGGCGCTTCGGCGCGGCGTGGTCGTAGAAGATCAGCCAGTCCGCGTTCGCGCGGTCGGTCGCGAGGTTCGGCGCGAGCTGGAACGTCGCCCACTGGTCCACGCCTCCCGGGTCCTGCGACCCTCCGGCCACCACATGGAAGGTGTCGCCGTCGGCCATCCGCTCGCGCGTCCAGTCGAGGAACTCGACGTCGAGTCCGGCGGCGGTTCCGCCGATCGTGCGCGCTTTCTCGTCGGAGATTCCCTTCCCGGCCGCGCGGTTGGCGCGCATCGAGTCGACCGAGTTGCGCAGGTTCGGGGCGATCAGCATTCCCGCCACCGCGACCGGCACGACTGCGACCGCCGCGAAGGATCGCCGCGTGGGGACGCCTGCCTGTCGAGCCATCAGGAAGACGAGCGCTCCCGCCACGAGCAGGCCCGCCGCTTGGACTAACAGGGGCATCGCTCAACACCGTATCGACGCGGTCGGTGGCGTGTACCCGGGCCGGCTGGCACGAGTACGACGGTGGTCGCTAGGGTCCTGCCCCGTGCAAGGACTATCGATCCTCATACCCGTATTCAACGAGCGCGAGACCGTCGACTCGGCGCTCGAGCAGATCCTCGCGACCGAGTATCCGGTCGACGAGGTCGAGCTGGTGGTCGTCGACGACGGCTCGACCGACGGGACAGCCGAGCTGCTCGCCGCCTGGGAGTCCAACCCGCACGTCCGCGTCTTCTCCCACGAGCGCAACGCGGGCAAGGGAGCGGCTGTCCAGACCGCCCTCCAGCATGCGCGAGGCACCTACTCCGCGATCATGGACGCCGACCTCGAGTACGACCCCGCCGACCTTGGGAAGTTGCTCCAGCCGCTGCTCGACGGCGAGGCCGAGGTGGTGTTCGGCGCGCGCGGGTTCGAGTCTCATTCCGCGTTCAGCTTTTGGTACGTCGTCGGCAACAAGGGTGTGACGCTTGCCGCGAACCTGCTGTTCAACAGCTGGCTGGCGGACATCATGACCTGTCACAAGGTGATGAAGACCGAGGTCTTCCGCTCACTGGATCTCAAGGCGCGCGGCTTCGACATCGAGCCCGAGATAACCGGCCGCCTGCTGGCCAACGGGTACCGGATCTACGAGATGCCGGTCCGCTACCGCGCCCGGGGACGGCAGGAGGGTAAGAAGCTCACCGCCCAGGACGGCTTACGTGTGATCCGCAAGCTGCTCGAGTGCCGCCTGGACAACGGTCTGCGGTTGCCGCACAGAGCGCGCTCGCATGCCTGAGGTCACCGCTAACGCAGATAGCGAGCTGTGGGATCTCCAGCAGCTTGCTGAGGCCCGTGGACTCTGTGACTGGATGTTCGACCAGTTCCGCGATCGCGTTGGCCCGGATGTCGTGGAGGTCGGTGCGGGCATCGGGACGTTCACCGACAGGCTGTTGGCGGAGGGTGCCCAGCGCGTCCTGACGATCGAGCCCGAGGAGGCGTGTGCCGATGAGCTCGAGCGGCGCTATCGCGACGATCCCCGTGTGTCGATGACGCGCGAGCTACTGCCTGACTCGCCGGCGCTCGCGGCGCGTGCCGGCGAGGTCGACCTCGTTCTCTGCCAGAACGTCCTCGAGCACGTCGAGGAGGATGCCGCGGCCGTGGCCGCGATGGCGCGGGCGCTGCGTCCGGGCGGAACGCTGGCGCTGCTCGTTCCGGCGCATCAGCGGCTCTACGGCGTCCTCGATCGTCAGTACGGCCACTTCCGGCGCTACGACCGCCAGCGCGTTCGCTCGGTCGTCGAGGGCGCTGGGCTGCAGATCGACGACCTCTACTCGTTCAACCTGCTTGGCATCCCCGGTTGGCTCGTCAAGAACCGGCTCTCCGAGCCGTCGCTCGACGGCGGCTCGCTACGCGCCTACGAGGCGATGCTGAAGCTTTGGCGGCCAGTCGAGGACCGCTTCCGGTTCCCCTGGGGCCTCAGCTTGATCGCGATCGCGCGGCGCCCCGCGGCCTAAGCGCCGCGGTCTGCTCGTACAGCTCGACGTGGCGGCGCGCCGCCGACTCCCAGGTGAACTTCGCCGCGTGGGCCGGCCCGCGGTCGCGGAGGTCAGAGCGGAGAGCGTCGTCGGTGACGATCCGCTCGATCGCCGCGGCGATCTCCTCGACCGACTCGGGGTCGAACGTCAGCGCCACGTCGCCGACGACCTCGTCCAGGGAGCCGCGTGTCGAGCAGGCGACCGGGCAGCCGCAGGCCATCGCCTCCAGCGGCGGTGAGCCGAAGCCCTCGTAGAGGCTGGGGAAGATCATCGCCGTCGCCGAGCGGTAGAGCGCCGGCACGTCGTCTGCCCCGAGGTAGCCGAGGTGGCGGACGCGGCCGCCGACGCCGGCTGCCGCCGCGCGGCGGTCGAGTTCGCCGAGCTTGCCGTAGTCCTGGCCGGTGAGCACGAGCTGGACGTCCGCCGGCGCGCTCGCCAGCGCCTCGACGAGGCGGTCGTGGTTCTTGTGCGGCCAGAGGTTCGCGGGGTACACGACAAAGCGCTCAGGAAGGTCCAGCCGCTCGCGCAGCGTCTCGTCCGTCGCCGTCGGCTGGGGATCGAAGCGCGCGTGGTCGATGCCGAGGTGGATCGCCTCGACCCGCTCGGCCGGGATTCCCGCCAGATCGATCAGCTTGCGACGCGAGTACTCGCTGATCGTCAACACGAGGTCGGCCCGCCGGGCGGCGCCGTCGTAGGCCCGGCGGCGGTAGGCCCGCTCGCCGCGCGAGAAGAACTGGGGCAGCTCGTGGTGCTGGAGGTCGAAGACCGTCGTAACCGTCGGCACGTCGCGCAAGCGCGGGATCGGCACGGTGACCGGATGGTGCAGCACGTCGATGTCGCCGGGGACGTCGCGCGCGGCGAGCCATGGGGCGGCGCCGGCCGCCGCCATGGCGAGCAGGCGCGTGAGGTCGCGGTCTCCAGAGCGGTAGCTGCGCACCAGGTGCAGGTCGACGCCGTCGCGCACGTAGCCGCCGTAGGCGTCCGCGACGTGGCGGTTCGCGAGCACCGTCACCCGTTCGGGCCCGTTGCCGTCGGCGAACTGGCCGAGCAGCCCGCGGACGTTCGACTCGGCGCCTCCGACACGGCCGGGAAACAGCGTCAGCAAGGCAAAGGCGACGTGCACGAGCGCGCATGCTAGGGGCTCGTGCCGTGTTCGGCGGGGCGATCGGGGAAAGTACCCGCGTGCAATCGTCGACCCCTCCCGTCGAGCCGCCAGCCGGCGGTCAGGCCCAGCTGGTCGCCACCGGCTCGCTCGTCCAGCAGGCCGCCCAGGTCACCGGCCTGCTGGCGATGTTCGCCGTGTTGACGGTGTTGGCGCGCAAGCTGTCGCTCGAGGAGCTCGGCGTATACGGGCTGCTGGCGTCGATCGCGGGATACCTGCTGGTGATCCAGAACGCGGCCGCGAGCGCGGCGGTGCGCAACATGGCGGCGGCCGAGGGGCCCGAGGCGCGCGACACTGCGTTCTCCACTGCGGTGGTCATCTACGTGCTCGCCGGCTTGGCGGTGGGCTTGCTGATCGCGCTGCTCGGCATCGGGCTGTCAGCGGTCGTCGATCTGTCTCCGGGGGTCGAGAGTCAGGCCCAGCTCGGCGCCGTGCTGCTCGGCGCGGTCGTCGCGATCGGCTGGCCGGTGACGGTCTACCGCGACGCGATGCGCGCGCGCCAGCTGTTCGTCCGCTCGGCGATGATCGACATGGCGGCGATGGCCGTGTACGCGGCCTTGGTGCTCGGGACGGCCTTCGCCGGCGCCAGCCTCGCCGTCCTGATCTGTGTCAGCGGGACGATCCCGCTGCTGGTCGGCATTGGCGCGGCCATCGTGGCGCACCTCCGGCGGCTGCCGTTCCGCTTCCGGCCGGCGCTGGTCACGCGGGCGGAGGCGGGAGCCTTCGCGCGCTTCGCCTGGTACGTCTCGCTGACCGAGGTTGCGAGCACGCTCGTCTATGCGCTCGACCGGGTCATCCTCGGTGTCTTCAAGTCGGCCGCTACGGTCGGCCTCTACGAGGGCCCGGTCCGCGCGCACAACGTCCTGCGCTCGCTCAACGCCGCGGTCCTGGTCACCGTGCTGCCGACCGCGTCGAAGTACTTCGGCGAGGGCGACGACCGCCGTCTCAAGGAGCTGCTCGCACGTGGGCTGCGCTACACGCTGGCGCTCGTCGTGCCGATGGCCGTCACCGGGATGGTGCTGGCCACTCCCCTGCTGGAGGCGTGGCTGGGCCCGAAGTTCGGCGCCGCCGGGCTGACGATGGCGATCCTGATGAGCTACTGGCTCGTCAACGGCTGCACGAGCGTGATCCAGGGCATCGTAATCGCCGGCGAGGGGGCCAGCAAGATCGTCCCGATCGCCTGGAGCATCGCCGCCGCGAACATCGTGGTCTCGCTTGCCCTGGTGCCCTGGTTGGGGCTCGAGGGCGTCGCGATCGGAACCGCGCTGCCGCACTTCTTCGCCTTTCCGTTCTGGCTGCGGCTGGCGCGCGAGCTGGTCCCTGTGTCGGTCGGCGAGCTGATCCACGCGGCGTTCCTGCCTGCCTACTCGCTCGCCGTCGCGTTGGCCGCCGCGCTCGGCGCGGCGCTGCTGCTGCTGCCGATGGACTCGGTCGTCGTCGTGGTCGCGGTCGCGCTGGGAGGACTGCTCGCCTACTGGCTGCTGTTCTACGCCGTCTGGCTGGAGCCGCACGAGCGCCAGCTGGTTCGCCAGGTGGCAGGAAGCCTGACCAGGGTCCGCCGGGCGCCGGCAGCATGATCGGCCGTGGCATGTCGTAGCCTTCCGCCGATCGAAGGCTCGCTCGTTCAACGGATCCGGTCTGCCCCGCCGCGCGTGCACAGCGACGGCGCCGACTACTTCGGCCTCGCCTGGTCGGCCCTGGAGTGGCTCGAGCAGACGATCCAGCCGGGCATGACGACGATCGAGACGGGCGCGGGAGCGTCGTCGGTCGTCTTCGCCGCCGGCGGCGCGAAGCACACCGTGATCTCGCCGGCGCCGGACGAGCACGAGCGGATCCGCGCCTGGTGCGGCGAGCTCGGCGTCTCCGCCGAGCAGCTGAGCTTCATCGCCGAGTCGTCCGACACGGCGCTGACGGCGGGCGGCTGGCAGCCCGAGCCGCTCGACCTCGCGCTGATCGACGGCGCGCACCTCTTCCCGTTTCCGGCGGTCGATTGGTTCTACACGGCCAAGCACCTCAAGGTCGGCGGGATCATGGTGCTCGACGACGCCTACCTGCCGTCGGTCGCGATGGTCTCGCGCTTCCTCCGGATGAGCGACTCCTGGGAGTACAAGGGGCCGATCAGCTATCGCACCGTGTGGTTCCGCAAGCTCGACGACGAGATCGGCACCGACTCGGTCGGCGCCCGCTTCGACCGCTTCCCGCGCTACGGGTATCTGCCGCTTCCGCAGCGCGCGGCCGCCTACGCCCGCCACGTGCTGATCGATCGCGCGCCGCCGGTCCAGCGGGCGCTCGCGCGGCTGCGCCGACGCTAGCCGTGCCGCATCAGGTGCTCCGCTACGCCGTCGTCGGCGTGTCGAACACCGCCATCTCGATGGCTGTCTACGCTGGTCTGTTGGCGCTCGAGGTCGGGTACGTCGCGGCCGTCGTGGTCTCCTACGGCGCGGGCCTCGCGAACGGATACACGCTGAACCGCCGCTGGACGTTCGTCGCCGGTAGCTTCTCGATCGGCTCGCTGTCGCGCTACACGACCGTTCAAGCCACCGGCCTGCTGCTATCCGTCGGGCTGACGGCCCTCTTCGTGGAGCACTTCGGCGTGCCGAAACTGCCGGCGCTCGTATTGAGCTGGCCGCCCGTGATCGCGGTGACGTTCACCGCCACACGGCTATGGGCCTTCGGCAGCAACCGCGACAAGGGTCGGCTGGGTCCCGCCGATGCCTGAGCTCGAGGACAGGTCGCGGCCGGTGGCGGATCGGCTGGGCCGTGTGCAGGCCAACCGCGACGTCCGTCGCGCCATCAAGTACGGGATCGTCGGCGTGGCGAACGTGACGCTCGACTTCGCCCTCTACGCGGTGCTCGTCTCGCTCGGCGTCTGGTACCCGCTGGCCAAGATCGGCTCGGTGGTCGTGGCCACCGCCAACGGCTACACGTTCAACCGCATCTGGACGTTCCGCGCCGGCGCTCACCGCACGGCGTTCCTCGTCAAGTACGTGACCGTGCAGGTCAGCTGCCTGGCGCTCAACCTCTGCCTACTGGTGCTCCTGATCGAGGGCGCCGGACTGGACAAGATCCTCGCTCAGGCGGTCGCCCTGCCCTTCGTGGCGGGCGCCAGCTTCAGCGCGCAGCGGTTCTGGACGTTCAGGGCCGCGCTGCGCTAGGGCCACATCTGCTCGCGCTCGAGCGCGGGGCGGTCGCAGACGCTGAGATCGGACTCGCGCTCGCGGCAGGGGTCGCGCGTCAGCGGTCCGACGCCGGGGATCAGGCGGGCGCGGTCCAAGGCTGTCGCGGTTGGCTCGCCGTCGACCCTTGCGCGCAGGCGGTCGCATCTGACGAGCATCCACATCCCCTCGATCACCTGAGTGCGCCACTCGTCGCGGCAGATCTTCCATAGGCCGACCTTGCCGACACTGCCGGGATCGGACCCGGCCAGGGTCGCGACGAGCGTGGCGTCGGGCAACGGGCAAGGCGGCTCGATCTCGTCGATCCGCAGGGCGACGAGGCGCGGCAGTGCCTCAGCGCGCTCGATGTCGATGCTCGCGGCATGCAGGCGACAGCCGTCCTGCGCAAGCGCGGCGACCTCGGCTACGAAGGCCGACGTCTGCTTCTCGCCGCTGGCCCAGGCCTCTACGGAGTCGCGTGCGGCGTTCGCTCCGGTAGCGATCAGGATCGCGGCGGCGCCCAACGCGCCCCAGCGCATCCAGGCCCGCCCCTCCGCGAGCAGCAGGCTGGTCGACATCGCGAGCAGAGCCATCGTGGGGATGAAGTAGCGCGAGGTGACGACGGCCGGCAGGCCCTGCACGATCAGCATCGCGGCGGCGGCGAGCCCGAGCCCGAGCGCCAGCCAGGGAGCCCGCCGGCGATCCAGGAAGACCCCGAGCGCGAGGAACGGCAGCGCTACGGCGAGCGCGCGCCAGATCGGGCTACCGGTGCTGCCGGTCAAGCTGGCCCACTGCAGGTTCCACGCCTGACGCAGCCGGTCGCCCCACTCGCCCGTGCCGGTCGGCGCTCCCGCCTGATAGAGGTCGGCGCCCTCGTCGCCGATCGTCGCGGCGCGGAACGTCACCCAGAGCAGCGGGAGGATCAGTGCGACGGCGCAGACGAGGAACGACCGACTGCGGAAGGGGTCGAGAAACGACCGCGCCAGGCCGCGCTCGCGCCAGCGCGCGAGTAGGAAGAGGTAGAGGAACGGCGCCACCGCCAGGAAGCACATCGACGCCTCCTTGAAGGTCGCGCCGACGAGGAACAGCAGCCAGCCGATCGCCGCCGGGACGAGCGCCCGGCGCAGTGACTCGCCCGCCATTCGGCGGTCCAGGCCGAGCAGCACCAGCGCCGCGCCGCAGATCGTCGCGCCGACCAGCATCGGCTCCTGAGGGGCGAGGCGCGCGAGGTCGATCGAGATCGCCGTGCCGGTCGCCACCAACGCGGGCGGGATCGCGGCCAGGGCGCCGAGCGCGAACGGCGACAGCTCGGGACGGCTCGCGCGTGCGACGAGCGCCGGCACGACGCCGACCGCGGCGACCAGCAGACCGATGCGCAGGGTGTTCCAGAGGTTCGGGCCGGTCATGTCGCCAGGTGCGCCCAACGTGTGCCACTCGAGGTAGTCGAACAGCCCGAACCCGGGGCGGAACCGCTGCACGGGGCTCTCCAGGAAGGGGGCCACCAGATCGCCGAGCGAGCTGACTCCGTGGCTGGCGCCGTTCCAGTCGTCGATCGCCGACGGGCTCGGGATGCCGAAGCGCGGCGACAGCAGCCACATCACGTAGCCCAGGGCGATCAGGAATCCTGCGGCGACGGCGAGCGTCGACGCCCGCGGACGCCTCACTCGCAACTAGCCCGCGGGTCCGGTCGCATCGGACGCCACGCTATCGCGGATGCGATACTCGCCGCGATGAAGCTCAGCGTGGTCGTCCCCGCACACAACGAGCAGGACAACCTTCCCGAGCTCGTTGAGCGCCTGCGCGGCGTCCTCGCCGGCCTGCCGCACGACTGGGAGGCGATCCTCGTCGACGACGGGTCGACCGACGCGACCTGGGAGCGGATGCGGGAGGCGGCGTCGAGCGTGGCGCAGGTCCGCGCCCTGCGCCTGTCGCGGAACTTCGGCCATCAGGCGGCGCTCAGCGCGGGCCTGTCCGTCGCGTCCGGCGACGGGGTGGTGACGATGGACTCCGACCTGCAGCATCCGCCGGAGGCGATCGCCGGCCTGCTGGCGCGGGCGGAGCAGGGCTACGACGTCGTCTATGCGATCCGCCGCGAGCGCGAGGGGGAGGGCTGGTTCAAGGCGGGCGCCTCGACGGCGTTCTACCGCTTGCTGAACCGGCTCGCGCGGCTCGACCTGCCCGAGGGCGCGGCCGACTTCCGCTACATGTCGCGCCGGGTCGTCGACGCGCTGATCGCGATGCCGGAGCGCCACCGCTTCCTGCGCGGCATGACGCGCTGGGTCGGCTACCGCCAGGGCGTCGTCGCCTACGAGTCCCCGGCCCGCTTCGCCGGCCAGTCGAAGTACACCGTCCGCCACATGCTCCGCTTCGCGCTCAACGCGATCGTCAGCTTCTCGGCCCTGCCGCTGCGGATCGCCAGCTGGCTCGGCTTCGTCGCCTCGGCGCTCGGCGCTCTCTACCTCGCCTACGTGGTCGTCGTGCGCCTGGTCACCGACACGGTCGTCCCAGGCTGGACGTCGGTCGTCGTCGTCGCGCTGATCCTCGGCGGCGCCCAGCTGCTCTGCCTCGGCATCATCGGCCAGTACCTGGGACAGATGTACGACGAGGTGAAGGGCCGCCCGCTGTTCTTGATCGCCGACGACACGCGCCAAGCGGGCGAGGGCAAGGCGTCCGGGCCCGACGCGAGCAGCCGGGTGACGGTTCCCGGGTGAGCCGCGTTCACGCCGTGCGGGAGTCGATCGGCGCGGCGGTGCCCGCGCGCGACCTGCCGTTCGTCGACGCGGCGGCCGTGCTCGCCGCGCTCTTCCTCGCCTATGGGGCGCGCGCCGCGCTCAGCTCCAACTACTCCTTCGAGTGGGCGGCGATCGCGCCGTTCGTCAGGATCGCGCTGCCGGTCGCGGTATGCGCGCTGCTGCTCTCCGCGGCGGCGCTCGGGCTCTACGGAGAGCGGGCGGCGGAGGCCGGCGCGCGCGAGCACGTTGCGGCGGCGGCCTACGCGGTCGCCATCACGGCGGCGATCGGGATCTTCTGGGGCAGAGTGGCGCCGCCCACCGCGCCGCTGGTGCTGACGGCCGCTGCCTGCCTGGTCGCCTGCCAGCATCTCGGCCGGCGGCTCTACTGGCGCTTCGCCGGCTAGCCGGCCTGCTTCTGCGGCACGCCGCTGGCCAGCAGCTCGAGGTCGGACTCGACCATCAGCGCCACGAGGTCCTCGAAGCTCGTGCGCGGCTCCCAGCCGAGCTTCTCCTTGGCCTTCGCCGGGTTGCCGATCAGGTGCTCGACCTCTGCCGGGCGGAGGTACTTCGGGTCGATCCGGACATGGTCGGCGGGGTCGAGTCCCACCTGCTCGAAGGCGATGTCCACCAGCTCGCGGACGCTGTGCGTCTGGTTGGTGGCGATCACGAAGTCCTCGGGCTCATCCTGCTGCAGCATCAGCCACATCGCCTCCACGTAGTCCTTGGCGTAACCCCAGTCGCGCTCCGCGTCGAGGTTGCCGAGCGCGAGCTCGGTCTGCAGGCCGAGCTTGATCGCCGCGGCGGCGTGGGTCACCTTGCGCGTCACGAACTCCAGCCCGCGGCGCGGCGACTCGTGGTTGAAGAGGATCCCCGAGCAGGCGAAGAGGTCGTAGCTCTCGCGGTAGTTGACCGTGATGAAGTGGCCGTAGACCTTCGCGACGCCGTAGGGGCTGCGCGGGTAGAACGGCGTCGTCTCGACCTGCGGCACCTCGAGCACCTGGCCGAACATCTCCGACGACGACGCCTGGTAGAAGCGCGCCTCGGGGGCCACCTCGCGCATCGCCTCGAGCATCCGCGTAGCGCCGACGCCGCTGAACTCCGACGTCAGCACCGGCTGGTTCCACGATGCGGCGACGAACGACATCGCCGCCAGGTTGTAGATCTCGTCGGGCTCACAGGCGCGCATCACGTCGACCAGCGAGCTCTGGTCGAGCAGGTCGCCGGTGTGCAGCGTCAGCTCGTCGCGGCAGCCCTGCAGCCGCTGGAAGGTCTCGGTCGAGGAGCGGCGGACCATGCCGTGGACCTCGTATCCCTTCTCGAGCAGCAGCTCCGCGAGGTAGGAGCCGTCCTGGCCGGTGATGCCGGTGATGAGTGCGCGCTTGGTAGTCATGAGGGGGGAAGCGTAGAGCGCAACTCGTCGTCAAGCGGTCCAGATAGCTTGTGCCGGCATGCGAACGCGCCTCCTACTCGTCGCCGGCCTGGCGGCGGTCGCGGTCGTGGTGGCGATCACGCTGGCGCCGAGCGAGCCGCGCCGCTCGGGGACGAACAACGTCCCGCTCGCCGGACCGGTCGCGAGCCTGCCTCCAGGAGCTGCGGCCTGCCAGCGCGAGGACGTCCCCGAGCAGACGCGGGTGGTCCGGCTGCACGTCGACGCGGCCGATGGCCGGCCGCGTCCCGTCGTCCGCGTCGGGGACGACGGCGCCAGCGGCCGCCGGGTGCGCCGGGTCGCGGACGGGACGGTCGACGTGACCCTGGCCCGCGACGCGCCCGAGGGATCGGCCGAGGTCTGCGTCCGCAACGCCGGCGCCCGCACGCTCGACGTGCTCGGCTACCCGACGGGAGAGCGCCGCGGCCGCCCGACCGGCCCGATCGCCTTCGACTACTACCGCGCCGGCAGCGAGTCGTGGTGGCAGGTCGCGCCGGCGGTCGCGCAGCGGATGTCGTTCGGCAAGTCCGGCCTGCTCGGCGGCTGGGCGCTGTGGCTGGCGGTCGCGCTGGTCCTGATCGCCTGGGCGCTCGCCGCGCGGGCGCTGTGGCTGATCGGCGCGCCGGAGCGATGAGCGCGGTCCGCCGAGTCGCCGCGCGGCTGCCGGTCGCCGCCTGGCTGTGCGTCGGGGTGGCGCTGCTCAATGGCGCCGCGTGGTCGGTGATCGTGCCGCCGTTCCACGTCCCCGACGAGATCGTCCACTTCGCCTACGTCCAGTACCTCGCCGAGACCGGCGACGCGCCGCGCCACGTGGCCGGCAGGCAGCTGTCCGACGAGCAGCAGCAGACGCTGGAGTCGCTGCGCTTCTTCGGCGTCGTCGGCCACCGCGAGGCCCGGCCGATCTGGACCGACAGCGCGCAGAGCCAGCTCGAATCGGTCCTCAGCTCGGACCTGAGCCGCGTCGGCGACGGGGCGACCAGCACCGCCGTGAACAACCCGCCGCTGTTCTACGCGGTCCAGGTCGTGCCCTACCGGCTCGCCAGTGGCGGGACGATCCTCGACCAGCTGTTCGTCATGCGGCTGCTGTCGGTGCTGCTGAGCGCGCTGACCGTGCTCGCGGTGTTCCTGTTCCTGCGCGAGGTCTTCCCTGGGACCGCCTGGGCCTGGACGATCGGCGCGCTGGCTGTCGCCTTCCAGCCGTTGTTCGCCTTCATCTCGACCGGGGTCAACAACGACAGCGGGCTCTATCTCGCGAGCGCGGCGTTGTTCCTCGTGCTCGCGCGGATCTGTCGCCGGGGGCTGACCCGCCGGCGCGCGATCGTGCTCGGCGCCGTCGTCGGGCTCGGGCTGATCACGAAGCTGACGTTCGTCGCGTTCGTCCCCGCGGTCGCCCTCGCCCTCGCTCTGCTGTTGTGGCGCGAGCGCGAGGACCGCTGGAGGGTCGTGCGGCTGGGGCTGATCGCCGCCGCGGTGGCTCTGCTGCCGGTGGTGGTCTATCTGGGCCTCAACGAGCTGTGGGGCCGCAGCGTCTACGGCGGCCTGTCCGGCGGCGAGTCGTTCACGGACTTCGTCGGGCGGTCCGGGAGCCTGCGCGAGAAGGTCTCCTACATCTGGCAGCTCTACCTGCCGCGACTCCCGTTCCAGGCCGACCTGATCCCCGGCGTCGCGGCGCGGAACCTGTGGCTGAACGGGCTGATCGGGAACTTCGGCTGGCTCGACTACGGCTTCGCGCAGTGGATCTACGACGCCGGATTCGCGGTCGCCATCGCCCTCGCCGGGCTCGCGCTCCTCGGCGCGGCCCGTGCTCGCGAGGCGCTGTGGCGGGGCCGGGGGGAGCTGGCGGTGTTCGCCGTCGCGGCGATCGGCCTGATGGTGGTGATCGGCCAGATGGGCTACACCGCGCACGTCGGCTCGCCGTACCCGTTCGAGCAGGCCCGCTACCTGCTTCCGCTGGCGCCGCTCTACGCAGCCGCGATCGTGCTCGCCGCGCGCGCCGGCGGGGTGCGCTGGGGACGCTCGCTCGGCGTTGCGATCGTGCTGCTGCTGGCCACGCACGGGCTGCTCGCGCAGCTGCTGACGCTGGCGCGCTACTACGGCTGAGCGGCGCGCGCCGTGACGCTGCGCAGCGCCTCGCGCAGCCCCGTCTCGACCTGCTCGGCCGCCGTGTCCCAGCTAGCGTCGGCGACGAACGCCAGACCGGCCTCGGAGCGGTGCTGCCAGAGGTCGCCACCGTCGAGCAGCCGCTCGATGGCGTCGGCGAGGGCGACCGGGTCGGCCGCGGCGAGCTCGACCGGGCCGTCGGCGCCGAAGACGGCCTCCGAGCTGAGGCCGGCGACGTCGACGCAGGGCAGGCCGCAGGCCATCATCTCCTGCGGGATCAGCGAGTAGTTGGTCAGCGACAGGCAGAGGCCGACGGTCGCCTCGGCGTAGGCCTCGGCGAGGCGGGCGGGGGAGGCGACGCCGAGCGATCCGCTCGCGAAGCCGGCCTTCAGCACGTCGGTCTGGCCGAAGCCGATCACGCGCGTGTCCGGGCGGCGCGAGCAGAGCTCCTCGAGCGCCAGCACGCCGAGCGGGACGGCGCGGCGCGGGGTCGCGGCGCGGCTGTAGAAGAGGACGGTGTCGCGGCGACGCTCGACCGGCAGCAGGCGGTAGGTGTCGTGATCGACGCCGAAGCGGAACGAGGTTCCCGGCGTGCCGTAGCGCTCGGCGACGAGGTCGCGAAGCCAGTCGCTGCCACTGATCGGGTAGAGGCCGAGGCTGTAGGTCTGCTCGGCCCAGAGCCGCTCGGCCGAGGTTGCGAAGAACTCCGGCTCGTGGTCATGGATCAGGTAGGCGCGCGCGCCGCAGCCCGGCAGCACCGCGACCTGGTGGGCGGTGTCCCAGCCGGTCGCGACGCAGACGTCGGCGCCGTGCCAGTCGGCGAGGTCGGTGTAGACGGGCGCCTCGATCGGCGCGAACCAGTCGACGATGTTGCGGCGGATCACTCCGGCGCGGTCGACGTGGGCGTTGCCGGACGGGTCGAGCACCCAGACGGTGCAGTCGTGGCCCATCCGCTCGAGCCGCAGGATCAGCTGGAAGATCGACGAGTGGCCGCCGCTGCCGCGCCGGAACGGCGGGATCAGGAAGGCGAGGTGGAGCCGGTCGCGGTCGGCGACGCCGGGCTCGCGCGGGGCCAGCGGCGTTGCGCCCTGCTGGGCGTAGCGCCGGATCGCGGCGTAGCGGGGGACCGTCAGCGCGCCGCCGGCGGGGGTCGCGGGCCGCGCAGTGCCGGCGCCGGCGTGACCCGGCTCGGCCGCCGCTGCCGCGCTCGCCGCCGTTGCCCGTCCCTCCAGCGACAGCCGCCGCTCCAGTCCGGCCGGCAGCCGCTCCGGTCGCGTCGCCGCGATCGCCGCCGCCTTGCGGCTGCCGTGGTGCAGCAGCGAGCGCGCCGTCCAGGCGGCGCGCCGTCCCGCCGGCCAGTGACGCTCGGCCATCCAGCGCCGGTCGGCGGCGACGCCGGCGCGCACGTCGCGCAGCGCGCGCCCGGGCCGCGCCGGCTCGATGTGGCCGATCGTCTCGCGCAGGCCGCGGTACTCGTCGAAGTAGCGCTGGGCGAACTCGACCGGCCCGTAGTCGTGGGCGTGGGTGACCGCCGCGCGCGGGTGGTAAGCCTTCGCCCAGCCGGCCTCGAGCAGCGCGCGGCCGAACGCCTGGTCCTCGGCATAGGCGACGTCGTCGAAGCGGATCTCCTCCCAGCACTCGCGCCGGTAGGCGGCGTTGACGTTCGACAGGAAGGTCAGGTCGCCGCTGCGCTGCAGCACGGGCTCGCCGTCCGGCGACATCGAGGCGAAGAACTGCTCGAGCTCGCGTGCGATCATCGGGCTGGTGTCCGGCCACGCCAGGTGCGGGCCGTAGGAGGCGCCGACCCGCTCGCCGAGCTCGAGCGCCTCGAGGTGGGCCGCCAGCCAGCCGGGCGCCGGCACGGCGTCCTGGGTCAGGAAGCAGACGACCTCGCCGGAGGTCAGCTCCATGCCGAGGTTGCGCGTGCGGCCGTGGCCGAACTCCTGCGGCGCGATCTCGTGGACGGTCGCGCCGGCCGCGCGCGCCAGCTCGGCCGAGCCGTCGCGCGATCCGGAGTCGATCACCAGCAGCTCGACGTCACCGGCCGCATGGACAGCGTCGATCAGCTGTGGCAGGTAGCGCGCCCCGTCCTTGACCGGGACGACGACTGAGACGCTGGTCATCGCTGCTCGTCGTCGGCGGCGCTCTCGCGCAGCTCGCGGAAGCGCGCGTCGCCGTAGCGCTTGACCGCCAGCGCGCCGCGCTTGACCTCGCGCGCCGCGCGCAGCGCGCCGCGGGCGCGGCGGGCGCCGGGACGGCGCATCAGCTCGTTGAGGTCGATGCCCCAGCGCTCGAGCCAGTAGCTGCGGTCCTGTGCCTCGGCGAGCGCCGCGTGGGCGCGCGCCAGCTGCTCGACGTGCTCGCGCTCGATCGCCTCGAGATCGTCCGCCGTCGGCCGGCCGTTGGTGGGTACTGCATCCTCTGCCTTGCGACTCATCTCAGAGATTCTCCGCTATTCGCGGCGCGTCGCGCTTGAACAGCCAGAAGCCGGCGACGAAGACGACGAAGATCAGCCCGAGCGGGATCAGCAGGCGCAGGTTGCCGCCGATCGCCGCGGCGGCGGTCGGCGCCGACGGGTCGAGCACCGCGTGGCGCATCTGGGTCAGGATCGCCGCGAGCGGGTTGGCGGCCATCATCTCGCGCTGGAGGTTCTCCGGCAGGTTGCCGATCACGTAGAGGATCGGCGAGCCGTAGAACGTGATCTGCAGCACCACGTCCCAGATCGGGTCGACGTCGCGGAAGCGCACGTAGAGGACGGACAGCAACATCGCGAAGCCGATCGCTAGCAGCGTCAGCAGCAGCACGAGGACCGGGAACTGCAGCCAGCTCAGACGCGGCTGGACGCCGGAGATGATCGCGAACACCAGCACGGCGATCAGGTTCAGCCCAAGGTTGAACAGCGCGCTCAGCGACACGGAGATCGGGATCGCGATCCGCGGGAAGTGCATCTTGCGCAGTAGGTTCTCGCGGTTCATCAGGCTCTGGACGCCGCCGCCGGTCGTCTCGGCGAAGTAGGTGAACAGGACGATCGAGGTCAGCAGGTAGACGGGGTAGAACTCGATGTCGTCGCCGAGCGTGACGACGTTGGTGAAGACGAAGTAGAGGACGCCGAACAGCATCAGTGGCCGCATCAGCGTCCATAGGTAGCCGAGCACCGAGCCGAAGTAGCGCAGCTTGAAGTCGGTCACGGCGAGGATCCACGTCAGGCCGAGCGCCCGCCGCAGGTCGCCGCCGAAGGCCGACGGGCCGGCGTTCTGGAGCACGGGAGCGGGGGCGGGCGGGGCGGAGGCGGACGTGCTCACGAGCGCTCGACCTGGACGTCCGTCGGCAGCTCGGCGACCCCGCCGGTGATCCGCTGCGAGTCGACCCGGAGCGTCGCGTCGTCGATCCGGCGGTCGAGTACGACGCGCATGTCGCCGGTGATCACCGAAGCGGTCAGCGCGTAGTTGCTATGGCCGAGCCAGCTCGGGAACCCGAGCCGGACGGTGGCGCGCTGGCCGGCGGCGAACTCGCCCGTCGGGCCGCGGCTGTCGCTGCGCGCCACGTAGATGGTGTGGCGCATCTCGTTGCGGAAGGTGACCGAGAAGACGGGGTCGACGATTGGGTCGACGAGCTCGACCTCCATGCAGGCGGAGCAGTGCTCGCCCTGGGCGATGGCATCGATCTCGCGTCCGTCCTCGCCCTCGACCCAGACGCGCTTGATCTTCGCGCGCGGCAGGCCGGTCCGGTCGCCCAGCTCGCCGTCCTCGTCGACGACGCCGAAGTT
>Ga0190272_10000614_pt1 | contig 18307 bp, 19 predicted proteins | sample Popmic504T_FD_133746 | JGI IMG/M metagenome (GOLD analysis project Ga0190272, IMG submission 133746) | Populus adjacent soil microbial communities from riparian zone of Shoshone River, Wyoming, USA - 504 T | ecosystem: Environmental > Terrestrial > Soil > Riparian zone | place: USA: Wyoming... | reverse complement strand
TTCCTTGCCATAACTTTGATGCTCACTATGTCAACCGAAATAGAATCCCACTTCCGCTCCGGAAGACAAGAGGATATTAAGTTTGTATGGTCTATACTAAATGAGTTTTCGGACATAACGAACCTTTGGGATGCTCGGTACTCAACACTTCTTACTTGAATTATCCATGGGAGACTACAAAATGAGATGCTTGTTCGTTTGGGGTTCGAAGAGAAGCCGTACCGGACCGCTATATCTGGCCATGAACTCGGAACGACAGAACCGCCGCTGCCTCCAATTTTGAAATACGCACGCGTTGCCGGAATCTCTACGGATATTTTGTTGGATGATGAATTAGACCTACTAAAGAGGCTTCGTTAAAACCGAAAGGCCAGCCTTCCAGCCGCCCCCCTCAGTTTGATTTTAGGGTTTAAGCCCCCCTTGACGAGGGGGGTTCAGTCCTTCCTTTCAGTGGCCACCAAAAGGCTTCAGACTTTCCCCACGATTAGGTTCGCTACCGGCCTAATAGGGTCTACAGGATGCCCCCTGCGTGGGCGGTATGTCTTTCGAAGGACATACAGTCCCGTTCGGTGCGAAGCCTCTAGAATGCCCGGCAAGCAAGTGAAAGCCGTCGCCTAACGCGGCTGTTTTCCCTGTTCACTTACTGCACGACGAGCAGCAGGGCAAGCCAAAAGTTTGGTTAACATTTGGTGGAATAGAAAGCGAGGTCCTTACGAGAATGAATGAATTGTAACATCGATAAAGTCATCTCAAAAAACCGAAAGCCCCGGTTTTGGACCAGGGCTCTCAAAGTTGGGCGAAAGCATTCAGCTCCCAGCGATTTAACGTCCTCACCCCGCCAAATCTAACCCGATTGAAGCGCATTCTACGCGCTTAGTAAAATCTGTCAATGCAATTAATCTTTTATTTTTTGGTAATTTCTCCCTATCGTCTATCAGCACATCCGTAGATACTCCGGCCATCCGAGCGTACTTTAAAAGCATAGGACTGAAGGCCCAATCTTCTCATGTTCGTACCTTGAAATCATTCCAGCGTAAACGCTCTCGTCAACGTCCTGAAGCTTACGGGCCATCTCCGCTTGACCAATACCGAGCTTGGACCGAATACCGAGCCTGGACCGAATTTCCCGGAGCTTTGCCGGTAGTTCGCGAGGCAGGACTCTGCGCATTCGTCCCATCAGGAGTTTCCTCCTAATAGAACTTGTCGTCCGCTGGTGGCGAACCATCTTTTCTACCTCGGAATCACGTCTAGCCTGAGAAAGAGAAATCACCATGGCAATCTAGCTATGTCGCGGCAGATCGAAGACAGGAATGGGAGGGATTCTCCGAGCAATTTGTCGCGCGTTAGTAGCTGGCTCGCGGAGCGGGCGCAAGCGCAAAACCTGGGGTGGCGAGCGGAACCCCAGGATGATCATGGACAGCAATCCAGCCCACGAAGTGGACGGCTGCGGCTTCGCTCGATGGGTAACGTGTATTTGATATGTTCGCATCCGGTTCAGGCTTTCGCCCGTTTCACGGGCTTGGAGTTGATGTGTTTTTGAGGTGGCGTCCCGCCGCGCTCCAGCCCAGGCGTTACGCTGTCGCCCGTTCCGCGGGCCTTTGCATCGGAGTCGCCTTGCTCTGTGTAATGCCCGGCGCTACTGGGCGATCATCCGCTGCCTTTGCCGGTGTCGCACAGTCGTCGGGTGCCGTAGTCACTGGAACAGTTACTGATCAAACTGGTGCTGTAGTCGTAAACGCGGAAGTACTAATGCTGAACCTAGCGAGTGGACGGCAGCTTACTACAAAGACCGATTCCTACGGCAAGTATGAGCTGGCCGGCTTATCGCCTGGGCTTTATCAGATTTCGGTAATCAGCGAAGGTTTTGCCGCAGCCGCCCAAAGCATCTCTCTGCGGCGCAACGGCTCCTATCGCGAAAATTTCCTGCTGGCGCCAGGTCCGATTGAGAGCGACGTCACGGTCACCGCAGGGAAGGGCAGCGCTCGACTCGCCGTTGACACGGCCCAGCCCATCACCGTGGCAGGTACCTCGCAGATTGAGGAGCGACGTCCGGCATCAACTCTGCGAGCCGTCGAGAACGCTCCCAACCTCGCACCGATAAATGCCAATGCGGCGTTGGAACGACCCCGTCTGCGAGGCTTAGCTTCAAACCGGCTCCTGATCATTCTCGATGGCGAGCGGCTCAACAACATGCGCAGCGATCCGCTTTCGGGTGTGTCCCCGAGCGTAGTGGATGTGACGCAGCTCGAGTCGGCGGAAGTTGTTAGTGGGGCAGGGTCGAGTCTGTACGGTTCAGACGCGATGGCAGGGGTTTTGAACCTGATAACTGCAGCGCCGCTGCGCGACAATCATCTGGCGTTTCGTTTCAATGGCGACGCGGGAACTAACGGTGCTTTCCGACGCGGCGCCGCCACATTCAATTGGAGCCGGTCCAGTTTTGCAGCTCGTCTCAGTGGTTCTCTCTTTCGTGAAGCTAACTACCACGGAGGCAATCAATCTATATCCGTCAATGAGGTAGTGCGATTGGGCCAACTCGCTACTGACATGGGAAATGCCGTTGGCAACAATGTGACGCGCACGTACGCAGTCTGGAGCGCACCGGCGGGCACGCAAGTTCCCAACGGTCAGGGACATGGATTCAATGACCAGATTGATTTGTGGTTTTTCCCAGGCGTGAATCACAGCCTCCGCTACCGGCAGTTGAATAGCCAACACAAGAGTCTGGGGTTCTCGTTTATAGCGCCTCCGTTTGATCCACGGACTCAGTTCAACAGCTTCCGCCGTCTGGATAAGTATGGGCTCCGCTACGAAGGCCGCGAACTAAGAAGCTGGTTGCCGCGAGTTGCGGCGGGATTTTTCGGGCAAAAGTACGCCGTTCCGGATGACACGATCACATCGCAAATAATCCTCGGAAGCAGTTGGACACTGGTTCCTGATCCCAATGCGCCTCAGAATCTGCTGCCTCAACTCACCGGCAATCGTTCGGCGTTTACACCGGTGAACCTATCACAGAACAAGAGTGTAGTGACGACGTATGGCCTTGACCTGCAAGCGACTTTCGCGCCCTTTGCAGGAACATGGCTGACTACCGGCGTCGGATATCTGCGTGACTCGTCGGCCGATGAGTTTTCCCGCGCTGACTTTGTCGCACCGTTCACAGTTGTCAGTGGCCGCGCGAGCAATCCCGACTCGGTTTATAGAAACTGGGGTTGGTTCAGCCTGCTCGAGCATGAGCCTTTCGAATGGTTGCGACTTACCGGCGGACTACGCGTTGATAACTGGCGCACAGAGGCGCGGGTGACCCGAGGGTTTCCACTCGGCGTTGAATCGAGGCTTCTCGATCTGTCGTTCTCGATGTTGAGTGCCGATCCTGGTCCAATCAATATGGCGGGAGCGGCAGGTGTGCTCGACCTGGTTAAGGGTGTCAAAGGCATAACGACCTCGCGAACTGTGGTCACCGGCAACGCCGCAGCGGTGGTCCGCTTGCCGCAAGGCATCAACACATATTTTCGTTGGGGTAACAGTTATCGTGAACCCGGGATCACTGAGCGTTACCTGTTGCGCGATTTCGGCGATCCTACCTTCAGTGTGCTGGTCATTCCGAATACCGCGTTGAGTCCTGAGCGAGGCAACGAGTTTGACCTCGGCGTGAAAGTGAAGCGCGCGAGGTGGAACGCTTCAGTTGGTTATTTTAGGAATAACCTCAACGACTTCATCGCATCCGCCTTCGCGCCGCCGCTGTTCGTGCCGCCCGATCCGGCGCAGGGGATCAATCCGATTTCGCCGTTCTTTCCTTTTCACGGCGTGCTTTACGTGCAGCGGATCAACACTGCCAGGGCGCGCATCCAAGGTCTTGAGGCGGCCTATGAAATTAGTTTACCGTTGGGCCATATAGGGGTAATCACACCATTCGGCAGTTTTGGTTCGCTGAAGGGCTCTAATCTGACGCCGGACGAAAACACGCTGGCGTTGCTGACCGAGTTCTACAACCGATCTGACACCCCGGTGCCTTTGCAAGGGTCGGCAAATGACGCGCCGTTATCGAGCATCACGCCCCTGCGAACGATCAACGGTGTTCGCTTCGACAGCTTGAAGGGACGCTGGTTTGGTGAATATGAAATCCGCTACCAGGGGCGAGTTGAGCGGGCCGATCCATTGGATCTGTCTGCGGCTGTCTCGACTGAGTATGGCACGTTTCGCAGTCTCAGTTCATTTGCGGTGCAAACAATCCGAGGCGGTTATACGGTTCGTGGGGAGAAGCACAGGGTCATGTTTACAGTGGGCATTGAGAATCTCACGAACCGTTTGTATTTCGAGCACTTTCAAACCGCACCGGCACCTGGGCGAAGCGTGGTGTTTGGAACCACAGTCGACCTAAAATACTAAAACGCGCAGCGATGAGCGATGAGTGATGAGCTCGTCCCGTTTAGAGAGCGGACTTGTCCGCCCGGCGGGGACACCAGTGTCCTCTCTAAACGGGAGACGAACTCGTAAAACATCACTCAAAACTCAGCACAGCACTTAGTCCTAATTGAAGATGCAACGTTATTTACTCGTCATCGTCGCTCTGATCGCCTTCTTCCTTGTCCTTTTCTTCATCGTTGAGGCGCTCGGCATTCCATTGCTATCCGATCCGATACCATGGATGAAAAATGATGGAGTCTTAGCAGCTAGCCTTGGTGTGGGTTTGCTGATTGCCGATGTTTTGCTGCCCGTGCCGTCGAGCCTGGTGATGGTGGCCCACGGGGCGCTCTTCGGCGTCGTGGTCGGAACCCTCCTTTCGTTGTTAGGTAGCGTAGGCGCGGCCTTGTTCGGTTTTGCTATTGGACGGCGCGGCGGGAAATTCCTGGATCGAGGGGTAACTCCGACAGAGCGGTCGCGCGCGAAATACATGCTGGCGCGCTGGGGGCCGCTGGCCATTATTGTGACGCGTCCAATTCCGTTGCTCGCAGAAGCAGTGGCCATCATGTCTGGTGCATCGTCACTTGGCTGGGGCACTGTTGCACTGGCCTCCATTGCGGGTTCTCTGCCTCCAGCGCTGCTCTACGCATTGACTGGAGCAGCAGTTGCCAGTTTTCAGAATACTTCATTGATGTTTGCTGTGGTTCTGGTGGCCGCTGGTCTGTTCTGGCTAATAGGACGCTTGCTCGAACCTTACATCAACACCAGCCAGGCTGAGTGCAACTCACAGCAGCTTGGCTCCGATTCCCGAGACTGATCGGTCGCGCCGGGTCTGAATTCATCGGGGGGCATCGGAAACTATGGTCCAGACTTTCGGGAAGAGTTGAGCTTGGGGAGGTATTGGGTTCGGTTCTAAAGATCAACTGCCAACTTCAATACCGGCAGGCTGGGTCTGACGAGTAAAAAAAGGCTAGAGGCAACGATACGCAGGTCGGAAGCGAATCAGGATCAGCAGCAATGGATAATCGTAATCGCGCAGTTGGGCGTGCAATGAACTTCGCTCATGGAGCGTCAGACTAGAAAGTAAGTTAATCAACATCGCCAAGGAGAAGATATGAGTTATCTGGATCAACCCCGCATCAACTTCACCGGTCGGTTCTTCACTAATGTCTCGACCATCAACAATGACCTCACTAACTATGATCCGAGCTCGCCGGTTAGTGATCCCGGAGGGAACCCGAACGGAGTTGCACTCAGCAACGTTTTCTCCGACCGATTCGACGCATGGCGTCTGCGCGGACTCATGACCTGGCGGTGCCGGGGAGTGAATCAGTCCTTACCTTGCTAACCGCAGAGCGGGCTCTTTGAGCTCCAATAACCGATGAGGTGACTTCCTTGACGATAGAACTCACTACCCGCGACGATTTAATCAACACACTGCACTTAGCGGCTGAGCTTGAGCACAACTTGATGTGCCAGTATTTATTTGCCGCCTACACCATGAAGCGCTCGACGAGCGAGGGTCTTAGCGAGGTGCAACTGGAGAAGACACGCGGCTGGGGCGCGCTTATGACGCTCGTCGCGCGGCAGGAGATGGAGCACATGGGACTGGTGCTTAACCTCCTAACAGCCATCGGCGGCACGCCCTACTTCCGGCGTCCAAACTTCCCGCAACGCAAAGAGCGCTATGGGAAGCTGGGCATCAAGTCGGAATTGACACGCTTCGACAAGGAAACCATCAAGCGCTTTCAGGGTTTCGAATCTCCGCACCCGGAACCCGGCCCCGAATTCTGCGCGACGCGTGGCGTACCTCGTGAGGACATCCGCGCACTGCTGCTCGCGCCGCAGGTTTTTACGCAGCGCCCCACAGAGGCGACAGTCACCGCCGCAAGAGGAGCGCAGTTGCCGGCGTCCGAAATTGAATTCACCTCCGTGCAGGATCTCTACGTCAGTCTCGCGGCAGGCTTCGTCACCGTCGTGGAGCGAATCGGCGAGAAGAATCTGTTTATCGGCGACGTGAAGGCGGAGATTTGGGGTGGGCCGGGCACGCCCTACGGCGAAGGTTCGATGGACGACCTCAGCCAGTACGGCCTGGACCTTATCCAAGTTGTTGATCTCAAGAGCGCGCTTGATGCCATTGTCGAGATCGTCGAGCAAGGTGAGGGAATCCTCGCGCCGCCCGACTACATCGAGCACACGCACTACTGCATCTACACGAACATGCTCAACGACCTGCTCGACGAGAAGCCGGGCTTCGATGCCGCGCGTCCCGTCGTGCGTAACCCGCTGACGAGGATGCACCCGGACATCACTGCGGCTCGCGAGGTCAACATCATCACCCGTCCTGAAACGCGTGAGATCGCAAGTCTCTTCAACTTCACCTACGAGACGATGCTGTTAATGATGCTGTTCCTCTACGGCAGTAGCCCGAAGACGAAACAGCAGAGGGTTGACTTCATGAACGCCATCTTCTTCCCGCTGATGACGATGTTCATCCGACCTCTGAGTGAGATACTCACACAGCTTCCAGCCTTCAAGGACAAGAAGGGCAACGCCGGGCCAGGGTTTGAACTCTCCCGGGATGTGCTGGTGTTGCCACAGCCCGCGAACATCTGGAGCGAATTTCAGAGGCGCTTCGACATCCTCGCGTGGCAATTCGACAACCTCTGGATTTACGAGCTACGGCCCGCGGATGATGAGATCGTCAAGCGCGTGCGCTACATGACTGAGAACATGCGGCGGCTTGCTGACGATTGGCGTGCGCACTGGAAAAACGTCGGAAGGGGTGAATAAGAATCATGTGGCTTTATCTTTCGTTCGAAGGTTACTTTCAGATGCGCATGGCGACCGACCCCGACCCGGCGGACGAGCCGCGCGGTGTCAGCGGCTACACCTTCGCGCTCGCCGGAGAGCCGGACTTCGATAACCTTCTCCATCTGCAACCCGACGAAGAGGGCGTCTGCGAGCGCCGTTTCGGCTACGGGAAAAACGACACAGGCCCTCGCGTCGGCGTGACGGTGCGGCAGGCGAAGTGGTACGACGACGAGACGCTCGTCTATAAGGAAGCACCCGAATATCTCGAAGCGCGCGTCTCGTTCGTAAAGGCGCAACTCACGGAGCGCAACGGCATCATCATTCGCAACGACCTCTTCGCCATAGACCCTTTGCGTGTTCAGGTGAGAAACAAGCGGGGCACGCTCGTGCTTGACCGCGAAGACTTCCTTGACCCGAACAACCCGGCCCTGCCAATCACGCAAGCTAACTCCGAGATGCTTGAGCGCCGTCAACCGCAGGGCCTAACCGACAACTCCGTCGAGGTGGCCAAGGCCACCGGCCTGCCTGACGTGTCGAATGATTCCTGCATCAACAATCGCCGCATCCGGCAGAGGAATTTGGAAGAGTTGCTCAAGCACACAAAGAAGCCGGTCGAACGAGCCGCGCTGGCTACGCGCATCAGTCAATTAAACATCCTCCGCCGCTGGTGGGATCTGTCGCAGGGCGGCAAGCCCATTGACCGGCGCGCGCACCAATTGACGCTGCAAGCCTACGGCTGGGCCGTGGACATCAACGGCGCGGTGCATGTGAACAAAGTCGGCGCCGACGAGAACACGAACTGGCCGCTCAGCTTCTGGATGGGCGGTTGGGACGGCGACGCCCTCTGCGCTTACATCTCCGGCTATCTGTCAATCCCGTGTACGAGCGGGACGTAGTTAATTTCGTTCGATGGCTTCGGCTCAGAATTGGAGGATTAAATTGTATAGTCTCACCACAACATGGACGCTTAAACCGGGCAAAGAGAAAATCGCCATCACGGCACTCAAACGACTTGCCCAACAGGTGAAGCAACAGGAAGAGGGCACACTCATTTATCTTGTGCATGTCCCTGACATGACGCAAGCATCAATGCCTACGCCCTCAAATCTCGAAGTCGTCTTCTACGAGGCCTATCGAAACAAGGCTGCTTTCTGTGCTCACGTTAAAGGCCCTCGCTTTCAAGAATTCGTAGCCAAGTATGGTGACCTGTTCTTGTCCACGAAGGGTGAGTGTGCAGATCCGAAGAGCGTGGGGAAACCATTTTCGACGATAGAGTTTCTACAGCGGAAAGCGGGATTCATCAGGCGAAGTGCGCTGTAGTAAAGACAGTTAAGAGAGGCCAGGATGTACGAGAAGAATCAGGCGCAGCAGGAGTGGCTGGAAGCGTTCATCGCAGAGCAGGGCGGAATCGCGGGCACGATTCATGTGCAGCGAGGCGAAGACCTTTACCTGACCGCCGCGCACAACATCCCGCCAAAGGTGGTCGCAATCGTGGCGCATGTGCCTCACGGCAAAGGGATGGCGGGTGTGGCGCAGGTGAAGAAAGCGCCGGTGCAGACCTGCAACCTGCAAACAGACCAGACGGGCAACATCAAGCCGGGCGCAAAGGCCGTTGACGCGCAGGCAGCGGTCGCGCTGCCAGTGCTGGATGTTGGGGGTGAAGTGCGCGCGGTCGTCGGAATCGCGTGGAGCAAAGCAGGTGAAATCGGGCAGGCCGAAGAGCAGGCCATGATGAAACTGGCAGAGGGTTTGCCGCAATGAACGACCGATGCAGTCTAGAGTTCAAACTTTAGTTTGCATGGCGAAACCGCAGCCTAACGGCTGGATTCTGAACTACGGGTTTCAAAACTGCATCAATAACGAGACCGGCTCAGGGCTAACTGCCGAAGAACGAAGGTGAACAATGAGTATTTTCAACTACCCGCGCATCAATTTTAAGGGAACGATCCAGCTGAACCCCGGCACCGCGAATAACGACGACTATGCGGGCGCCTATGTGCTGCCGGACTCATGGGGGCCGTTCGCTGGCGAGACCCTGGCGCTGATCGATTCGAAGTTGGTTCAAGCGAGAGCTTATGGAATGTCCGATGAATCCTTCAGAGAGTGGGTGCAAAAGCCGCAAACGTTCAAACAGGTGGGCCAGCCCAACACTACTAAAGAGATCATACCCGCGGAGTGGAATTACTATGGCGGAATGGAAATGAGTGTTGTGAGTGCGAAGGTGATTGGCGTCCAAAGCGGCTGCGGCGAGATTTATTCCCAACCAGGGGGCAGTGCGTTGACGGATCTGCTCGGAGCCGATCTCAGCTTTTCGGGTGGACATATCACCGACGTCAATTCTGAAGGCTCGCCGCCGGCAACTCAGTTTTTTATCGACGGGCTGTCATTAGTCAAGGGTGAAAAGACTTTCCTGAGTGGGAGCGCATCCAAGGGCGCCTGCCAGTGGTTGAACTTTTACCGGAACGTGAACTTAACCGCCGACGGCGGCGCCGGGGGCTACGTCTATCACGTCATTCGGAAGTCTCAGTCGGGAGCCATCATCGACATCCCGGGATTCGAAAATCCGAATATTGTCGGCGCCATTCTCCGCTATTACATTTTCCGTCCAATGGAGAGCGCCAATACGAACGAGCAAATCTCAGCGCTTTATCAGCAGCAGCAAACCAATCCGGCCACTCTGGAAATCGTCGGTACCTTCGCGCCACTGTTTGAGGAGGAACACATTCTAACCACGCCTACCGGAAGGCTGATGATTTGCAATCAAACGCAAATCCCAACGCCGCCCGGCTCGCAGAATAATAGCCCAAACGGCTTGATTGCTTTGGCCCCGGCAGTGCTACAGGTGAACGAAAACATCGTGGCAACCGATTTCGTTGGCACCTTCCCGGACTATTATCAAACGGAACCAGCGCCCTCAAACCCCAAGTACGATTTTGGCGACGTGTCGCTGGTTGTTTATAGCGGCCTTAACAGCGCGGTCATTGGCCAGGTCGAATATGCGAAGACTTCGGAGGGAGACCAGCAGGGGTGGCTTTTTGACTTTGATATCTCCTCAAATGTCTCCGCTCAGCAAGTCTTGGGGAATCCAGAAGCGAAATTCAAACTTGTTCATTCGACTCTTGGAGTTATTTTGGACGAGACAGACTACTACTTTGCTTCCAACCAGCAGGGAATCTATGCGGAGCAATTTGAGAGTGGCTCGCTTTTCCTGAACCAGGGCACTGTTGAGCCGGCCATGGTTTCGGTTTTTCGTCATGGCCGGGAGCTTTCCGCGGATCTCTGTCCGCCCATAACGGTCTGGCAGTATCGATCAATTCCGCTCCAGGATCCCGGTAATGCCCTGGCAATCTCCACCAACCACCGGCCCAGCCGGCCTATCATCGTTGACACCAGCCAGCCGGGGAATTTCCTGCTGACATTTTCTATCAGCGACAACGACAATCCGGCTCCTGCTATCTACCCGCCAAAGAGCTACAGCACTTTCATGAATCCGCCGTTCATAACGAATGCGCCGTCGATAAGCCTGCGCGTTCTGCCGAATGGTGAGGACTTCAGCCAGTATTATGTCGACCCAGGCGCCGAAGATCCGGTGGGAAACGATCTGCTAACTTTCGATGTGGTTTACGAGAAAGTTCTGCGAACGTATTACTTGCTCTACCCGGTAATGATTCCCTATGTCCGGCTCAACTCAGAGGAAGATGTGCGCAAGAACGCGAGGGCCATCCTACAGACAACTGAACGATCGAAATGGATGTCGATTGGTTACATGCCGCGCACTCGCGATATGTCATCCAGCCGCAGCAGGCTTTTGCGAGCCTGGTGCCGCAAGGTGCTTTAGCTCATTGGGAGAGGAGATGGTGTGGTTCGTCGTTAGCGAGGCAGGCTCCCTGATGCAAGGGTGCCTTCAAAACGAAACGATCGCGACGCTCGGATACAAAAACTTTTGTTCCGATTGACTCGTTGTGATAGATTCCGTCCCGTCTAATTCAGCGGAGACTCTTTGTTCCAAGTTCGGTTTCTGGTTTTCCTGGCTCACGATCATGGAGTCCTTTGCTGTTTGCGAAGCGGCGTTGCTTACGTTGACTCACAAAACTCGAACCATCTGAATCGAACGCCGGCTGCCCAAATAATTGAGTCTTACGCCCAGTCGCTGAACGACCACAACGATGACTGGTCTCAGCCCGGTGGCGAAAAACTTTGAGGAGGAAAGATGACAGAAATCGCTGAACAACCTACGCCATTAGCTGATCTTCATGTTTGTGCCGGTCTCAACGCGTGTAAGGGCGAGGGTGCCGGAGGCTCGGGGGACATTGCTGGCACTGGAACTTGTGCTACTGCGGTCCCGCACACCTGCTCCGGGACAAATACCTGTGCCGGACAAGGAGGTTGCGGGTGGGGATCTGCAGAAGTGCAATCAACACCCGGGCAGAACTCGTGTAAGGGCCAGGGTGGCTGCGGAAGTCCGATCGGCTCGGGAAACAGTCCGGCACCGTTCCCGAATTGCACCTGGGAAAGCCACGACGGTCCGAATAAGGGCGGTAGCGTTTGGCAATTCGCCAGGAAACTGTTTGAGGCGCGGATGACCAAGGAGGGCATTAAGTTTGGCCCATCTCCCAGTTGTACGTAGGCACCGGTATACGTACGTGTTAACTGAGCAAACAGCTCTCACGCGGCCTGAGTCGTGAGCGAGTTACTTTAGCGGGTTTTCCAAAACCGCTCCAATCCACCCGACTGCAACGTCGGGTGGCTTTCTTTCGTAAGACGAACAATGTCGAAATTGTTGAGTGACAAGAAAGCTGCTCGGTTGAGCTTTCCCAACCTCGGTTTCGGTGTAGGGCTCCGAAGCCTTCACTTCGACTATATTCTTGCCAATCAACCAGGAGTGGACTGGTTCGAGATCATCTCTGAGAATTTCATGAACTCGGGCGGCCGTCCGCGCTACGTTCTCGATCAGATTGCGGAACGTTATCCCATCGCGATGCATGGCGTATCGCTGTCAATTGGAAGTACGGACCCTCTGGATTTCGAATACTTGAGGACCCTCAAGCGACTGGCAGACAGCATTCACGCGGTCTGGATTTCGGACCACCTTTGCTGGACCGGCGTTAATGGAGTTAATACACACGATTTATTGCCAGTCCCGCTAACCGAGGAAAGTCTATCCCACATCGTTGACCGCATCCGGACCGTGCAGGATATTCTCGAGCGTCCTCTAATCCTGGAGAACCCGAGCACTTACGTCGCCTTCGCTGATTCGACGGTGAGCGAATGGGACTTTATCCATCTCATGGCGGAAGAAGCGGACTGCGGCTTGCTGCTCGATGTCAATAATGTCTATGTCTCAAGTGTGAATCATGATTTCGATCCGCGGGAGTATATTGAGGCGCTACCTCATGACCGCGTGGTTCAGTTTCATCTGGCTGGACACAGAAACTATGGAACGCATTTGATCGACACGCACGACGGCAACGTCATTGAACCTGTTTGGGATCTCTATCGATTGGCCCACCGCCTTACGGGGGGAGCTTCAACGTTGCTGGAATGGGACGCAAACATTCCCGAGTTTCCCGTTCTCCAGTCAGAGGTGCTTAAGGCGCGAGATTATCTCGACGAAGATTCCGGGGGTATTTCATCGTCAATCCGGGCGCCTGTGTCGATTGACCACGAACCTTTCGCGATTTCAAATCCGGTGCACTTCATGGTTTCGAATACCCAATGAACAGGCCAGCACGCACTCTGCAAAACACACAAGGCTGGATGCAAGCCGTAATCACGAATCCGAGTGGAATTCACGCCGGGATTACTTCAAGTGCGGCCCAGAAACATGTCGAAATTTCGCCCGATCAAATTTCGGATTTCGTTGCCGAATCAAGTTCCCTGGCTGCGAGTGAGCGACTAGCGATTTACGGCCATGCGTATTTCGCTCGAATCCAGGAGTGTCTCCGCGCTGAGTTTCCGGCGTTGTTGCATGCCCTCGGCAAGGACTTATTTAGCCGTTTCACTTTTGATTACATCCATTCCTATCCATCCAGGAGCTACACATTGGATCGCCTCGGCGAGAATTTTCCGCGTTATCTCGCGGATACGCGACCCGATTCTCAGGTACTTCCAGGCGAACGCGAGAGCTGGCCGGACTTCATTATCGATCTCGCCAGACTTGAGCGCGCCTTTAGCGAAGTCTTTGATGGGCCTGGCTTCGAGGGTCGGACATTACTGCAAGCTGATCAGTCGACCGACAGCCAACTCCTGGAGAGGACGTATTTCCCAGCGGTGTGTTTTAGGTTGTTCGATTTTCGTTATCCGGTTCATCAGTACTTCGACGCCGTACGACACGGAAGGGACACTGATCTGCTCGCGCCCGCCGGTAACTTTTTCTTGGCCATTACCCGGCGAGACTACGTAGTTAGGTTCTACGAACTATCACCCGACGAACATGCTCTATTGAAGGCGCTTCTCAGTGGCCAAACGCTGGCGCAGGTTATTGAGGGATCAAAAAGTGCCGACGAGTATCATAGTGCGAAGGCGCTGGCGTGGATCCGGGCCTGGCTCGACAGAGGGTTCTTCGGCGATGAATAGCCGGATCGAGAAATGCGGGCAGGATCTCATAGTCGCGCTTGTGATTCTCGTGATAGGCCATCTCCATTGGTTCAGATCGAGATGTAAGCTCCGGGGAGTAACCTTTGCGCCCGCCGTCTCAACAAGTGAATTTTACAAAGTCCTGAGCCTCCACTTCTGGTCGCATCAACTCATGCTTGATCGTTCGCCTGGCATCTGCGCCCAGTGTCGAGAACGAACCTACCCGGCATGACTACAAAATACTCTGCAAGAATCCTTGCAACGAGTGGTAGCTGTGATAAACTCACGCTCTCTCTAGCCAGCGCTTTTTCGTTTCTCATCTGAGTCACCTTATAGAGGACATAAGGAGGACCTTCAATGTCCATATTCAAGATTCAAATCAAAGCGGGGACACCCGCGGTGTTTGACCCGAATCCATTGACCGCGTACCCGAACGACAGCGTCTACTGGTCCAACGACGACACAGTTGCTCATTGGCCTGCACCCAGCGCTGCAAACCCGACAGGTTGGCTTGACTACCAGATTGCACCTGACAGCGAGTCCAGCCAGATTTCTCTGGACCCGCCAGCGCCCTACACTTTGAACTACATTTGTGTTCTACATCCCAGCGAGACGGGACAAATCAAGGTAGTTCCTGTGAAAAGCAAAACGAAGAAAGGTCCGTACGGGGGCAAAACCAAGAAAGGCGCATTCGGTCGAAAAACCAAGAAGGGTGCATTCGGTGGCAAAACCAAGAAAGGCGCGTACGGTGGCAATACCAAGAAAGGCCCGTACGGTAGTTACACGAAGTAAGGCGCGTTGGCTATGAAGACGCAAGCGCGGGCATCGTCGTCGGGCCCTGGCCGCAGATGCAGGAAGACGCTGCGCAACAACCTTTCCTGAGGAGGTTTCTATGTTAGAAGAGACGATCGTCAAGGATCAAACGGGCGAAGAAGATCGCAATGAATTATCCAACGTGAAGCAGGGGGCCGAGGTTACCCGGCGGAATTTCCTCCAATATGCCATCGCCGCGACGTCGGGATTGGCGATAACTTCGATGCTGCCACCTTTTGCCCTGAAGACTTGGGCACAACAGGTCGCAGCTCCTTGTCCCCCGGGCAAGCCGCTCCAGACCATAATGGAGATCACGAGTTCGAGCTCGACAAAAACCCTTCAGGCCGTACTCAAGATCCTGGATGAAAAGAGGACCTATTTGGCCCCCCCAAATGACGGGGCTGCAGGGGTGTGTGTTCCCAACACCGGGCAGATGCGTTATATCGCCGGCTACGATCCGGCGACCCCTGGCAAGATGTGGCCTACGACTACCGGTGTCCCAAGTCCGGCCCCCACTCTTCGGGCGCGCGTGGGGGACAGAGTTCAAATCACGCTCCTCAACCACGTGAACGTAAAGAATTTTCCGGGCACCTTAGACGTTGCTGAGAATGGGCAGGCTTGCGATCAAAATAAATCCGTGGGCCCAGGCGGAACGAGCGTCAACACGTATCCAGGTGACCCAAGTTTTGAAAAACCACCGAACTGCTTTCACGGCTCGAGTTCAACCAATTTGCATTTTCATGGTAGCCACGTCAGTCCCAGCGGAATTTCCGACAACGTCTTGCTAAATATTCGGCCCGCTCCCCGCGGGACCGACGGCAAACCAACCGTGAATGAGCAGAATGTGAAACCTATCTTCGACCAGATATTCAAGGCATGCGCGAGCGGTAAGCAGCCCCTATTGTGGACGGACTGGCCCCCAGCGTGGCAAGAGTGGCAGAAAAAGCTTCTCATAGCGTATGACAAGACCGCTCCGTGGAAGGGCCAACCAGGGACGTTGCCACACGACCAACAGTTATGGGTGCAAAACGTGAACGAGATGGCCCATAACCAGTTGCCGCAGTATTACATAGGCGCTTTCCCCAATTGCTTCAATATACCGGTATGGAATGGTCAGAAAACCAGCATGGGCCAGGCGCCGGGAACGCACTGGTATCACGGTCACAAGCATGGATCAACCGCACTGAACCTGGCGAATGGCATGGCCGGCGCGCTGATCATTGAAGGTGATTACGACGATAAGCTGAACCCCTTCATTACCAAGCAACGTGTGTTGGTGTTGCAGCAGATTGGGGCGGTACTCCCCCTGCTTCGCAGCGCCACAGGCCAGAAGGCATTCAACACTGATCTGGTTTATGTGAACGGGCAATACACGCCGGTCATGCAGATGAACCCGAACGAGATGCAACTCTGGCGGATTGTGAACGCCTGCCACCAGGCGGCCGTGCCACTGGATCAACCAACGGGACTCAAGTGGGTGCAAACCGCCCAGGACGGTGTGCAGTTCGATCCGAGCAACTACAATCCAGCGCTTACCAATGCGGCGTTTAAGGTCCCCGCGCAGTCGACACCTCCGTTCGGCAGCTTAGCGCCGGGAAACCGGATAGATTTACTGGTACTGGCACCCAGCACGCCGGGTCCGTACAAAGTAACTTTTGGTGGCAAGCTTCTTTTCACCGTAAACGTGGCACAGGATACTGCAGTTACACCAATCGCGAGTCCGATGCCTTTCCCAACCCAGGCGCAGTTTCCTGCTATGCCCGGGTTTCTCGCGGACATCAGTTTTGGTGACGTCAAGATCCGACGGGAGCTCCGTTTCAAGTCCACGGCGGATCCGACAGTTGCGCCAGCAATGGGACGGGGCACGAATGCTCCGTTCCCGCCTCCGGTACACACGATCGACGGCAAGCAGTTTGACGAGGGAACGATCGATCACACCATGCATCTTGGTGCGACCGAAGAGTGGACCATGTATAACGACGGCGGCGCGGCCCATCCTTTCCATATCCACATCAATCCATTCCAAGTGGTGGAGATCTTTGATCCGGCTAAGAGTCCGAACCCGGTCAAACTACCTCGGCCCTGGGTCTGGTGGGATAACTTCGCAATCCCAAAAGGTGGCTACTTTAAGATGCTGACCCGGTTCGTGGATTTCACCGGCATGTACGTTCTGCATTGCCACATTCTGGGCCATGAAGACCGCGGCATGATGCAACTGGTGCAGGTTATTAGTAACACCACAACCATGGAACACCGGTAAAGCAAAAGCATTTCCTGGTGAAGAATCTTTAAGTCCAAGCTGTCCGGTAACTGACTCTTTCCGTCCGAACGAGGGTGCTTTTGTGATCGCAAAGCGCGACGTTAATGTCAGCCAACGAAAACCCTGGGCCGATTGGGCCGGGGAATCAACATTCGACCCGAATAACGAACCTTTGCGCTCGGGACTCGCTCTTCTTTGGAGGGCCTACCTCTGCGCTCAGGACACGGGTGTGAACGTGTGGGAATTTGCACTGCGAACCGGCAGGCTGTATGCGGCAGGAACAACCGCCAGCGATCTTCGCTGGATGGTGGCCAAGGGGTTCGCCGAGCACGGCGAGGAAACCTCCAGTTACGACGAGCCCGATCGATCGTTCCGCCGTAGCGTCGGCTACTTTTTCAATAATCACACCTGTTTGATTCTCACGCCCAGCGGCGCCGCACTGGCAGAACATGTCTTCCGCGAAACTGGCCGATCGCCGCAAGCAACATTGGCGGCGCTTGCAGCAGTTGCGGAAACGGCGGCCCTCGCAAACGTGCCGCAGGCGGCCTACGAAACAAACAAGACAGCGGGGTCCGCCCCGAAACCTCGCTGGGATACGACTCGGCGGGAGTTATCACTGGCGGGATTGATCGTTAAGCGCTTTCGGGTACCGGCGCGGAATCAAGAGACAATTCTGAGCGTGTTCGAAGAAGAAGGGTGGGCTGAACACATTCACGATCCATTGCCCATCACTCAAGAGATCGATGCGCCTACCAGGCTGCACGATGCTATCAATCGGCTCAACAGGTGCCAAATCAACCCTCTCGTTCGCTTCCACGGCGACGGGAAAGGAACAGGCGTTTTCTGGGAGCTTAGCCAGCCGGAGATGTTGGCCTAAGCCGCCCAACCCGATGACTCGCTCCGCGTTTCAGTGGGGCACGGTTTGGTGATAACGGCTTATTATTATTTCAAGTTTTGCTTGTTCGCCAATCGACACCAGATCGACACTTGCATCTTTGCTTGCCATGGAAGATAGTGCCGATTATCGCCTGCGGTTCTGGTGTAAACCCTAAAGCCTGCCCATTACCTTTAATAAAGGGAGAAAACTATGACGAAGAACACAGTCTCGATAACGCTAGATGGAGATTCCTTGGCACGATTCGCGCGCCTGTTTGGCACTCGCCCGTCAGCGACCGGAGTTCACTGTGGCGATGACGATGGAGACGTAGACGGCGTGTGCGGTACTGTCGCGTCCGGGGTCCACTGCGGCGGAGATGACGACGGCGTCGACGGCTGACAATCTTTACCTCCACGAACCAATCGCCCTAGTGGTCCCACTATTCCAATGGCGATTGGACGAGAATGACAACGCGGACTAACGCGAGAGGACAAGCAGTCGGGTCCCGCGCGCGTGCACCCGTTTCTTCGGACCAGACCCTGATGCGGCCTGCAAGACGTGTGGCG
>Ga0190272_10000613_pt1 | contig 18315 bp, 20 predicted proteins | sample Popmic504T_FD_133746 | JGI IMG/M metagenome (GOLD analysis project Ga0190272, IMG submission 133746) | Populus adjacent soil microbial communities from riparian zone of Shoshone River, Wyoming, USA - 504 T | ecosystem: Environmental > Terrestrial > Soil > Riparian zone | place: USA: Wyoming... | reverse complement strand
GCGATGGCAGCGGGTCAGCTGCCCGCCGAGAAGGCCGCGGAGCTGAAGGAGCGCATCACCGCGCTGTGATCAGAAGGCGTGATCGCGCCAGGAGTGCCGCGGGGCGAAGCCCAGGAGCCGCCGGGCCTTGTCGATCGAGAGCAGCGTGTCGTGATCGCCGAACTCGGCGACCACCGGAACGTCGGGGAACACCTCGGCGATCAGTTCGTGGTTCGACCGTGACATCACGGTGTCGGCCGCGGCAACGATGAACCGGTCGAACCCCGCCGGTGCGACCGCCAGAGCGCGTTCGATCGCCTGCGCGCCGTCCCGCGCGTCGATGTAGCCCCACAAGTTCCACTTGCGCAGCAGCGGGTCGACGTCGAACGAGGGGAACTCGGCGTAGTCGTCGGGCACCATCACGTTCGAGAAGCGCAGCGCGGTGATCGACAGGTCGGGATGCCAGCGCACCAGCTCGGTCGCGAGCTGCTCCTCGAGCACCTTCACGATCGAGTACACGCTCTCGGGCCGGGCGGCGTACTCCTCGTCGACCGGAATGTACGGCGGCGGAACGTCGAACGGCAGCCCGAGCACCGTCTCGCTCGACGCGTAGACGATGCGACGGATGCCGAGGTTCACGGCGGCCCAGAACACGTTGAAGGTGCTCGCCATGTTGTTGTGGAACGTCGCCACGTCGGTGCGGATGCCGGGTGCCGGGATCGCTCCGAGGTGGACCACGGCCTCGAACGCGCCCGACCGGTCCACACCGCCGAGCGCGTCGATCACCTGGCCGTAGTCGGTCAGATCCACCTGCACGAATCCCGGTTCGCGGGCGCCGACGATGTCGAGGCCGACCACGTCGTGCCCGGCATCCCGGAGTTCGCTGAGGACGACCGAGCCGAGTTTCCCGGTGGAGCCGGTGAGTGCGATGCGCATGGGTTCCAGCCTGGCACGGGATGTGGGAGGCAGGGCATCCGCGCCGCCGCGGGGTCCGCATCCGGGTGTTCCGCTGCTGTGGCCGCGATCGCGAAGACCGAGCTCGTCGTGATCGACGACACGACCTCGGTGCGCCCGTTCCAGAGCGAACTGCGCTGGAACCAGGCATACTATCGACTGGCCCAGGGCTTCTGACCCTCCCGCGGGCACCTCACATGCGCACACTCCTCTCCGGTACTCAGCACGCGCTGCGCGCGGGCGACTACGAAGCCGTCATCTCGAGCGTGGGGGCTTCCCTGCGCTCGCTCACCTACGACGGACGCGACCTCACCGTTCCCTTCGACGCGGATGAAGTGCGTCCGTCGTACCGCGGCGCGACCCTCGCACCGTGGCCGAATCGCATCGTCGACGGCCGGTTCACCTTCGCGGGTGTGGAGCGCCAGGTCGCCCTCACCGAGCCGGCACGCCAGCACGCGCTGCACGGGCTCGGCGGCTGGCTCGACTACGAGGCGATCGACAAAGGACCGAGCCACGTCACCCTCACCGCCACGATCGTGCCGCAGACGGGGTACCCCTGGCGCATCGTGATCGAGACGACGTTCTCGCTCGACGCCGACGGCGTGACGCAGACCGTGAAGGCGACCAACGAGAGTCCGGATGCCGCCCCCTGGGGCACCGGCCCGCACCCGTATCTGGTCGCCGGGGCCGGGCACGTCGACGACTGGACCCTCGAACTCCCCGCCGACGAGGTGCTGGCCGTCACGCCCGACCGGCTCAGCCCGATCGGCCTGCGCCCGGTCGACGCCGATGACCCGCAGCGCTTCGACTTCCGCGCGGCTCGCCAGATCGGCGCGGTAGAGATCGATCACGCGTACACGGCGCTGACCCGCGACGCGGACGGCCTCGCGAGGGTGCGCGTGACACACACCGCCGGCTCAGGCGTCGAGATGGTGTGGGATGCCGCGTGCCCGTGGGTGCAGATCCACACCTCCGACAAGGCAGTGGGCAAGCCGGGTCACCGCACGGGGCTTGCGGTCGAACCGATGACCTGCGCGCCGGACGCCTTCAACGCCCAGGCCTACGACTACGACACGGGCCTGATCGTGCTCGGGCCGGGCGCTTCAGCCACGTCATCCTGGCGCATCGCCGCAATCGCCTGACCCCACTCTCGCGACGCGCGGGTCAGCGATCAGTGGTGGCCGGGCTCGACCATCTCACCGTGCGGCACGGCCTGCTGACCGGCGTCGGTCGCCGCGAGCGCCGGGGTGACGACCCCCGCCACCAGCAGGGCGGCCACGAAGACTCCGATCAGGCGCGGGCGGTCGGCATCCGGCAACCGCCTCGGGCGTGACGCGCGGCGCAGCGCCATGGCGCACCCGAGCGCGACGGCGACGAGCAGAGCGGATGCCGCGGCGACGGCGAACACGCTGACCCTGGTCGGGTCCAGCGCCATCGTCGCGGCGGTGGTGAGAATGCCGGCAAGGGAGCCGGCGATGCTCAGCCGGGGGACGATGATGCGTCCCCGGGCGAGCGTCGCGGCTCCCCAGCCGATTGCGCCGGCGCCGATCACGGTGAGGAAGATCCCCGCCGCCCGAATGGCGGGGTCTCCTCCCACCCCCGTGATCGCGCCGGCGCCGAGCGCGAGCTGGATCAGGCCTCCGCCCCACGCCGCGAATGCGGGCCACGACGGTGCGTCGGCGAGGCCCCCCTGGCCGCCGACCTCCGTCGTGCGTGGTGCTGTCGAGGTGTCCATCTCGGCTCTTCCGTCGCCTGTCAGGCCGTACGGCTGGACAGGTTGGAACGGACTCCGCGTTCGGCTCCCAGACCCACGCCCAGGAGCACGAGAGCGCTCGCGAGGTGCAGGAAGTGGTCGAACGTGTTGAGGGCGAGGATGTTCAGCGCGGTGCCGACCAGGAAGAACCCGACGATTCCGAGCAGAAGATACGTCGCTCCGATGATGATGTTCACGGTCTTCGCGGCGCGGGCCGAGGCGATTCCTGCGATCAGCAGCGCGGTGCCGATCAGGAGGTGGGCGATGTTGTGCAGCGGGTTCACCATGAAGATCCCGAGGAGCAGCCCTCCCTCGGTGGCGAGGAATCCGACGCCGCCGGTGACGGCGAAGCCGAGAAGTCCGACGAGGATGTAGACCGCGCCGAAGATCGTGGCGACGAGGCGGTTCGGTGACGAGCGCATGTGCGACCTCCCATTTCGTGCGCGGCGGGTGCCGCGTCTCTGAGGTCTTCGGAGACGGCGGCGATTCGGTTTGCCGGATCAGGGCCGGTTACCGGCCGGAGACCTCATGACAGAGGGCCCCCGAGTACTCTCCGAGGCCCTCCGTGTTGCGCTCCGGCGAGGCGCCGGCACAGATCCGGGTGTGTTCAGCTGTCGCGCATCTGCTCTTTCAGCTCGTTGCGCTTGCGAACGGAGTCCCGCTCGGCTTCCGCCTTCTGCACGTCGGCGTCCGCCTTGGCCTCGTCGATCTTGTCGCCGATGGCGTCGGTGGTGTCTTCGAACTTGTCCTGGATCTTGCGTCCAGCGGTCTCGGCCGTCTCCTTGGCGTCGTCCATGATTCCCATGTCGCGGCTCCTTTCGTGAAGGTGACTCTTGAGACGTTAGGGCCGGGTTCGCGCGCGCGCGGGGGGCTTGCGTCCTGGCCTCCACGTTGCTACACCGCTGTGCCACACTCGATTCCATGCGCTTCGAGACGACCCTCCTCCTCGTCGGCAACAACACGGGCATCGATGTACCGCCCGTCGTTCTCGACCGACTCGGGGGCGGCAAGCGGCCGCTGGTGAACGTGACGGTGAACGACAGCTATTCGTACCGCAGTGCCGTCGCACCGATGGGGGGTCGATACCTGATCTCCTTCAGCTCAGACAAGCGGGCGGCGACCGGGCTCAAGGGCGGCGAGACGATCACCGTCGAGCTGACCCTCGACACGGAGCCGCGCACGGTCGAAGTCCCTGCCGACCTGGCGGCGGCGCTCTCGACCGCCGGCGTGCGCTCGGCGTTCGACCTCCTGGCCCCGAGCCGCCAGAAAGCGCATGTGACGAGCGTCGAGGGCGCGAAGGCGGCCGACACCCGCGCACGTCGGGTCGCCACGGTCGTCGAGTCGCTGTCCTAGCGCTGGTCGGCGCCGACGGGCGTCCCTAGTATGAGCGGCATGAACCTCGCCACCAGCCTCGCCTTCGCCGAGATCGCGCCCATCAGCACCACCCTCAACGAGTCGCTTTTCAACGTCTGGACGGGACTACTCGCATTCCTCTGGTACGTCCTGGTGGCCATCGCGATGTGGATGGTCTTCGCGAAGGCGGGGTGGCCCGGCATCCTGGCCCTGATCCCCATCGTGAACGTCGTCATCCTCGTCAAGATCGCGGGCTATTCGGGATGGATGTCGCTGCTGTACCTGATCCCGATCGTGAACATCGTCTTCTCGATCATCGTGGCGATGAAGGTCGGCGCCGCTTTCGGCAAGGGCGCTGCGTGGTCGTTCTTCCTACTGTGGCTGATCGCCTTCATCGGCTACTTCATCCTCGGCTTCGGCGACGCGAAGTACACCAAACCCGTCAAGCCCTGACCCCACACGACGAGTAACGGCCCGAGGCGAATCGCCTCGGGCCGATCTCTAGGATGCGGACGCCTCAACCGCGGGGTGCGCCGGAGCGCGTGCCGTTGTGCTGGGCGCGGCGCGAGCCGGTCGGGCGGGCGGCCTGCGCCGGACGCGGGTTGTGTGCGTGAGAAGGCTGACCGGTGCCGGTCGAGTACATCGGACGCGATCCACCGGAGCCGGCGGTGGCGTTGCGATCGCGGCCCTGACCGGACGCGTTTCGATCCCGGCCGGATCCGGCGGCGCCGCGACCGGTGCCCTGAGCGCCACGACCATTGCCCTGACCGGAGCGGCCCTGACCGGACTGCGCCGAACGGGGCTTGCTCGGCCGCTGCTGCTGCGGCGCCTGCACGGGCGACGGGCGCACGTGCTCGGCGCGCTCGCCGACCAGTTCCGAGATCGGTGCCGCCTCGGGGGTGACCTGCTCGAGCGGCGCGGTGATGCCGGCCTTGCGGAGCAGGTCGGTCACGTCACGGCGCTGCGAGGGGATCGCGACGGTGACGACGGTGCCGGCGGCACCGGCACGGGCGGTGCGGCCCGAGCGGTGCAGGTACGCCTTGTGCTCCATGGGCGGGTCGACGTGGACGACGAGCTCCACCTCGTCGACGTGCACGCCGCGGGCGGCCACGTCGGTGGCGACGAGCACGCGCACGCCACCCTTGGCGGGATCGGCGCTGAAGGCCGCGAGGTTGCGCTCGCGCGCGGCCTGCGACAGGTTGCCGTGCAGATCCACCGACGGGATGCCGGCCGCTGTGAGCACCTTCGCGAGCTTCTTGGCTTGATGCTTCGTGCGGGTGAACAGGATGCGGCGGCCACGGCCCGAGGCGAGGTGCTTGACCAGGTCGGACTTGTGGTCGTCGCTCACCATGAAGACGCGGTGGGTCATCTCGCCCTGGGGGACGGACTGGTCGTCGATCTCGTGGCGCACCTCGTCGCGGAGGAACTTGCGGACGAGCCCGTCGACGCCGCGGTCGAGCGTGGCGCTGAACAGCATGCGCTGTCCGCCCTGCGGTGTGGCCGCGAGGATGCGGGTGACGCCGGGAAGGAACCCGAGGTCGGCCATGTGGTCCGCCTCGTCGAGCACGGTGATCTCGACACGGTCAAGTCGCACGTGACCCTGCTTCATGAGGTCTTCGAGGCGGCCGGGGCAGGCCACGACGATGTCGACGCCGGCGCGCAGCGCCGACTCCTGCGGCTTCTGGCTCACGCCGCCGAAGATCGTCGTGACGGTGAGGCCGGATGCTGCGGCGAGGGGCTGGATGGTGGCGGCGATCTGCGTCGCGAGCTCGCGCGTCGGGGCGAGCACGAGGCCGCGGGGGCGACCGGGTGTGCGGCCCGAGGCGAATGCGCCGGACAGACGGGCGACGAGCGGAAGCGCGAAGGCGATGGTCTTGCCGCTGCCGGTGCGGCCGCGGCCGAGCACGTCCTTGCCCGCAAGCGAGTCGGGAAGCGTGTCGGTCTGGATCGGGAAGGCCTCGTTCTTGCCCTCACGGGCGAGGACAGTGGCCAGCGGCGCGGGCACGCCGAGGTCGAGGAAAGTAGGCATAGTGAAGGCTTTCGGATGGCACGCCGCAAGATGGGCGTTGAGGGGGCGACGGCGCGGGTTCGCGCATCGGTTCGCCGTGTGAAAAGAACCGCGGCCATGGGAAAGCCGCGAAGCGTGACAACGACGCTGGGCGGAGGGAACCGCCGCATTGAGGCTAGCACGCTGAACCGGTGCTCCCCTGTGAGCGACGCTGGTCGCCTTTCACAGTAGCAAACGGCTTGTCAACCCCCCGTATCACATTCCCGGCGGTGCATGCGCCAACGCGTACGCTGAACATATCGACAGGCATTCGCCTCTCTTTCCCGCCAGCCCCACCCCCGGAGGGGCGCCCCCGACAGGCAGGTGTCGCAATCACTGCAATCTCCGCACCCCCGTCCACGCTGGGAGCCGTACGCCAGACGTATGCGCGAAAAGACAGCTTCCCCCCGATCACCCAGGCCTACACCAAGGTCGCAGAGGTCGTTCGCGAGACGGGTCTGCTCGACCGCGCCCCCTGGTTCTACCTCACCGTGGGCACGGCCATCGCGCTCGGCTTCGGCGGCGCGATCACTGCCTTCATCCTCCTCGGTGACAGCTGGTTCCAGCTGATCGTCGCTGGGGTGCTCGGCATCCTGTTCACTCAGGTCGCGTTCCTCTCCCACGAGGCCGCGCACCGCACCATCCTCACTTCGGGACGCGCCAACGACACGCTGGGTCTGATCCTCGGCAACGGCATCGTCGGCATGAGCCGCGACTGGTGGGGCTCCAAGCACACGCGTCACCACGCCAACCCGAACCGCGTCAGCAAGGACCCCGACATCGAGGTCGACACGATCCGCTTCCTCGAGGTGGATGCTGCGAAGGTCAGCGGCCCGATGAGCCTGATCACCCGGCACCAGGGATGGCTGTTCTTCCCGCTGCTGACGCTGGAGGGTCTCAACCTGCACTACCTCGCGTTCCGCCACCTGCTCGACTTCCGTCACCCGGTCAAGGGCCGCTGGCTCGAACTGGGACTCATCACCCTGCGTTTCGCGGTCGTGCTCACCCCGATCTTCCTGTTCCTGCCGCTCGGAATGGCGTTCGCCTTCATCGGTGTGCAGATGGCCGTCTTCGGCGTCTACATGGGGGCGGCGTTCGCACCGAACCACAAGGGCATGCCGATCATCGACGCCGATGCGAAGCTCGACTTCTTCACCAAGCAGGTCCGCACGTCGCGCAACGTCTCGGGTGGCTGGTGGGCCACCTGGCTCATGGGCGGGCTCAACTACCAGATCGAGCACCACCTGTTCCCGAGCATGCCGCGCCCGCGCCTCGCGCAGGCCCGCGAGATCGTGATCGAGCACTGCAAGACTCTCGGCGTCCCCTACACGGAGACGACGCTCCTGAAGTCCTACGGCATCGTGATCCGCTACCTCAACGAGGTGGGACTCGCCGCCCGCGACCCCTTCGAGTGCGGCCTCGTCCAGAAGTTCCGCACCAAGGGAATCTGACTCACCGCAGGAGTTCTTCTCCTTGGCCCCGCGCCTTGTAGAAGGGCAGACGCCGATCGCCTGGTGCTCTCAGCACCGGGCGATCGGCGTCTGCGCTCCCGAGACGCACGATCTCGCCGACTCCGGGCGAGGCCCGCGAACGGTAGCCTCTCCTGAGGGGAGGTGCGCGGATGGGGAAGACCTCGGATGCCGTCGCCGAGGGTGTCTCGATCGCATCCGCGGCAGCGCGGCTGGCCGTGCGCAACCACATCCTGGTAGCCACGATCGCGAACGACGAGTCGTTCGACATCGCCGTGATCGGCCCCTACGCCCAAGAGACCCTCATCGCGCTCGCCGAGGAGCAGGAGGAGGCGGCGGCTCTGGCGCGCATTCAGCGAAAGGGCGCCTGGGGCAAGTTCACCGACTCGGACGGCGCGCACGACTACCGCGATCGCGACATGCGCAACCTTCGCAAGCGGGAGAAGCAGTATCGGGCAGTGGCCAAGGAGCTGCGCAATCACGCCGCAGACCCCGAATCGGTGCGCGAACTGGTGGAGCAGGCGCGGGATGCCGCATGGGGCGACGTCGAGGCCAACCTGCAGCGTCGCCTCCGGGTGGAGGGGATGCGCGCCGACGTCGATCCCGACTACGCGACGATGCGCGGCGCCCGGATGCAGGCCCTTCGGCTGGTGGATCTGCCGCGCCTGTCAGCGCACCGCAGGAAGTTGGCCGAGGGTGAGGCGCTGCAGGCCGCGGAGGAGCCGGATGCGGTGGCGGAGGAATCGGCCGGCAGCAAGGCCGAGCGCGAGTGAGCAGGACGGCATGGAGCCGCAGCCGCACCCGATGAGGTTCCCGCCCGATCACCCGCTGGTCGAGCGGGTGCGGACGATGTGCATGAGGTACCCCGAGTCGGTCGAGGCCATCGCGCACGGGCGCTGCACCTTCCGCGCCGGCAAGCGCCAGTTCGCGATCGTCGGTGCGGCGCACGACGACGAAGGGGCCCTGGAGTTCCTGCCCGACCCGATGGAGTGGGAGGCCCTGCTCGAGCGGGAGGACGTGTTCGTGCCCGCATACGAGGGCGCGTACGGCTGGCTCGCGATCCGCGTGGGTGCGGCATCCGGCCCGTGGGATCTCGTAGAGGAACTGATCGACGCGTCGTATCGGCGCGTGGCGCTCGTGCGGCAGCTGAGGACCCTGGATGCCGATCCGGTCGTTCCCCTCGGCGAGTGAGCTCGATTCGGCAGGAGCCCGTGCGTGGGGTATTCTGGACGCTGGTTTGCTCGCAAGGCGACCATGCGCCCGTAGCTCAATGGATAGAGCATCTGACTACGGATCAGAAGGTTGGGAGTTCGAGTCTCTTCGGGCGCACACTGTGTTGAGACAGTGAATGGGAAAAGGGCCGTTTATCGGCCCTTTTTTCGTTGGTGGAGTCGGCTGACGGGACTCGGGTCCTGGCGGCGGAGTGATCCGGCTACGCGCCGCGAAGCTCGGGGTAGAGTACCTCGATCGGAGCGGCGAGTGCCGCCTTGACCTGCGCGCTGATCTCGTCGGCGATGACTTCATAGGTGTCGTTCTCCACACCGTCGAGCAGATCATCCAGGAGATCGCGCAACAGATTCGTGTGCTGCTTGCGCTGTCGACGAACGGCATCGGATAGCGACCGTTCGAGTGGGCGCCACCTCGACGCGATCGCCGCGCCTCGAGCATTCGCGGGGCACCCGCCGAGCGGGTGATTGTCATCGGCCTGCGGAAAAATTGCAAGGGGGTACCCGGTGTTCGCGCGGCCCGCTTCGGTTGTTGAGGGCTACGCAAGAGCCCACACCACACGATGGAAAAGGAAACACCCATGAGCACGAAGGTCGAAAAGAGCATCCTCGTCAACGTTCCGCTCAGCGTCGCATACAACCAGTGGACTCAGTTCGAAGAGTTCCCTCACTTCATGAGCGGCGTCAAGTCCGTCACCCAGCTCGACGATGAGAACGTGAACTGGGTCGCGGAGATCGCCGGTGTCCGCCGGCAGTGGAATGCGAGAATCCTGGAGCAGGCGCCAGACAAGAGAATCTCCTGGGCTGCGACAGAAGGGGCGACGAACGCAGGGTCGGTGACGTTCGAGGACGTCGGAGGCGGGCAGACGCAGGTGCATCTCGTTCTCGAGTACGAGCCCGAGGGCATGGTCGAGAAGATCGGCGACAAGCTGAACGTCGTCGAGAACCAGGCCGAAGGCGACCTGGACCGATTCAAGGCCTTCATCGAATCCGAAGGCTATGCCACGGGAGCGTGGCGCGGATCGGTAGCGGCCGGCACCGCTCCGGATGAGCCCGGGATCGAGACCGCCGCTTCGTCACGGGGTGACAGCGGCAAGGCGGGAATCTCAGGCAAAGTCGCTGCGGGGGTCGGAATCGCCGCTGCCGGCGCAGCTGCTGCGGTGGGTGTCGCCTCCAGCAAACAGAACCGCGGGGATGACATAGCCGACGTCGCGTCGACACCCGCATCCTGGGACGCGTGGAATTACCGGCAGACCGCGCCTGGGACGCAGGGGTTGGGGAACGTGATCGGGTATGAGGTACATGCCACGGACGGCCACATCGGCAAGATCGATGAGGCAAGCGACGATGTCGGCACGAGCCGCCTGGTTGTCGATACCGGTCCGTGGATCTTCGGCCGAAAGGTCATCCTCCCGGCCGGGACCGTCGAGCGGGTGGATCACGCCGACCGGAAGGTCTACGTCGACCTGACGAAGGATAAGATCAAGAATTCTCCGGAGCTGGATGACTCCTTTGCGGACGAAGCCGCCCACCAGGACCGCCTCGGGACCTACTACGGCGAGTTCTACCGCTGACAACGCCCCTGGCGACCGGCTGCGTCGGCCACGCACCCTCGCCTGACTCGAGAACATGACCGGCGCCACCGTCTCGGTGGCGCCGGTCGTCTTTGCCTCCCCACGGGACGCAACGGCGGTAAGCCTTCGTGGATTGCTTGTCAACCCCGAGCACACCGTGCTCGTCTCGGCGAGACTTGCATTGTTCAGAGAGCACGGATCGGTTGGGGCCGACCAGCTCGACGCAGATGCGTCGCAAGAGACACGCAAACCCCGACAATGAGGTCCACCGCCATGAGGAACCGACAGGTTTTCGGAACCGGTCTGGTGCTCGCGCTCGCCGTGACACTGTCCGGGTGCGCAACGCCATCGCCGGAACCGACTGGTGACAGCGAGGTCGACCGCGCAGCCGGCATCACGACCATCGATGAGGGGATCGCCTGGGCGCGAAGCCTTGATGACGACACGTCCGCAGAGGAACTCTCGGTCGGGATTGGGCGCATGGGTGATCTCGTGATCGCCCTGGACATCTCGTCCGAGGAAAGCAATGAAATCAGTTCAGCGCTGCTCACACTGAACACGGAAGTGGACTCCGATCCTGATGACGTCGACGACCATGTCGAAGACCTCAAGGGGATCGTCGACGACATCCAAGCTGCAGTGGAAAGCGCGTCCTGATGGCAGGGCACCGATCCCGGCGCCCCGCCCCACCGGGTGACCGGTGTCGACTGCTCGAGAACCGCTGAAGCCCCCAGCGGACGCGCTCAGTTCGGAAATGCCAGCAGGCGCAGGAGCTTCACGAGGGCGTCGCGCTCGTCGTTTGTGACCCGGCGATGAAGCTCGCGCTCAGCGTTCGCGGCATCCCGGCGCGCTGCCACGAGGACGTCTCGACCCTCGCTGGTCGCCACGACGACGTTGCTGCGCCGGTCGGCAGGATCCGTCTCCCGGCGGACAAGACCGCGTCCTTGGAGGTCATCGACCAGAGCGACGACCTGGCTGGGGTCCAGGCTCAGAAACGCCGCCAGGTCGCGCTGCGACGGACGAGTGTCATCGACGGCGAGGGCGAGGACGGAATACGAGCGAACACGCAAGCCGTGCCGAGCCAGCACCGCGTTGGCGGCGGCGAGAGACAGCGCGTTGGCCCGCGCGAGGAGGAAGCTGAGGTCATCCGTCAACTCCGAGCGTCGAAGGCGCTCGGCAGGCGACGCGCCGTCGGTCGCTTCCTCAGGTTCGGTTCCACTGACCACCCCCCGATGCTAGCGCACGATAGAAAGATTTGATCATTGACATTCTCAACGATCGTGTGCGGTAATGAGTTAGTCAACGGTTCGCCGCGTCAGGCACGGCACGAAGGAGTGGTTCATGGCACTGGATGGCAAAGTCGCAATCGTCACCGGATCCGGGCGAGGCCTTGGTCTGGCCTATGCCGCCGAGCTGGCCCGCCAGGGCGCAGCAGTCGTCGTCAACGATGTCGACGCCGAGGCCGCCGCCGACGCCGTGGCCTCGATCGAGGCCGCGGGTGGTCGCGCGGTCTCCGTCGTCGCGCCGGTCGGCTCCACGCAGACCGCGAAGCAACTCGTCGCGGCTGCGGTCGAGACCTTCGGACGCCTCGACATCCTGGTCACCAACGCCGGTGTGCTCCGCGACACGGTGCTGTGGAAGATGAGCGACGAAGACTTCGACACCGTCATCGGCGTGCACCTGCGGGGCACGTTCACTGCCGTCCGCGAAGCCGTGCTGCACCTCCGCGAGCAGAATGAGGGCGGCCGCATCATCTGCATCGGCTCACCGACGGGCCAGCGCGGCAACTTCGGCCAGACCAACTACGCCGCCGCCAAGGCGGGCATCGTCGGAATGGTCCGCACATGGGCGCTCGAGCTCAAGCGCGCCGGCATCACCGCGAACGCCGTCATCCCGGTCGCCGCGACAGCGATGACCGCGACCGTGCCGTACTTCGCCGCCGCCGTCGAGGCGGATGAGGCAGGCGAGCCGATGCCGGCGTTCTTCCGCCACGACCTCGGTTTCGGCACGTCCGACGACGTTGCCGGGCTGGTCGCCTACCTGGCATCGGATGCCGCAGCCGGCGTGACCGGTCAGGCGATCGGCGTCGGTGGCGACCGCATCCAGGTCTGGTCCCACCCCGAGCCCGTCGTGACGGCCTACCGCGACGGGGGCTGGAGCTACGAGGCTCTCGATCAGTCCTTCGAGGCGGAATTCGGCGGCGCGATGCAGTCGGTCGGCGAGTCCTTCCCGCCCCTTCCCGACGAGCTGCAGCGACCGGCGCCCGAGGCCGGATGAGATGACCCGTTACGAATCCGCGATCGATGTCGAGGCGCTCACCGCGATCGACGTCCACGTGCACGTCGAGATCGACGCGCACGGTCATGCCTCGCTGCCCCCGGCGCTGACCGACGCGGCGTCGAAATACTTCTCGGCCGACGGACCGCGCCCCGACCTCGACAGCATCGCTGCGTACTATCGCGAGCGGAGGATGGCGGCGGTCGTGTTCACGGTCGACGCGACGACCCGGCTCGGACATCCGGCGATTTCCAGCGCCGATATCGCCGAGGGCGCCGCGCGCAACAACGATGTGCTCATCCCGTTCGGATCCGTCGATCCTCGTCAGGGCGCGCTCGCGGTCGACGCGGCACGCCGTCTGGTCGAGGAGTCCGGTGTGCGGGGGTTCAAATTCCACCCCACCGTGCAGGGATTCGACCCGAGCGACGAGCAGCACTATCCGCTCTACGGCGCGATCCAGGAGCTCGGGGCGGTCGCCCTGTTCCACACCGGTCAGACGGGAATCGGCGCAGGCCTTCCCGGTGGCTACGGCCTCCGTCTGGGGCTGTCCAACCCGATGCTGCTCGACTCCGTCGCTGCTGACTTCCCGGAGATGCAGATCATCATGGCCCATCCGTCCGTGCCGTGGCAGGACGAGGCCCTCTCGGTCGCGAGCCACAAGCACAACACCTGGATCGACCTGTCGGGCTGGAGTCCGAAGTACTTCCCGGCAGAGCTCGTCCGCTACGCCAACTCGGTCCTCAAGCATCGCGTGCTGTTCGGGTCGGACTTCCCCCTCCTCACCCCGGACCGCTGGATCCGGGATGCCGCGACGACGGCGCTCAAGCCCGAAGTGATGCCCGGCATCATGCGCGACAACGCTGCACGCCTCCTCGGACTCGCGGGCTGAGTCCCGGCACTCGATCGTCACCTCTTCGCACCGAAAGGCACACCATGACCACCATCCGCTCCTACGCCGACGCCGCCGGTCTCACCGGCGCCGATCTCGGGCACACCGACTGGCTCGAGATCACCCAGGACCGCATCGATCTCTTCGCGGACGCAACCGACGACCACCAGTGGATCCATGTGGACCCCCAGCGGGCGAACGACGGACCGTTCGGCGCTCCGATCGCCCACGGGTTCCTCACCCTCTCGCTGGCGGTGAAATTCTGGTCGGAGCTGTTCGACCTCGAGGGCGTCACCACGAAGGTCAACTACGGCCTCGATAAGGTGCGCTTCATCTCGCCCGTCAAGGTGGGTTCCCGCGTGCGGATGAGCGCGGTGATCGCCGAGGTCGCCGAAGTGCCCGGTGGATACCAGTTCGCCGTCGACCAGACGATAGAGATCGACGGCGCGCCGAAGCCGGCCGTCGTCGCTCGCGGCATCTACCGCTTCTACGCCTAGGCCGCTGCAAGTTCGTCACACCTCGACGGAGAGGATGCCATGCACCACCCCGGACTCGGCTCTTGGATGCGGAAGAGGCGCCTGAAGACCCCCGGCAAGACGGCGTTGATCTTCGGCGAGGGCTCGGCGATGACCTACGCGCAGCTCGCCGACCGCGCGGACGCGGTGTCGAGCCTGCTGTCGTCGCGCGGGATCGGCCGGGGTGACAGCGTCGCGTACATCGGCGAGAACAGTCCCGAGTTCCTGGCCGCGCTGTTCGGGTGCGCGCAGGTGGGGGCGGTGTTCGTGCCGATCAACACCCGCCTCGCGCCACCGGAGATCCTCCACATCCTCGCCGACTGCCGAGCGCGCATGCTCATCCGCGACCCGGAGTTCGCGGAACGCACGGCACCCCTCGTCTCAGCGGTGGGCATCTCATCCGTCGTCGAGACGAGCGACCTCACCGTCGGCCCTCGCGGGGCTGCAGACGCCGCCTACGCGCTGGTCGATGCGCAGCCGGATGACGCCGCCGCCGTCATCTACACATCGGGAACCACCGGCCGCGCGAAGGGGGCGGTGCTGACCCATCAGAACCTCACCTGGGTGGCGCTGAACTCCCTCGTCGACTACGACATCGTGTCGTCCGACGTCGCGCTCATGATCTCTCCCCTCTTCCACGTCGCCTCGCTGGGCATGGGCGCGCTTCCGGTCATCCTCAAGGGCGGCACGATCGTGCTCGAGAAGGGCTTCGACCCCGGGCGCGCTCTCGGACTCGTCGCCGAGCACGGCGTCACGATGCTGAGCGGGGTGCCCACGACCTACCAGCTGATGGCCGACCATCCCGACTGGGAAGGCACGAACCTGTCGACCCTCACGAAGCTGACCTGCGGTGGATCGGCCGTGCCCACCCGCATCCTGAACGCCTATGAGGAGCGCGGACTGCACTTCTCGCAGGGGTACGGCATGACCGAGACGTCGCCGGGAGCGACATCCCTCTCGCCGTCGATGACGCGGGCGAAGCAGGGCAGCGTAGGTCTGCCGCATTTCTTCACAGACGTGCGGATCGCCGGCGCCGACGGCGAGCCTGCCGGGATCGGCACCGTCGGCGAGATCGAGATCGTCGGGCCGAACGTGTTCCCCGGCTATCTGAATCTTCCGGAGGCCACCGCCGCCGCCTTCACCGCCGACGGCTGGTTCCGTTCCGGCGATGTCGGTTCGCTGGACGCGGACGGATACCTCTTCATCTCCGACCGGCTGAAGGACATGATCATCTCGGGCGGGGAGAACATCTATCCCGCCGAGGTCGAGAACCTGATCAGCGACATCGAGGGTGTGACCGGCGTCGCTGTGATCGGCGTGCCGGACGACCGATGGGGTGAGGTGCCCTGGGCGGTCGTCACGGCGGAGGCGTCGGCATCCATCACGACGGGGTCGGTGCGATCGCGGCTCGACGGCCGGCTCGCCCGGTACAAGCTGCCCCGGAACGTCGTGATCGTCGACGAGCTGCCGCGCACCGCCTCCGGCAAAGTTCGCAAGGCCGAACTCCGGGCACGCTTCTCATCGCCCGGGTGAGGGATCTGCGACCGGTCCGGACGTCCTGCCCGCACTTCTCAGGCGTCTTTGTCCGCGCGTTCGCTCAGAGCGGCCAGACCCGCAGCCACACGAATCCGTGCGGGTTCAGCGCCAGTCCGCTCGCCAAGTCCACCTCGTCGCCGGTGATGATGTCGGTGGCGCGGTGCGCGTAGCCGCTGAGCGTGAGCGGCTCGATGAGGGCGAGATCGTCGCCGACGTTCGCGAGCACGAGGATGACGGCATCCTCACCCGGACGTTGATACCCCAGCACCGACGGATGCCGCGCGTCGAAGCCGATCAGATCCCCGCCCGCTAACTCGGGCGTCGCCTGCCGGGCCCGGATGAGCGCGATCAGACCGGCGTAGACGCGCCCCGATTCGGTGGCGGCATCCGCTCTCTGCGCGTAACGATCCTCCGGGCGCCTCGGTCGGTGCACCCAGCGGCTGTCGCCGGCGGTGGCCGCCTCGTCGGTGTACGAATAGTCGTTCAGCTGGCCGACCTCGTCGCCGAGGTACACCAGGGGCACTCCGCCGGAGGACATCGCGATGGCGTGGGCGAGGAGCACGCGGTCGACGCCGCCCGCGTCACCGGCCTCGATCCCCGCGAGGGAGGCGGTCGTGCCGGTGACGCGCGCGTCGCCGGTCTTCGGGTTCTCCTGGAACGGCACACCGCGGGCGAAGCTGCCCGGGAACCTCCCCACGTAGAAGTCGTTGAGGAAGCGCCGGTGGAAGTATCCGTCGACGCCGAGCTCCGCGGCATCCTCATCGGCGAAGGTCCACCCGATGTCATCGTGACTGCGCACGTAGTTCACCCATGCGGTTCCGGCGGGAAGGGCGTGGCGGCGTTCGAGCGCCTGCTGCAGCATCCGCGGGTCGCGCGTGGCGAGCGCCTCCCACGTGAGGGCCATCTGCAGCGGGTTGTACGAGAGCTGGCACTCCTCGAGCGAGACGTACTCGATCACCTCGTCGGGGTGAACGATCGCCTCCGACTTGAACAGGAGGCTCGGCGCGGCCATCCGCAGCACCGCGTTGAACGCCCGCAGCAGCAGATGCGCCTCGGGGAGCGACTCCGACGGGGTGCCCAGGCGCTTCCAGATGAACGCGACGGCGTCCATCCGGAGGATCTCGACGCCCTGATTGGCCAGGAACAGCATCTCGCCGGCCATCGCCCGGAACACGGCCGGGTTCGCATAGTTCAGATCCCACTGGAAGTGGTAGAAAGTCGCCCAGATCCACCGGCCAGGCGCCCCATCAACGGCGGGCAGCTGCACGAACGACCCTGGGTGGTCGTCGGGAAAGATCTCGCGCACGGTCTGCTCGTACGCGTCGGGCATCGTTCGATCGGGGAAGATCAGGTAGAAGTCCTCGTAGCCAGGCTCGCCCGCGACCGCCTTCCGCGCCCACTCGTGCTCGTTGCTGGTGTGGTTGAAGATGAAGTCCACGACCAGCGAGATGCCGGCCAGGCGCAGGTCCGCGGCGAGCGCGGCGAGGTCATCCATCGTGCCGAGAGCCGGGTTCACGCGCCGATAGCTCGACACCGCGTACCCTCCGTCGGAGTTGCCCTCGGGGCTCTCGAACAGCGGCATGAGGTGCAGGTAGGTCATGCCGAGCTCTGCGAAGTACGGGATGCTGTCGCGCACGCCCTGGAGGCTGCCGGCATACCGGTCGACGTAGCAGACGCCGCCCAGCATCCGGTTCGAGAGGTACCAGGCCGGGTCTTGCTCGCGCAGGTCGTCGCGCGCCTTCAGCTCGAGCGGCCGCGCGGTCCACGACGCTGCAGCCTCGGTCACGACCGCCGCGAGCTGCTCGAGTCCGTCGTCGCGCTGCCCGTACAACTCGACGAAGAGCGGATGCAGCGTGGGGAAGTGCTCGGCGAAACGTCGGGAGAAGGCGGGATCGAAGGCGCCGGCGCGCGCGGAGGCGATGCGCCGGATCTCGTCGATGTCGGCCGCCCACTCGGCCGTGAGTCTCGCCATGACACTCCTTTGTGCGTCCGGTTGCCTGGTCTCACCATAGGGCTGGCAGACTCTTGTTGACGGACCAGGGAGGTCGCGATGAGACTTGTTCAGGTGGCGCTTCACGCCGACGACCTCAGCCGGGCCGCCGACTTCTACACGATGCTTCTCGAGTCCCCTCCGACGGCATGGTTCGACGACGCCGGACTGCTCTTCTTCGACCTCGAGGGCGTGCGTCTTCTGCTGGACCAGAACGCGCCGGCATCCCTCCTCTACCTGTACGTGCACAACGTCCACGAGGCTCTCGAACGCCTCGACGGGCTGGCGGATGTCGTGCAGCGCCCTCGCGTGATCTTCACACATCACGACGACACCCTCGGCCCTGCCGGGCACGACGAATGGCAGGCGTTCATCATCGACTCCGAGGGCAACACCGTCGGGCTGGTCGCCTTCCAACGGCACTAGGCCGGGTCCGGCATCCCGCCTCGAACTCCCTTTGATCAGGTGATTCGCTGTCGGCGAACGACTGGCACTCGCATACCGAGAGTGCTAATCTGGTCGCAGTTGAGCCGAGTCGGCTCAACTCTCAGAAACCGCTGCCGGACACGCGCGTCCGGCTTACGACGAAGGAGACGAATCATGGCGACCTACGACCCGTTCCGCGACCTGGACCGCCTCGCGTCGACGATGTTCGACGCCCGCCGCGGACCCCGCCGCATGCCGATGGACCTGTACCGCGACGGCGACCACTACGTGCTGACCGCCGATCTGCCCGGCATCGACCCGGGCTCG